>Ga0070698_100002408_pt1 | contig 20604 bp, 9 predicted proteins | sample KBSK1502metaG_FD_65477 | JGI IMG/M metagenome (GOLD analysis project Ga0070698, IMG submission 65477) | Corn, switchgrass and miscanthus rhizosphere microbial communities from Kellogg Biological Station, Michigan, USA - KBS K1-50-2 metaG | ecosystem: Host-associated > Plants > Roots >...
CCCCCAGGGAGAGGGCCGGGGTGAGGGGGAGACTTACGCCGGAGTCTCACTGTTTCTCTCCTTCGAATACACCCTCGGCATCGGGCCTTCCGACGACGGCGCGACGGCGACTCTCTCCTCGGGCCGCGCCGCGCGGGAATCTGCCGATACCTCGACTTCGGCGACACCTTCGAGCGCGACGATAAAGAGCGATGCGCGGCCGCCATACCTCCGGGCCACGACTGTCCCCGGGACGGCGCCCGCGGCGCCTGCGTCGGCGAAGACGAGACTCTCCGGGCGCACGAGCAGATCGACAGGCTTCCCGCCGGAAACAGGATCGCCCGGCACCGCCGGCCACCGCTGGCCGGTGGGAAGGACCGCGACGTTGCCGGCGGCGTCCCACGTCGCCGGAAGGGCGTTGGATCGCCCGATGAAGGAGGCGACGAACCGAGTCGCCGGGCTTTCGTACAGCGCTTCCGGCGATCCGACCTGTTGAAGCGCGCCCCGGTGAATGACGGCGACGCGATCGGCCAGGTCGAACGCCTCCTCCTGCTCGTGGGTGACGAAGACCGTCGTGATGCCGACTCTGCGGATCACGCGCGCGAGCTCGCGGCGCGTTCGCTCGCGAAGAGTGGGATCGAGGTTGGAGAGGGGCTCGTCCAAGAGGAGAACGCGCGGCCGGGGAGCTAGCGCCCTGGCCAGCGCGACGCGCTGCTGCTGGCCGCCGGAAAGTTGCGTGACACGGCGCCCCTGGAAGCCGGACAGATCCACGACCGCCAGTGTCTCGGCCACCCGTGCCGCGGCCTCCCCTCTCCCCATCCCCTGCGCTTCCAGACCGAAGGCGACGTTCTCCGCGACCGTCATGTGGGGAAAGAGCGCGTAGTGCTGGAAGACCATTCCGAAACGCCGGCGCTCGGGAGGCGTGCGGGTTACGTCTTCCTCCTCGACGACGACGCGCCCGGAGTCCGGCGTCTCGAAGCCGGCGACCAGGCGCAGAACGGTCGTCTTTCCGCTCCCGGAGGGCCCGAGCAAGGCCAGGATCTCACCCTCGGCAACCTCGAGAGACAGGTCGGCGATCACCCGCAGGGAGCCGAACGTTTTCTCGAGGTGGTCGAGCAGGAGAAATTGATTCATTGGTTCATCGGTCCATTGATTGATTGACTCGGAGAAGTCTATCCATCGGTTGAATCAGTCAATGATTCAATGAGTCAATGAATCAATTCCCCCTCCCTCTCACCTCCCGATCCCAGCGAGCCATCCAGGCCGCTCCCTCCCGCTCGATCAGGTCCCAGTTCAGCCGCGCGGGGACCATCTTCTGGACGACGTCACGCGCCCAATCGGGAAGCTGTGAGTCCGGCAGGTCCGTTCGCGCGGGCAAACGATATGCCTTCTCCGCGGCGAGGAGCTCGGCCTCCGGGCTGCCGAGCCATTCGATGAACGGCCGTGCGGCGTCCGCGTGCTTCGCTCGTTGGACGAGGCCGACCGCGTCGTCGATGACGGGAGTCCCGCTCTTGGGGAAAACGTAGGCCAGGTCCTTGCTCTTTCGCATTTCGAGCAGGACATCGGGAAGATCCCAGACCGTAATCAGCCCTTCGCGCCGCGCGATCTTTTCCACCAGCAGCGAAGCGTTCATTTCGTAGTTCTTGGTCTGGGCGTCGAGCTTCTTCAACCATTCGAAACCGGGATCGGGCGAGCCGGTTTCCTCCACCGAGCGGGACAGGATCATTCCGAAAAAGGCGCGCATCGTTCCCGAGGCCAGCGGATAGCGGATGATGATCTTCTTCTTCCAGCGCGGGTCGAGCAGGTCGTCCCAATCGCGCGGAGCGTCGGCCGCCGGGATCGCCACCGCGTTGTAGACGAGAACGGCGGGCGTGCGGTACAGGCCGAAGTAAAGATCGCGGGGCCCGCGGCTCTCGGAGGGGATGGCGGCAGACCAGCCCGGACGAAACGGGGCGAGCAGATCTTCCCGGGCGGCGCGGGCGAAGATCGTATTCGGACCGCCGTACCAGAGGTCTGCCTGCGGGTTGGCTTTCTCCGAGCGGACCCGGTCATAGACCTCCTGGGAGCCCATGTCGAGCCAGCGGACATCGACCTCCGGATGCTTCTGCTCGTAGGTCTTCTCCATCAGACCGAGCAGGTCCCGTCCGTGCGGAGAGTAGACGACGATCGGCGTTCGGGAATCCCGCCGGCAGCCGGCGGCGAGAAGAAAAAGCGCCGGCAGCCAGAATCGCGCTCGCATGCGGCGCGAAGAATAGCAGCCGGAACTCGCGGAGTTGCCGGGCCTCACCGGCTCGGTGTCGTGGAAGCTCTCCAGGCGAGCAGGTTGGCGAAGAGACGGTAGGCGCCCGGAACACCGGCGGGCAGCTCGCGGAAGAACGCGAGGCCCGTGTAGATGTAGCGCCCCTTGCCGATCTGCGCGACTAAGAGCGATCCCTTCTGCTCGGACTCGCCCGGATCCGCCATCGAAAGCAGCGGCAGGTAGACGGGCGCCCAGGTGTGGGCGAAGTAGAGACCCCGTTCCTGGACCCAGCCCTCCCAGTCCGCCGGGCCGATGCGATTGGGAGTGGTGAAGATCGGATTTGTCGGATCGAGAATCTTGACCGGCGCCGTTTCATCCGTGACGCGATCGCGGGCGATCTCCAGCTTCTCAGGAGCGAATCCTTTCTCGGTGAATCCCGGCTGCTGATACTGCACGAGCAGGAGTCCTCCGTTGCGGACGTAGTCGAGCAGTCGCGCGTTGGCGCCCGCAAGGGCCGGTTCGGTCTCGTAGGCGCGCACCCCCAGGACGATCGCGTCGTAACCGCGAAGGTCGCCGCGCTCGAGCTCCGAGGCCGAAAGAACATGGATCGGCAGTCCGATCGAGGAGAGCGCTTCCGGCACGCGGTCGGAGGCCCCGCGGATGTAACCGATGCTGCGGAGAGTTGGCAGCTTCAGGTCGACGGTGGTCAAGAGGAGTCGGCTGGGCCTGGGAAAAGGAACCGGCCGGATGTGCTCGTAATCGATGATCCTCACAGCTAGGTCCGCGCGCGGCCCATCCGCAGGCGCCGCCGCGACAGGCACCTCGAAGCGGCCGGCCCTGGCCTCCCGGGGAGGCTGGACTTTGAGCTCCACGCGAACGTGATCCCCCTTCTTCGCTACCGAGAACGGAGCCGACGAAGGAGTCCAACCGGCCGGGAGGGCCGCCTCGATTCGACCCGCCATGGGAGAGCGCGCGTTGGAGGCGACGTCGACCGAGACGCTCGAGCTGCCTTTCCGGTCGAGCGGCCAGACCAGCAGATCGGGATCGACCGCGACTTCGAGCGGCGGCACCGCTCGGATCGAATGGCGGATCTCGCCGAAGACCTCGTCGCGAATTCGGTACGTGACTTCGCGAGCCAAAACGATCCGCGTTCCCGCCACGCGAACCGTCACGAGGGCGGAGAGAGGTAGAGGGCCAAACGGCTCCCCGCGCACGGAGGGCGGCGCGTCGCTCCAGTCGTAGAGGCCGCCCGCCAGAGGCTTCTTCAGAAAGTAGGGGACCGTCGGGGAGGCATCGGCCGGCACCGTCGCCGCGAGCTTCCATTCGGCAAGCGTGCCGGCCTCGATCGCTCGCGTCTCCGAGGCCGGCGGAACTTGCCAGCCCGCGGGGCTCGCCAGCGCAAGACTCTCGACCTGGACGGCGGAGCTTCCCGGGTTCCACAGTTGCACGGTCGCGGTGATCGTGTCTCCCGGAGCCGCGAGCTCCACGTCCGCCAGGGCGTCGAGAACTAGCCCTGCCGCCGCGGCCAGTCCCGTCTGCGCCGCCGCGATCTTTTCGTCGAGGACGGCCGCGGCGGCCACACTTGCCGGCGAGTCGCCGCTCAAGAGCGCTCGGGCAGCGCGCAGATCCTCGAGAATCGCGGCGATCGGAGCAGCGGCCGCCGAAAGGTCGGTCGGTGAGAGCTTGGCCCGCGTCTCCCGCGCCCGGGCCTCGGCTCGGGCCAGGCGGCGCTGTCCGTCGGCGCGGGGCGCGCCTTCGATCGCTTCCGCGAGTCCCGACAGCGTCGTGTCGATTCCGGCGAAGAGGTCCTTCGCGTCGCGCCCCGCTCCCCCCTCGAGCCAGCCGACGCGGGCCTCGCTCGGCCCGATCTGCTGAAGCGCCCCGGTGCCCTGCGAACGGTTGAGGCTGCGGTCCGCGACGGCGATTTGTTGAAACGAGCGCCCGGTGAGCGGCTCGAGGCCTCCCGTCGGGAGCACGATCGTGGTTTTTTCCCGGTCGAGAAACCGAGTGGTCTGGTAGAGCGTCTTCGGCTGCCAGGGCTTCAGGCCCTCGGCCGCGAGCTCTCGGAACGCGGACGGATCCCCCGCCAGATGGAACGCTTCGCGGGCCACGACGCCGGCGGCCTGGTGCTGGCCATGGCCGTCGCGCGTCGTGCCGGAGAAGATCGACGCGATGACCTGCGGGCGGAACCGGCGGATCACGCGCACCGTGTCTTCGAGGAGCGCCTCCTTCGGCCAGAACCGCAGGGTTTCCTCGAGCGACTTGGAAAACCCGAAGTCGTAGGCGCGGGTGAAGTATTGCCGGGCGCCGTCCAGCCGTCGGGCGGCGTTCAATTCCTCTGTTCGAATGAGTCCCAGCGCGGGTCCCAGCTCGTCCCCGATCAGGTTCTGTCCGCCGTCCCCCCGCGTCAGCGACAGGTACGCCGCGTCTCCTCCCATCCCCCGCGAAACGAGCGTCAGCAAGGGCGTGTCTTCGTCGTCCGGATGGGCGGCGATGATGAGCAACCGCTTGTTCGTGGAGAGCTTTTGAAGGGCCGAGTCGACGGCGGCGAGTCCTCCCGAAGACGGCGGAGGCAAAGCGGTGCCGGGGCCGTTGGAGAGGGAGAGAAGGGAAGCGGCGAGAAGGAGAACGCTCGCGACGACCAGGAAGACTCGCTTCATGCAGCGCCGGATGGTAGCAGAACGGAACGAGAACCTTGGGAACGCCGGGAACGCCGAGAACGCAACGGGAAGTGTGAAGTGAAGTACGAAGTGTGAACGACCTCAGTTGGTCACTTCATCCGTTCAAACTTTACTTCCCGGCGTTCTCGCCGCGTTCCCGGCGTTCGAGCTGCGTTCCTAAAGGTTCTCGTTGCGTTAGCCCAAGACCACCTTGATCCGATGAGGCTTCCCGTCATCCACGAGCGGGATCTCTCTCGCGCCATCCGGAACCGGAGCGCCGTCCACCTCCACGCTCGTGACACCGCGAGTCGTCCCGCGTGGATTTTCGACCTCCAGATCATAGGAGGCCGAGTGGTAGCGGAAGGTCACGCGGTAGCCGCTCCAGGCGCGCGGGATGCACGGGTCCAGGTGCAGCGTCGTTCCTCGCAGGCGAAATCCCAGGATCCACTCGATCCCGGCCCGGTACATCCAGCCGGCGGATCCCGTGTACCAGGTCCAGCCGCCGCGACCGACATGCGGGATCTCCGAGTAGATATCGGCGGCCGCGACATAGGGCTCGACCTTGTAGCGGTGAAGGCCGGCTCGGGTCGAGGCGTGATTGATGGGATTCAAGATCGCGAAAAGCTCGCCCGCCTTGTCCCCCTCACCCAGCGCGGCGAACGCGATCACGACCCAGAGCGCGGCGTGGGTGTACTGCCCTCCGTTTTCGCGCGTGCCGGGGAGATACCCTTTGATGTAGCCGGGATCCCGGGGCGTTTTGTCGAACGGAGGCGTGAAGAGAAGGACGAGGCCGTCCCCGCGCTTGACCAGATACTCTTCCACCGCGGCCATCGCGCGCCGCCTCCTTTCGGGGTCCGCGGCTCCGGAGATGACTCCCCAGGATTGCGCGATCGAATCGATCCGGCACTCGGTGTTCTCCGCGGAGCCCAGCGGTGTGCCGTCGTCGAAGAAGGCGCGGCGGTACCAGTCTCCGTCCCAGCCCGCGCCCTCGAGTGCCATTCTCAGCTGATCGACGTGCTCCTGCCATCGGCGCGCGCGCTCCGTCTCGCCCCGTTCCAGGGCGATCCGGGCGAACTCCCAGAGGTTGGTATGGAGGAACCAGGCGAGCCAGACACTTTCCCCCTTTCCTTCCCTGCCGACCCGGTTCATGCCGTCGTTCCAGTCCCCCGCCCCCATCAGCGGCAGTCCGTGCTTGCCGACGGCGAGGCTGCGGTCGAGCGCGCGGGCGCAGTGCTCGAAGAGCGTGGCTGACTCCGCGGAGACCTTCGGCTCGAAATAGCGTTCGACTTCCTCGGGCTTGAGAGGTTCCCCTTCGAGAAACGGAATCGCTTCGTCGAGGACCGTCCGGTCGCCGGTGACCTCGAGGTAATGATTGACGCAGTAGGGAAGCCAGAGCAGGTCGTCCGAGATCCGTGTGCGCACTCCTTTTCCCGTCGGGGGATGCCACCAGTGCTGAACGTCCCCCTCGGAGAACTGGCGCGACGCGGAGGCGAGAATCTGGGCTCGGGTGACGTCGCGCCGCGCGACCGTCAAGGCCAGCGTGTCCTGGAGCTGATCGCGGAACCCGAAAGCTCCTCCCGCCTGGTAGAAGGCGGAGCGCCCCCAGACCCGGCAGGCGAGGGCCTGATAGAGGAGCCAGCCGTTGAGCATCAGGTCCATCGATCGGTCGGGGGTCGACACCTGCAGGGCACCGAGCACATCCTCCCAACGGCGCCGCACCTCGGCGAGAGTCGCATCCAGGTTCGTGGATCGGTAACGCTCGACGAATTGCCGCGCCGCCTGTTCGTCGGCGGCCTCCCCCAGCAGGAAGAGAAGTTCGGTTTTCTCTCCCGGGGCGAGTCGGATGGTCTGCTGGAGCGCCGCGCAGGGATCGAGGCCGGCGCCCGTGCGGCCCGAAAGCGCGACCCCGGGCGCCAGAGCCGAGGGCGCTTCCAGGTTCCCGTTTCTCCCGAGAAACTCCGTTCGGTCGCAGGTCCACGCCGTCGCGCCGCCGCGGCGCGTGCAAAGGTCCGCGAAGGCGACTCCGGGAAACTCCTCGTTCCAGGGATTGCGCGCCAGAAGCGTTCCCGTCGCGGCGTCCCGAGCCGTCACGATGTAGGGAGCCGAGGCGCTGCGCTGCGTTCCGAGCACCCATTCCACGTAGGCAAAGACCGACAGGACGCGGGTGACGGCCGATCGATTTTCGACGGTCAGCCGCGAGATCTTCACCGGGTCCTCCGGCGGCACGAACTGGAGGAGCTCGAGAAAGACGCCGCGGCTGTCGTGCTCGAAACGGGTATAGCCCTGGCCATGCCGCACGACGTAGGGCCACTCGTCGCGCAGCGGAAGGGGCGTGGGCCCCCAGATCTCCTGGGTCTCTTCGTCGCGCAGGAGGAGGGCTTCTCCGGGAGGGTCGCGGACCGGATCGTTGGACCACGGCGTCAACTGGTTCTGGCGGCTGTTGCCCGACCAGGTGTATCCGGATCCCCCCTCCGAGACCAGAAAGCCGAAACCCGGGTTGGAGATGACGTTGACCCACGGCGCCGGCGTCCACTGGCGCTCTCCCAGGATCGTCACGTACTCGCGACCCTGGAGATCGAAGCCCCCGAGACCGTTGAAGAACTCGAGCGGGAAATGGGGAGGCGGGATATCCGCGGAGGGAGCGCTCGGCGGAGAGGGACGAGGCGGAGGGGTGGCCGGCGCCACGCGGAGAAGTCTCACGATCTGCTCGGAGAGCGTTCCGTGCCGCGACAGCAGCACGACGCGCGCGGCCGTCCGCAGCAAGTCTCTCTCCGCCGGTGTCAGGAGATCCCCGCGCAGAACGTGGATCGCGCCCGGTCCCTTGTCCGGAGGTGCCGCGCTCCGGCCGGTGCGCACCAGAGACTCGAGGGTGGCCCGCAGATCCGGCCCGTAAGAGGTCGCCTGCTCGTTCAAGATGACGAGATCGACGGTGAGCCCCTTCAGGCGCCAGTACTCGTGGGCGCGGAGAAGCTGACGCACGATGTCCTGATCCTCGGGGTGATCGATGCGGACGAGCACGATCGGAACGTCTCCGGAAATGCCGCGGCGCCAGAGCGCGGAGGGCCCGAGACGATTTCGCGCGAGGACCTCCGTCGGCGCTCGCAGGCTGGGATCGCAGTAGAGCAATCGGGTCGCGACGCGCTGGAACAGGTGCGCCTCGTCGGCCGTGATGCCGAGGTGATGGAGCTGCACCTGCGCCTGAGTCCACGCGAGGGTCGCCGTGCGCTCGAAGATCGCCGGCTCGCGGTATTTGTCCGCAAGCGCCAGGACTTTCTCCCGCGATTCGGCGGCGATCGTTACGAAGTAGAGGCGCGCGGTCCCTCCCGGCTTGATCCGCACGCGCCGGCGCAGGCTCGCGATGGGGTCGAGGACCGAACCGGCCGTGTTGGACAGTGGCCGGCCCTCGTCCATCGACGCGGGGTTGCGGATGCTGCGGCCCCGTCCGAGGAAGCGGGCCCGGTCCGTCTCATATTGGGTTGCGCCGACCGTCTCGGCGTCGACGGCGGCGACATGGGCGATCCAGATTCGTTCCTCCTCCGCTTCGCGCGGCCGGCGCGTGGCGAGGATCGCCTCGAGGTGGGGGATGAACTCCGTCTGGACGAAGAGCTTCGAAAAAGCGGGATGCGAAGCGTCGGCGGCGGGAAGAGCGAGGGCGAGCTCCGCGCAGGACGTCAGCTCGATCTCGCGCGGCCGCAGCGAAAGGTTCGTCAAGGAGATCTGGCGGATTTCGGCATCGTCCTCGGGAGACACGACGATCTGCATCGTGGTGCCGAGATTGGCGTCCCGGCGGTGGATCTCGATCCGGTCCTCCGAGAAGACCGCCTCGTACGCCTCCGGATCGGCCCCGCTGGGCTGGTAACCGGCGGACCAGATCTTCGCGCTCTGCGTATCCCGCAGGAAGACGTAGGTTCCCCAATCGTCGCAGGTCGCGTCTTCCCGCCAGCGCGTGATGTCGCGGTCGCGCCACCGCGAGAAGCCGGAGCCGGCCGCCGTCACCATCACCGTGTAGCGGCCGTTGGAGAGCAGGTGCGTTCGGGGAATGGGGTGATGCGGGGAGGTGAAGCGGCGCAGCACCGGGAGCACGAAATCCCTCACGTGGAGAGGCGTGCGAACCTCTTCGGCGCGCGGCCGGGAAACGGCCACGGCGCGCGGTGTACGTTCCTGAAGGAGGAGCTCGGTCGCCTGCACGGCCGGCTCCGTATGGAAACGGGCTCGAAACGCGTTCTGCTGAACCACGTTGGCGAGCGCGACGATCGTCATCCCCTGGTGGTGCGCCATGAAGGCCCGCACGATGGCGTACTTCTCTCCTTCGGGCAGCCGGGACGGAGTGAAGTCGAGTGACTCGTAGAAGCCGTACCGGCCGACCGCTCCGAGCTCCTCGAAGCGGCTGAAGTTCCGCGAAGCGGCGCGGGACTCCACCATCGCGGCGAGCGCGGTCGCGTAAGGAGCGATGACGAGATCCTCCGACAAGCCACGCTTCAAGCCGAGGCCGCTGACGCCGAAGTTCGAGTACTGGTAGGTGAGCTCGAGGTCGCGCGTGTTGTAAGCCGCCTCGGAGATTCCCCACGGAATCCCGCGCTCTTCGCCGTATCGGATTTGCCGGGCGACAACGAGACGGTTGGTCTGGTCGAGAAGGCTCCCGGGAGGGGATTCCATGACCAGCTCCGGCATGAGGTACTCGAACATCGAGCCGGACCAGGAGACCAGCGCCGAGCCCTTTCCAACCGGAGTCAGCGGGCGGCCAAGATGAAACCAGTGGGACGCCGGAACGTTCCCGCGCGCGATCGCGATGAAGCTCGCCAGCCGGGCTTCCGAGGCCAGCAGATCGTAGTAACCCGAATCGAGCCTTCCGTCGGTCAGTCGGTATCCGATCGAGAAGAGCTTGCGCTCCGGGTCGTAGAGGAACGTGAAATCCATCTGCTCGACCAGCCGGGCCGCGGTCCGCGCGATTCCCGCCAGCCGCCGGCCGAGCGCCGCGGCGGCCTGCGCCGACTTCTCCAGGTCCGCGATGGCCACGCGCCCGGCGGTGGAGCGCTCGTCGCGCCCCGCCAGGCTCCCCAGCTGTTGGGCCGCCTCCGCGTAGAGATCGGGGGCCGCCTCGAGAGCGATCTGCCTGCCGGACAGAGTCTCGAGGAGCCGAGCGGCCTCGACCGGCAGAGGACCGGGCGGGAGCGTCCACGCCTGCGTCGCCTCGAGATCTCGCAGGTGGGTTGCGACGACCGCGCGCAACGCCGTTCCCCAATCGGCGAGCTCGTCTGCGGCCGCTCCCGGTGCGTCGAGGGCGATCGCCTGCAGCGTATCGACCAGCATCTCCGTGCGTCCCGCGAGCTCGTGGAAGCGCTCCAGCCACTCGCGAGCGTTCTGCGGAGAAGGGGTCAGCAGGGCCTCGACAGCGCCCAATGCCGCTTCGAGCTGGCGGCGCGTGACCGCTCCCTCGCGAAGGACCGGGGCGAGCGCCTGAGCGCTCTGCGCCAGGAGATCGAAAACGTCGCTCACCCCTTCCAGAGCCCGCGGGGAGACGGGCGGCCCGCCCAGCCGCTCGAGGCAGGCGTGGCGCAGAGAGAGGAGATGTCCGGCCAGGTTCCCGCTATCCACGGTCGAGATGTAGCGGGGCTCAAGAGGTTGAAGCGTGCGGGTGTCGTACCAGTTGTACAGGTGACCCCGATAGCGCTCGAGCTTTTCGAGCGTCGCGAACGTCGCCTCGAGCCGATCGAGGAGCTCGGCCCTGCCGAGCCAGCCCAGATCGCTGGCTGCCATGGTCGAGAGCAGCGCGAGGCCGATGTTGGTGGGCGACGTGCGCGTGGCGATGACGCGCCGCGGCTCCTCCTGGAAGTTGTCCGCTGGGAGCCAGTTCTCCAGCGCTCCGGCGAAGGTCTCGAAGTAGCTCCAGGTGCGGCGGGCGACGCGCCGGAAATGCCGGGCGTCCTGGAGGGGAAAAGGCTCCTCCTCGACGACGCGTGGCGGCAAGCTGATGTACCGCGCGACGATGGGCGAGAGCAGCCAGGCCACGACGAACGGGCAGGCGTTGGGCCAGGAAAAGGGATTCCAAAGCGCCACGGCAAGCCCGGCCATGGATGCGAGGGCGACGGCGCTCGACATGCGTCCCAGGAAGCCGGTCGCTTTCAGATCGAGCACGCGCCGCGCCTGCGCCGCCGGCGTCCATTCCAGAAGTTGACGGCGGGTGAAGAGCTGACGGATGAGCGTCCGCCCGATCGCGTCGGTCATGAGCCAAGCCTGGTGAGCGAGCAGGATGAGCCGAACAGTCGTCTGACCGAGCCACAGCGCGAGATCCGAGCCGACCCCGCGCACGAAGCTGCGCTTGGCGATGCCTTTGCGCGCCGGCAGCAATCCGGCAAAGAAGCTGAAGAGGCCCGGGAGAGCCACCGTCGCCGTGACGAAGAGCGTCCACAGAAAGGCATCGGTCGCCGGCAGGATCCAGGCCGCGACCAGAGCCAGGAAGGCGGAAGGGGCCACGAAGCTGCGCCGGAGGTTGTCGATGATCTTCCAGCGCCCGATCGCCGGGATCGGGTTGGGCTCGCGGCGGCCGCCGGCTGTCGGGACCTTTCCCGCCAGCCAGGGGAGCAATTGCCAGTCGCCGCGCGTCCAGCGGTGCTGCCTCGCCGCGGCCACCTCGTAGTGCCCGGGGAACTCTTCGAAGATCTCGATGTCGCTCACCAGCCCGGCTCGCGCGAACAAGCCCTCGAAAAGGTCGTGTGAGAGCAGCGTGTTCTCGGGGACGCGCCCGTCGAGCGCTCGTTCGAATGCATCGACGTCGTAAATCCCTTTCCCGGTGTAGATCCCTTCGCCAAAGAGGTCCTGATAGACGTCGGAGACAGCGAAGGCATAGGGATCGATGCCGCGCGGCCCCGAAAAAAGTCGCTGATAGAGCGAACCGGTACCGGCCGCCGGCAGCATCGGCGTCACGCGTGGCTGCAGGAGGCCGTAACCGTCGACGACGATCCGCTTCTTCGGATCGAAGAGGGGCTCGTTCAAGGGGTGCGCCATCGATCCCACGAGGCAGCGGACTCCGCCGCGCAGCAAGCGGGTATCCGCATCGAGCGTCACGACATAACGGACGCCTGCCGGAGCGCGGGTCGTGACGTCCAAAGGGAGGAACGTCGTGTCCGTCGCGCCCCTCAAGAGGCGATTCAACTCGTGGAGCTTGCCTCGCTTGCGTTCCCAGCCCATCCACACGCCCTCGGACGGATTCCAGACGCGCCGGCGGTGGAACAGGAAGAAGCGCGGGCTCCCGTCCGGGGCGAGCCCATGCCGCTTGTTCAGCTCCGCGAGCCCCTCGATCGCTGTGGCGAGAAGTGGCTCGTCCTCGGGCACGGACTCCTGCGCCGCGTCCTCCCAATCCGACAGAAGCGCGAAACGCACGTCGCCGTCGCCGTTGCCGAGGAAGTGGACCTCCAGCCGCTCGAGCACCTCGCGGATATCGGCTTCGTTGGACAGGAGCATCGGCACCGCGACCAATGTGCGCAGCTCCTCGGGGACGCCGTGGGCCAGCTCCAGCTTGGGCAGCCGGCGCGGGCCGACGAGCTCGGTGACGTCCCGGTTCAGGATGGCGACGGCGAGGTCCGACGCCGGCGCCAGCGCCAGCAAGACGAGCAGGGCGATTGTTTCCGGGGGAGTTCCGTGGAGCACCGAGAGGACGACAGGCAGGAGCAGGACAGCCGCTGTCAGGAGCAGGTTCGTCGAGATGTACCCTGGCGTGGCCGCGCGGATCCAGGCCCGCCGCATCCACTGGGCGACCGGCAGCCGGTATTGGACCTCTCGCTCGAACTCCTTCCGGCCGCGGGAAATCAAGTAGTAGCCCGGATCGGCCAGCCGCGCTTCCGTGTTGGCGTGCGCCGCCTGCTTGGCGTGCCAGACCGCGCGCTGCGCGATTTCCAGCTCCGAGACGCCGCTGCCGTCGGAGAGTTCCTCGACCGCGCGGCGGTAGCGGTCGCGCGTCGCGAAATCCATTTCGGCGACCCGGGTTCCGTCGCGCAGGGTCGACTCGACCAGGCTCACGCTCTCGAAGAAGTCTCTCCAGTCCACCGCGGAGAGCAGACGCATGCTCGTGATGACGTTGCGGACCGTCACGTGCGTCCCCACCTGAAGCTGGTGCTCCTCCCGGACGATCTCCTCCGCGTCGGTGCCTTCCGCCTCGAGGCGCCGGCTCAGCCAGGGGAGCGCCGGAGTGACCGCCGGGTCCTGGTCGCGCAGCCGGGAAAAGAGATGAACCAGAAATGCGTGCGAGAGAGGGCGATTCTCCAGATTCTCGAGCGTGCCCAGGCCCCGGACGGGAGCGGCGGCGTGCACTCCGAGCAGGTCATCGGCGATCGCGTCGGCCTTTTCTCTGTCGGCGCGCCGCCGGTTGACGCCTTCGACCAGGCGCCGGAGATTCTCGACGAGCACGACTCGCAGCGAGATCGCGAGCGCCCAGAGCTCACCGATCGTCAAAGGCCGCGCCCGCTGATAGGCGAGCACGAAGCGCCTCAGGGGCTCTGCCTCGAAACGGCTGTCGGTGTGCTCGACGAACGCCCAGGCGAGGGCGTAGACCCGGGGATAGCCCGCGAGCGGACCTCGAGCGAGCTTGGGAAGCCGGCGGTAGAAGCCGCGGGGTAGGTCCTCCCGGATCTCCCGAAGCTGCTCCTCCACAATATGGAAATTGTCGACGAGCCATTCGGCCGCGGGGGAGATCGCGCTTTCCTGCCGCATCGCCTCCGCGATCGCGCGGTACGCGGCGAGCAGGACGCGGCCGTTCTCCTCGAGGCGCGGCAGAAGAGGCCGGCCCCGCCGCTTCCCGGGCAGCGTCGTGTGCTCTTGTGCGAGCGTCTCGGCGAACTGTTCGAGACGCTCGGTCGAGAAGAGCTCGCCCCGGATCGGCCCTTCGGAGGGGTATTCGCGAACAGCGGAAGCGCTCATGGGAAGCTTTCAGCCATCAGCTCGCAGCTTTCAGCCAGACCGCCTGAACTTCTCCCGATCCTCCGGGACGGATCGCCATCGCCGAGAGTGACAGTTGCCGACGGACCGCTATCTCTTTTTCAGCTGGCTCCGCACGAGCGGCGCCGAGGCGGCGGCGAGCGCTCCGAGCAGAGCGGCGACGAACTGGGCGCGGCGCCGGCTGTCCAGGCGCTTCCACTCCCGGGTCAGGCTCTGGATCGCTTTTTTCGAGGCGCTCTCTGCCTTGCCCAGCGTGCGCCGGGCGCCGGAGACTCCACCCTCCGACATCGAGGCGATTTGTCTGCCGGTCCGGGCGGCCTGCCGGGAAAGACGGGAGAGGAGGGTCTGCAGCGCATTCGAGCTTCGGGGACGCGCCGCCTTGCGCCGCGGCGTCCGCCCTCGCGAGGCGGCCGGCTTTCGGCGCGTCGAACGTTTTCTCGGGCTCTGCCCCGCCGAGGCGGGGGAGGCGCTGGAACTGTGCTTCTCAGTATCGGGCACGATGGACCTCCGTTGCAATTATTCCTTCAAAGCGCGTGCCGACTGGCACCCGCCCGTGTGGTTGCAGACTCGAGCCGCCGGCTGCCGCAAAGCGTGGCCGGATATCGATGGGGATGTCTTTCCAGGTCGCGATGTCGCGCACAGGCGCGAATCTAGCATCCTTGGCAGCTCGTAAGGATTAGCATGACGCTCGCCATGGAACCGGACCGAGACGCCTGGATCGATTGGTACCGCACGAATCGGCGCCGCTCGCGGGAGCTCTTCGAGGTCGCGCGCGCCGAGGCGTACTACGACCGGCCAATTCCTCTTCGCAATCCGATCTGTTTCTACGAGGGTCATCTGCCGGCCTTCAGCGTCAACACGCTGATCAAACGGGGACTGAAAGAGCGGGGAGTCGACGACGAATACGAGACGCTTTTCGAGCGCGGCATCGATCCCGAAGACGAGACCGCAGTTCGCAACGGGGGCTCGCAATGGCCCTCCCGCGAGCGGATCTTGAGCTACGGCAAGCGGGCGGACGAGCGCGTCCTCGAGGCCCTCGCCCGCAAGGACATCGTGCGAGAAGAGGACCCGGCGCTGCGCGGCGGCCTCGCCGCATACACCATCCTCGAGCATGAGCCGATGCACCAGGAAACGCTCCGTTACATGTGGCACCGTCTTCCTTACGATAAGAAGGTGCGGCCGGGCAAGACGCTGCCGCCGGTGACGGGAGGAGATCCGCCGCGCCCGGCCACCGTCCGGATCCCCGCGGGGACCGCGACGCTCGGACTGGCGCGCGAACGTGCGCCTTTTGGATGGGACAACGAGTTCCCGGAGCATCGGGTCGAAGTCCCCTCCTTCGAAATCGACCTGCACGACGTCACGAACCGGGATTTTCTCGAGTTCGTCGAAGCGGGCGGCTACTCGCGCAGGGACCTTTGGGACGAGGAAGGCTGGCAGTGGCGCGCGCGCGACAGCATCGAACACCCCTTGTTCTGGGAGCGGGAGGACGGCCGCTTTCTCTGGAGAGGCATGTTCGAGCGGATCCCGCTGCCTGCCGCCTGGCCGGTCTATGTTTCCCACGCCGAAGCCCGAGCCTATGCCGCCTGGAAGGGGAGACGGTTGCCGACCGAGGCGCAGTTTCACCGCGCGGCATACGGCACCCCCGAAGGCACCGAGCGCTCCTACCCGTGGGGGGAGGAGCCGCCCGATCCGACGCGGGGAAACTTCGACTTTGCCAGTTGGGACCCGATGCCCGTCGGTTCCTTTCCGGCCGGCTCGAGCGCGTGGGGCGTGCACGACCTGGTCGGCAACGGCTGGGAATGGACCTCCACGGTTTTCGAGGGGTTCCCGGGATTCCGCGCGATGCCGACCTATCCGAACTACTCGGCCGACTTTTTCGACGGAAACCACTACGTCATCAAGGGCGCTTCCCCCGCTACGGCCAAGGAGCTCCTGCGGCGAAGCTTCCGCAACTGGTTCCGGGGGAACTATCCGTACGTCTATGCGACCTTCCGGACCGTGAAATGAAGCCGACCGGTCTTCCATGATCGAAACCTCCGCGGCCGCGCCTCCCGCCGAGGCGGTGGCCGATTTCGCCGAAGACGTCCGGCGGGATCTCGCGCTCTCTCCCAAGCAGCTCCAGTCGAAGTACCTCTACAACGCCCTGGGCTCCTGCCTGTTCGAGGCGATCTGCCGCCTGCCCTGGTACCGCATCACGCGGGCGGAGGGGAGGCTCCTCTCGCGCTGGGCCGAGCCGATGGTGGCGGCGCTCCCCGATCCTGTCTCGTTCGTCGAGCTCGGCAGTGGCTCCGGCGAGAAGGTCGCAATGTTGGCCGAGGCGCTGCGCAGCCGACGCAGATCCGTCTCCATTCATCTGGTCGACATCTCGCCGACCGCGCTCGAGCTCTCGGAGCGAACACTCGGAAGGCTGGAGCACGTCTCTGTCGTCGGGCACCGGGCGACTTACGAAGAGGGGCTGCGCCACGCGGCGAACCTGCGTTCGCCGGGTGTGACGATGCTCGTGCTCTTCCTGGGATCCAACATCGGCAACTTCGATCCACCGGCCGCCCACGACTTTCTGACACAGATCCGCGGCGCGCTGCGCCCCGGAGACGCGCTGCTGCTTGGAGCAGACCTGGTCAAACCGGAGGAGGAGCTGCTTCTCGCGTACGACGACCCGCTCGGGGTCACCGCGGCCTTCAACAAGAACCTGCTCGTGAGGATCAACCAGGAGCTCCTGGCCGACTTCGACCTGAAGTCTTTCGATCACCGGGCTGTCTGGAACGCTCCGCAAAGCCGCGTCGAGATGCACCTCGTCTCCCGGCGCGCCCAGGAAGTCGCGATTCCCCGGGCCGGCGGCATCGTCTCCTTCGATCGCGGAGAGCACATCTGGACGGAAAGCTCCTACAAGTACACGATCGAAGAGATCGTCGAGCGTGGCGAACGCGCGGGCTTCCGATCGCGGGAACAGTGGGTCGACGGCGACGCCCGATTCGCGCTGACGCTCTTCGTGGCCGACGGCCAGTCGTAATCTTTTCCCTGAAATCGGCGTCACCTTTCGGGTTGGAGGCTGTTCGTCGCGACAAATCGCCTTTTGATCCCACAGAGCGCGGCGTGGTAGCGTGCCGGCTTCCCGAGCCATGAGGAGGATTCTCTTGCGCAAGATTCTCGCCGCCGTCCTCTGTGCGGTCCTGATCAGCACGGCCCTTCCGGGGCAGGAGCGCGCCGATCTGGACATGGTCACGAAGATCCGGCTCGAAGGTTTTCGCAATTCGAAGGTCATGGAGACGGCGAGCCGTCTGATGGACTCGATCGGGCCTCGCTTGACGGGCTCGCCCAACATGAAGAAAGCCAACGACTGGACGCGCAAGCAGCTGGAGGATTGGGGCCTCGCGAACGCGCATCTGGAGAGCTGGGGTCCCTTCGGCCGCGGGTGGAGCTACGAGCAATCGACCGCGAGAATGATCTCGCCCGACCAGTGGGAGATGCTCGCGCTGCCCGTGGCGTGGACCCCTGGCACGAACGGCCCGTTGCGCGCCCCCGCCGTCCGCTTCAAGCTCACCGAGAAGGAAGACCTGGAGAAAGCCAAGGGGAAGCTCGCGGGCAAGATCCTTCTGATCGGCGAGTTGCGCGAGGTCCGGCCGCAGGAGAGGGGCCTCTCGGAGCGTTATGATGAGAAAGGCCTGACCGACCTCTCTCGATACGAGATTCCGGGACTCACGCCGTACCGCCGCCCGGGCCAGCCGCCCTTCAACCGCGAGGAGTTCTTGAAGCGCCGGCAGTTCGCGCGGGAGCTCGCGAAGTTCCTCGTGGAGGAAAAGGTTGCCGCGGTGATCGAGCCCGGGCCGCAGCTGGAGGGGGGGACTTTCCGCGTTCAGGGAGTCAACAACGGCTGGAAGAAGGATGCGCCCCCGAACGTCCCCACCCTGGTGATGGCTATCGAGCAATTCGGCCGCGTTGCCCGGATGCTCGACCGTAAGGAGGACGTGCAGCTCGAGCTCAACGTCGCGACACGCTTCTACGACGGCGACGGTATGTCCTACAACACGATCGCGGAAATCCCCGGCACGGACAAGAAGGGGGAGATCGTCATGCTGGGCGGGCACATGGACTCCTGGCACGCCGGGACCGGGGCGACGGACAACGGAGCCGGAGTCGTGGTCGCCATGGAGGCCGTCCGGATTCTGAAGGCGCTGAACGTCCATCCCCGGCGCACGATCCGGATCGCGCTCTGGAGCGGCGAAGAGCAGGGGCTTTTGGGATCGAAGGCGTACGTCGCGCAGCACTTCGGCTCGCGGCCTCAACCGCAGGGCGGCGACTCGGACCTGCCGTCCTTCCTCAGGCCGGAGTCGGGACCCGTGACGGTCAAGCCGGACCACGCGAAGTTCTCGGCGTATTTCAATCTGGACAACGGCACGGGAAAGGTGCGAGGCGTCTACACGCAGGAGAATACGGCGGTCGTTCCGATCTTTCAGGCGTGGATCGAGCCGCTCAAGGATCTGGGGGTGACGACGGTTACGAACCGAAACACGGGCGGAACAGATCACCTGTCCTTCGACGCTGTGGGATTGCCCGGCTTCCAGTTCATCCAGGACGAGGTCGAGTACGAACCGCGAACGCACCACACGAATATGGACGTGTACGATCGGCTTCAGCGGGAAGATCTGATGCAGGCCTCCGTGGTCATGGCCTGGTTTGTCTACAACGCCGCGACGCGCGACGCGATGATGCCGAGAAAACCGATGCCGAAAGGGGAGCCCCGCCGTTCCGAGGAGCCCGCGCCGGCCGAGAAGGGTCCGCTCGCGCGCCCCGAGCCGACGGCGGCGCCAGTTTCGGCGCCCACGCCGAGGGCGGCGTCGTAGCACGGGACGCGAGACGCCATCACGCGGGATGGTAAAAGGATCTCCATGAAACCTTTGACGCTCGTCGGTCTCGGTGTTCTCCTGATCGCCTCGCAGTCTCTGTCCGTTGCCTACGCGCAGGCCCCAGCCATGGCCGTGGAGGCCAGGCGCGCGGCGGAAGAGATTACGGCCCCGGTCATCGCGGCCCATACCAAGTTCCTGGCTTCGGATCTGCTCGAAGGGCGCGCTCCGTCGACGCGCGGCGATCGGCTCGCCATGGCGTACGTGGCGTCGCAGATGGAGGCTCTGGGATTGAAGCCGGCGGCGCCCGGGGGAGGCTGGATCCAGAAAGTTCCGCTCGTAGCGATCACGCCCAAGGTTCCCGAGACGATGACTCTTTCCGGGGCGGATGGAAAACAGTTGAGCTTCCGCTACCGTGACGATTTCATGGCCTTCTCCGGGGTGCAGAAGCCGTCCGCTTCCATCGAGGGGGCGGAGCTGGTCTTCGTCGGCTACGGCATCGTGGCTCCTGAGTACTCCTGGAACGACTACAAAGACGTCGGCGTGAAGGGAAAAGTCCTCGTGATGATGAACAACGATCCCGAGGACGACCCGAATCTCTTCGCGGGCAAGAGGCGGCTCTGGTACGGGCGCTGGGACTACAAGTACATCGAAGCCGCGCGGCAGGGGGCGGTCGGGGCGATCATCATCCACACGACCCATTCGGCCGGGTATCCGTGGCAGGTCGTGCGCACGTCGTGGGCCGGGGCGCAATACGAGCTTCCCTACGAGGGAGAACCTCGCGTCCAGATCAAAGGGTGGGCCACGGAGGAGGCCTCGCGCAAGATCGCGGCGCTGGGGGGCAAGGACCTCGATCAGCTTCGCGCGGCCGCGGAAAAGCGGGACTTTCGCCCTGTGCCGCTCGGCGTCAAGCTCACGTTCGCTCTTCAAAACTCGATCGAGACCGTCGAGAGCGGCAACGTGATCGGCAAGCTTACCGGCAGCGATCCGAAGCTCGCCGGAGAAGCCGTCCTCTATACCGCGCATCACGACCACTTCGGCATCAAGGAAGGCGCCGCGCCCGGAGCCGACGCCATCTACAACGGCGCCCGCGACAACGCCTCCGGCGTGGCCGCGATGCTCGCCGTCGCGCGCGCCTTCACGCGGCTTCCCAAACCTCCGCGCCGCTCGATCCTCTTCGCGTCGGTCACGTCCGAGGAGCAGGGGCTGCTCGGCTCGGCGTATCTCGCAAAGCACCCTCCCGTCCCGGCCGGAGACTTCGCCGCCAATATCAACATCGACACGGTCAATATCTGGGGAAAGACGAAAGACATCGTCTCGATCGCGCTCGGCAAATCGAGCCTGGACGCGGTGATCCAGGAGCTCGCGGCGATGCAGGGGAGGACGGTCAAGCCCGACGCCTTTCCGGACAAGGGTTTCTTTTATCGATCGGACCAGTTCAACCTGGCTCGCATCGGTGTCCCCGCCGCCCATCTCGACACGGGCGTGGACTTCGTGGGCCGGCCTGCCGGCTGGGGAGAAAAGACAATCAACCAGTGGGAGGCGACGGATTATCACCAGCCCTCCGACGAGTATCGAGACTGGTGGGACCTCTCGGGCGCCGTCGAGGACGTGCAGCTGAACTTCTATCTGGGCCTCTCCGTCGCCAACGCCGACCGGATGCCGAGCTGGAACAAAGGGGACGAATTCGAGGCTGTGAGAAAGAAAGCGTTGGCGGAGCTTCCGCCGCGCTGACGCGATCTCCATCGGTCATCAAGTCATATATCAAAATTGACATAGATTCGCCGAGCCAGGGTGTCTCGCCAGCGACAAGCGCCCGAGAACATCTGCTCTAATCGGGACATGAAGACACGACGAGAGATCCTGGAGATGGCGGCGCTCGCCGGTGCCGGAACGCTGGTGGCCGGAGCCGCGGCGCCGAAGAAGACGGCGACGCCGATGCCCGCTGCGGCCT
>Ga0070698_100002409_pt1 | contig 20600 bp, 23 predicted proteins | sample KBSK1502metaG_FD_65477 | JGI IMG/M metagenome (GOLD analysis project Ga0070698, IMG submission 65477) | Corn, switchgrass and miscanthus rhizosphere microbial communities from Kellogg Biological Station, Michigan, USA - KBS K1-50-2 metaG | ecosystem: Host-associated > Plants > Roots >...
GAACCCCTGGGCCTGAATGGCGCTGAAATGCACGAACACGTCCTCGCCATCCTCCTGAGAGATGAACCCGTACCCCTTCGCGTCGTTGAACCACTTCACGTTGCCCTGAGCCATCTACTGACCTCTTTCGTGAGGCGTCGTGCGCCTCGGTGATTCCCCGTCACCATGACGGGGGCGGCCTCCTGAATCGGAGGACAAACAAAAACGCCGCCCGGACTTGAGGTCCTCGCGGCGTTGGTCTCGAATCTCTGAATCCGACTACCGGGTGAACCTACAACCTACTAAGAACAGTAGCGGAACCCGGCGGGCCCTGTCAAGGAGTATCCCGGATCGACACCGTCACCGGGCGCGAGCCGTTCTTGGTGCCGAGCCAGCCCGGAATGGCCATCGAGAAGCGCCCGGCGGTGCCGCCGGCCACCACCACGTGGAGCTCCGCCGGGGACGGGAACTTGGGGATCGGCTGGTCCGCGGGCGGCTCGCCCCCCTTGGCGAAGCGCAGATTGGTGCCCTCGCCGCTGTCCTCATCCGGCTTCAAGCGACGGTAGGGCACGCGCACCGTCTCGAAGATGTGCCGGACGAGATCATCCTTGCTCCAGCCGTCGTCGGCCAGGGTGCGGGCGTGCTCGGGCCCGACCACCAGCATGGTGTGCGAGTAGAGCGGGAAGTGCTTGGCGTTCCAGAGCGACGCCATCGACCAGCCGAGGGAGCCGGCGAGCGCCCGCCCGGTGCGGCTGGCGTGATCGGAGATGCCGTGGGGGGCCTCGCCCGCGAACACGGTCACCGCGCTGTCGCCAGCCGCGAGGCCGCGCCCCACGTGATAGGGCGGCCAGGGGCTCGCCTCCTCGTGCTCGCCGATGCAGTAGGTGTAGCGGCCCGGGTGGCCGAAGGTCGACATGGAGGTCTCGCCGGGCCGGACGCCGCCCACGTTGATCATCACGAGGCGCAGGGCGCGCCCGATGGTGGCGTTGGCGCGATGGCCCGGCCCGAACACCCCGAACGAGCAGTTCAGCGCGATCCGGGCACGAATCGGGCCGTGCACCACGACGAGAGGGGCCGAGAAGTGAGTCGACGTCGAGACGCCGTGCAGGTTGAACGCGGGATCGCACGCCGCCTCGACCGCGGCCAGCACCACCGGGAAGTATTCCGGTCGGCAGCCGGCCATGACCGCGTTGACCGCGATCTTCTCGACGGTGGCGCGGCCGTAGTTGGGTGCCACCTCCCCGACCAGCTCGTCGCGGGCGCGCGGGCTCGCGGCCAGCATCCGCTCCACGCGCGCCCGCGAGGGCGGGATCACCGGCAGCCCGTCGGTCACGCCCTTGTCGAACCAGATCTCGAGGTCGTCCACCGGCGCCATGGTCACACAATTGTGAGGTGACGGCCAGCCGCCCGGGAGCGCCGGGCTCCGCGCGCGGCTATACTCTCTGCGTGAACCCGTGGCACGACGTGGAGCTCGGCGAGCGCATCGAGGACAACTTCCGCTGCGTGATCGAGATCCCGAAGGGCTCCAAGGTGAAGTACGAGCTCGACAAGCAGACCGGCCTCCTCTGGCTCGACCGCGTTCTGCACTCCGCGGTGCACTACCCGGCCAACTACGGCTTCCTGCCGCGGACCTATTGCGACGACGGCGATCCGCTCGACGTGCTGGTGCTGGGCCAGGAGCCGGTGGTTCCGCTCTGCATCCTGCGGGCGCGGGCCATCGGCGTCCTCACCATGAGCGACGAGAAGGGCGGCGACGACAAGGTGATCGCGGTCCACGTCGACGATCCCGAGTACGCGCACTACCACGAGGCCGCCGAGCTGCCGCCCCACCGCCTCAAGGAGATCCAGCGCTTCTTCCTCGACTACAAGGTTCTCGAGAACAAGGCGGTCGACGTGGAGCAGATCCGCGGACGCGCCGCCGCCGAGCAGGTGATCCGTGACGCGGTGCGCGTGTATAAGGATCGGATCGCACCCACGATCGGGGGGCGTGGGGAAGGACGTGCCTAACCCTCCGGAATCCCGCCGGTTTTCCCGAGCGTCTCGGCGGGCGCGTCGCCCGCTCGCGATGCGCGGCGGTGACGTCCATCCTCTCGAAAATCCTAGGTTTTCCTTGTTGCGAAAAATCCCGGGTGCTAGACTCAGCCTTGAGTTCGGATCGTCGTCGTGCGCGTCTCAAACCAGCGATCTCACACGGGTGCCTTATGCTGATTAGCCTCCTCGCCGGGCTGTTCTCCAACGACCTGGCCATCGACCTCGGCACGGCCAACACCCTCGTCTACGTCCGCGGGGAAGGCATCGTGATGAACGAGCCCTCCATCGTGGCCATTCACCAGGCCGATCACTCGGTCCTGGCGGTGGGGCACGAGGCGAAGGCGATGCTCGGGCGCACGCCGGGCAACATCACGGCCATCCGCCCGCTGAAGGACGGCGTCATCGCCGACTTCGACGTGACCGAGAAGATGCTCCACTACTTCATCAACAAAGTGCACCGTCGCCGGACCCTCGTGCATCCCCGCATCGTCATCGGCGTGCCGTCCGGCATCACCCAGGTGGAGAAGCGGGCGGTGCGCGACTCGGCGATGCAGGCCGGCGCGCGCGAGGTGTACCTGATCGAGGAGCCGATGGCGGCCGCGATCGGGGCGGGCCTGCCCATCCAGGAGCCGGGCGGCAACATGATCGTCGACATGGGCGGCGGCACCACCGAGGTCGCGGTGATCTCGCTGTCCGGCATCGTGTACTCGAAGTCGGTGCGCATCGCGGGCGACGAGATGGACGAGGCGATCGTGCAGTACATCAAGAAGCACTACAATCTCCTCGTCGGCGAGCGGCGCGCGGAGGAGATCAAGATCAAGCTGGGGTCGGCGTACCCGATGGGCGGCGAGCGCATGACGATGGAAGTGAAGGGCCGCGACCTGATCGACGGGATCCCGAAGACCATCGTGGTCACCGACGAGGAGATCCGCGAGGCCCTGCGGGAGCCGGTGATGGCGATCGTGGACACGGTGCGCACCTGCCTCGAGCGGACCCCGCCCGAGCTGGCCGCCGACATCGTGGACAAGGGGATCGTGCTCACCGGCGGCGGCGCGCTGCTGCGCGGCCTCGACCTGCTGCTGCGACAGGAGACCGATCTGCCGATCACGGTCGGCGACGATCCGCTGTCCTGCGTGGCACTGGGCACCGGCAAGGTTCTGGACGAGCTGGAGCTTCTCAAGAAAGTGGCGATCCCCGCCTGAGCGTCGGCTTCGAGCCGGCCTCGCGCCGATCGGCCGTAAGGGTGACGGAGCGGTGAGAGTTGGGAGATACGGGATCCTGCTCGCGGTGCTACTCGTCTCCCTCCTGCTGTTGACCGTCCAGACCCGCGGCGGGGGAACCGGACGGGCCGGCGAGCTGGTCACGATCGCGGTCACCCCCGTCCAGAGCCTCCTCGTTCGTATCCACCGCGGCGCTCTCAACCTCTGGGCCAACTACGTCGACTGGAAGTCGGTTCGCCGCGACAACGCCACCCTCCGCGAAGAGAACGAGCATCTGCGCGTCCAGGCCCTGCAGGCCGGCGAGACCCGGGAGGAAAACGCCCGCCTCCGCCGCCTCCTGGTCCTGAAAGACCGCCTGCCGCTGGCCACCCTGGCCGGCGAAGTGATCGGACGTGAGGCGGGCGGCTGGGTCCGCTCCCTCACCGTCAACCGAGGGCGCGGCGACGGCATCTCCCAGCAGACCCCGGTCATCGTACCCGACGGCCTGGTCGGCCGGGTGGTGCAGGTCCACCGGGGGGCGGCGGTGATCCAGCTCCTGAACGATCCGGCCTCCACGGTGGGCGCGGTGGTGCAGCGCACCCGGACCGCGGGCCTGGTGGAGGGTGACGCGGGCGGGACCGTGCGCTTCAAGTTCATGGCTCGCGACGGGGCCAGCGTCGCGCCGGGCGACCTGGTGGTGACGTCGGGGCTCGGCACGCTCTTCCCCAAAGGCCTCCCGGTGGGCCGGGTGGTCAAGATCGAGGACAAGGGCTCGGCGCTCTTCCACTTCGCGGTGCTCGCGCCCGCGGTCGACTTCTCCCGCGTCGAGGAGGTCCTGCTCGTCACCGGGCAGACCACCCAGGACGTGGCCGCGCTGTTCCCCCTCGAGGGCTAGCCCGGTGCTCCGCCTCCTCGTCCTGCTCGTCATCGTCGGCGGGGGCGTGCTGCAGTCGACGGTGGTCGCGGTGGCAGGAGTGGCCGGCATCACCCCCGACGTCCCGCTCATCCTGACCGTCCTCATCGCCCTGCGGTACGGGCCGGAGTCCGGCTGCCTGGCCGGCTTCGTGGCCGGCCTGCTCCAGGACGCGACCGGCGGCGGCCTCGTGGGCGTGCAGGCCCTGACCAAGGGGCTGGCCGGCTTCGGCATGGGCTTGCTGGTGGGACGCTTCTGGGTCAGCAACCCGCTCGTGCAAGTCCCCGGCCTCGTGCTACTGAGCATCGCCGAGGGGCTGGGCCGCTTCCTGCTCCTGCAGATGTTCCACTACCCGGCCGCCTTCGGCGACCTGATGCTCCATGTGATCCTGCCCCAGGCGCTCTACAACGGGCTCATCGGCACCCTGTGCATCCTGGCCGAGGCGAGCATCGAGCTGCTGCGGAGGCGCACGTGGCAATGAGCCCGTCGCCCGCCAATCGACGGGAGGCGTGGGGTCGGCGCGTGCTCGCCCTCGCGGTGGTCACCGCGATCGGCTTCGTGGGCCTGGTCGGCCAGCTCTGGTACCTGCAGGTGCTCGAGGGCGGGCGCATGCAGGAGCTGTCGGAGAAGAATCGCATCCGCATTCGTCCGGTGGCGGCCCCCCGCGGCATCCTCTTCGACCGCAACGGGCTGGCGCTGGTGGACAACCGGCCTGCGTTCACCCTCTCGCTGATTCCCCGTGAGATGGAGGACCGTGACTCGGTAGTGGCGCGCCTGTCCGTCCTCCTGAAGATGCCGGTCGGCGACCTCATGGAGGCGCTGGAGCGGGTGCCGGCCGATTCGATCCGCCCGGTGCGGGTGCGGCGGGGGCTCTCCCTCGAGGAAGTGACCAAGGTCGAGGAGCGCAAGCTCGAGCTGCCCGGGGTGATCGTGGAGGTCGAGCCCCAGCGGGTGTATCCGACCAGCACGTTCGCGGCACACCTGCTGGGCTATGTCCGCGAGGTGAGCGACGAGCAGATGAAGCAGGGCCGCTACCGTCGCGGGGACATGATCGGCCAGTCGGGTCTGGAGCGGCTGCTGGACGAATACCTGCGCGGCCGCGACGGCGGTGAGCGGATCGAGGTCGACGCCATGGGCCGACCGGTGCAGGTGATGCGACGCGAGGAGCCGGATCCGGGCGCCCAGGTGGTCACCACTATCGATCGCCGGATCCAGGAGATCGCCGAGCAGGCGATGGCGGGCAAGGCCGGGTCGGTGGTGGTTCTCGACCCGCGCAACGGCGATGTGCTCGCGATGACTTCGAGCCCCGCGTTCCCGCTCGATCGCCTCACCGGGAACATCGACCGAGAGGAGTGGCTGCGCCTGGTCAAGGACCCGATGACCCCGCTCATGAACCGCGCCCTGCAGGGCCAGTACCCGCCGGGCTCGATCTTCAAGATCATCGTGGCCGCGGCCGGGCTCCAGGAGGGGTCGCTCACCCCGATGGACCGGATCTACTGCAACGGCGAGTTCAGCCTCGGGCACTGGACGTTCAAGGACTGGAAGGCGGGCGGGCACGGCCACGTGGACCTGCGTACCGCCGTCGCCCAGTCGTGCGACGTCTACTTCTACCAGGCCGGCCTCAAGGTCGGCGGCGACACGATGGCCCGCTACGCGCAGGCCTTCGGTCTGGGCGCGCCGAGCGGCATCGACCTCGGCGGCGAGCGGTTCGGGCTCGTGCCCTTCGCGGCCTCCCGCCCGCGGTCCAAGCGCCCGTGGCAGGCCGGCGACACCGTGAACATGTCGATCGGGCAGGGCCAGCTGCTGGTGACGCCGATGCAGGTCGCCCGGATGATGGGCGCGGTCGCCAACGGGGGCGTCCTCTGGAAGCCCCGGCTCGTCCAGCGCGTCGCGCGCGCCGACGGCACCGTGGCCTACAGCGCCTCGAGCAAGATGACCGAGCGGGTGGAGCTCTCGCCGGTGGTGTGGGCCTTCCTGCGGAACGCCCTGTCCGCGGTGGTGAAGGAGGGAACCGGGACCGCGGCGCGGCTCCCGGGGCTCGACATCGCGGGCAAGACCGGCACCGCCCAGACCATCGCCAAGAGCGACTCGGCCAAGGGGCAGGACCACGCGTGGTTCGCGTCGTTCGCGCCCGCCGACGACCCGCAGGCGGTGGTGGTGGTGTTCGTCGAGCGGGGCGGCCACGGCGGCGACGTGGCGGCGCCGATCGCCCGCAAGATCTACGAGGCGATGTTCCTCCAGAAGGTCGCCCAGGTGACGCTCGGCGAGCCCGGTTGATGCTCCGGCTCGACCGGCGCCTGCTCCAGAACGTCGACTGGCTGCTCCTGGGCGCCGCCCTGTTCATCATCGGGCTCAGCCTCGTCTGCCTGTGGAGCCTCAACCCCGGCCGGGGCATCTCGTCGCTGGTGTGGCGGCAGGTCTCGTGGATCGGCGTCGGGCTGATGGGCCTGCTGGTGGTGGTCAGCGTCGACTACCGGAACCTGGTGCGCACCGCCCCCGCGCTCTACGTGGTGGGGGTCGGCCTCCTGGTCTCGGTGTTCGTGCTCGGCCGCACTGTCTCGGGCGCCCGGCGCTGGATCCACCTGGGCCCCTTCACGGTGCAGCCGTCCGAGCTTTTCAAGCTGATCTTCATCATTACGCTGGCGTGGGCGCTCACTTCCGGTCGCGGCGAGCGGTTCTCGCGCGGCATGTTCATCGGCATCTTCGTGCTGCTGGGGGTCCCGTTCCTGCTGGTGGTGCGCCAGCCGGACCTGGGGACCGCCCTGGTGCTGGTGCCGGTGCTGGCCGCCACCCTGGTCGGCATCGGGATCCGGCTGAAGGTGCTGGGGGCCCTGTCGCTCGCGGGGGTGGCCGCGATGCCGCTCGCGTGGTTCGTGCTCAAGCCCTACCAGCGGGACCGGCTGCTCGTCTATCTCGATCCGTTCCGGGATCCGCTCGGAACGGCCTACAATGTCATTCAGGCGAAGATCGCCATTGGTTCGGGCCAGCTCCTGGGGAAGGGAGTCGGCGGCGCGACGCAGAGTCGCCTGTCCTTTCTCCCCGAGCGGCATACTGATTTCATTTTTGCCGTATTCGCCGAGATGTGGGGGTTCCTTGGCTGTCTGGTGCTGATCGTGGCCTACGTGCTCCTGGTGATGCGGGGGTTCGAGATCGCGGCCGGCACCCGTGAGATTCGCGGACGCATCCTGGCGCTCGGGGTGACGACCGTGTTCGCGGCCCAGATCCTGATCAACATCGGGATGGTGACGGGCCTGCTCCCCATCGTGGGGATACCGCTGCCGTTGATGAGCTACGGCGGATCCTCCATGGTGGTCTCGCTGACCGGCCTCGGGCTCCTGCTCTCGATCCGGATGCGGCAGTTCCACTAACCGCAGAACTGCCCCCCGGGTCTCCCGCGAGACCACGGATCGAGGTCGGCCGTGGGAAAGCGCATCGTCGTCAACGCCGGTGTGACGGAAACGCGTCTCGCCGTCCAGGACGGAAATCTCCTCACCGAGCTGTACGTCGAGCGCGCGGACCGGCGCTCCATCGTCGGCAACATCTACAAGGGCGTGGTCACCAACGTCCTGCCCGGCATGCAGGCCGCCTTCGTGGACATCGGGCTCACCAAGGATGCCTTCCTGTACGCGGGGGACTACACCGCGAACCTGGGCCAGGCGGAGCAGGCCCCCGACGCGCCCGACGCTGAAGAAGAGAGCGCGGACGTGGACGTGGGCGACGCGGAGGCGGAACCCGAGACGGAGCCCCGCCGGGAGGCGGTCGGCCCCATCGAGGAGATGCTGCGCAAGGGCCAGGAGGTGCTGGTCCAGGTCTCCAAGGAGCCGCTCGGCACCAAGGGCGCCCGCGTGACCTCCTTCGTCTCGATCCCCGGCCGCTACATCGTCTACATGCCGCAGGCGCGCCACGTGGGCGTCTCCCGGCGCATCCACGACGACGCGGAGCGCGACCGGCTTCGCGCGATCGTCAAGGGCCTGCCCCCGCCGCCGGGCGGATTCATCGTTCGAACCGTGGCGGAGGGCAAGGGCGACGAGGAGCTGGTGGCCGACATCCAGTTCCTGAGCCGCCTGTGGGGCCAGGTGCAGGCGCGCTTCGAGGCGGCCAAGGCGCCCTCGCTGCTGCACGAGGAGATGGACGTCACCTTCCGGGTGGTGCGCGACCTCTTCTCGCCGGAGGTGGAGGAGTTCCTCGTCGACAGCGAGGCGGCCTACGAGAAGTGCCTGCACTTCGCCACCTCGCTGGTGCCCCAGCTCGCCCCGCGGGTGAAGCGCTGGGACAAGGAGGGGCCGATCTTCGAGGTCACCGGCATCGAGCGCGACATCGACAAGGCGCTGCGGCGCCGGGTGTGGCTCAAGTCGGGCGGCTACATCGTGATCGACCACACCGAGGCCCTGGTGGCGATCGACGTCAACACCGGCAAGTACGTGGGCAAGCGCGACTTCGAGGAGACCGTCCTCAAGATAAACCTGGAGGCGGTGACCGAGGTCGTGCGCCAGATCCGGCTCCGCGACCTGGGCGGCATCATCATCATCGACTTCATCGACATGGAGCGCCCCGAGCATCGCGACCAGGTGTTCAAGGCGCTGAAGCGGGTGCTCGCCGACGACAAGGCGCGCACCAACGTGCTCGAGATCTCCGAGCTGGGCCTGGTGGAGATGACCCGCAAGCGGGTGCGCCAGAGCCTGCAGTCGCTGTTCTGCGCGCCCTGCCCCACCTGCAAGGGCAGCGGGGTGGTGAAGTCCGACGCCACGCTCGCGGCCGAGATCTTCCGCAAGATCCAGGCGGGGGCGGCGGAGGGCGGTCCCCGCGAGGTGGTGGTGCGGGTCCATCCCGAGATGGCCCACCACCTGGAGGCGACCCAGCGCGACGGCCTCGAGCGGCTCCAGACCCTGCTCGGGCGCAAGGTGGTGGTGCAGGGCGTGGCCTCCTACCACCGCGAGCAGTACGAGTTGACGTTCAAGTGACCCCGTGACCCGCCCGTCGCGCATCAGCCGGGCCGCCATCATCGGCCAGCTCCGGGCGGCCGCCACGAAGGGCGATCGCGCGGCCCTCACCCTCGCGATCGACCAGATGAAGACCTGGGCGTACTCCCCGCGCTACTGGCAGAAGTACCTGCACCTGCTGACCCACCCGATGGCCCGCCTCGTGGACCTGACCGTGATCAAGCAGGGCGACAAGATCGCGCACCAGAAGGGCTGGGTGAAGCCCAAGCGCGAGCCGCGCAAGCCCAAGCGCGCGGCCGAGCCGGGCCCGGCCGCGCGGCCGCGCCGCAAGGGCCGGGCGGCGCCCGCCACGACCCAGCCGTCGCTCTTCCCCGAGATCTGATTCCTCGCCCTGGATCCGGGGCCGCCCGCCCGCGGCCACTGGATGACTACCCCGGTAGGGTATATGCTGATGGCGACATGCGACGGACGGCGGCGCTGGGGCTGATCGGCGGGCTGGCGGTGGCGGCGGGGGCGGGCGCGCTCCTGGTGCCGCCGATTCCCCAGGACCCCGCGTACCATCGGCTGGCCGACTCGCGGGGCTGGCTCGGCATCCCCAACGCGCTCAACGTGCTCTCCAACGCGGGCTTCGTCCTGGTCGGGGCCCTGGGGCTCGCCTTCCTCGGAGACCGCAGCGCGACCGCCCGCGCGTTCCGGACCCCCGCCGAGCGATGGCCCTACGCGGTCTTCTTCGCGGGCCTGCTCCTGACCGGCCTCGGCTCGGCCTACTACCACTGGGCGCCGGGCAACCCGCGCCTCGCCTGGGACCGCCTGCCCCTGGCCATCACCCTCGTGGGCCTCCTCGACGCGGTCATCGCCGAGCGGGTCGGGGTGCGGGCGGCGCTGCGCCTCCTCGGCCCGTTCGTCGCGCTCGCGGCCCTCTCGGTGGGCTACTGGGCGGTCGGCGAGCAGCGGGGCGCGGGCGACCTCCGGCCGTACGCGCTGGTGCAGTTCTACCCGCTGGTGGCGATCCCGCTGATGATCTGGCTGTTGCCGGCGCGCTACACCGCGAGCATGGGCCTGCTGGCCGCGGCCGGCATCTACGCCCTCGCGAAGGTGCCCGAGCTCACCGACGGGTGGATCCTCTCGGCCACGCGGGTGGTCAGCGGTCACACCCTGAAACACCTGCTGGCCGCGCTGGCCGGCTACTCCGTCCTCCGGATGCTCCGGCATCGGCGGGCGGTCTGAAAAACGAGGACACCATGATGGACGTGCCGACGAAGGGGAAGGTGCTGGGTCGCCTCCGCCGCATCGAGGGCCAGGTCCAGGGCATCCAGCGCATGGTGGAGGAGGACAAGTACTGCGTGGACATCCTGCTGCAGCTCACCGCGGTGCAGGGGGCGGTCGAGCAGGTCCAGAAGCTCCTCCTCGGCCAGCACCTCGAGACGTGCGTCGCGGACGCGGTGCGCTCCGGCAGCTCGCGCGATCGGCAGAAGAAGCTCGACGAGCTGCTCGAGGTCTTCTCCCGGTTCTCCGGGCGATAGGAGGCGGCGGTGAGCCCGAAGACATCCGCCGCCCCCCGCCTCGATCTCCCGGTGAAGGGGATGCACTGCGCGGCCTGCGTCGACAAGGTCGAGCGCGCGCTGCGGTCGGTGCCCGGGGTGACCGAGGCGTCCGTCAACCTGGCCACCGAGCGGGCCCGCGTGGAGCTGGGCGGCAAGCCCGCCGGCCTCGCCGAGCTTCGCGCCGCGGTCGCGGCGGCCGGCTACGCGATCCCCGAGGAGATCGCGGTCACCCTGGAGAGCCGCGAGCGGGATCAGGCCGACCGGGCCCGCGACATGGCACGACTGCGTCGGAAGCTCGTGGTCGGCGCGATCCTGTCGCTACCGGTGCTCCTGGGCGGGATGCCGGAGCTGTTTCCCTGGACGCCCCAGTGGCTGCGCGACCCCCGGCTCCTCTGGCTCCTCACCACCCCGGTGCAGTTCTGGGTCGGCGGGCAGTTCCACGCCGCGTTCCTGCGGGAGCTGCGCCACCGCACCACCAGCATGAACACGCTGGTGTCGATCGGCACCAACGCAGCCTACTTCTTCAGCGTGGCGGTGACGCTCTGGCCGCACGCGTTCATGGCCGCGGGGGCGATGCCCTACTTCGAGGCCTCCGCGCTCCTCATGACCTTCCTGGTGCTCGGGCGCTGGCTCGAGGCCCGCGCCCGCGGCGGCACCTCGGAGGCGATCCGCCGGCTCGTCGCGCTCCAGCCTCGCACCGCGCGCCTGGCCGAGCCGGGCGGGGAGCGCGACGTGCCGATCGGCGAGATCGTGCCGGGCGACGCCCTGCGCGTACGCCCCGGTGAGCGGATCGCGGTCGACGGCCTCGTGATCGAAGGCGCCTCCACCGTGGACGAGTCGATGCTGACCGGGGAGAGCCTGCCGGTCGAGCGAGGCCCCGGCGCGGCGGTGGTCGGCGGATCGATCAACCGGACCGGCACCTTCACCTTCCGGGCCACCCGGGTGGGGCAGGACACGGTTCTCGCCCGGATCGTGCGGCGGGTCGAGGAGGCCCAGGGTTCGAAGGCGCCGATCCAGCGGCTCGCCGATCGGGTCGCCGCGGTGTTCGTCCCGGTGATCCTGGGGATCGCGGCGCTCACGTTCGCGGCCTGGATGCTCTGGGGCCCGTCGCCCGCGTTCTTTCACGCGCTGACCAGCACGGTGGGCGTGCTCGTCATCGCCTGCCCGTGCGCCCTCGGCCTGGCCACCCCGACCGCGGTGATGGTGGCCACCGGCCGCGGCGCCGAGCTCGGGGTGCTGATCCGGAGCGCGGAGATTCTCGAGACGCTGCACCGGACGCAGACGGTGGTCCTCGACAAGACCGGCACCCTCACAGTGGGGCGCCCGGCGGTCACCGACGTGGTGCCGGCGGCCGGGAGCGAGCCGGACTCGGTGCTGGCCCAGGCCGCCGCGGTCGAGCAGGGCTCGGAGCATCCGCTCGGCGAGGCGATCGTGACCGCGGCCAAGTCGCGCGGCCTCGCGCTGCCGCCCGCGCGCGAGTTCCGGGCGGTGCCGGGGCAGGGCGCCGAGGCGCTGATCGAGGCGGGCCGGGTGCTGCTCGGGAACCGGCGCTTGATGGACGCGCGCGGCGTCGAGTCGGGGTGCCTGGAGGAGGCCGCGCGCCGGCTCGCCCAGGAAGGGCGGAGCGTCGTCCACGTGGCGGTCGGGGGCGAGACGCGCGGGCTGATCGGGGTGGCGGACGTGCTGCGGCCGGAGGCGCCCGCGGTGGTGGCGGCGCTCCGTGAGCTCGGCGTCGACGTGATCATGCTGAGCGGCGACGCGGAGAGCACCGCGCGGGCGATCGGCCGCCAGGCCGGCATCGACGAGGTCCACGCGGAGGTGCTCCCCGACCAGAAGGCGGTCGAGATCAAGCGGCTCCAGGCCGACGGCCGGCTGGTGGCGATGGTGGGCGACGGCATCAACGACGCGCCCGCCCTCGCCCAGGCCGACGTCGGGCTCGCGATGAGCTCGGGCACCGACGTGGCCATCGACGCGGCCGACGTGACCCTCATGCGGGACGATCTGCGCGGGGTGATCGCCGCGATCGAGCTGTCGCGCCACACGATGCGTATCGTCAAGCAGAACCTGGGATGGGCGTTCGGCTACAACCTCGTGCTGGTCCCGGTGGCCGCGGGTATGCTCTACCCGATCTGGGGCCTCCAGCTCTCGCCGATCCTGGCCGGGCTGGCCATGGCCCTATCGTCGGTATCGGTGGTCGCCAACAGCCTGCGGCTCGGCCGGTTCCACCCGAGCGTGTGGGGACAGGAGCGGTGATGGCCAAGGACCCGGTGTGCCACATGGACGTGGATCCGAGGAGCGCGGCAGCCCAGTCGAAGTACCAGGGCCAGACCTATTACTTCTGCGCGGTCGACTGCAAGGTGAAGTTCGACGCGGACCCCGCCAAGTACCTCGGCCGATGATCGGCTCGCCCTTCCTGTCGGGCCGCGACCGCTACGAGCGGGTGATGGACGGACGGGTCGACAATACCCACGACGACGCGTTCACCCACACCGTGCGCCTGAGCGATCCGGACCGCTCCGTGGAGGTCCGCGCGGTCTGTACCGCCTCGCCGGGATACGAGGTGCAGGAAGCGAGCGCCCGCGTGCTGTCGGGTGCGGTCGACCCGGGCATCGTCGCCGAGTTCCCCCGCCTCGCCGGCGCGCGCATGGTCGGCGGCTTCACCAAGTGCCTGGCCGAGATCTGCGGCCCGCGCGAGGGCGCCGGGCTGTTCGTGGACGCGGGCATCGAGGTGGCTCGCCTCGCCCGCCAGGTGACCAGGATGCCGGCCTCCGCGGTCGCCTCGCTGGTGCCGGGCGACGCGGAGGCGTGCTGGGCGCTCGACATGGCGGGCTGGGTCGACCTGCCGGACTCCTGCTTCACCTACAGCCCGGCGGGCCGGGCGCTCTTCGGCACCCGGCCGGTCTCCTCGCCGATGGTGTCCGCGCTCTACAGCCCTCCGCCCGGCGCCCGCGGGGTCTTCACCCGGAAGAAGGTCGCCCGGCTCGTGCTGACCGGCCCCCGGCTCCACCTCTTCCACTCCATGCACGACAACGTGCACGGCTTCGACCTGCACTACGAGATCGACCTCGACCGGGAGACCATCGTGGCGGCCGACTCGATCACCTCGCGCCTGCCGTACGCCGGGATCTGCACCGAGCCCCAGGCGCGCATCGAGTCCCTCCGGGGGCAGGCGGTCGACGCCGCTCTCCGCAAGCGGATCCAGAGCCAGATCGGTGGGATCGGCGGCTGCGCTCAGCTCTACGACCTGACTTCGGACCTGCTCAAGCTGCTCAGGATTCCTTCAAGTAGTTGAGCTACAAGGAGTATCTGGATCGATTGACAGCCGGCTTTCGGGCCGCTATATTTCTGTACCGACTGGTCGGTAAATTCAGGGGAGGCCCGAACGATGACAGCTGGAGCCGCGGTAGCGTCCGAGACGAGGAGTGCGGCACCTGAGACGAGGAGCACGAAGGGAGCGGCGACCCGCGATCAGATCCTGAACGCGGCCGCGCGGCTCATCCACATCCAGGGCTACCAGTCCACGTCGCTCGACGACGTGCTCCGGGAGAGCGGGGTCGGCAAGGGCAACTTCTATTACTATTTCAAGAGCAAGGAAGACCTGGGCTACGCGATTATCGATCGCATCACGCAGACATTCGTGGAGCGCAGCCTCGGCCCGGCCTTCGCGGACGCCGACGCCGACCCGGTGACCCAGATCGACGCGTTCCTCGATCGGGTGCTGGAGGCGCAGCGGCTGCGCAATTGCGTGGGCGGCTGCGTGATGGGCAATCTGGCCTCGGAGCTCTCCGACGTGCACGAGGGGTTCCGCCAGCGCCTGGCCGGCGTCTTCGACCTCTGGCGCATCGGGCTCGCGGAGGCGGTGGCCCGAGGGCAGGCGCGCGGACGGCTGCGGGCGGACATGGACGCCTCTTGCGTGGCCCAGTTCCTTGTCGCGGGCCTGGAGGGGGCTATTCTGTTGAGCAAGGTCAACAAGGACATCACGGTCATGGAGAGATGCGTCGAGGAGCTGAAGCGGCACCTCACGCTCTATGGGACATGAGCATGTCGACGGTTCACGCACCGAACGGACACGAGCAGGACACGGGCGGCCCGCGGAAGGTGGATCGGGACGCGGAGCTGGTCGAGCGTCTGCGCCGGCAGGACCCGGGCGCTCCCGAGGCGCTGGTCGCGACCTACGGCGACCGCGTCTACCGGCTGGCCATCCGCATCACCGGTAACGAGCAGGATGCCGAGGAAGTGGTGCAGGACGCGCTCTGGACCGCGGCTCGGAAGATCGACACCTTCAAGGGGGAGTCGGCCTTCGGCAGCTGGGTCTACCGCATCACCGCCAACGCGGCCTATCAGAAGCTGCGGAGCCGGCAGGGCCAGCGTAACGAGATCTCCATGGACGCGGTCTCGCCCGGGTTCGACGAGCTGGGTCAGCACGCCGAGCCGCTGCGGGACTGGTCGGCCCGCACCGAGGAGCCGGCGCTCCAGACCGAGCTGCGCTCGCTGCTGACCACCGCGATCGACGATCTGCCGGGGGACTACAAGACCGCGTTCCTGCTCCACGACGTGGAGGGGCTGTCGAACCCGGAGATCGCCGAGACGCTGCACATCAGCCTGCCCGCGGTGAAGTCGCGGGTGCACCGCTCGCGCCTGTTCCTGCGCCAGCGGCTCGCCGACTACATGCGGGCGGCCTGAGGAGCGAGCCTAAAGCCCCGTCCGGCTTGACTTTCGCGCGGGGGCTGTGGTTAGATAGCCCCTCGCGGCCATCGAGGGGTCGCGTGAGCAGTGGACGGGCTCACGGAAATAGAAAGGGCCTCACGAGGCGGCCTCACGAGAAAGGTAGTGGCAATGGAAGCGGTCATCGCGACGGGCGGCAAACAGTACCGGGTGGCTCCCGGCCAGGTCATCAACGTGGAGCGGCTCGGCAAGGACAAGGGCGCGGCGGTCGAGTTCACCAAGGTCCTGCTCGTGAACAACGAGGGGCAGGTGACGGTCGAGCCGAAGGCGCTCGCCTCCGCCAAGGTGGTCGGCCAGGTGGTGGCGGAGCGCAAGGGCGGCAAGGTGCTGGTCGTGAAGTTCAAGCGGCGGAAGAACTACCGGCGCCATCGCGGGCATCGCCAGACGATGACGGCGGTGCGCATCACCAAGATCGAGGTCTAGGGGCATGGCGCACAAGAAAGGTGTCGGCAGCTCCCGCAACGGTCGCGATTCCAATCCCCAGATGCTCGGGGTGAAGCGCTTCGGCGGCCAGTTCGTCACCGCCGGCAGCATCCTGGTCCGTCAGCGCGGCACGCGCTTCAAACCCGGCGCCAACGTGGGCCTGGGGGTCGACCACACGCTCTTCGCCAAGGCCGACGGCTACGTGCGGTTCGCGCGCAAGGGCGACGACAAGTACGTCAGCATCGCCCAGCAGTCCGCCTGACGCGGCCCGGTCCCGCCGGACCGGAGCGACCACGCCATGTTCGTCGACGAGATCGATGTCTTTGTCAAGGGCGGCGACGGCGGCGCGGGCTGCATCAGCTTCCGGCGTGAGAAGTTCGTCCCCCGCGGCGGCCCCGACGGGGGCGACGGCGGCGACGGCGGCAGCGTGATCCTCGAGGCCGATCCCGCCATCACCACCCTGCTCGACTTCCACTACCAGCGGCACTACACCGCCGAGCGCGGCACCCACGGGCAGGGCGCCAACAAGCATGGGCGGAGCGGCGAGGACACCATCCTGCGCGTGCCCCTCGGCACCACCGTCGCGGAGCGGGACGGGCGCCAGCCCCTGGGAGACCTGACCGAGCGTGGCCAGCGCCTGGTGGTGGCCCGCGGGGCCCGCGGCGGTCGCGGCAACGCCCGCTTCGCCACCTCCACCAACCGGGCCCCGCGCCGCGCGGACCTGGGCCGGTCGGGCGAGGAACACTGGATCCACCTCGAGCTCAAGCTGCTGGCCGACGTGGGCGTGGTGGGCTTCCCGAACGCGGGCAAGTCCACCCTCGTCTCGCGCCTCTCCGCGGCCAAGCCCAAGATCGGCGACTACCCGTTCACCACGCTCGAGCCGAGCCTCGGCATCGTGCGCGCGGGCGACGATCGGAGCTTCGTGATCGCGGACCTGCCCGGGCTCATTCCCGGGGCGGCCCACGGCAAAGGCCTCGGGATCCGCTTCCTCCGTCACACCGAGCGCACCCGCCTGCTGGTGCACCTGATCGACCTCGATCCGTCCACCGGGCGCGACCCCCTCGCCGACTACCAGGCCATCCAGGACGAGCTGCGGGCCTACTCCGAGGAGCTGGCCGCGCGGCCGCAGATCGTGACGGTGAACAAGGTCGAGCTGCCCGGCACCGAGGACGCGCGGGCGGCGGTCGCGCGCTTCTGCGCCGAGCGCGGGCTCTCGTTCCACGCGATCTCCGCGGTCACCGGGGCGGGACTTCCCGAGCTGGTGCGGGAGATGGCCCGGTGGCTGGCGAGCGAGCCATGGGTGCCGGCCGCTCGCTGAGCCGCGTCCGGCGCGTGGTGGTGAAGGTGGGCAGCGGCCTCGTCACCACCCCCGGCGAGGGGCCCTCCAGCGAGCCCATCGGGCGGCTCGCCGCCGATCTCTCGGCGCTGGTCCAGGATCATCGCGAGGTCGCCCTGGTGTCCTCGGGGGCCATCGCCACCGGCATGGCCCGGCTCGGGCTCAAGGCCCGCCCGCGCTCGATTCCCGAGAAGCAGGCCGCGGCCGCGGTCGGGCAGTCGGCGCTCATGTGGGAGTACGAGCAGGCGTTCAAGAAGCACGGGATCGCGGTGGGCCAGGTGCTCCTCACCGGCCAGGACATCAGCGATCGCTCCCGCTACCTGAACGCCCGGAACACGCTGCTGGCCCTGCTCGACTTCGGGGTGCTCCCCATCGTCAACGAGAACGACACGGTGGCGGTGGACGAGATCAAGGTGGGCGACAACGACAACCTGGCCGCCCTGGTGGCCCATCTCATCGACGCGGACCTGCTCGTGCTGTTGACCGACGTGGACGGGCTCTACACCGGGGACCCGCGGCGCGATCCCACCGCCCGCCGGCTCGAGACCGTCGAGACCATCACCGACGAGATCCAGCGCATGGTCTACGATGCCTCCGCGCGGGTCTCGGTGGGCGGGATGAGCACCAAGCTCCAGGCCGCCCAGAAGGCGGGGGCCTCCGGCATCCCGATGGTGATCGCGAGCGGGCGAGACGCCGGCACGCTGCCGCGTCTGCTCAAGGGGGAGCCGGTCGGGACCTACTTCCAGCCGCGCGATGATCGTCTCGCGGCCCGGAAGCGCTGGATCGCCTTCGCGGTCCCGCCCCAGGGCCGTCTCACGGTTGACGCGGGCGCGAAGAGGGCCTTAACTGAGAGGGGCAAGAGCCTGCTGCCATCGGGGCTGGTGGCCGTCGACGGCCAGTTCGACGCGGGCGACGTGGTCGCCTTGACCCAGGTCGACGGGGTCGAGTTCGCGCGCGGGCTCGTCAACTACGACGCGGACGAGCTGCGGCGCATCCGGGGCGCCAAGACCGCGGATATCGAGCGGACGCTGGGCTACCGGGGCGTGGACGAAGTGGTGCACCGGGACAACATGGTGATCCTCTGATCGAGTCGCGGACGGGGGCGGGGAGCTTGAGCATGGACGCGGTGGCACACGTAGAGATGAAGGCGAAGGCGGCCAAGGAGGCCTCGCGGGTCCTGGCGCTCGCCTCGACCCGCGCCAAGAACGAGGCGCTCGCCCAGATGGCGCGCGGTCTGGAGGAGCGGACCGGCGCGATCCTGGACGCCAACCGTCACGACCTGGAGCGCGCGCGCGCGGCCGGGCACGCCCGGGCGTTCGTGGACCGGCTCACCCTCACCGAGGGGCGCGTCGAGGAGATGGCGGCCGGGCTCCGGCACGTGGCGAGCCTCCCCGACCCGGTGGGCGAGACGGTGGAGACGATCCGGCGGCCCTCCGGGCTCGAGATCGCGCGGGTCCGGGTGCCTCTCGGGGTCATCGGGTTCATCTACGAGTCGCGGCCGAACGTCACCGCCGACGCGGCGGGCCTCTGCCTGAAGTCGGGCAACGCGGTGCTGCTGCGGGGCGGCAGCGAGGCGCTCGAGTCCAATACCCTCCTGGCCCAGATCCTGAGCAAGGCGGTCGAGAAGGCGGGCCTGCCCCCCGAGGTGATCCAGGCGGTGGAGACCGCGGATCGCGCGGGCGTATTGGCCATGCTCACCCTCGATCGCCACCTCGACCTGATCATCCCGCGCGGAGGCGAGGAGTTCGTGCGCCTGGTCGCGGAGCGGGCCACGGTGCCGGTGCTCAAGCACGACAAGGGCCTCTGCCACCTCTACGTCGACGACGGGGCGGATCTCGACATGGCGCTGGCGGTGGCGGTCAACGCCAAGGCCCAGCGGGTGAGCGTGTGCAACTCGCTCGAGACTTTGCTGGTGCACGCGGCGATCGCGCCCGCCCTGCTGCCCCGGCTCGCCGCGCGCCTGGCCGAGGTGCCGGTGGAGGTGCGGGCGGACGAGCGGGCGCGGGCCCTCATGCCGGGGGCGCGGGCGGCCGAGCTCGCCGACTGGGACGCGGAGTACCTCGACTACATCCTCGCGGTCCGCGTGGTGGAGGACCTCGACGAGGCGGTGGCGCACATCCGACGGCACGGCTCGGGGCTGGCCGAGTCCATCGTGACCCGCGACGTGCGGCGGGCCCGCCGGTTCACCCAGGAGGTCGACGCGGCCGCGGTGCTGGTCAACGCGTCGACGCGGCTCGTGGACGGCAGCCAGTTCGGGATGGGCGCGGAGATGGGCATCTCCACCTCCCGCGTGCACGCGCGGGGCCCGGTGGGCGTGCGGGAGCTGACCACGACGAAGTTCGTGGTGTGGGGCGACGGGCATATCCGGGAGTAGCGGTCTGCCCGCGCGGGTCGGTGTCTTCGGGGGATCGTTCAACCCGATCCACTTCGGCCACCTGCTCGTGGCCGACGAGGTCTGCGAGAGCCTCCGGCTCGACCGACTCCTCCTGGTGCCGGCGGCGCAGCCGCCCCACAAGCCGCTGACCGAGCTGGCTCCCGCGGCGGATCGCTACCGGATGACCGTGCTCGCGGTGCGCGAGCATCCGCGCTTCGAGGTCTCCGACGTCGAGGTCACGCGGAGCGGGCCCTCGTACACCGTCGACACCCTCACCGTCCTGCAGCCGCGCGGGCGCCTGCACCTGATCATCGGCTCCGAGACCTTCCTCGACCTGCTGAACTGGCGTGATCCCCACCGGGTCGCCGCCCTCGCGCGCCTCGTGGTGATTCCGCGGAACGGCCTCGGCTTCGATCCCGAGGCTCCCGCCGCGATCAAGGTGCTCCGGGAGCTCGGTCTGCCCGGGTTCGTGCCCGCCCTCGCGGAGCCGCCCGACGGCGCGGCGCCGCTGCTGCTCCACGCCGCGTCGCTGCCCATCTCCGGCTCGGATCTGCGCCGGCGCGCCCGCGAGGGCCGCAGCTTGGCCTTTCGCATGCCCGACGCAGTGGCGGCGTACCTGCGCGACCACCATCTCTACCGTCCGGAGGCATGATGGCCACCCTGTCCGCGGAAGCCGTCGTCCGTGCCGCCGCCCACGCGGCGTTGGAGAAGAAGGCGATCGATCTGGCGGTGCTCGACCTGCAGGGGCTGTCGAGTGTCGCCGACTACTTCCTCGTCTGCAGCGCCCGCTCCACCCCGCAGGCCGACACCATCGCGGAGGCGATCCGCGGCGCGCTGCGCGCGAAGGGAGTGCGACCGCGCCACAACGAGGGGAGTGCGGAGAGCGGCTGGCTCCTGCTCGACTACGGCGACGTGGTGATGCACGTCTTTCTCGACGAGACGCGTGGCTTCTACGCGCTCGAGCGTCTGTGGGGCGACGCGCCGCTCGTGTCGGTGGAGGGCTGAGGCTCGCGGGATTGCGTTGACCGGGACCCCATGGTAGCCTGCGCGACTAGCGGCGAAGCCGCGTGCCGCCAGGAGGGCGCGATGAAGAAAGATCGCTTGGTCCACTACCGCAAGAAGCTGGAGGAGAAGCA
>Ga0070698_100002410_pt1 | contig 20596 bp, 17 predicted proteins | sample KBSK1502metaG_FD_65477 | JGI IMG/M metagenome (GOLD analysis project Ga0070698, IMG submission 65477) | Corn, switchgrass and miscanthus rhizosphere microbial communities from Kellogg Biological Station, Michigan, USA - KBS K1-50-2 metaG | ecosystem: Host-associated > Plants > Roots >...
CGGGGAATACCAGGACCTGGGCTGGCGACTGCTGATCTCCACTGTGCCCGCAGGAGCGGCCGATACATACGCAGAACGGATCCTGCGGACCACCGCCGCCCCTACGGCAGTTCTCGACGTGGTCTATCACCCCTGGCCAACCCGGCTGGCAGCGGCCGCGCAGCAGGTCGGCGCCATCACGGTCGGCGGCTTCGAACTGCTGTTGCACCAGGCCGGACCGCAGGTCGAGCTGATGACAGGCAAGCCGGCGCCGATCGCGGCGATGCGGGCAGCGGGCCTGGCCGAGCTAGCCCGCCGCGCAGCCCGCTAGCCCTCGTCCGGTAGTTGCCGCCGGGCCGCGGGAATACCACTGGGGACCTCAATGCGTTAGTGTGAGAGAGAAGTCCGGCGTACAAGCCGGATGTGCAAGCGGAGGACCACCTCGGCCGCCTCCCACCTTGCCAGCTCAGCTGCTGGCGGGTACGACTAGCCGGCCCGCGAGGGCAGGCTGATCAGGCCGGACGTCTTGGCAGCCGTGAACGCACGGCGGCTTTGGCGTTACGTGGCGGAGCCGGACCGGGCATGCCCCGCAGGCCGGTGCCGCGGCAATGGTGGCCCCGCATGCAGGCCGTGCGGGGCCTTCTGCGTCGATGGCGCAGCGGACCCGCTGAGCTGCGGCAAACGTCAGGAAGTTACCCGCCAGGGGGACGTCCCCTGGCCGGGACAGTGGCACAAGGAGGTCACATCAGCACTGAACCCCGTATCAACGAGCGCATCCGCGTACCCGAGGTACGGCTTGTCGGCCCGGCCGGCGAGCAGGTCGGGATCGTCGCCATCAATGATGCGCTTGCGCTGGCCCAGGAGGCGGACCTCGACCTCGTCGAGGTCGCGCCGACCGCGCGGCCGCCGGTCGCCAAGCTGATGGATTACGGCAAGTTCAAGTACGAATCCGCGCTCAAGGCCAGGGAGTCTCGCAAGAACCAGGCGCAGACCGTCATCAAGGAGATCAAGCTCCGCCCGAAGATCGACCCGCACGACTACGGCACCAAGAAGGGCCACGTCGAGCGGTTCCTTAAGCAGGGCGACAAGGTCAAGGTGACGATCATGTTCAGGGGGCGCGAGCAGTCCAGGCCCGAGCTTGGCCACCGGCTGCTACAGCGGCTGGCCGGGGACGTGGAGGAGCTAGGCTTCGTCGAGGCACAGCCCAAGCTGGACGGCCGGAACATGATCATGGTGATCGGGCCGCACAAGCGGAAGACCGAGCAGAAGGCTGAACGCAGCCCGGCACGCGCCAGCGCGCGCCCGGGCGCGCGCGGAAGCGCGGCTGCCCAGCAGAGCACCAGTGCCCGGCCGGGCACCAGTGCGCCGCAGGGCACCACTGCCCGGCCTGCCGCCGACGCCCGGGAGAGTGCCGGCGCGCATCCCGAGGAGGCGGTTGCTGCCGCCCCGCGTGCGGCGACTCCCCGCCCGGCCGCGCCCCGCCCGGCGGCACCGCGCCCGGCGGCACCGCGCCCGGTGCCGACGCCGCGTGCGCCGCGCCCGGCAGCAACGGCAACCGCTGAGCGTGGCAGGGGCGGTCAGGCAGGCCGCTAGCCCGCCGCGGGCGTAGGGAACACCGTGCTGGTGGCGCGGGGCTTATTACCGTGCCAACGGCACGCGGAAGCACCGTGCCGGACGCACGCTAGAGAACATCGTGCCGAAGGCACGCCAGCACGCGCGTGCCGCAGGCACGCCAAGAACGGAGACGACGGCGACATGCCGAAGATGAAGACGCACAGCGGGGCCAACAAGCGCTTCCGGCTGACCGGCACCGGCAAGGTGATGCGCCGCCGCGCCAACCGGCAGCACTATTTCGAGCACAAGCCGAGTACCCGGACGCGCCGGCTGCAGAGCGAAATCGTGCTCTCGCCCGCTGATACCAAGAAGATGAAGAGACTGCTGGGGAAGTGACCCGGCCCGCTTAAGGAGTCGAAGAAATGGCACGCGTGAAGCGGGCGGTCAATGCCCACAAGAAGCGCCGGGTCGTCCTGGAGCGGGCGAGCGGTTACCGCGGCCAGCGGTCGCGGCTGTACCGCAAGGCCAAGGAGCAGGCACTCCACTCGATGGCCTATGCGTACCGTGATCGCAAGGACCGCAAGGGCGCGTTCCGGCGGTTGTGGATTCAGCGCATCAATGCCGCGGCGCGCGCCGACGGCATGACCTACAACAGGTTCATCCAGGGTCTCAAGATCGCCGGAGTCGAGGTAGACAGGCGGATGCTCGCCGAGCTTGCCGTCGCCGACCCGAAGGCGTTCTCTGGACTGGTAGAGGTGGCCAGGACGGCGCTTCCCGCGCTGGACGGCCAGGCGGCGACAAGCACGGCCGCGGCCTGAATGCCGCGCAGGGGGACGGCATAGGGTTGACAGCCCGGACCGGACATGACGGCTCCGGACATGGCGGCCCTGGACGTGACGGCTCCGGACATGGCGGCCCCGGACATGACGGCCTTGACATGACAGCGCTGGCATGACAGCGCCGGCCGGGCCGGAGGTCATCAGTGCCCGGTCGCCACGGGTCCGGGCGGCCCGCCAGCTGGCCAAACGCGCATTCCGGCAGCGGGCGCGCTCGTTCCTGGCCGAGGGCCCGCAGGCGGTCGGCGAGGCACTGGCCTCCGGGGCAGCGGTCACCGAGCTGTTCGTTACCGGCCCGGCGCTGGCGCGGTTCGGCGAGCTGGCCGCCGTGGCGGCCGGTCGCGGCGCCACCGTGCACGCGGTCAGCGGCGACGTGATGACCGAGCTTGCCCAGACCGTTACCCCGCAGGGGCTGCTCGCGGTGTGCCAGTTCGTGGACGTCCCGCTCACCCAGCTGCTCGCGCCGGGTCCCCGGCTCGTGGTAGTCCTCGCCAGCGTCCGCGACCCGGGCAATGCCGGCACCGTGCTGCGGACCGCAGACGCAGCGGGAGCGGACGGCGTGATCTTCTCCGGCGCATCGGTGGATCCGTACAACAGCAAGTGCGTCCGGGCGTCGGCCGGCAGTCTCTTCCACCTGCCTGTCGTGGCAGACGCGCCGCTGGCCGAGTCGGTGCTGGCACTGCGCGCCGCCGGGCTGCGGGTGCTGGCCGCCGACGCACGAGCCCACCGCACGCTGGACGAGGCGGAGTCAGCGGCCGGGCTTGGGCAGCCGACCGCATGGCTCTTCGGCAATGAGGCCTGGGGACTTCCCGGCGAAGTGCTCGCGCTCGCGGACGAGGCGGTTGCGGTGCCGATCTACGGCCGGGCGGAAAGCCTCAATCTTGCCGCCGCGGCTGCCGTGTGCTTGTATGCGTCGGCCCGCGCGCGCCGCGCAGGTTCGCCATCAGCCCAGGCGGAAATTTCTCCCCCAGCGGGCTAATTCCTGCAACCGCTTGCATTCTCCGGGCAACTGGGGGTGCCGCAGAGCATTCCGGACGCGCTAGAGTCTGACCTGATCACGTTGCGTCATGAGGCCCAGACGGGTCACCCGGCTAATCGCCGCCGACGCGCAGATGCCAGCCCGCGGGTAACCCCCCGGACCCACGAGCTGGTAGTTAAGCCATGGTCCGGGGCGGGTGCCGGGCAGAGGCGGCGTGCGAGTGAACGGGATGATGTCGGGCCAGGCTCAGGCCTCGGTCACTGGCCCCGTGCAGGCTGGCCCGGTGCACGCTGGCCAGGTGCAGGCTGGCCCGGTGCACGCTGGCCCGATACAGGCTGGCCCGATACAGGCTGGCCCGGTGCACGCTGGCCCGGTGCACGCTGGCCCGGTGCACGCTGGCCCGGTACACGCTGGCCCGGTACACGCTGGCCCGGTACACGCTGGCCCGGTACAGGCTGGCCCGGTACAGGCTGGCCCGGTACAGGCTGGCCCGGTACAGGCTGGCCAGACGCAGGCTGGCCAGACGCAGGCTGGCCCGGTGCAGGCTGGCCCGGTGCAAGCTGCCAGCGACTCCGGTGGCGGGCTTATCATCGCCGACGACCTGCCGGACGGCCTGGTAATCGCCGATCACGCGGGCCGCGTCATAGTCTTCAACCGTGCCGCCGGGCGGCTCACTGGCATCTCGCCAGCGCATGCGGTCGGCCAGGACGTCCGGCGCATCCTGCCGCTGCAGGACGCCGAAGGCCGTAACTGGTGGGCATTTGCCCGGCCCTATCACGGCCTGTCGACCCGCACCCGGCACCCGGAACGGTCGCTCTTCCTGCCCTGCGGGACCGAGCTGCTTGTCACGGTCGGTTATGTCCGGGATCCCCGCCGGGAGGCGCGCGGCGGGTGGCATTGCGATCCTGGCGCGGTGCGCCGGGTCGTGATCAACATTCGCGGCGCGCAGCAGCGCGCGCGCATCGAGCGCAGCCGCGCCGACCTGGTGTCAACCGTCGCGCACGAACTCCGCTCGCCGCTGACCAGCGTCAAGGGATTCACCGCCACGCTACTGGCCAAGTGGCCGCGGTTCACCGACGACCAGAAGCGGGTCATGCTGGAGACCGTCAACGCCGACGCGGACCGGGTTACCCGGCTGATCACCGAGTTGCTCGACGTGTCCAGGATCGAGTCCGGCCGCATCGAGGTGCACCGCCAGCTTGTCGACGTCCCGGAGCGGGCGAGCAGGATCATCGCCGGGCGGGTCGCGGCCGGCGACAGCCCGAGCCGGTTCCGGCTCGAGATCCGCGGCGAGCTGCCGGAGACCTGGCTGGACGCCGACAAGGTGGACCAGGTTCTGGGCAATCTGATCGAGAACGCGGTCCGGCACGGTGCTGGTACCGTTACCACCATGGTGGAGCCGCTGCACACGGCAGGTTCCCCTGGCATCGCGGTATCGGTCCGGGACCAGGGCGAGGGCATCGCGCCCGAGCTCGCCCCGAGGGTGTTCCGCCAGTTCTGGCGCGCGAAGCGCCGCGGTGGCGCAGGCCTCGGCCTGTTCATCGTGAAGGGGCTGGTCGAGGCGCATGGCGGCACCATCGCGGTGCACCAGGCTCCCGGCGGCGGGGCTGAGTTCCGATTTACGATGCCCGCCAGCCCGCCTGATTTCGGCTGACCGGCGGGCCTGGGGAGTTCCTGACCTGGCTGGCCGGCCCTGGCGGCGCGGCTGGCGCAGGCTCCGGTGGCTGCGAGCGCCGTTGCGGATCATCAGCACCGGACCATCCGTTTCAGGAAAAGATGTGGACCAGCCTGTCCATGACAATCGGTGATCGCAGGAGAGCAGCACGCCATGTCCGCACCGAACAAGAACTATGACCCCGTGGCGGTAGCGGCGCTGTCCGCCAAGGAGGTACAGCGCATGCTCGACGATGCGCTTGCCGCCATCGCGGGCGCCGCAAACCTCGACGAGCTGAAGGCCGCCCGGCTGGCGCATTCCGGCGACCGGGCGCCGATCGCCGAGGCCAACGCCGAGATCGGGGCACTGCCTCCGGCCGCCCGGGCCGACGCGGGCAGGCGGATCGGCGCCGCGCGAGCGGCCATCGCGGCGGCGCTGGCCGGCCGGCTGGAAGAACTCGAAGCAGACCGGGACCGCCGCGCGCTGGCCGAGGAGGCCGTCGACGTCACCCTGCCGTGGGACCGGGTAACGCCGGGTGCGCGGCACCCGGTTACCACGGTCGGCGAGCGGCTCGCCGACATCTTCATCGGCATGGGTTACGAGATCGCCGAGGGACCGGAAGCGGAGGCGGAGTGGTACAACTTCGACGCGCTGAACTTCCCGCCCGACCACCCGGCCCGCGAGATGCAGGACACCTTCTTCGTGGCCGGCCCGAACGGCGAGCCAAGGTCCGGTGTCGTGCTGCGCACGCACACGTCACCAGTGCAGATCCGGGCGATGCTGACCCGCCCGCTGCCGCTGTACGTGGTCAGCCCCGGCAAGTGCTTCCGCACCGACACGCTCGATGCCACGCACAGCCCGGTGTTCCACCAGATCGAGGGCCTGGCCGTGGACGAGGGGCTGACCATGGCCGACCTGCGCGGCGCGATCAGCGCGTTCGTCGACGCGATGTTCGGTGCAGGGCTGCGGACCAGGCTGCGGCCCGATTTCTTCCCGTTCACCGAGCCGTCCGCCGACGTGTCGATGGAATGCCACGTCTGCCGCGGCGCGTCCACCCGGCCGGGCGCCGACCCGTGCCGGGTCTGCCGGTCGCAGGGCTGGATCGAGATCGCCGGCTGCGGGATGGTCAACCCGCGGGTGCTGGTGGCGTGCGGAATCGACCCGGACCGCTACAGCGGCTTCGCGTTCGGGCTGGGGATTGAGCGGACCATGATGATCAGGCACGGGGTGGCCGACATCAGGGACGCCGTCGAGGGCGATGTGCGGTTCAGCAGGGCATTCGGAATGGAGGCGTGATGCGGATCCCGCTGTCCTGGCTGCTGGAGTTCGCGGCGCTTGAGCCCGCCACCGGCCAGCCCGGCATCGGCCTGGCAGAGGCCGGCCTGTCCGGCGCCGTGGCGGCCGAGGTGGCCAGCCGGCTCACGGCGGCCGGCCTGGAGGTCGAGTCGGTTGAGCAGGTCGGGCACGACATCAGCGGCGTCGTGGTGGCGCAGGTGCGGCACATCGAGGAGCTCACCGGCTTCCGTAAGCCGATCAGGTACTGCCGCGTGTCAGTCGGCGGCGGCCGCGAGCACCAGGTCATCTGCGGAGCAGACAACTTCGCCGTCGGCGACCTGGTGCCGCTCGCGCTGCCCGGCTCCACGCTGCCAGGCGGCGTCGAGATCGGCGCCCGCCAGGCCTATGGCCGGACGTCTGAGGGGATGATCTGCTCGGCGGCCGAGCTGGCGATCGGCGATGACCACTCGGGCATCCTGGTGCTGCCCGCGGACGCGCCGGTCGGCGCCGACTTCGCGGATTACGCGGGGCTGCGCGATCACGTGCTGGACATCGCGGTCACCCCGGACAAGGGCTATGCGCTGTCCGTCAGGGGCGTGGCCAGGGAGCTGGCAATCGCCTTCGGCGCCGACTTCACCGACCCGGCCGACCTGGGCCTGCCCGGCGACGTCGAGGAGGTTTCCGCCGACGTCTACCCGGCCAGCATCGAGGACACCAGTGCCTGCGACCGGTTCGTGCTCAGGGAGGTCCGCGGGATCGACGAGAGCCGGCCCACCCCGCTGCTGATGCGGGTACGGCTGGCCAGGTCCGGGATGCGGACAGTCTCGCTGCCAGTCGACGTCACCAACTACCTGATGCTCGAGCTCGGCCAGCCGATGCACGCGTTCGACCGGGGCAGGCTTTCCGGGCCCATCGTGGTCCGGCGGGCCCGGCCGGGCGAGCGGCTTGAGACCCTCGATCACGTGCTCCGCGAGCTTGACCCGGACGACATCCTGATCACCGATTCTTCCGGGCCGATCTCGCTGGCGGGCACCATGGGCGGGCTGGCCACCGAGGTCTCGGCAGGCAGCCGTGACCTGGTCATCGAGGCGGCACATTTCTCCGCCGAGGGCACCGCGCGGATGAGCCGCCGGCACAGGCTCAGCACTGAGGCGTCCGCCAGGTTCGAACGGGGCGTGGACCGCGAACTGCCATTGCGGGCATCCGCCAGGGCGGCATCGCTGCTGGCCGCGCTCGGCGGCGGCAGCGCCGTGCCCGGGTGCACGCACGCGTCGGCCGTGGTGACCCGGGTGCCGGTCGTGATGGCGGTGGACTACCCGGATCAGGTGGCCGGGGTGGTTTACGGCCTGGCTACGGTGAGTCGCAGGCTGCGGCAGGTTGGCTGCGAGCTGGCCGTCGAAGGGGATGCGGCGACCGGGACGGGGCCTGGCGCTGCATCCGTTGCATCATCGTCGCCGAGCAGGCACGTCCGGAATGATCACGGTAAGCATGACCGGTCCGGGCAGCGGCTCACCGTCCTGCCGCCATCCTGGCGTCCTGACCTGACCGACCCCAGCGACCTCGCTGAGGAAGTCATCAGGCTGGAGGGCTACCAGAACATCCCGGTCCGGATGCCGCGGGCGCCGGCCGGCCATGGCCGCACGCCACGGCAGCGGATGCGCCAGACGATCGGCCGCGCGCTTGCCGCCGCCGGGTACGTCGAGGTCATCAGTAACCCGTTCAGCGCGCCAGCGGATGCCGACCGGCTGCAGCTCCCGCCGGGCGACCCGCGGCGCAACGCGCCACGGCTGGTCAACCCGATCAAGGAAGACGAGCCGCTGATGCGGAGCACGCTGCTGCCCGGCTTGCTGCGAGTGCTCGGCCGCAATATCGGCCGGGGGTTCGCCGACGTCGCGCTGTTCGAGCTCGGCCTGGTCTTCCTGACCCGGCCAGAGGGCCAGCGCATCGCGCCCATCCTGCGGGTGGACCGCGGGCCCACGGTGCAGGACGTGGCCACCCTGGACGCGGCGCTGCCCGACCAGCCGCTGCATCTGGCGGTAGCGCTGGCCGGCCACCGGGAGCTGCCCGGCTGGTGGGGCGATGGGCGCCCGGCGAACTGGGAGGATGCCGTCGAGACGGCCCGGGAGGTGCTCAGGACCAGCCGGGTGCCATTCGCCGTGCGGGCCGACCAGCACGCGCCCTGGCATCCCGGCCGCTGCGCCGCCCTGTACGTGCAGGCGGGCGAGGGACAGGAGTGGCTAGCCGGGCACGCGGGCGAGCTGCATCCGCGGGCGGCGCAGGAGTTCGGGTTGCCGCCGCGTACGTGTGCGATGGAGCTGGACATGTCGGTGATCGAGACCGCGGCGATCGCGCTCGGGCCGGTCCAGGGGCAGGTCATCTCGGCGTATCCGGTGGCCACTCAGGACGTGGCGCTGACCGTGCCTGCCGCGGTGCCCGCCGCGGATGTCGAGGCCGCGCTGGTGGCCGGCGCCGCTGCCGCGGCGGAGGCGGCTGCCGCGACGGTGGCGGCCGGGGCGGCTGGCGCGACGGTGGCGGCGGGGGCGGCTGGCGCAGCGGCAGCGGCTGGCGCTGGGGCGGCTGGTACCGGGGTGTTTCTTGAGTCCATCCGCCTCTTCGACGTCTACACCGGCGAGCAGGCGGGGGAGGGGCGTAAGTCGCTGGCGTACACGCTGCGGTTCCGCGCACCGGACCGCACGCTCACCGCGGAGGAGGCCAGCGCCGCCCGCGACGCGGCGGTCGCCGAGGCCGCCCGGCGCACCGGCGCCGTCCTGCGCGGAGGATCCTGACCGCATTTCATGATCACGGAAGTTTCGCGCGCTGGACCCCCGCAGATCTTCCGTGGTAATGAAGTCCCTAGCCGAGGACGGCGGTGCAGACTGCCTGGACGGGTTGGCGGCACCGCGTTCCGCGGAAACGCGGTGCGTCGGGCGGGCGGCTGGCCGGGTGGTGCGTCGGGCGGGCGGCTGGCCGGCTGGTGCGTCGGGCGGCGGCTGGCCGGGTGGTGGGTCGGACGGCTGGCCGGGTGGTGGGTCGGACGGGTGGCTGGGTGGTGCGTCAGGCGGGCGCTGGCAGGATGGCCAGGATCTCCGCGCTGCCCTTCACGCACTTGGAGGCATTCCCGGTGCGCAGCACGACCGGCGTGGCGAAACCCTGGCAGGTCCAGCCGTGCACACTGACCGGGCCGCCGCCGCCGTTGCCTGGCTCCCGGCCCGCCGAGATGGCGCTGGCATAGTCACGCTCGATGCTCATCGCGGTCTTGCAGCTCACCCGGCCATGCTGCACATGGATGCGGACCGGCACGTTGGCTGCCGTCTTGGTGGTCCCGCACGAGGTGACTGTCTTATCGGTGCGAACACGCGAGGCTGAGGCCGTGCTGGCCGGATGGGCCCCGGCCGAGCAGCCCGCGGCCGCGGCGGCTACCACGGCAACGCCGATCAGCGTGCGGCAAACCGGGATGCGCAGTCGGCCACCGGCCATCTGGCGTCTCCTTTCGGCGCCTCTCATCATGCCGTCCGCCATCTGATCTCGCCACGCCGGCTCTCCGGTATGACGCTAGCCCCGGTAGGACGCTATGCCCGGGTATGACGCTAGCCCTGCGTAGGACGCTGGCCCCGGGTAGGACGCTGGCCCCGGGTAGGACGCTAGCCGATGCTGGTTCGTTGCCAAGCCAGTCTGCCCGCCAGGAACCGGCGACGCCATCCCCGAGGACCTCCCGCTTCCGGATGAGCTGCCAGAGAGTGTTTGCATAAGAAGACATCGTTCTGCATAATAATTCACAAGCCTGCCAGGGAAGAGCCGCTGGCCTGCCCGGGAAGCGCCGTCGGCTGGCCAGGGAAAGCCGCCGGGTGCCGGACTGAGGAGGATGCATGGGAGCGCGGGTGGCGGTGGCTGGCGCAAGCGGCTACGCCGGGGGCGAGCTGCTCCGGCTGTTGGCTGGCCATCCGCACCTGGAACTCGCCGCGGTCACCGCGGACAGCAAGGCCGGCCAGCCGGTCGGCATCGTTCATCCGCACCTGGCCGGGGCTCCCGGCCTCGCGGACCGGCGATTCGACGCTACCGATCCCGGCCTCATCGCCGACTGCGACCTGGCCTTCCTAGCCCTGCCGCACGGGCAGTCGGCAGCGCTGGCCGCCCGGCTGCCGCAGGCAACCAAGATTGTCGATCTGGGCGCAGACTTCAGGCTTGCCGACCCGGCGGACTGGGCCAGGTACTACGGCACCGCGCACGCGGGCCGCTGGACCTACGGCCTGCCCGAGCTGCCCGGTGCTCGGGCCAGGATCAGGTCGTCGGCCAGGGTCGCGGTGCCCGGCTGCTACGCCACGGCCGCTATCGTCGCGCTCGCGCCGCTGCTCGCTGCGGGCCTGGCCGAGCCGGCTGACGTGGCGATTGTCGCCGCGTCCGGCAGCTCAGGCGCTGGGCGGACGGCGAGACCGGAGCTACTCGGCAGCGAGCTGATGGGCTCCGTCGCTGCCTATCAGGTAGCCGGCCTGCACCGGCATACGCCAGAAATCGAGCAGGCGCTCGGCGAGGCCGCCGTGGCCGCCGGGGCTGGCGATACAGCATCGCCCCTAGCCAGCGGGGCGCCGCGGGTTACGATCTCCTTCACCCCGCTGCTGGTGCCGATGCCACGCGGCATCCTGGCCACCTGCACAGCCCGGCTAGCCGGGGCCGCAGCCCGGCACGCCGCGGACGCAGCCCGGCACGCCGCGGACGCAGCCCGGCACGCCGGGGGCGCAGCCCGGCATGCCACGGCATCAGCCCGGCACGCCGCGATGCCCGGCCCGCAGGACGCGGCCACGGCCATGCTGCGGGACGCGATGTGCGCCGCCTACGCGGGCGAGCCGTTCAGCTGCCTGCTGCCCGAGGGCCGCTGGCCGGCCACGGCGGCCGTTATCGGCTCGAATGCCGTGCACCTCCAGGTGGCTGCCGACACCCATGCCGGCCGCGCCGTGGTGGTAGCCGCCATCGACAACCTTGGCAAGGGCGCGGCAGGCCAGGCCATCCAGAACGGCAACCTCATGCTCGGACTGCCGGAAACCGCCGGCCTCACGACCTATGGAGTAGCGCCATGAGTGTCACATTGCCGCTCGGCTTCCGCGCGGCGGGCGTCGCCGCCGGGCTGAAGGCTTCCGGCGACCGGGATGTCGCGGTGGTGCTCAGCGACGGGCCGTCGTATGCCGCGGCTGCCGTCTTCACCGCGAACAGGGTGCAGGCGGCCCCGGTGCGCTGGACGCGGCAGGCGGTAGCCGGCGGCAGGCTGCGCGGAGTCGTGCTGAACTCGGGCGGCGCGAACGCCTGCACCGGGCCGGCCGGCTACGCCGACACCCAGCTGACCGCGCAGCGGCTGGCCGGCCTGGCAGGCTGGCCGGTCGCCGAGATCGCGGTCTGCTCGACCGGCCTGATCGGGCAGCGGCTGCCGATGGACCTGCTGCTGCCAGCCGTGGACAAGGCAGCCGCGGCAGCGGACAACGCCGGCGGCGCCGCGGCCGCAGACGCCATCAGAACCACGGACACCGTGCCGAAGGAGGCTGTCCGGCACGGCCAGTCATACGCCATCGGCGGGATGGCGAAGGGCGCGGCCATGCTGGCTCCCGCCCTGGCGACGATGCTCAGCGTGATCACCACCGATGCCGACCTGGACGCCGCCAGCCTGGACGGCGCGCTGCGCAGGGCAACCGGGGAGACCTTCAGCAGGCTCGACACGGACGGCTGCATGTCCACGAACGACACGGTGCTGCTGCTGGCCAGCGGCGCCGCAGGCGTGCGGCCGGACCCGGGCGAGTTCGCCAGCCTGCTCACCAGCGTCTGCGCTGACCTGGCCCGGCAGATGCAACTGGACGCGGAGGGCGCGAGCAAGGCAATCGACATCGAGGTGACCGGCGCAGCCAGCGAGCAGGACGCCATCACGGCCGGCCGTGCGGTTGCCCGCTGCAACCTGCTGAAGTGCGCCATCGCCGGCCAGGACGCCAACTGGGGCCGGGTGCTCGCCGCGGTCGGCACCACCGACGCGGTGTTCGACCCCGGCCAGCTGAACGTCGCCATCAACGGCGTCTGGGTGTGCCGGAACGGGTTCGCCGCGGCTGACCGGTCTGGCGTGGACCTGACCAGCAGGGATGTCACGATCACGATCGACCTGGCGGCTGGCCCGCATGCGGCCACCATCCGCACCACCGACCTGACCGCCGCCTACGTGCACGAGAACTCGGCGTACTCGACGTGACCGCGATGCTGGGCAAGATCACGGACCGCCCGCCGGGCCGGGCCGAGGCGCTGGCCAAGGCGGCGACGCTGATCGAGGCGCTGCCGTGGCTGGATGCGTTCCATGGCCGGACCGTGGTAATCAAGTTCGGCGGGCACGCGATGGCCGACAAGGCGCTGCGGCTTGCTTTCGCGCAGGATGTCGTGTTCCTGCGCTATGCCGGGCTCCGCCCGGTCGTGGTGCACGGCGGCGGCCCGCAGATCAGCGCACAGCTCGACCGGCTCGGCGTGGCCACCAGCTTCACCGCCGGGCTCCGCGTCACTACTCCGGAGACCATGGACGTCGTCCGGATGGTGCTCACCGGGCAGGTCAACAGGGACGTAGTCGGGCTGATCAACCGGCACGGGCCGTTCGCCGTCGGCATGTCCGGCGAGGACGCCAACCTGCTCACCGCGACCCGGCGGCATGTGCTTGTGGACGGCGAACCGGTCGACATCGGCATGGTCGGCAAGATCGACGCGGTGAATCCTGGCGCGGTGCAGGCCCTGCTCGACGACGGCCGGGTACCGGTCATCTCCAGTGTCGCGCGCAGCGAAACCGGCGAGGTCTACAACGTCAACGCCGACACCGCGGCGGCAGCGGTCGCGGTCGCGCTGGACGCCGCGAAGCTGATCGTGCTCACCGACGTGGAGGGCCTGTACGCGGACTGGCCGGGCACCGCGGACGCGGCGGCCGGCGAGGTGATCAGCCAGCTCACCGCGGACCGCCTGGCGGCGATGCTGCCCGGGCTGGGCGAGGGCATGATCCCGAAGATGGAGGCGTGCCTGCTGGCGGTGCGCGGGGGCATCCCGCGGGCTCATGTGCTCGACGGGCGGCTGCCGCACGCGATCCTGCTGGAGATCTTCACCGACTCGGGCATCGGCACCATGGTGCTGCCCGACTCGGCGCCGGTAGTGCACGGGGCCGCGGAAGTGCACGGGGCCGCGGAAATGAACGGGGCCGCGGAAATGAACGGGGCCGCGGAAATGAACGGGGCCGCGGAATGAGCCGCAGCACGATGAGCCATACCGAGATGAGCCATACCGAGCAGTTGCAGGACCGCTTCGCCCGTTCGCTGATGGGGAATTACGGCATTCCGCCGGTGGCCCTGGCCCGCGGCAAGGGCTGCCTGGTCTGGGACGCCGACGGCCGGGAGTACACCGACCTGATCGCCGGCATCGCGGTGAGCTCGCTCGGGCACGCGCACCCCGCGATCACCGAGGCGGTCACCCGCCAGGTGAACAGCATCGCGCACACGTCCAACCTGTTCCTGCATGAGGGCGAGATCGCGCTGGCCGAGCGGCTGCTCGGCCTGCTCGCCGCGACCGGCGCCCCGGCCGATGGCCGGGTCTTCTTCACGAACTCGGGCACCGAGGCGAACGAGGCCGCGGTGAAGGTGGTCCGGCGCCGCCAGGGCACCGGCCAGACGGTCATCGTCGCGGCAGAAAACAGCTTCCATGGACGTACCTCGGCGGCACTGGCGCTGACCGGCAAGAGCTCAATCAGAGACCCGTTTCAGCCCTTCGGGATTGACGTTAGGTTTGTGCCCTTCGGCGATGAGCATGCGCTGCGCGCGGCCGTGCGGCCGGACTGCGCCGCCGTGTTCCTTGAGCCCTGCCAGGGCGAGGCAGGCGTGGTTCCCGCGCCGGCCGGCTACCTGCGCGCGGCGCGTGCGGCCTGCGACGAGGCCGGCGCGCTGCTCGTGCTCGACGAGATCCAGAGCGGGATCGGGCGGACCGGCGCCTGGTTCGCGCACCAGCGAGAGGGGATCACGCCCGACGTGATCACGCTGGCCAAGGGGCTCGGCGGCGGGCTGCCCATCGGCGCGTGCATCGGCCTCGGCGAGTGCGGCGCGGCGCTGGGCAAGGGAGACCACGGCAGCACGTTCGGCGGGAACCCGGTTGCGTGCGCGGCGGCGCTGGCCGTGCTGGACACGATCGAGGCCGACGGGCTGCTCGCCCGGGCTGCCGAGACCGGCGCCCGGCTCACCGCGGGAATCACCGCGGCCCGCCACCCGCTGGTGGCCGGCCTGCGCGGCCGGGGCCTGTGGCTCGCTATCGCGCTGGCCGGGCCGGTTGCCGCCGCCGTCGAGGCCGCGGGCCGGCGAGCGGGCTACCTGGTCAACGCGGTGCAGCCGGACGCGATCCGGCTGGCGCCGCCGCTGATCCTGACCGCCGCGCAGGCGGACTCGTTCACGGCCGCGCTGCCCGGCATCCTCGACGACGCCAGCGCCGCCGTCCCGGCGGGAGAGTGACCATGCCCTCCGTGCCGCCCGCGCCGCAGGGTCCGCCCGCACCGCCGGGCCCGCCAGGGTCGGCTGGGAACCGGGCATGAGCCCGGTAAGCCCGGCCACCAAGGCCGCCAGGCATGCGCAGATCGTCAGCATCCTGGAACAGACCGCGGTGCGGTCCCAGGAAGAACTGGCCGACTGGCTGGCCCACCGCGGGGTGCGGGTCACCCAGACCACGCTCTCCCGCGACCTGGAGGAACTCGGCGCGGTCCGGCTGCGCGGCCCGGACGGGGCGCTCATCTACGCGCTGCCGGGCGAGCCGGGCGGACCCGGGTCCCGGCCGGGCGGCCTCGCGGAGAGCCTCACCGGCCGGACCGGCGGCACCGGCAGTCCCGGCGGCGCCGGCAGTCCCGGCGGCAGTGGCAGTCCCGGCGGCACGGGCAGTCCCGGCGGCCAGCGCGGCGCGGCCAGCCGGACGCCGGGCGGCCAGCAGCCGGCCGGGCTCGCCGCGGAGCCACCGGCCCGGCTCGCCCGCGCCGCGGCCGAGTTGCTTGTTTCCGCCGAGGCCAGCGCCAACCTGGTCATCTTGCGCACGCCAGCAGGCGCCGCGCAGTTCCTCGCCTCCGTCATCGACCACGCGAGATGGCCGTCCATCCTCGGCACGGTGGCCGGGGACGACACCGTGCTCGTCATCGCGCGGGATCCGGCCGGCGGGGAAGAACTCGCCCAGTCGCTGCTCCGGCTCGCGGAACGGCGGAACTAGCCAGCGGCCGTACGGCCAAGAACCGTGGCGCCCGCAACCCGGGGCCGCCGCACCAACCAGGAGGATTCGCATGACCGAACGAATTGTGCTCGCCTACTCCGGCGGCCTGGACACGTCGGTGGCGATCGGGTGGATTGCCGAGCGGACCGGCGCCGATGTCATCGCCCTGGCCGTTGACGTCGGCCAGGGCGGCGAGGACCTGGAGACGATCAGGCAGCGGGCGCTGGCCTGCGGCGCCGCCGAGTCGCTCGTCACCGACGCCAGGTCAGAGTTCGCCAACGACTTCTGCATGCCCGCCCTGCGCGCGAACGCCCTGTACATGGACCGCTACCCGCTGGTGTCGGCGCTGTCCAGGCCGCTGATCGTCGCCCACCTTGCCACGGTGGCCAGGGACTACGGCGCGAGCATGGTCGCGCACGGCTGCACCGGCAAGGGCAACGACCAGGTGAGGTTCGAGGTCGGCCTGGCTTGCCTGGCGCCGGAGGTCACGGTCATCGCCCCGGTCCGGGACTCCGGCATGACCAGGGACAAGGCGATCGCGTTCGCGGCCGAGAAGGACCTGCCGATTAGCGTCACGTCCCGGTCGCCATACTCCATCGACCAGAATCTCTGGGGCCGCAGCTGCGAGACCGGCCACCTGGAGGACATCTGGGAAGCGCCGCACGACGACGTCTACGGGTACTCCAGCGACCCGGCGCTGCCCCGCGAGCCGGACGAGGTCATCATCAGCTTCGCCGACGGCACCCCGGTGGCGATCGATGAGCGCAAGCTCACCCCGCTGGAGATCATCGCCGAGCTGAACGAGCGCGCCGGGGCACACGGGGTCGGCCGGATCGACATGGTCGAGGACAGGCTCGTCGGGATCAAGAGCAGGGAGATCTACGAGGCACCTGGCGCCATCGCGCTGATCACCGCGCATTCTGAGCTGGAGAGTGTCTGCCTGGAACGCGATCTGGCCCGGTTCAAGCGGCAGGCCGGGCAGCGCTGGACCGAGCTGGTCTACGACGGGCTGTGGTTCTCCCCGCTGCGCCGGGCGGTTGAGGCGTTCATGCACGAGGCGTCCCGCAATGTCACCGGCGACGTCCGGCTCCGCCTGCATGGTGGCCAGGCGGTCGTCACCGGCCGCCGCAGCCCGGCCGGGCTCTATGACTACGAGCTGGCCACCTATGACACCGGCGACGAGTTCGACCAGAATCTCGCCAAGGGCTTCGTCGAGCTCTGGGGGCTGCCGAGCAAGATCGCAGCCGGCCGGGACCGCAAGGCGGCCGGCTAGGCCAGGTATGCTCCCGGCACTGCCGATCAGCCACGACCATGAACGTGGAGGGAGCGCCGTGGCCGACAACGAAGCCGGTGCTGCGATCAGGCCCGGTGCTCCAATCAGGCTCTGGGGCGGGCGGTTCGAGTCCGGCCCGGCCGAGGCGCTCGCCCGGCTGTCCGTCAGCGTCCAGTTCGACTGGCGGCTAGCCCCATATGACCTGCTGGCTTCCTGCGCGCACGCCCGCGTGCTGCACAAGGCCGGGCTGCTCGACGACAGTGAGCTCACCCGGCTGCTAGCTGCCCTTGATGACCTTGGCCAGGCGTGCCGGGCCGGCGCCTTCCGGCCGACCTCGGGCGACGAGGACGTGCACACGGCGCTGGAACGCGGGCTGCTTGAGCGGGCTGGGTCGCTCGGCGGCAAGCTGCGGGCCGGCCGCAGCCGCAATGACCAGGTCGCCACCGACCTGCGGCTGTACCTGCGGGACCATGCCCGGCTGATCGTCTCGCGGCTGGCCGAGCTTGAGTCAGCGCTGATCGGCCAGGCGGAACGCCACGCCGGCACCGCCGCGCCCGGGCTGACGCACCTGCAGCACGCCCAGCCGGTGCTTTTCGCGCACCAGCTGCTCGCGCACGTCCAGGCGTTCTGCCGCGATGTCGGCAGGCTTCAGGACTGGGACAAGCGGGCGGCGGTCAGCCCGCTCGGGGCCGGCGCGCTGGCAGGCTCGTCGCTGCCGCTCGACCCGGAGATGGTCGCCGCCGAGCTCGGCTTCGACGCCGCGGCGGAAAACTCGATGGACGCGGTCAGCGACCGTGACTTCGCGGCCGAGTTCTGCTTCGCGGCGGCGCTGCTCGGCGTGCACCTGTCCAGGCTCGGCGAGGAGATCGTGCTGTGGTCCTCGCACGAGTTCGGCTGGGCCGAGATCGACGACGCCTACGCCACCGGGTCCTCGATCATGCCGCAGAAGAAGAACCCCGACGTCGCGGAGCTGGCCCGCGGCAAGGCAGGCCGGCTGATCGGCGGGCTGACCGGGCTGCTCGCCGCGCTGAAGGGCCTGCCGCTGACGTACAACAGGGACCTGCAGGAGGACAAGGAACCGGTGTTCGACGCGGTGGACACGCTGCTACTCGTCCTGCCAGCGATGGCCGGGCTCGTTGGCAGCATCCGATTTAATCCGATACGGATGGTCCGCAGTGCTGCCGCCGGCTACGCACTCGCCACCGACCTTGCCGAGCTCCTTGTCCGGCGCGGGGTGCCATTCCGCGAGGCGCACGAGGTGGTGGGGCACCTGGTGGTCTGGTGCCAGGTGCACGAGTGCGATCTCGCGGAGGTCAGTGACGAGGATCTCGCCCGGGTGTCCCCGCACCTGACCCCGGATGTGCGCGCGGTGCTAACCGTGCCGGGCGCGCTGGCCGCCAGGCAGAGTTACGGCGGAACGGCCCCGGTCCGGGTGGCCGAGCAACTCGGCAGGATCCGTAAGAAAGTCAATGAACATGCCGCCTGGGCGGCAGGCTGACGTTCCCGTGACGCCTGAGCCTCCCGGGTTTTCCGTGCCGCCTGAGCCTCCCGGGTTTTCCGTGCCGCCTGAGCCTCCCGGGTTTTCCGTGCCGCCTGAGCCTCCCGGGTTTTCCGTGCTGCCTGAGCCTTCCGTGTCGCCCGTGTCGCCTGAGCCTTCCGTGCCGCTTGAGCCTTCCGGGTCGCCCAGGTTGCCTGAGCCTTCCGGGTCGCCCGGGTCGCCTGCAGCTTCAGGGTCGCCTGAGGCGCCATGGCCCGCGCACAGCGCGTTGCTCGCTCGCGGTTTCTTTGCGCGCCCGGCCCAGGAGGTGGCGCCTGACCTGCTTGGCTGCGTGCTGTCCCGCCGGGCAGAGGCGGGCACCGTGGCCGTGATGATCACCGAGGTGGAGGCGTACGCCGGGACGGCGGATGCCGCCTCGCACGCGTTCCGCGGCCGTACCGCGCGCAACGCGGTCATGTTCGGCGAGCCCGGCCACGCCTACGTCTACTTCACCTACGGCATGCATTTCTGCGTGAACCTGGTCTGCCTGCCCGCGGGCACGGCCTCGGCTGTGCTGCTGCGGGCCGGCCGGGTGATCGAGGGCGCCGGCCTGGCCGCGGCGCGCAGGTCCGCGGCCGGGCAGGCAAAAGCGCCAGGCCCGGAGGGCGGGGCTGATGGCGCCGGCCGGGCCGGGCGGGCCGGCCGGGCCATCCGGGGTGACGGGATGTCCTGGGCGGCGGCCGCTGCGGCCGGCCAGCGCGACCTCGCCCGCGGGCCTGCCCGGCTGTGCCAGGCGCTCGGTATTGACCGCTCGCTGGACGGCGCCGACGTGTGCGATCCGGCGTCGCCATTGCGGATCAGCGGCCGGGTGGCCGATATGCCAGCCGTACGCAGCGGACCCCGGGTGGGGGTGCGCCTGGCAGCGGGCATTCCCTGGCGGTTCTGGATCACGGGCGAGCCGACCGTGTCGCCGTACCGCGCGCACGCACCGCGGCGGCGTTAGCCGAAAGCGGGACGGCGTTAGCCGAAAGCGGGACGGCGTTAGCCGAAAGCGGTTTCCGTTCCCGATCACCGAGGTGGGACGATACGGCGGTGACCGACATCCTCGACGACCTGACCTGGCGCGGGCTGCTCGCGCACTCGACCGACCTCGATGACCTGCGCAAGGTGCTTGACGCCGGCCCGGTCACCCTCTACGGCGGCTTCGACCCGACCGCGTCCGGCCTGCATATCGGCAACCTGGTGCTGCTGCTCACGATGCGCCGGTTCCAGCTGGCCGGGCACCGGCCGATCGGGCTGGTCGGCGGGGCCACCGGGCTGATCGGTGACCCGAGCGGCAAGTCCGCGGAGCGGCTACTGAACTCGCGTGACGTGGTGGCCGGGTGGGTCGAGCGGATCCGCTCGGAGGTAAGCCGGTTCCTCGACTTCACGCCTGGCCAGGCGAGCGCGGTGCTGGTCAGCAACCTGGACTGGACCGAGGGCCTGTCCGCGCTGGAGTTCCTCCGCGACATCGGCAAGCATTTCCCGGTGAACCAGATGCTCAACAGGGAGTCGGTGCGGGCGCGGCTTGAGTCAGGCGGGATCAGCTACACCGAGTTCAGCTACCAGATCTTGCAGGCATATGACTTCCTCGAACTGCACCGCAGGCACGACTGCGTGCTGCAGCTCGGCGGCAGCGACCAGTGGGGCAACCTGGTCGCCGGGGTCGACCTGATCAGGCGGGTCACAGGGACATCAGTGCATGCCCTGGCCACCCCGCTGATCACGAAGCCGGACGGGACCAAGTACGGGAAGACCGAGGGCGGGGCGGTCTGGCTGAGCGCGGATCTGATGAGCCCGTACGCGTTCTACCAGTTCTGGATCAACCGGGCCGATGCCGAGGTTCCCGGCCTGCTCCGGGTTTTCACATTCCGGTCTCGTAACGAAATCACGGAGCTGGAACGGGAGATCACCGAGCGGCCCGCGGCCAGGACGGCGCAGCGGGTGCTGGCGGATGACGTGACTACGCTGGTGCACGGGGCGGCGGAATGCGCCGCGGCAGTGGCTGCCAGCCGCGCCCTGTTCGGCCAGGGCGACCTGCGAGCCGTGGATGAGCGGACGCTCGCCGCCGCGCTCGCCGAGGTCCCGTTCGTCAAGGTCAGGCCGGAGGATGAGGCGGCCGGCCGGCAGCGGCGGCCCGGTTCCGCTGCGCCGCCTGACGCTGGCGCGCTGCCGAAGGTGGCCGACCTGATGGCGGCCGCCGGCCTCACCGCGAGCAAGTCGGCGGCCCGGCGGGCGATCGCCGGGGGCGGCGCCTACCTGAACAACGTCAAGGTCACGGACGCCGACGCCGCGCCGC
>Ga0070698_100002411_pt1 | contig 20596 bp, 13 predicted proteins | sample KBSK1502metaG_FD_65477 | JGI IMG/M metagenome (GOLD analysis project Ga0070698, IMG submission 65477) | Corn, switchgrass and miscanthus rhizosphere microbial communities from Kellogg Biological Station, Michigan, USA - KBS K1-50-2 metaG | ecosystem: Host-associated > Plants > Roots >...
CGGGCTTCGACGTTGTCGGCACCGAGGGTGCTCTCGAGGTTTTGCGCGGCGGAGCGAAAGGCGGCGCGGGCTTGCTCTGATTTGCCTTGGGCCTGCTGCGCGCGCCCCAGGGACAAATACGTTTGGCCTAAATGGCTGGAAAACGTTTCTGCGGGCGACTCCGGTTGAACTTGTGAGTCCCCTTGAAACAAAGCCAGGGCGCGAGTCGCGTCGGCCGCGGCCTGATCTGCGCGGCCGAGTGCCAGTTCGATATCTGAGCGGTACACCAGAAAGCTTCGCAGATAGTAGGAGCCCCTGCCTTTAGGGGCGTTTTCGGCGATGGTGACGGCTTTGTTGGCGAAATCCAGAGCTTCGGCGGAGCGGCCGAGGGCCTGGGCATTCAGAGCCTGCTGGGAAGCGAGGGCTCCGAATGCGATATGCCCTGGAGGAAGAGTTCGCAGGCGGGAGTCGAGTTCGGCCAGCACTTCTTGGGAACGTTCCAGATCGCCCTTGCCGCGATAGATGGAAGCGCGCAATAACAGCGCCTGGCCAGTCGCCATGGTGTCGCCTGCCTGCCGAGCTTTTTCGTAACCGCGTTCGGCATAATCGGCGGCTTCATCCAGGCGGCCGAGATCGCGGAGCGACCTGGCATAGTTGACGAGAAGCATCGGTGAGACGGTTTCTTCTCCGCGGCTGTCCTGTCCGATAGCTACTGCGCGATGAAAAACGTTCTCGGCTTCAAGCGGTTGGCCCGCGAGGGTCAGGGTAAGACCCCAGTTGTTGAACAGAGTGGCAGCTCTTTGGGTGTCATCGCGGCCAAGGTCTGTGAGTCGAGCAGCGGCCTGTTCGAAAGCCTTGATGGCATCGCGCTGGCGGCCTGCGTCGGCGTAGGCCCCGGCCAGGGTAACCAGATTTCCGAGCTCCAACACGTCGGAGCGCAGGGGAGAGCGCTGTAAAAGGCGCTGCGCGGTTTCGGCGCGCGCTACGCCCTCACTGACTTCGCCGCGATTGCGGGCGACTTCGGTACCGCGCTCCAAGCAGAAGACGCGGTCCAAGATGAACATGGGTTCGTCGGGGAGCTCGGCCATGCCCTCTCGATACAGCGCCTCGCTGCGCGGAAGATCGTCGCCCCTGGACAATACTTGGGCGAGAGCGCACGAGGTCCTGGCGCGAGTGGAACGCTCGGGGAGCGCACGAGAGAGATCATGAGCTTCCTCGAGCAACTGGCGACCCTTCGCGTATTCATCTTGGGAGACGTACTGGCGGCCAATGGACATCAACAGCTCCGCGCGGCTGACTTCGTTGCCGTGCTGGCGTTCCACGACGCGTTCCGCGATTCCCAGGAGCTCATCGACAGTGACTGGCTTGCCGGAAGGCGCGGCGTCGGAAAGCAAGAAGGAATTGAAATCATTGATGGCTTCCGCGCGAGAGAGTTGACGAAACGCGAAATCGCGCTGCACGCGCGCGGTGCGGGCTTGAACGATGGTGCCGATAAAACCTGCCATCGAAGCAACAAGAGCAAGACCACCGAGGGCAACAGCGGTGCGATTGCGGCGGACAAACTTGCGAAGGCGATAGCTGGCGCTGGCGGGCCGCGCGGAAACAGGCCTGTTTTGCAAAAAACGTGAGATGTCGGCGGCGAGCTCGGAGGGAGTGGCGTAGCGGCGTTCGCGCTCCTTCTCGACAGCCTTCAGAGTGATCCAGTCAAGATCGCCGCGCAGCAAACGGGCGAGGTGGGTGGGCTCGGTGCGGCGCGCCAGAGCATTGGAATTAGAAGTCTCGAGATCAGCAGTTACCTTGGTGCTGGGGCGCTGGGGATCTTCCTCGCGGAGTTTTCGAAGCACCTGGTCGAGAGGGAGTCTCTTCCAGGAAGCGGAGTCAAAGGGCAAGGATCCGGTAAGCAATTCGTAGAGAACTACGCCAAGAGAATAGACGTCGGACCGCGTGTCAATGTCCAAAACAGTTGGATCGGCTTGCTCTGGGCTCATGTAACCGGGAGTGCCGAGGAAGCCGCCTATTTGTGTAAGGAAAAGTTGATGATCCAAGGAGGGCGCTGCGGCTTTCGCGAGCCCGAAGTCGATGATGCGCGGCATGGGCTTTCCGTCGACTTCAACGACGAGAATATTGGCAGGCTTCAAATCGCGATGAATGATGGCCTTTTGGTGGGCATGCTGAACACCTTCGCACACGCGGACGAAGAGCGCGAGGCGTTCGGGAATGTTGAGGCGCTTCTGGTCGCAATAGGCGGTGATCGGAAGGCCTTCGACATACTCCATGACAAAGTAGGGCTGACCAGCCGGAGTTGTACCAGCGTCGAAGACTTTGGAGATGGCGGGATGCTCCATGATCGCGAGGGATTGCTGTTCGGATTGAAAACGCTGGAGGATAGCCGGGCCGTACATGCCGGCGCGAATGAGTTTAATAGCTACGCGGCGGCGCACGGGAGCCGCTTGGTCGGCCAGCCACACTTGACCCATGCCACCCTCGCCGAGTTTTCTCAGGAGCTGGTATGGGCCAAGAAAGGTGAGTTCGGCCGTGCTGGCCAATTGGCTGATCCAGGGATGCTCGGTGAGCGGATCCGATTCTTCATAGGCGGCGAGCAGAGACTCCACTTCGGCTCGAAGTGCCTCGTCTTCCGCACAAGCAGCGTCTAGAAATGCGGGACGCTCGCTGGCCTCTCTCTCTAGCGAAGCGCCGACAATTTCTTTGATCTTGTCCCACAGCTCAGGCTTTTGCACGATTACTCCTTTTGATTTGCCTCGATAGCCAAGCTTTGGCCACGTTCCATTCGCGCTTGGTGGTGGAGACAGAAATGCCGAGGAATGCCGAGATCTCCTCGTTGGTCAACCCTCCGAAATATTTAAGCTCAACAATACGGCTCTGCTGTTCATCGATAATGGCGAGCTCGTTTAGGGCGTCATCGAGGGCCACAAGATTGGTGCCGGGCTGCTGCGGCAAGAACAAACCTTCGTCGAAATCCGTCTTGCGGTCGGCGCCGCGTTTGGCGGCAGCGTGAGTGCGAGCATAGTCCACGAGAATCTGGCGCATCAGTCGCGCGGCTATAGCGATGAAGTGGGCACGGTTTTGGGTGTCGAAAGGCCGCTGGTCCGTGAGGCGTAAGTACGCTTCGTGGACCAAAGCGGTGGTCTGCAAAGTGTGACCGGGACGCTCGCGCTGGAGATAGCGGTGGGCCACGGCATGGAGCTCGTTGTAGACAAGGGGCATCAAGGTGTGGAGGGCCTTTTCATCTCCGGCCCTCCACTTGGCGAGCAGTTCGCTGACGGGTTCGGAATGGGAATGCGACTGCGACACGCCCACGCACCACTACTCGGATTTCGAGCAACGATAGACCTCGTGGTGGGTGGGATCAAGTTAATTCGCGGGCGCAGGCAATCACAACGTAGGGCGACCCTTATCCCATCGGGTTTGCTCCCCACTACTTGATGCGGAAATCCGGCGGCAAAAGGTCCAGGAGATTAGCGTTCGTTGCGAAAATGATAGCGGGCAAAATTGCCGCGGCTAAGCAGTTTATAAAGCGAGTCTGAGAAGAGACGAAATTTTCTGAACCTTCTTGCCGCAAATTTCCGCAGTTACCAGTAGAAGCAAACCGGTCGAAGACCCATGTCGCTGACTGGCGGCGTGCCCCGCGCCACTACGAAAGAATGGCCAGCGGCATGGTTGTCTCGCTGAGTAGGGGAGCCCTAGTGTGATCCGGTGGGCCATCGGGCGTTCGGAACCGTCCAGAAGAGAGCGTTTCGCGGTCGGCGGCTCGGTGTCTTACCTGAGCGGATAGCTTTGCTATCCGATCGGATAGACGCTGCTCGACTGCACGGCCGAACGCAAACTCGGCCGTTGGTGACAATTCGTAGACATCTCCTTCGACTTCAAAATATTCCGGTGGGATTCCTGTACTTGAACGGTTCGTCGCCCTTTGGGCGTGAGAGTTGCTCTTTGAGGTGGGTGCGATCCAAGAACGCAGGGCAGAGAACTAGGCCAGCGAATCCTAGTTCACAAGATTTTCTCGAGCCTAAACCGAGCCTGCTTTTGGGATAAGTGTTTCCTCCTAGCCCTTGTAAGGAGGCCTATGCGTACTCGACATCCGAGCTGCGAATCCGCCAAAAAGAAACTATTTCGCAACCGAGCGACCGCTTTGGTCCTGGCAGCGCTGCCGCTGCTGGGCGCGGCGGTGGCGTTCGCGACGGCTCATGAAGAGGATAGTCGATCCTTGCCAAGGTTCCAGGAGTTTGCTGATCCCGAGGGACGATTGGCGAATCTGAATCTTGGCGGGCCGACAGATACAGCGGCAAATCCGTTTTTCCAGGACATGGGCACGAACGGGCGGCGGTGCGTGACGTGCCACCGGGCCAGCGATGCGTTTTCGGTGACGCCACCGCACATCCGCGCAAGATTTGAGGCCACGCACGGGACCGATCCGATCTTTCGTCCAGTGGATGGCGCAAATTGCCCTACTGCGGATGTCTCCACAGTGGAAGAGCGACGGGAAGCATACAGCTTGCTGCTAAGCAGGGGATTGATTCGGGTCGGGATCGCCGTTCCTGCAAACGCCGACTACCAAGTGGTGAGCGTCTACAATCGCTATGGCTGTAACGCGACGGATGTTATTTCGATGTACCGGCGACCGCTGCCAACGACGAACCTGCCTTTCCTAAGTGCGGTGATGTTCGATGGCCGGGAATCTTCGCCGGCGACGGGCACTACGAGGATCGTTTACGACAACTACCCGGATGCCCTTCTGAGTGATCTGGCGCACCAGTCGGTGGACGCCACGGTTATCCACGCGCAGGGGGACGGTACGCGGCCAACTCCTGAGGAACAGCAACAGATCGTGGATTTCGAAATGAAACTTTTCACGGCGCAGATTCGCGACCGTCGTGCTGGCGACCTCAACGAAGATGGCGCCAAAGGCGGCCCTACTCCCCTTTCGAAGGAGCCCTTCTTCATCAGTGTCAACTCCAGCGTGCACTTTTTGCTGCCCGCTTTCGAGCAGCCAGGTGGCTTGGTGACACCGGGAGATGGCCAGTTTACGTCGAACATCTTCAATCTCTATGACCAGTGGGCGAAGGGCAAGGAGTGGGACGATGACGAACATGCGGCCGCCCGGCGCTCCATCGCTCGTGGTGAGCAGCTTTTCAACACGCTGCAAATTCCGATCAGCGGAGTAGCCGGCATCAATGACGACGTAGCTGCGGGAGGATTAGTGGCCGGCGGGATTCCGACCCTGCAGGGAACCTGCGGCACGTGCCACGACACGCGGAACGTCGGGAACCACTCGTTCCCGACGCCATTGAACATTGGGACGGGCGACCCAAGTCCGGATGATCCGAGGGTGAATTTAGGTGGGCTGGAGATTGGCTACTTGCCGGAGATCACGGTGTGCCAGAAGAACCCAAGCACAGGCGCGTCGACGAACAATTGCAAAACGACGACAGATCTAGGGCAAGCGTTGGTTGACGGCAAGTTCGACCATGTTGGCAAGATTAAAGGACCGATTTTGCGGGGGCTCGCCGGTCGAGCACCGTATTTTCACAATGGCTCAGCCGCGACACTGTTGGATGCGGTCAATTTCTACCACACGCGATTCAACCTGAACCTTTCGGAGCAGGATAAAGACGATTTGGTGGCGTTCTTGAAGACGCTATAGCGTGGTTTGGATTTGCAAGCGGGACTGCTTTTGCGTTGATAAACCAGACAGACGCTTCGGGCTCCGGGTGAACAGGGAACTATTCTCGTCTGTGACTTTTGCGCACAGACAGGACAGACAAGAATGTCCGTCCTACTTGTGCTCTTCTGAATCATTTGGGTGACGTCAGCGGGCTTCGTTTGCGGGAATCGTTGCGGCGAAGAGGGAGGTTCCCATCAAGCCGATCGCGCCCGCGATAAGGAACGGCGCGCTGGGACTGAGCTTCCACAAAACACCGCCGATAGCGGACGCGGGAGTGATCGATAGACTGCGGACGAGATAGTAGAGGCCGACAGTTCGGGCTCGCGTTTGGGGCGGGGCAAAATCCACAATCATCGCTTTGCGAGAAGGCTCACCGATTTCGCGCAAGCCGCCAATCACAAAGGCAAGGATCGCGGCGGGGAAGCTGTGGGCCAGAACGACGGCGACGGGGAAAAGGGCGAAACACAAGAACGTGGCAATCACGAAAGGCTTTCGACCAATGCGGTCTGCGGCACGTGCAGCAGGGAAGTAAACGAGGATCGATGTCGCGAGCTGAATGGCGACGAGAATGCCGTACTGCGGAATCGTAACGCCGGTGATGTTGGTGACGTAGAGGACCGCGAAGATGTCGGCCATGCCTTCGCAGGTGCGGATGGCGATGTCGGAGAGAAGCAACCGCTTCAGTGGGGGATGGAAGGAAGCCCACAGGCTGCGAAGTGTTGCTGGATGCGGCGCGGGGACGGGCAGACTGATTCCGTGCAGAAGGGGCACGGCGATGGCGGCGAAGAACAAGGTGATCAGCAGGCCGGCGCGCACACCGCGACGAATTCCTAAGTAGCCGATGAGCGCGCCGCCGAGGAGAGGGGAGATGACCATGGGAATGCGCTTGAGGATCGACTGAACCGTGAAGCCAAAGGCTCGGCGGTGCGTTGGCAGCGCGTCGCCGATGGTGGCGAAAATGGCGGGAGAAGCCATCGATTGCCAGGCCATGACGAGAGCAAGTCCAAGGAACAAATAGGGCCATGAGGGACTGAGCAGATAGACCAGGTATCCAGCCAGAGCCACGGCGATAAAAGCGAGGAAAGCGCGGCGCCGGCCCCAGCGATCGGCAAGCCATCCGCCGGGATATTGATAGAGAGCGTCGAGAAAATCTTCGGACGTGCCGAAGAGCCCGATCACGGTGACGCCGGCGCCAAGCGACTCGAGATACTTCGGAAGGAATTTTTTCCAGAGCTCTTCGCCCAAGCCGACGAGAAAAACGGCGCCGGCGGCGGCGGTGACATTGCGCTCGAGAGTCAGGGAAGCGGCGATGCCCTGCGATGAAGGAGCGATCGATGGATCTTCGGGAGTTGAAGAGGTCTGGCGCATATCAGACCATTTAGGGCGAAGGTTTGAAGGCTCCATCCGGCTTGCCGCATTTCACCATTTCGCGGCAATAGGCGTACAAAGCGTCATAGACAATCCACTCGGCAGCGTTGATCGCGTGATCGTCCGCGAGACCAAGGTGCCGGAAGCCCTCGGCGATAGCATTGAGACCGGCTGCCTCCGGCTGGTGCCATAAGGTGTTGTCGGTGTCGGCGCCGTTGACAATCTTTGCGAGCAGAAGCAAAGCGGGATCGTGCTGGAGATTGTATTTTTTGAGGATGGCGTCAAAGGAACATTCCTTGCCGTGATGACCGAGCTCGACGGCGGGAACGTCGAAGGGCTTGGCGGAAAGGTTGGTGGCTTCGGAAAGGACCCGGTCGGAGGGCACGAAGTGGAACTCAGCGCCGGGATCGACAAATTTCTTGATGAGCCAAGGGCAGGCGACGCGATCTACTTTGACGTGTTGGCGAGTGATCCAGTTCATGGCTAACTCCCGACAGTTGAGGTGCGCCGCGCGAGCGGCTCATTTGAGATGAACTTTGTCGAGGGCGGCCTTGATTCCTTGCGCGACCGATGCAGTGCTGCCCAATCCCCAAAAGTGCATGAAGAAGAGGCGCGGCTGCTCGGTCAGCAAATGGCTGTGCAGAGCCGTGATTTGAATATTGTGATCGAGCAGCGCGGAAATGACTGGATTCACTTCGTCCGCGATCAGGACAAAGTCGCCGGTGGTTGCCACTTTGTCGGGGCCAGCCTCCTGAAAATTGATGGATTCGGCGACGCCTTGCGCGCCGGTCAGCGACATTCCGCCATCGGTGATCGGGTCGGCGCGAGGTATGCCAAAGGCCAAGACTCCGCCGGAGAGGCGGCCTTTTGCGCCCAGGGTGTCTTCGGTGGTCTTAACGAAGGCGGGCGGTTCGGCGGCCTGCGCAGGCGTAGCGGCGGGTTTGTCTAGGGGAGTTTTGGATTCGGCGAGGCCGGCGCGAAGGGACTTGGCGATTTCGGCGGCGCTGCCGTGACCCATGTAGTGGACATACAGAACGTGCGGCGTTTCATTCATGATGTGATTGTGAACGGCGGTGATTTCGAATCCCGCCGAGCGCAACTTGCGGATGACGGGATTCACTTCGCTTTCGAGCAAAACCAGATCGCCCATCACGGAAGCTTGCGCGTCGGTTCCACTGAAAGCGGCCCAGGAGCCCAGGGCCAAGCCCGGCTTAATGTCCACGCCATCTGCGCGGACGTGGAGGTCAGTGCGCGGGAAGCCAAAGCGGTAAACGTCGCCCATTGTTTGGCCGGAGCGGCCTAAAGCCTCATCAATCACCGAGGTAGTTAGACCCTGGCTGTTAGCGAGCAATGGAAACCACAAGACACAGCCGAGAAGGAAAATCCGACTCTTCGCAATCACGATTGCCTCCTTTTTTGGGCTGGACAAACTTCCGTATGTTTCGAAATCAGTTTGCCGTGGCCTGGGCGCGGTTCACATTGACGCGCGATCCTGGGCGTAGTTCATCCGTACCACGCACCGCGACGTCATCTCCTTCATGCAAGTCCCCGAAAACTTCAATCTCCTTGCCGTCGACTTCGCCTGTGTGGACGTTCACCCATTCCGGATTTCCGTTGCGAATGCGAATCACGAAAGTAGCTTCCATGGTTCGCGCAACAGCGGATACCGGGACGAAAAGTGTAGGGTCGGAGCGGCGGACTGGCCACAGCGCTTCTGGAAACATCCCCGAGGCCAAGCGCCCACCTGTATTGCTAACCTCGAGCTCGACCGGCATCGTTCTCGTCTTCACGTCAACTGAATGGGCAATCCGTGCGACGGTTCCGCTGAAAGTTTGGTTTGGGAATGCGGGGACCGCGAATTCGACCTTCGCGCCGTTTGTCATGCCGGCCGTATATTTCTCAGGCACTGGGATAATCAACCGAAGCCGATTTGTCTGCTCCACTCTCACAAGCGGCAGTGGGACCGAACCACCACTTGGCCCGACCAGTGCACCTGGATGAACATTTCTCTCCGTCACCGTGCCGTCGAATGGCGCTCGGATTTGCAAATAGTGTTCGATTTCCGCGATGGACTTTAGAGAGGCTTCTGCGGCCTGCACGCTTTTCTGCGCGGCTTCCACGCGGGCACGGTCACCCTCAACCGCTTTCTGCGCCACTTCTAAATCATTACCGGCGACAACGCCTGGAGTGCCGGAGGCGGCCTTGAGTCGTCGGTACGTACTGTCATCCGAAGCCAGTTTCGCTTCCGCTTCCACTCCTTGAGCTTCCGCTCCCTGGAGCTTGGACTGCGCTTCGGCACGCTGGGCCGCAAGTTCCGGAGCAATGAGCCGCACCATCAATTGACCCGACTTGACTATCGAACCACGGTCGACGCTAATGGAATCGACGAACGCCGTGACCTTTGGATAGATGGCCACGACTTCATAGGGTTGCAGTTCTCCTGGCAGGTGTACCTTGATCGCAAGCTTGCGAGATGCAACTTTGACGACCTCGACCGTAGGACTCGGAGGGTTCTGTGCGTTCGCATTTGCGGCTGAGGAATCCGTGTTCGAGCCGCATGAATTGCCCAGGCCAATGATCGAGCTGAGCGCCAGAGTGGTTAAAAGCACGCGCGGTCTCATTGCGGCGTCCCGGAAGAAAGGGGGCCTTCCGCTGGCCTCTTTGCAAAAAGACTGCGCGGATCCTCAGGATCCAAAGAAGGGGAATCGGTGTGTGCTCGCGATTGAATCGTGGCGAATACAAGCGGCAGAACTAAAAGAGTTGCCGCCGTTGCGAACAATAAGCCGCCGATCACAGCGCGCCCTAAAGGAGCTGCCTGTTGGCTGCCCTCGCCGAATCCCAATGCCATCGGAATCATTCCAGCGATCATGGCCATGCTGGTCATCAAGATGGGCCGCATGCGAGTCCTTGCTCCCTGGATCGCCGCGTCCATTGCCGTATGGCCGCTACGGCGAGATTCCTCCGCGAAGGTGACCAGCAGAATCGCATTGGCCACTGCCACTCCGATGGCCATGATGGCGCCCATGAACGATTGAATATTCAAAGTTGTGCCGGTAAGGAGAAGCACGAAGAGCACTCCACAAATCACAGCTGGCACAGTTGAGAGCACAACGAAGGACAATCTCAGGGATTGAAAGTTCGCCGCTAGCAACAAGTAAATGACCAGCACAGCGAGGAGCAGGCCGGTGCCCAAGTTCGTCAAAGTTTGTTTCATGGGGGCAAGTTGTCCGCGAACAGTGATCCTTACTCCGCGCGGCGGTGCCCCGATACGTCTCAGCGCTTCATCGAGCTGCTTAGAAACCCGGCCCAGATCTTCGCCGAATACATTTGCGGTCAGCGTGACCATGCGTTGTCCGTTCAATCGGTGATATTCACCGATGACGCTTCTGTACCCCACCTGCGCCACGTCTCCCAGGAGCGGGTGGACCGCCGCGCCCAGCGTGACAGGTATATGTTCCACGTCTTGAATCGAGGTCATCTCATCTTGCGGAATTTGCACCTGGACCTGATATCCCACTCCTGATTTGGGATCGGCCCAATAGTTCGGCGTCACAAAGCGGCTCGACGACGTGGCGGCCAGAAACGAGCGGCCGACGCTGGCAGTCGTGACTCCGAGCTGTCCGGCGCGTTCGCGGTCCACATCGATGTCGATGCTTGGATAATCCAGCGGCTCGTCGTATTGAAGATCGCGCAGAGCGCGAATCTTGCCCACCTCGGCGCGGACTTTTTCGGCGAAGGCGCGATCTGCCCAGAGATCCGGACCGCCTACGTTGATTTCAACGGGGGTCGGGGCTCCAAAATTCATGATCTGTGTGGCGATGTCGGCCGCCTCAAACGAAAACTGGCAACCGGGAAATTTGCCGGGCAGTGTATTGCGCAAACGCTCCTCGAACTGATCCACGCGAATCTTCGCTGTGGGTTTGAAGGCCACACGCAATACCGCCTCGTGCTGACCGCTGGTCCACAAATAGATTGTGTTGATGGGGTAGTTCGGCGGGGGCGCCCCGACATAGCCCAATGTGATGGTAACGTTTCCTGCGCCAGCGGCATCTTGAATCGCGCGCAGCACATCGAGCGAAAGTCGTTCAGTGGTCTCGACGCGAGTCCCGATGGGTGCCCGGAACCTCAACAAGATCTGGCCAGCGGAAATCCGAGGAAAGATTTCTCTTCCAAGGTGCGGTCCCAACAGGGCAATAATCAGCGCACCGCCCAGCGCGTAAAAAGAAATTACCAGCCAGCGTCTAGCCGACAATTTCTCAAGAGTGCGACCGAGTTTTTCCCGCGAACCGGTGAGGAGCGAAGGCGAGGCTTCCTCTCGATGGGGATGCTCGCGGAGTATCCACGCCGAGAGCACCGGTACTAGCGAGCTGGACAAAAAGTAGGAAGCCGCCATCGCGAAACCCACAGCTAGGGAAAGAGGCACGAACAGAGAGCGGGAAACACCAACCATGAAGAACGAGGGGACAAAAACAGCCAGAACACACAACATGGCAAGCAGTCGAGGAATTTGCACTTCTTTACTCGCCTCTAGCACCGCTACTGCTCTTCCACGGCCCTGGCTCAAGTGACTGTGAATGTTTTCCATCACGACAGTGGATTCATCCACGAGAATTCCGACCGCCAGGGCCAATCCCCCAAGCGTCATGATGTTGACGGTCTGACCAGCACCCCACAGGGCCACAACCGCGATAAGGAGCGCGAAGGGAATGGTAAGCACAACGATGAGGGCGCTGCGCCAATCTCGCAGAAATAGCAGCACCATCAAGCCCGTTAATACAGCTCCCAATAGACCTTCTCGCACAACCGAAAACAAGGAGTTGCGCACGTAGGTCGACTGATCAAATTGGTATTCGATCTTGACGTCCGGAGGAACGACGGATTGGAACTGGGGGACGGCAGTCTTCACTGCGTTCACGACACTCAGCGTGGATGCATCCGCACGCTTAGTAACAGGAATATAGACGGTTCGGCGACCGTTGACCTCCGCATAGCCGGTAATGATGTCACTGGAATCCTCAACTCTCCCGATATCGCGCAGAAAAACCGTCGGGCCCGCTCCCGTGCGGATCGGAAGATTTTCCAGGTCTCCGACCTTCGAGACGACCGAGTTGATGGGCGCTAGCCGCAATAGGTCCCCGGTTCGCACATTGCCGGCTGGCACGATGGTATTTCCCGCGCTAATCGCCTGAACCACTTCATCGGGCGCCATACGGTACGCCCGCAGCCGTTCGGGATCGACACTCACGACAATGGATCGCGCTGCGCCACCGAATGGTGGCGGTGCCGAGACCCCCGGCAACGTCGCGAACAGCGGACGCACACTGTTCAGCGCGACGTCTTGTATTTCCCGAACGCTTTTGCTCGTACTGGAAAAGACGAGATACCCAACCGGAACACTTCCGGCGTCAAAACGCAAAATGAATGGAGAAACGGTTCCCGGAGGCATGAATGCGCGAGCGCGATCCACGTAGCCGACGGTCTGAGCCATAGCCTGGCTCATGTCGGTTCCGGGATGGAACGTCAACTTCACGAGCCCTACGTTTTGAATGGACTTGGATTCAACAGATTCGATGCCGGTGATGTAAAGGAAATGGTATTCGTAGTAGTAGACGAGATAGCCTTCCATCTGCGCGGGCGACATACCGCCATAGGGTTGCGCGACGTAAATCACCGGCAGGTCAAGGTTCGGAAAAATGTCAATAGGCATGCGCACAAGAGCCAGAATCGAGCACAATGCGGCGCCGATGACCAGGACGATGACGCTGATGGGATTTCGGAGCGCGGCGCGCAGCAGCCACATGGTTACGGCCCTCCTTGCGGCTTTTCCCGCACGTATTGCAGAAAAGGTGTGAGATCGCCTTGCGATGCCGCAACGGAAGCCAAATTCTGCCAGACTGCTAAGCGAGCAAGTGCATCATCAATTTCGGCCTGAACGAGCAAGCTCTGCGCATCGGACACGTCGACTAACGTAGCGAGGCCGGCCTGATAGCGAGCCCTCTGTTGGGCCTCGGTGGTACGCGCAGCGTGCAGCTCAACGGGCGTCGCCTGGGCCACGTTGCGTGCCCCTTCCAGAGACGCCTGGGCCTTCTTAAGCTGGCCGGTTAAGTCCTGAATCGTCTGGTCGTAGCGGGCCTGTTCCCCTTGCTCGTTCGCCAGCTCGATGCTCTTTCTCGCCCGAATAGAAAAAATGTCAAAGAGCGGAAAAGTTATCGTGAGGCCTGCAGCCCAGTTGGATCGGTCCACTCCCAGGCCGTTCGATCCTCCCTGGAACGTGCCGTCGGTGTTTGCGCCGCTTCCTCGTCCGTACACCGCGGACTGGAAATTGAGTTTGGGATAGTATGAGCGATCCAGAAAGCGGACCTCAGAACGAAGCTGTTGCACGCGAGCCTGTTGTGCCGCCGCAAGCGGATGCGTGGAGAGCGTAGAGGTCGAAGGAGTATTTTCAGGCGGCACGTCGCCAACTCGCCCTTCTCGGGCCTCGACTGACGCGTCCGCGATACCAAGGATGCTCGCTAGAGCTGCCCTGTTGACCTCCTGCTGCTGTCGGGCACGGGCCAGATTGGCCCTGGCACGGGCAAGTTCAGCGTCAGCGCGCGAAGCATCCGCTCCCGCACGCAACTGGTTGTCGAGCAAAACGTGGACAGATTTGGCGAAGACTTCGCGGCGCTCGACATCCGCGGTCGCCGCGCGCACAGTCTGTTCCGCCGCTACTAACGTCAGGAAGGAGTTTATAGTCGCTACGGCGACGTCCAGGCGGGTAAACGCAAGTTGGGCATCGGTCTGGCTCTCTGCCGCTTGAGACGACTCCACTCGCGCCCGCCGGGCTCCAAAGTCAATCGGCTCCCAAGAAAACAGCAGCCCCGCCGCACTGCCCCATACTCCTTCTGTCGAGGTGGTCGAGAGTACCGGCCCGGAAATCGTCGGGATTACTGCCTGCGGCAGGAGCAGGCCAAAAACGTTGTTGCGAGAGGCACGGTTGGCCTGCCAAAGCATATCCGCACGCGGCCAATAGTTCGTGCGAGCAAGGCCGACGCCAGCGTGGGCTGCTTTCGCGCGTTCGGCAGATGCCCGCACTGCTGGATAATTTTTCAACGCGAAGTCGACGGCCTCTTCCAGCGTGAATTCTCTCACCTTCGCCTCATTCGGCGATTGGGCTGAGAGACACCTAGCAAATAGCAGAGCCACTGCAGGAACAAATGGCTTAATCCGCATACGCAGCTTCCCTCGCCCCATTTCGTAGTTCAATTCAGTGAGTGATACAGTCCTTCGGCCAATTGCATGCCGCGATCGAGAAGCTGGTGATCGGTTATGCCTTGGCGCGCCCATCCTTTCATTACCGCGTCGATGCCGAAGCCCTCATGCCGACCGAATTTCCCGTCGAAGAGATCGGCGTCATGGACAATCTGCGCGATCACGCCTACCCGCTTGTCACGAATGCGAAAAGCCTTGATCAAAGTTTCAAATGTGCAGTCTTCCCCACGATGGCCGAAGCCACCCTCATACATGTCAAACGGAACTGAGCCGGCGGGCTTCCGGCTCTCGGCTGAAAACGCGAATCGCGCGTGTTGATCGATGAATTTGCGAATGAGCCATGCGGATGTGACCCGATCCACACCGGGGCGAGGGCGGGTGACCCAAATCCTCTTCTGATATTCGAGGCGAGATGGATTGCCGATTTCGAGATACGTAGAATTCGATGGGTTGAGAGCGCGCTCGACTTGATCCCGCAAGGGGCTGCCAAAGAAGTCGATCGATACGACTTCCTGGAAGCGCTGGCGGAGACGAGCCATACGAGCCGATTGAGTGCTAAGCGGGCTGGGCATGGCTTTCAGTTCCTTCAGCAGCTCTCGATAATCTCGCGAGCGCGCCTCGGTGAAAGTTCGTTTCAATTGCGGAGTGGAGCAGTTGTCGATCGAGCGCACCTCGACGACGGAAGCCTCTCCGCGCTGGCTTCGGATCATTGTAGCGAGCCATTCAAAGCGTTCGCGATTCTCTGGGCTATTCGGGAGGAGATAGCCGGAATTGCCAAGCGGGACCACGCCGTAGCGTTGCAGCTTTCTCCACACGGACACGCGGAGGCTGGCGCCCTTTTTGGCGAGGCTAAATACGAGCAGTAGCCAGGGTGGATCGGGCAGTCGTGTGGACGTAACACTCATTTCGTTACTGTTATACACCTAACATACAAACAGAGTTGTGGGAAGTAGAAAAGTATAAGTGCGCAAGAGTAGGCAGGGAAACAGAGCTCTCGCTATTACCCGCGAACATTTCGATATGACCTGCTCCCGTTCGCAGGAGCGTGCCCGAATGCCTAGGAATTATCGCTCGGGCGCGCCTCGGAGGCAGAGGGAGGCGACTCCTAGAGCATCTTGATGTGAGCCGCGCTCAGGCCAAACAGACCTATCATTGATTCAGGCGCGCGGATTCGGACTGGGTGCGCGGATCACGGTGGAACTGCGCAGCTTCGGTTGAACCAGCGAGTGCTGTCGTCGAGGACTTACCGCCGGAAACGAGTTGGGCGATTTCGTCGAAGTAGCCGGTGCCGACGAAGCGCTGGTGAGTAACGGCTCCATAGCCGAGCTCTTGGGCGGCGAATTCTTCCTGCTGAAGTTGGGAGTACGCCGTCATGCCGGATTGCGCGTATCCGCGAGCGAGGTGAAACATGCTCATGTTCAAGGCGTGGAAGCCGGCAAGGGTGACGAATTGGAATTTGTAGCCGAGCTTGCCAAGCTCGCGCTGGAAATTGGCGATGCCGGCATCATCGAGCTTCTTCTTCCAATTGAAGGAGGGGGAGCAGTTGTAGGCGAGCAGTTTATCCGGGAAGCGCGCGTGGACGGCATCAGCGAATTTCTTTGCTTCGGCAAGGTCAGGCGTGGAAGTTTCGCACCAAAGCATATCGGCGTAGGGAGCGTAGGCGAGACCACGAGCAATGGCGGCATCGATACCGCCGCGGAATTGGAAGAAGCCTTCGGCGGTGCGTTCGCCGTGGATGAATTCGCGGTCACGCGGATCAGCGTCGGAAAGAAGCAGGCCTGCGGAGTTGGCGTCGGTACGCGCGATGAGAAGGGTGGGAACGCCGCAGACGTCCGCAGCGAGGCGAGCGGCACACAGCTTCTCAATAAATTCGCGAATGGGAACGACAACTTTACCGCCGAGATGGCCGCATTTTTTCGCGGAAGAGAGCTGGTCCTCAAAGTGGACGCCAGCAGCGCCCGCTTCGATCATGGCCTTCATCAGTTCGTAGGCATTGAGCGAGCCGCCGAAACCCGCTTCCGCGTCGGCCACGATCGGCGCGAACCAGTAGGTGCCGGTTTTCTTGCCCTCGGCCGATTCGATTTGATCGGCGCGGAGCAGCGCGCGATTGATCCGCTTGACGAGAGCAGGCGCGGAGTCGGAGGGATACAGGCTTTGATCCGGGTACACGTCGCCGGCGGTGTTGGCGTCGGCTGCGACTTGCCAACCGCTGCCGTAGATGGCTTTCAGGCCGGCCTGGACCATTTCGATGGCCTGATTTCCGGTGAGCGCGCCGAGCGCGGCGACATAAGGATCGGTGTGTAGCAGGTTCCAGAGGCGCTCCGCGCCCAGGCGAGCCAGGGTGTGCTCGATGTGGATGGAGCCCCGCAAGCGGAGTACGTCTTCGTAAGAATAGGGGCGGCTGATGCCGGACCAGCGGGGATTGGTGGTCCAGCCGGCGTGAGTGTTGCCGTTTTTGTGGGTACCATTCGTGCCGTTAGATGACATATAGATCTCCTTCAACATCACAGAGCATTTGTTAATTTCTTCGGGGCCAGTGGTCACCCAGGATTGAACTCGTTGCCGTGGATCATTTCCTCGCTGATGCGCCGGGCCTCGCGCAGCGTTGTGGAAGCGTTTGCGTCGCCGGTCTTTTGAGGTTCGGCGAGCAGGCGATCGAGCTCCTGGTCGAACATTTCGTGAATCAGTTCGGGGCTGTGGCGTACCGGGCGTCCGTTGTCGCCAAGGATTTCGACGACATCCGCGTGCTTCATACGTTGCGCGATCATCAGGCGGTAGATGCGATCGGTCGCCAGATCTTCCATGTAGCCGTCGAGAAGATTGGCGCCGCGCCCGTTGAGCACGCCATTGCGGTAGCGAATGACGGTGCGAATTGCGGCACGGGTTCCGGCCAGGGAACGCTTGCCGACGCCGGTGGGCAACGGGCGCAGATCGGGATGCACATCTGCGTTTCTTGGGCGCGCATGAAGCTGGTTCGGGGCAGGGAATTGCGTGACGGCAATTTCGTTTTGGTCGGGATGGCCGGTCCAGGCGCCATCCATCAGGCAAGATGCTTCGTTCTTTTTGTCCTCCGCGAGTACGGAAAGAGCGCGGGCATTCAGTTCGGGATCTTCGCGGTTCGGATAGAGCGCGGTCATGCCGCCGATGGCCAGCATGCCATGCTTGTGGCAGATCTCCGGCATGAGAGTTCGGAGATTCTGGAAAAAGGCGACATTGTGCGGAATGGTGTTGCGATCCGGCAAAACCCATTCTGGATTTTCGAGATTGAAGTGGATTAGGCTGGCCATGTAATCCCAGCGGCCAAGGTTCAGGCCAAGAATATGGTCGCGCAGATTCCAGGCGAACTCTTCCATCTGGAATGCCAGCGGGTGCGATTCCACCAGGGCCATGCACTTGATGGCGTCCCCAGGAAGGCCTTTAGCTCGGGCGATCATCTGAAAAAGATCGCGCCACCACAATGCTTCATCGCTGGACTCGGATTTCGGAATGTAGAAGCACAACGGATGTTTCAGCGCAGCAGCGTCGACCTGATAAGCGATGAGGGCAACATCGAAGAGCGGAGCGGGGAGAAGCTCGCCGGCGACAATGCCCGCCTGATGAAGGTGCAATCCACGCGGGCGCGTGAAGATGACGGTTTTGCTGGGCTGGATGGTGACGGTGCGGTCGCGCTTGCGATCGAAATAGGTGAGGCGGCCAGCGAGCGCTTCCAAAATGTTTTGCACACCGCGCGATTGATGCTCCCAAGTGTTGGCTGTGGAGTCTTCCAGGTCGAGCATGACACCGGGCGCGCCGGAATTCAGCATTTTGACAACGAGATCGGCGTCGTCGGCGGGGCCGGTCATTTGATTGCGCTGGTCCAAGCAAAACTCGGGCAGCTCAATTTGCCAGGCGGTCATAGTGGCCACCGATGGCGGCAAGTAAGTAGGGAGCTTGCCGGCGTGGGCTTCAAGGAGCGCGGACTCGCGACGGGCAATCAAAGTGCGCTGGCGGGGCGTGAGCGTGGCGTGAAGCGGCGCGAGAAACTCGAGGAAACCCGCGGGGAGGTCGCGAGCTGGTTCGAAATCAGGCGGCGTGGAATTCACTGGAACAATGCGATTGGCAACCGATGGCATCACGGAGAACCCGGTCTTCGTGGATGGAGTAGCCATGATTTCTCTCCCAGCCTTGACGTAGAGGGCGCAAAGGCTGGCCACCCATTGTAGGCAATTTGGCGGCCAATGCCTTCCTTAGGTCTCGTACTAACCTCCGTAGCTTCTTGCTGATACGGCGGGGACTAAAACGGGAACAGGGCCGGCGACACGCACCCAGTGGCGCGTAGGAGAAATTTGCCTATCGTAGGAGACTTCTTTCCGGCGCAGGTCGGTGTTGTTCAATATGCTGAACATGGTTCATTATGCCAAACCCTTTGTAGCTGAGTGGCCAACACGAACGCAAGGCGCTGTTCAGCATTATGAACAGATATTCTATACTGTGTACAAGGTATGGTCCCTCTTAAAAGGACCTGAGGCGGCTGTAAATGGAAAAACTGGAAGCAAACCCCGTAACGGCAGTAGAGCGAGCATTGAACATTTTGGAGGCGGCGGCGAATCGCCGCGACGGATTAACCAACTCCGAGATCAGCCACAAGCTGGGTATACCGAAGAGTTCGGCAAGCTATATCCTCCGCACGCTTGATCGTAGAGGTTACTTGCGGCGCGACACCGAGACCGGCCGCTATCGCCTTGGGCTAAAGATTCTGAGCCTCGGCGGAGACGCACGTGCCAACTTGGATCTCGCGGAACTCGCGCTTCCATTCATGCGCGGTTTGTCGGAGCGCATCCACTTGACGATCCATTTGGCAGTCCTCGATCAGGGAGAGGCGGTGTATATCGAAAAAATCGAGGCGCCGGGCTTCTTTAAGGTCAACACGTGGGTCGGCCGCCGCATGTTTCTGCACTCGACCAGCGTGGGGAAGTGCCTGCTCGCCTGGCTGCCCAGGCAAGAAGCGGAAGCCCTACTGCGGCAACAAGGGATGAAGAAACGGACGCCGAAGACGATCAGCGGCATTGCTCGGCTGCTCACGGAACTGGAACAAGTGCGACAGCAAGGCCACGCCATCGACGACGAAGAGAACAGCCTTGGAGCACGGTGTTTGGCGGCGCCGATTCTCGATCCAATGGGTAGCGTTATAGCCGCGCTGGGTGTGAGCGGAACACTCACGCAAATGGACGAAGAGAATATGGTAAAGATTGTTGATGCGCTGAAGGAAACGGCACGGCGCATTTCACGGCAGTTGCAGCGCGGCGGTGCCGCCTGAGATCGCTACCCTAAGATGGCAGACACTGCACCAAGAGAACTAAGCCTTCGTTTCTCAAATCCTAGCCGCCGGCCACTACCAGGTTGTTCTTCACCGAGAAAACTCCGGGTACGCCATTGGCGCGAAGCCCGGCAAGGTTCTTGTCATTTTCGTTATCGGCGACGCCCTCGAGCGTGACGTTGCCATTCTTCACGATAATGTGGATCGAAGGCACGGCGGATTGCGCGTAGCGAGAGAGCGCCGGCTCGCTGTAAATAGCGCGAAAGACTGCGCGGCGAATCTGGTCATCGTTGGGAGACAGCGGAAGCACCTCAATGTTGTTCACCACCTTGGTAACGCCGTCGATTTTCTTCACCACCGCTTCAGCGTCGCTCTTCAGCGTGGGTCGCACCACCTGACCGTACAAGGTGACCTCGCCGCCTTTGACTTGGTAGGCGAGGTTGTCGAAGACCGAGTAATAGGGCAGGAGGACAAGCTGATGGCGGACTTCTTTGGCGAGATCTTGAACTTTTGGCTCTTGATTCTTTTGGGGCTGCGGAGAGCCTGCATAGCCCGCTACTGCGAACAGGACGAGAGCGAGCAGGATTCCGACGGGTGCCAGGCGATGTGTGCTCATAGTGGTCTCCTCAGTGGCGGTGTGATGCGCTGCCAGTTAGATTCCAGATGCAAGGGAAATGGCGGCGCGGCTACCTGAGGTGGGCGGATGCTAGCATAGGTCGAGTCTGGTCAGCGAACGTTTCAGACGCGGCCATATCAAGTTGGTCTCAGCCGGGGGATAGCAGACGCACTGTGCTAGTGATTGCGCATCGAGGCGCATCGGGTCACGCGCCGGAAAATACGTTGGCGGCGTTCAAGCGGGCAGTCGCGCTGGGAGCGACTTTTATCGAGACGGATCTGCAGCTTTCGCGCGACGCCCGGTTTGTGGCCATTCACGATGAAACAGTAAACCGCACGACAAATGGACACGGCAAGGTGCAAGAACTATCGCTCGGGGATTTACGGCGATTGGACGCAGGATC
>Ga0070698_100002412_pt1 | contig 20590 bp, 12 predicted proteins | sample KBSK1502metaG_FD_65477 | JGI IMG/M metagenome (GOLD analysis project Ga0070698, IMG submission 65477) | Corn, switchgrass and miscanthus rhizosphere microbial communities from Kellogg Biological Station, Michigan, USA - KBS K1-50-2 metaG | ecosystem: Host-associated > Plants > Roots >...
TCGCCGGCGCCGCGGTGCATCGTCGCCTGCTCGTCCCAGATCAACAGATCGCCGACCTGCCAGGAATGGTAATAGGTGAAGCGCTCTTGGGTGGCGTGCGCCGCGAGTTCCTCGATCAGCTGCCAGGCCTCCTCGCGCTCCATCCCCTCGAAGCCGTGGGTGTGCATCGGGTTGACGAACAGGATCGGGCGGCCGGTGACGGAATGGTTGATCACCGCCGGGCGAGGTTGCTCGACATATTTCTTGTCGGTGCGGCGCATCTCCTCTTCGGGATCGTAGAGCCGCGCGCCGGCGGGTCCGTCGGTGCGGCCGTGCAGCCCGACAAGGCCGGAGAGGCGATCCTTCATGGTTTGCGGCAGCGCGTCATAGGCGGCGCACATATCGGCGAACATCGTGCCGCCCTTGGTCGCGGGGATTTCCAGGGCGTGCAGCATGGCGAGCAGCGGCGGCACCTCCTCATAGGTCGAATCGGTGTGCCAGTCGGTGGCGCGCTTGACCCCGTACCAGTCGATGTTGCCCTCCGCGTCGACATTGCGCAGCCACGACACTTCGGGATGCTCCTGATGCCGGTAACCGACGAGCGAGTGGATGCGCGGGGTGCCGAACCGGCGTCCGAAAGCGGCGATATCACCGGCGCCGAGCCGTTGGTTGCGGAAGACCAGCACCGGATGCTCGGAGAAAGCCTGGTGGATCCAGTCGAAAGTCGCATCGTCGAGCTTCGACAAGTCGACGCCGAGAGCCTCGGTGCCGAGCGCTTCGCCGAGCGGGCGCAATTCCGGTGTGGCCATGGATGATCCTCCGTCGTTGGTTTATTCGTCAGTCTACGCGGGGTAAGGCTATGCGTCTAACCGCGCATAGCAGGAGTGCCGCCGGAGCAGCTCTATGAAATCCAAGAACCACCTGTACAAGACGGCCGGGGTCGACACTGACGCGACGCAGTCCGGGCTTCACAAGATTATCGAGAGCATCAAGCAGACTTGGCCGGCGCCGGACAGTCTGGGAGCCGTCAAACTGGATATCGGCTACTTTGCCAATGTGATCGATATTGGCGGTGTCGGTCTGGCGATTTGCACCGACGGGGTCGGGTCAAAGTCGATCATTGCGCAGATGATGCGCCGCTATGACACGATCGGCATCGATTGCGTCGCGATGAATGTCAATGATGTACTGTGTGTCGGCGCACGACCGCTCTCTATGGTCGATTACATCGGGGTCGAGGAATCCGACGCGGAAATGCTCGGGGCGATCGCGATCGGGCTCTCGGCAGGGGCCAAGCAGGCCGGGGTTTCGATTTCGGGCGGCGAGATCTCTCCCCTCAAGGACGTTATGCGCGGTTTTGACCTGGTTGGGACGGCAGTCGGGCTGGTACCGCTCGACCGCATCATTACTGGCCGCAATCTTGTGCCGGGCGACATCATCATCGGGCTCGAAAGCAGTGGCATTCACAGCAACGGCTTGACCCTGGCGCGATACGTCTTTTTCAGACAGGGCAAACTATCGGTCGAGCACATCTTTCCCGAGCTCGGTGTACCCTTGGGCGAAGAGCTCCTCCGCCCAACCTTGATCTACGTGCCGGAGGTCCTCGAGATCATCAAAAACGTCCCGGCTGTGAAGGCGCTGATCAACATCACTGGTGACGGATTGTTGAACCTGCTCCGGGTAGACGCAGACGTCGGCTTTATGATCGACAACTTACCGCCGGTGCCCCCAATTTTCCGGTTGATCCAAGGACGCGGGGGCGTCAGCAGCGCGGAAATGTACCAAGTCTACAACATGGGAATCGGCTTTTGCGTGCTCGTCGCCGAAAAGGATCGCGCCGCCGCGCTCTCCATACTGCAGGGTCACGGCCGGCGGGCTCAGGTGATCGGGCGGGTCATCGAGGACGACAGCAAAGGGGTCTATCTGCCACGCGAGCGGCTCGTGGGGCACGGTAAAGAGTTCCGGGAGCAGTGACCCTCCGGCTCAGGATCACTGAGGGGTGGTGCGCTGAAGCGTGCGCAGTATTGAAATGTTAGTGTCCCGCGCAGCCGAGGCGAGGTCTTGGTAAGGCAGATCGGCGACGGTGACAAAACCGATATGGGCATTCTCGCCGTCGAGGGTGCGGCCGGTCAACGGCTCGTCCAGATATTGGAACCAATGCGCACCGACAAAATCGGGGTTTTCGGCAATGGCCCGCAAGTAGCGGGCATAGGCAAGCCCGCGCTCGCTTTCTCTGCCGACACCGATGATCCCCTCCCAGAACAGCCCGCGATCGACCGATCCGAAGTGGAACTCACCAATCAGGGCGGGTTTGCCGAGCTTGTGAAAACGGGTCCATTCGTCGGGATCATCGGCAATCGACCGCCTGTAGCGATTGAAGCTGACGACATCGCACCAGCGGGCGCAGGCCTCGACGGCCTCGTTGGTTTGTGCCTCGAACCGGCTTCCGAGATAGAGATGGTCGGGATCGTGACGGTGCAAAGCCTCGGCCACTGTGCCAAAATAGGCGTCGGCAAACCGGCTGGAGAAGGCCGCCAAATCGCCGGTCACCGCCGGATTGCCAAGGTCCGCTGGTGGCAGTGCAAACCCGGCATCACCCAGCGCTTCCCAGGAGGTCAGGGAGATGCCCCAGGCGTGCGCCAGCCGTTCCGGTGCTCGATAAGTCTCTATCAGATATGCAGCAAAGGCGGATTTCGCCGGGCTTTCTGGTCCGGCGGCGAGCGCATTGATGGCCAGAGCATAGTATGTCCGCGGGTTACCAGGCGCACCTCGCCCCCACGACAGCTCGTTATCGACAAAGTAGCCGATCAAGTAAGGATCGCCACCGAACTGTGCGGCAGCATCGCGCGCCATCTTGTCCACAGCATCGGCAAAGCGCGGATCAAAGGGATCGGGCATTTGCCCCCACCAGTCCTCGCCGGAGCTGACTTTGGCATAGTCCCCCTCGGGGGAGAGCGGCACCGTGTAGGGCAGGCGATGCATCGCACACAGATCGGGGTCGCTCCAATTACCGATCGTGTTAAAGCCCCAGGCTTCGAGTCGTGACAAGGTCTCCTCGCGCCAGCGGGCGGGCCAATCGGCGCCAAATTTGCGCTCGAGATTGGCGCTGTAAAAATGAAAGGCGTGGCCGTGATCAAAAGAGCGCCCGCGCTGCGCTCCCAGACCGCGGCGATCGTCTTGCGCGCTCCAATGCTCGCCCAGCTCCCCATCCCGCGCCGGCAGATCGCGGAACATGAACTCACGGCCGTCGACATAGGTCGCCCCTGCGACCGCGACGACATCGATCCCGATCGAGAAAAAGGGATTCCCCTCAGGCGTGACGAGCCACCACCTGCCGTCGCGCCGCTCGGTTCGAAAAAATCCGGTCGCGCGAAACCCCCCGCTCTCTGCAAGCCCGCCAAAGCGGTCGCGCTTCGGCATGTCGGTACGCTGCTCCGCTAGTTTCTTCGCTTCCTCGTCACCCCTAGCGCGAAGCATCTCGGCCGAGCCGATTTTCTCCGGCCAGTTACCGGTGCGAAACTGCCCGAAACCGTCGGCGATCCCGACATAGGCGGTTCTGTCTTCCTCGCTCGGCGGCTCGACGCGCAGTGGGCCGACAGTCAAAAGCTGGGGAGCCGGAGGGCGCCAGATCCCCAGCTGGACCGATGTGACGTAGGAGGCGTCGATCGAACCTCTTGTCGCAGTAACAGGCAATGTGTTCGGCTCAAGGCCGGCTGCTTTCAGGGATGGCCCGCCAATCATGCCCATCGAGCGCGGCAAGGGCGCGGCGATCCAGATCGTGAGATCGCCAGCGCTATGGGGCGCAATCGATAAACCCCCTCTCAATGACCGGCCTGGAGCGCCTTCGATGCGCAGCGCCAACGTCAGCGGTTCATCGCCCGGGTTCTCGACCGGGATGAAGAGCTTGCTGGTTGCCGACCAGTCCCAAGCTCCTTGAGCCGGCCTGAACAGCAGCGCCGGCTGCTCTTCCTTCGCGAACACGACGCGCAACCGCTGTCCATCCCGCGATTCGATCGTTGCGTTCAACGTCTCGATGGTGACATCGCCGTTCTCCGTAGTGCCGCCGCCCGCAGAAATCAGCAGCGGAAGCGCGATCACGACCGCCGACCTCCGTTGCCGAGCGCCTATGGCGCCATCTCCTGGACGACTTCCAGGATTTCGCGCCCCCGTGACACCCGGTTGCCCCACACCCGATCAAAATCGGCGACCAGCGGCTTGATCTTCTCGGAGCCGATCAGCGCCTGCGCCTCTCCGACATCCGCAAACTCGTAAAAGGCGCAGTGGACTGCCGGCTCGGTCCGGCTCCAGCACCGCCAGCCGCGCTGCGCGCCGAATGTCTTGATCGCCCAAGGCAAGTGATCGGTCGCGTACCAATGATCGAAACGCTCGCGGTCTGCCGCATCGGGCACCTCCGCCCGCACCATGAAGTAACCCTTGGCCATAGTCCTTTTCCTCCTTGATCGGGTGTGAACCGGTTCACACAGAAGTCATCGGGCGCGAATATATTAACCGCAAAACGAAATTGTCGCGCAGTCCTGCCCGAATGGCGGGAGCAAAACTAAGAGGGAGGGCCATGAGACCGATCAATAGACGTAAAGCCTTGGGCATGATGGGTTCGGCGGCTGGGCTGACGGTCCTTAACGGGATCATCCCAAGGCGAGCGTTTGCAGTACCGGGACTTTCGGCCCGTGTCAGCGCGATGGACATCCCCGGGGCTTCGGCGATCGCGCAGATCGGAACGTTCCTCAATGATCCGGCTGCGTGCGCACATCCCATTCCCACTAACTTTCCCTTGTATATCCAACGCGGCGCGGTGCTGGACCCGAAGCGCATCCTAGTCGGCAGCAGCTCGAACTTCGGGGCCCCTCTTGCCATTGGCGTTGGCCAAGAAGGGGCGTTTCTATCGATCGACCCGGGCAGTTCGCACATTCTCCGGGTCCCGCGGGAGTTCGCCAATCGCGGAGACCAAGCGTCGACCCTCGGCGGCTTGGTGCAAATGTTTAGCGCGAATAGTCCATTCTGGCTCAACAGCAAACACAACCCAGACGCGGTCACGGGTCAGTACACTGGCGTGAGCAACCGCTCGGTCTGTCCAACAACAATGCTTTCGGCCGTATCTGGCCGGCGAACGCGCCGTTTGGCGAGACCGGTATCGGCTCGTCTTCGATCCTTGACCCCACCGGCCAACCACTCGACGGCCCCCCGAACCCGAAGATCGGCGGCGTCTATGTTGGCAGTCTGACAGACCGCGACCAAGTGTCTGTACCACCGCAAATCATCAAGGGAGCGCTGCGCACCGGTGCAGTAGGAACGGCATTGCTCGGCCCATCGCCCGACGGCACCTGCAAGGCTGTGTTCTGCGTCGTCACTGCCGATGGAGCCATCTTACAGGAGCACACGCTCAAGGGTCTCGACGGGCTCGCACGGCCGGGGACGGTTCGGCCACTTATCGGCCGTTGGTGGGATCATCCGCATCACCAGGTCGACCCCCGGCTCGGCGTGATCATGAACCCTTACACTCAGGCGCCGGTGGTGCGGCATCTCTTCGTCACCGAGCCGTTCTACAATACGATTGCCGTGATCGACCTGGTCATCTTTGGAAGCGCCCCAGACCAGGTGTTCGCCCACCCCCACGGTCACGTTAAACGCATCAGTTCGCTCGCGCTGAACTTGCCGGTCGATCTCGCACCCGTTGATATCGACACCGATAATATCAACTGGGCGAGCAATACGGCCCTGGACGAAGGCTCGGACTTTTACGTCGCCAATCGGGGGGACAACACGATCGTCCGCATGCGTCAGGATGGCACCGTGGTGGCGGTGCGGCGCGTGAGAATGAGCGGCGATGTTCTCGACGATGCCCGCCTGAACGGCATCGCCAGTGCAAGGGACGGCAGCAAAATATATCTGACGTTTACCGGCCCCGACGAGGAGCAAGGCGGCGTTCTCGAAGTGCCTGCTTTCTCCTGAAGCCGACCACCCGGACGGGCATTTGGTTGAGAGGCAGCTGTCGGTCGTTAAGCGCTTGACGCAGCATCGTCCTGATCGTTAAAGCGATTCGCGTCCTCACCAATCTTGTGCATACTATGGCATCCGCGCCGTCGCGAGGCGGCGCGCCGGAGAAATTCGCGCCAACAGCGTCAGGTGAAGAGCATACGCGATGGGATTGCCTGAGAGACAGGGCCTCTACGACCCGCGCAACGAGCATGATTCGTGCGGTATCGGTTTCGTCGCCAATATCAAGGGACGAAAATCGCAGGACATCATCGCGCGCGGCTTGCAGATCCTGGTCAATCTCGACCATCGCGGCGCCGTCGGAGCCGACCCGCTGATGGGTGACGGCGCCGGTTGCCTCATTCAGATGCCGGATGCGCTGTTGCGCGATTGGGCGAGGCGGCAGGGGCTGACGCTTCCCAAGCCCGGCCATTATGCCGTCGCGATGTGCTTTCTGCCGTGGGGCGATCGCGCGCGCGCGATCGCTATCGAGCATGTCGAGCAATTCGTCCGGGCCGAGGGGCAGTCGCTGATCGGCTGGCGCGACGTTCCCACCGACACGACCGGGCTCGGCGCCCGAGTCGTCGAGACGATGCCGTGGATCAGCCAGGCGATTGTCGCCCGAAGCCCGAAGGTCGCCGATCAGGATGCCTTCGAGCGCAAGATCCTGACGATCCGCAAACAGATCCTAAACCGGGTCGCGGCGCTGGCCGAAAGCCACGGGCTTCCGGCATTGCGCGAGCTTTACATCCCGTCCTTCTCGACCCGGACCATTGTCTACAAGGGCTTGCTTTTGGCCCCTCAGGTCGGAAGCTTCTACGAGGATTTGCGTAATCCGCTGACGGTTTCGGCGCTCGCCTTGGTCCATCAGCGCTTTTCGACCAACACCTTCCCGTCGTGGCGGCTCGCTCATCCCTACCGCTTCCTGTGCCACAACGGCGAGATCAACACGGTCCGCGGCAACGTCAATTGGATGGCCGCGCGCCGGCAGGCGATGACCTCGGAACTGCTCGGCGCCGACCTCGCCAAGATGGTGCCATTGATCGGGCCGGGCCAATCCGACACGGCCTGCATCGACAACGCGCTCGAGCTCCTCGTCATCGGCGGCGGCTACTCGCTCGCCCATGCGATGATGATGCTGATCCCCGAAGCGTGGGCCGGCAACCCGCTGATGGATTCGCAGCGGCGGGCCTTCTACGAATACCACGCCGCGCTGATGGAGCCGTGGGACGGCCCGGCGGCGATCGCATTCACCGACGGCCGCCAGATCGGCGCGACACTCGACCGCAATGGCCTGCGGCCGGCGCGATACATCGTTACCGACGACGATCACTTGATCATGGCGTCCGAGGCCGGGGTGTTGCCGGTCCCCGAGGAGAAGATCACCCGCAAGTGGCGTCTCCAGCCGGGTAAGATGCTGCTGATCGACCTCGAAGAGGGCCGGATCGTCGACGACGACGAGATCAAGCGCAAGCTCGCCGCCGAGCATCCCTACGAAACCTGGCTCGAAGCGACCCAGTTCAAACTGGCCGAATTGCCTGATCTATCAGAGGAGCAGCGCGGGGAGTTCGCACGGGCAACGGTGCCGGTGCTGCGCAACGACCCGACGGCCCATCTCAACCTGCAACAGGCTTTCGGCTACACCCAGGAGGATATCCAGTTCTTTCTCGACCCGATGGCGCGTGACGCCGACGATCCGGTCGGCTCCATGGGCACGGATACACCGATAGCCGCGCTGTCGGACAAGCCGAAGCTGCTCTACAATTACTTCAAGCAGAATTTCGCGCAGGTCACCAACCCGCCGATCGACCCGATCCGTGAGGAATTGGTGATGTCGCTGGTGTCGATGATCGGGCCGCGGCCGAACCTTTTGGGGCACGAGGCCGGCACGCATTACCGGCTCGAAGTCTCGCAGCCGATCTTGACCGACGGCGACTTAAAAAAGATCCACGCGATCGAGTCCCTGGTGAGCGCCTTTCGCACAGATACTCTCGATGCCACCTGGCCGGCTTCGCAGGATGCTGGCGGAATGGCGCCGGCGCTCGACCGGTTGTGCCGTCAGGCGACCGAAGCGGTGCTCGCTGGACACAATATCCTGATCCTGTCCGACCGGGCGACTTCGGCCGAGCGCGTGCCGATCCCGGCCTTGCTCGCGACCTCAGCGGTGCATCATCACCTGATCCGCGAGGGTCTACGAACCAGCACCGGGATCGTCGTCGAGACCGGCGAGGCACGTGAAGTCCATCATTTCTGCGCGCTCGCCGGATACGGCGCGGAAGCGATCAACCCCTATCTCGCCTTTGCCACGATCGAGCAGATCCGCGCCGAAAACGATCTGCCGCTCGACGCCGAGCAGGTTCAAAAGAATTATACCAAGGCGGTCGGCAAGGGGATCCTCAAGGTAATTTCCAAGATGGGGATCTCGACCTACCAGTCTTATTGTGGGGCGCAAATCTTCGATGCCGTCGGCTTGGCCAGCGATTTTGTCGAGAAATACTTCACCGGGACGGCGACGACGATCGAGGGTGTCGGGCTAAAGGAGATCGCCCAAGAAGCAATCGAGCGGCACAAGAATGCCTTTGGTGAGGACCCGATCTACGACGGGATGCTCGATGCGGGCGGCGATTACGCCTTTCGCCTGCGCGGCGAGGACCATGCCTGGACGCCGCAATCGGTCGCTAAACTGCAGCATGCAGTCCGCGGCAACTCGCTCGCCGAGTACCGCGCTTTCGCTGCAACAATCAACGACCAGAGCGAGCGCCTCTTAACGATCCGCGGGCTGATGACGCTCAATTTCGCTGACGAACCGGTGGCCCTCGACGAGGTCGAGCCGGCGAGTGAGATCGTCAGGCGTTTTGCCACCGGCGCAATGAGCTTTGGTTCGATCAGCCGCGAGGCGCACACGACCCTTGCGATCGCAATGAACCGCATCGGCGGCAAATCCAATACCGGCGAGGGCGGCGAGGAAGTCCAGCGCTTCAAGCCGCTTGAAAACGGCGACTCGATGCGCTCGGCGATCAAGCAGGTCGCCTCGGGCCGCTTTGGGGTCACGGCGGAATACCTGGTCAATGCCGACGATCTTCAGATCAAGATGGCGCAGGGCGCCAAGCCCGGCGAGGGTGGCCAATTGCCCGGCCAGAAGGTCGACAAGATCATCGCCGGGGTGCGTTACTCGACCCCGGGGGTCGGCCTGATCTCGCCCCCGCCGCATCACGACATCTATTCGATCGAGGATCTGGCGCAGCTGATCCACGATCTGAAGAACGCCAACCCGCGGGCGCGGATTTCGGTCAAGCTCGTCTCTGAGGTCGGCGTCGGCACGGTCGCGGCCGGCGTCAGCAAGGCACGCGCCGACCATGTCACGATCGCCGGGTTTGAGGGCGGGACCGGCGCGAGCCCGCTGACCTCATTGACCCATGCCGGTTCTCCCTGGGAGATCGGGCTCGCCGAGACGCAGCAGACATTGGTGCGCAACGGGCTGAGGGGCCGCATCGCGGTGCAGGTGGACGGCGGGCTTAGAACCGGGCGCGATGTGATAGTGGGCGCGATGCTCGGCGCCGACGAGTTCGGCTTTGCCACAGCGCCGTTGATCGCGGCCGGGTGCATCATGATGCGCAAGTGTCATCTCAACACCTGCCCGGTCGGCATCGCTACCCAAGATCCGGTATTGCGCAAGCGGTTCACCGGCCAACCTGAGCACGTCATCAATTATTTCTTCTTTGTCGCCGAGGAAGTGCGCGAGCTGATGGCAAAGCTCGGCTTCCGCACCTTCGACGAGATGATCGGCCGGGTCGACAAGATCGACATGGTCCGCGCGATCGAGCATTGGAAGGCGAAGGGGATCGACCTCTCGCGGCTGCTGTACGCGGAGCCGGCGAAGCATGGGGTTGCGATCCACAATTGCGAACGGCAGCAGCACCATCTCGACAAAGCGCTGGACAATGAGCTGATCGTCGAATCCCAGCTGGCGCTCGATAACCGAGAGCCGGTGCGCATCGAGCGCGCGATCAGGAATGTCCACCGCACCGTCGGCGCAATGCTGTCGGGCGAGGTCGCGCGCCGCTATGGCCACGCCGGTCTGCCGCAGGACACGATCTGGGCGACCTTCCGCGGCAATGCCGGGCAGAGCTTCGGCGCCTTCCTCGCGCACGGCGTCACGCTCGAGCTTTCCGGCGACGCCAACGACTACACCGGCAAAGGGTTGTCGGGCGGCCGCTTGATCGTGCGCCAACCACCCGAAGCGCGGCGCGTGCCGACCGAGAACATCATCATCGGCAACACGGTCCTCTACGGAGCGATCGCCGGCGAAGCCTATTTCGAAGGTGTGGCCGGCGAGCGCTTCGCGGTGCGCAATTCGGGTGCGGTCGCCGTCGTCGAAGGCACCGGCGACCATGGCTGCGAGTATATGACCGGCGGGGTCGTCGTGGTAATCGGCGATGCCGGGCGCAATTTCGCCGCCGGGATGTCGGGCGGCATTGCCTATGTCTGGGACCCGAAGGGCCGCTTCGGCAGTCTGTGCAATCGCAGCGGGGTCGAACTGGAACCAATCGCCGCGGTCGAACCGGAGGGCGATGCCGAGCCCCACGAGCGGCCGCGGCAGCGGGCGCCGAGCGTTTACGACAACGGCATGGGCGACCCGCTGCGCTTCGATGCCGCCAGATTGCGCATCCTGCTCGAGCGTCATCACCTGTTCACCGGCAGCGCCCGAGCCCGCCACCTTCTCGAGGACTGGGACATTACGGTCGCCTCCTTTGTAAAGATCGTGCCCAAGGACTATCGGCGTGCGCTGCTCGAATTGCAGGCCGAGCGGCTTGCCGCCCGCACGGAAGCCGCCGAATGACGGCGTTGTTTCGCGGTTTCCCCCTCACCCCGACCCGCTCCCCGCAAGCGGGGCGAAGGAAAAAAAAGCCCCTCGCCCCGCGCGAGCGGGGAGAGGGAGGGGCCCGCGTTAGCGGGAGGGTGAGGGGCGCGGCACAGACTGGCTGCCATGGGTAGGCCGGCTGGGTTTCTCGAGATCGAACGCCAAGACCGCGGCTACGATAAACCGGAAATCCGTAGCCGCAGTTGGAAGGAGTTCGTCAAGCCGCTGCCCGATCCCGAGAATCGCAAGCAGGCGGCGCGGTGCATGGATTGCGGCATTCCATTCTGCCATGAGGGATGTCCGGTCAACAATCTGATCCCCGACTGGAACAATCTCGTCTATCGCGACCAATGGCTGGCCGCGCTGAGAACCCTGCATTCGACCAACAACTTTCCGGAATTCACGGGGCGCGTTTGTCCGGCGCCATGCGAGGCCGCCTGCACCCTCAACATCGACGACAACCCGGTCACGATAAAAACGATCGAATGCGCGATCGTCGACCGCGGCTGGAAGGAAGGGTGGATCGAGCCTGCTGTGCCGGCGCGGCGGACCGGCAAGCGGATTGCCGTCGTCGGCTCGGGACCGGCAGGTCTTGCTTGCGCGCAGCAGCTGGCGCGCGCCGGCCATTGGGTGACAGTGTTCGAAAAGAGCGATCGCATCGGTGGCTTGCTGCGCTACGGCATCCCCGACTTCAAAATGGACAAATGGCTGATCGACCGCCGTGTCGACCAAATGGAGGCTGAGGGCGTCAGCTTTCGCACCGAAGTCGAGGTCGGCGTCGATGTGTCAATGGCATCCTTGCTGGACGAGTTCGACGCGATTGCGATGACCGGCGGCGCCGAGGCGCCGCGCGATCTCGAAGTCTCCAACCGCGAGCTCGACGGCATCCATTTCGCGATGGATTTTCTGCCGCAGCAGAACAAGCGCAACGCCGGCGACAGTGAGGAGTTGGCCGCACCCAATGGGACGATCACTGCGCACGGCAAACACGTCGTCGTGATCGGCGGTGGCGATACTGGCTCCGACTGTATCGGGACCTCGGTGCGTCAGGGGGCGCTGTCGATCACCCAGCTCGAAATCCTGCCCAGGCCGCCGGAGCACGAGAACAAGGCGCTGACCTGGCCCGACTGGCCCCTGAAGCTGCGCACCTCTTCCTCGCAGGAGGAAGGCTGCGAGCGCGACTGGGCGGTACTGACAAAGCGCGCCGTTGGCGAAGATGGTCGCGTCGCGGCTCTCGAATGCGTGCGCGTCGACTGGCTGAAAACCCCCGATGGCCGCTTCGTGATGCAGGAGATCCCGGACAGCACTTTCACGTTGCGGGCTGACCTCGTGCTTTTGGCCATGGGGTTCCTAGGCCCCCGCCGGCCCGGGATGGTGGAGCAATCCGGTGTCGAGCTCGACCCGCGCACCAATGTCCGCGCCAATACTTTCGATTATCGCACCTCAGCCCCCAAAATATTCGCCGCGGGCGACATGCGGCGCGGCCAGTCGCTCGTCGTCTGGGCGATCCGCGAAGGTCGCCAATGCGCCCGCGCCATCGACGAATTCCTGATGGGTACGAGCCTCCTACCACGGTAATGTTCTCAGGCGGCAAGCGCCGTTAAATGCCCGCGGGCGGTAGCGACGATCATGCGATCGGCTGGGTCGCGATGCACGCTTCCGTTGAAAGATACGGACTGCCAGCTTCAAGCCAAAGCCACGTATGAGTGTCGAGCAAGAGCAGATCCGCAATCAGATGTTCTCGGCATCACCAGTCCACTCCTCGTCCTCGATCGGACCGATGATGTCGCCACAAATCTTGATGCTGCCGGCCATATACCCGAAGAGGTCCATCGACTTCTCCTCCACTGACACCAGTTTGGCGACCGGCTTTCCCCGCTTTGTGATGATGAGCGATTTCCGGTGCTGTGCTACCTCATCCATCAGGCGCAGAGGCAAGGTACCTATTCTCCATCGTCTTCTATCCACAGGTCATCTGTAGCTGACCATGCAGGCTCGATCTCCTTCCATGCAACCCGGCAGGGTTGCTAGGATACGCCGCTTTCAGAGAGGGATTGATGCAGGCAAATTCCAATAACACGGGGATCGGGCAGCCGGTTCGGCGCCGGGAGGATTTCCGGCTGCTGACCGGGAAGGGTTGCTACAGCGACGATTTCAATTTCGAGGGCCAGACCTACGCGGTGATGGTCCGCTCCCCGCATGCGCATGCGATCATTGGCTCCATCGATACCAGCGAAGCGGCCGCGGCGCCCGGCGTGCTTGCCATTCTGACGGGTCGGGATCTGCTGGCAGACGGTCTGCAAGCGATACCCCATTCGGTCGGGACAAGGCACCCCGCCGACATTACGCTGGTCAATAAGGACGGCTCTGCGCCGTTCATCCCATCGCATTTCCCAATGACGGCGCACGCAGCGCACCATTGTGGTGAGATTGTTGCAATGGTTGTTGCGACAACTCTCGCTGCCGCAAAAGACGCTGCCGAACTCGTAGCCGTCGATTATCAGCCGCTGCCGGCGGTAACACATTCTCTGCGGGCGGTCGAACCCGGCGCGCCTCTTGCGCGCGGCGATGCGTCCTCGAATACCAGCATCGACGCCGAGGTCGGCGACCGGGTGGCGACCGAAGCGGCGTTTGCGAAAGCGGATCATGTGGTCAGGTTCGAGACCTGGATACCGCGGATCGTCGGAGTCCCGATGGAGCCGCGCGCAGCGACCGGCACCTATGATCGAGATACCGGGCGCTATACGCTCTACGCTGGGATTGGCGGCGCCGTTCGGCCGAAGCAGGAGCTTGCGAAAATCCTCGGTGTTTCCGAGGAAAAAACCCGCGTGGTCATGCACGAGGTCGGTGGCAATTTCGGAACGCGCGGCTCTTTCAATCCGGAATTTGCATTAGTGACCTGGGCGGCGCGCCGGGTCGGCCGCCCGGTCAAATGGACTTGCGAGCGGCAAGAGGCATTCCTGTGCGACTACCAGGCGCGTGATCTGGCAGTCGAGGCCGAGCTCGCGCTCGACAGTGCGGGTAATTTTATTGCTATGCACGGCTCCAATCTCGTCAATAGCGGGGCCTACCCGATCTCTTACGGGCCGCTCGCGAAGGGCGTCGAGATCATGACAAGCATCTACCATGTGCCGGCAGTGCACTTTCGCGCGCGCGCCGCAATCACCAATACATTGCCGACGCGCCCCTATCGCAGCTCCGGACGCCCCGAGGTCATGTTTGTCATGGAGCGGCTGATCGATCTCGCCGCATGGCAATACGGGTTCGACCGGCTGGAATTGCGCCGGCGCAATCTGGTGCCGGAATCGGCGATGCCGTACCGCAATCCGTTCGGCATGGTCTACGACAGCGGCGCCTATCATCAGGTTATGGAGCGAGTTGTAGGGTTGGGCGACTGGGCGGGGTTCCCGGCGCGGCGAGCGGAAGCCAGACAGCGCGGCAAATACCGCGGTATCGGCGTCAGCAATTATGTCGACACCGCGACCGGGACGCCACGCGAGCGCGCCGAAGTGACAGTATTGCCGGATCACGTGGTCGAGGTCGTGGTCGGAACCGTGTCGAACGGGCAGGGCCACGAGACCAGCTTTGCGCAGCTGATCGGCGAATGGCTGGGCGTGCCGATCGACACGGTGCGGCTCGTTACTGGCGATACCGATCGTGTGTCGGTCGGTGGCGGCGCGCATTCCGGCCGCGCACTGCGTCTGGCGAGCATCGTCATGCTGAACGCCTCGCGCGACATCATTGACCAAGGCCTCAAGATCGCCAGTCACGTCCTGGAAGCCGCTACGAGCGATCTCGAATTCGCAGACGGCCGCTTTACCGTCAAGGGCACCGACCGGTCACTGGGAATATTCGAGGTCGCGGCCGAGGGATTGCGGCGCAACGATTTGCCGGACGACCTGCGCGGCCCACTCGCCGCCGAAAGCGACGAGACCGTCAATCTCGCCAGCTTTCCCTATGGCTGCCATGTCTGCGAGGTCGAGGTCGACCCGGATACCGGTGTCGTCGAGATCATACGCTACTCTGCCGTTGACGACGTCGGCCGCGCCGTCAACCCGATGATTGTCCATGGCCAGATCCATGGCGGCATCACTCACGGGGTTGGCCAGGCGATGAGCGAATACTGCGTTTACGATCAGGAAACCGGCCAGCTACTGTCAGGCTCACTATTGGACTACGCAATGCCGCGCGCCGACAAGCTGCCCTTTTTCACGACCGAGCTCAGCGAAGTGCCGACCCCGACGCATCCGCTCGGCATCCGGCCGGCCGGTGAGGGCGGAACGACCCCCGCTCTCGCGGTTGTCGTCAACGCCATCGTGGATGCGCTGTCCGAATTTGGCGTGACCCATATCGAAATGCCGGCGACGCCCGAGCGCGTCTGGCGCGCCATTCACCGGAACGGCAGTGGCGCCTAACGCGAGGTCAACCGGGTAAAACCGTCGGCACTCCAGTCTTCGCTGCTCACGCCGTGATGGACTAGGATTGTTGCCAGGACTGCTCGAAGAAATTGCTCTCGGATAGGTAGGAGCCAGCGTCCGGTACTACCTTGCGGAGCTCATCCATCGATTTGTCGATCTAACTGGCGTTTTCGCGGGCGACCTCGAGATCAGGCTCATGACCAGCAATGCCTGGGTAGGTCGCAGATCGCCCGCCAGCGATGATCGAGAGAGCGAAGACGTCCAATACCGCCGGGTTCATTGCTAGTGTCCCTTGCCGCCGTCACGGCTTCGGCAGGGGTTCCAGAGAGGCCCTTATTGAAATGCACTTCCACAGACGAATGCTGGGTGCTCGCAAACAACGCCTCGGCGAGCCGCTTTTGCCAAAGATCCCGACCTCGCCCTGATTGCCGGCCCACCACAAATGCGTGCTAGGCGCGCCCGGCCGATCGTCGGTATGAAATCTGCCGGGCAGATTCGTTCTCAGATAGGGCTCCGATGAAGCGATAACGATTCGGTGCGCCATAATTCGGCGGCCCCACCTAGAGCCGTCAAGAAACCGTCAACTTGCTTTGCCGGCTTCCACCCGAGGGGAGCGGCTTGAGCACGACCGAGCGGCTCCTTATGCTGGTCGAGATAACGTTATCGATTGAGCCGGGCTCGTGCCCGAGACACCGCCATGGCGGTTCGAGATAAGGGGCTGGCAGTCGCGGTGGGCCGTAGGGGCGGTGCCGGCGCGCGGATTGGGGGGTTTAATGACGAAATGGATCCGCATCATTGCGGCACCGACCGGGTACAAGCGGCGGGCAATGCACGGTGTACGTCTCGCGGTGATGTTGACGGCATTGCCCGGCGCGGCCATTGCATCCGACAAAATCGTGCTCCAGCTGCACCGTGAGCCGCAGTTCGAGTTCGCCGGTTATTATGCAGCGTTGTGGAACGGCTTTTACCGCGAAGCCGGGCTGGAAGTCGAGATCAAGCCGGGAGCGCCGCTCGGTGCTGCCCCAGTCGATGCGGTGCGCGAGGTCATCGAAAGACGCGCCCGATTTGGGACCGGCACTGCCCAGCTGCTGATTAGCGCCGCCCAGGGAGCGGCGCTGCTTCTGCTCGCGCCAATTTTTCAACAGAGCGGCGCCGCGGTCTATTACCGCTCCGACGGCAATTTCGGCTCGCCCCAGGCCCTGCGGAACGCCACGATCGGACGTTTGCCGCCGAGCAACATCCTCGATGCTGAATTTCGCGCGGTGATGCACGGCGAAGGGATCGATGCGGACAAGCTGAAATCCGTGTCGATCGAGCCTCGTCAAGCGCTCGCCGCGGTCGCGGACCGCCGCGTCGATGCGGTGGTCGGGTCGGCCTGGGAGCTGCCATGGCAGGCGCGGGAGAAGTCGGTTGGGCTGAAATCCTTCTCTCTAGACGACTACCGGCCGCTATTTTATGGCGATGGCCTGTTCACGTTGCAGCGGTCCGCCAATGCCGATCCGACGACTGCGCAACGTTTTCGTGAAGCGTCGATTAAGGGTTGGGAATATGCCTTGCAGCACCCGGATGAGATCGCCGCCCACATTTCGGCGGAGCCGCCGGCGCAGGCGTCAGTAGCCGATCCGGCTGCCTTCGCACGTTACCAGAGCGAGGTCGCACGCAGGCTCACCCGCTTTCCTGATGTCCCATTGGGCCATTCCACCCAGGAGCGCTGGAGCGAGGCACAACAGGGTCTACTCGCGGCCGGGGCGATGTCCCGCCCCGCCGAGCTTGACGCATTTCTTTACGAGCCTCGCGGAGCGACGTGGGATTTCGCCTCTCGACTGGCCTTGGTGACCGTTTCGGCAACAATCGTCTTCGCTTTTCTCTTCGCCGTGCAGCGCTTTTGGCGCAAGACCTTGCGGTCGAAGCCGAGGACTGCGCAAGCTTTTACATTCGCGGAACTCTGCAAACGGATCGCGCTGCCGCTCGACAGAAGCCTGTTTGCGTTAGTTCGACCCAGACTCGCGCAAACTCGCGCAACGGCTCATGAAACGTTCGGGCGGATGCGGCAAATTGTGCGCCAGCTCGCTCAATCGACCGAGGGCGGTCGCCCGAGTATCCCCACCGTAGATCTCAATGCCTCGTTGACCGCCCTTGAAGGATCGATCCAGCGAAGACTGCCGGGCACGATAAATTGCCGTTTGTCGCTGCTGCCCGAGCCGTTGCTCGCAAGCGCCGATCCCGATGTATTGACGGCAATGATCCTCGATCTCGCCGCTGAGGCTGCCAGCGACATGCTGGAGGGCGGCGAACTCGTCGTCGGCGCGCGGCAATACACGATCGACCGTGCGCTCGCCGCCGAATTTCCGGGGAGCAGTCCGGGCGATTATGTGCGGATCACGGTCAAGGACGGCGGTCGCGGTCTATCGCCGGAACGCTTGGAGCGTGTCTTCTATCCGGAAACGACCACTAGACCCGCGGCCGCCGCGGCCTGGCAACTGATGCGTCGGATTGGCGGCTTTGCTGCGGTCGAGAGCGCCGAAGGCATCGGTACTGTGGTGCATCTCTATTTTTGCCGCGCTGTGGGGATAGCAGAGAGTGCCAGCCCTCCCGCCGCGGACGACGTGCATGCATTGGCCGCCGAGTAGGCTGCCTTCAGTTGTCATTTCACCGCATCCGCCAGTCGCGACAGGTGGTGGGCGGTGTCGCCGAACAGGTGTTCGATGACCATGCAGCGGCGGAAGTAGTGCCCGACCGCATATTCCTCGGTCATGCCGATGCCGCCATGCAGTTGAATCGCGTTCTGCGAGACGAATTTGCTGGCCTGCCCGACGCCGACTTTCGCCATTGCGATATTGTGGGCCCGCTCGGCGTCGTCGGGCTCCTCGAGCATCATTGCCGCCAGCATCACCATGCTGCGCCCGCGCTCGAGCTCCATCAGCATTTCCGCGGCGCGATGCTGCAGGACCTGGTTCTCGCCGATCGGCCGGCCGAACTGCTGGCGGGTCTTCAAATATTCGAGCGTCAGCGCCTGCATCGCTTCCATTGCGCCGACGGCTTCCGCAGCCGTGGCCGCAATACCGGCCTCGACCACCCGCTCTATCAGCGGAAACGCTTTGCCGACTTCGCCGAGCACATCTTCGGAGCCGACTTCGACGTCGCTCAATGAAATTTCGGCTGCACGCATGCCATCGCGCATCGGATAGGAACGGCGGGCTACCCCGTTGGCAGCCCCGTCGACCAGGAACAGCGTAATGCCGTCGGGGTTGTCGCGTTCACCCGAGGTGCGGGCGCTGACCACCAACCGCTGCGCACTGTCGCCGTGCAGAACGACGCTTTTGGCACCATCGAGCACCCAGCCGCCGCTTTTGCGCCTCGCTGTCGTCAGTACATCCGTCAGATCGTAGCGCGCCTGCCTTTCGCCGTGTGCAAAGGCGAGGATCAGCCGGCCTTCGGCAATTTGCGGCAGGATCATTGATTTCTGCCCTTCATTGCCGGCAAGGCGCAATGCAGTTCCCGCGAGCACCACCGTTGCCAAATACGGCTCGAGGGCGAGCGCACGGCCAAAACCCTCCATCACCAGCATCACTTCAATCGGGCCGCCACCGAACCCGCCATAGCTCTCGGGGAAGGGAAGGGCCAATAGGCCGAGCTCGGCATATTGTGACCACAGCTTGCGGCTCCACCCGTCGGGCTCGGCGAGATAAGAGCGGCGTTTGTCAAAGCCATAATGGTCGCCGAGCAGGCGCTCGACACTGTCACGCAGCAGCCGTTGTTCTTCGGTCAGATCGAAATCCATCAGAGCCCTAGCACGGCTTTGGTCAGGATATTCTTCTGGATCTCGTTGGTGCCGCCGTAGATCGAGGCGGCACGCAGGAAGAGATAGCTCCTGGTCGCCTCCGTTGCCCATTCGGGACCCAATTCCGGCTCGTTGCTGGGCGCGGCCAGTTCGTGCGCCCAATCGGGCATTGAGAGCGGCCCGCCGACGTCCATAGCCAGCTCGGTTGTCGCTTGTAAGAGCTCGGTGCCCTTGACCTTGAGCACCGAGGACAGCGGATCGGGCTTGCCGTCATGGTTCTTATCGTGCGCGGAGACGACGCGCATTTGCGTAATTTCCAGCGCCTTCATATCGGTTTCGAGCTGCGCGACGCGCTGGCGGAAGCCCGGATCCTCGATCAACGGCTTGCCGTTCGCCCGCATCTCGCGCGCCGCCTCGCGGGCGAATTTGACCCGCTCTTTCGATTTGCCGAGCCGCGCGATCCCGGTCCGCTCATGACCGAGCAGGAATTTTGCAATGTCCCAGCCGTGGTTTTCTTCGCCTACCCGCAACTCCACCGGCACCCGCACATCGTCGAAAAACACCTCATTCAGATGATGGCTGCCGTCTATCGAGATGATCGGCCGCACAGTGATGCCCGGCGTCTTCATATCGATCAGCAGAAACGAGATCCCCTGCTGCCGCCTCTTGGCCTGGGAATCGGTGCGTACGAGGCAGAAGCACCAATCGGCATGATGCGCTGTCGAGGTCCAAATCTTCTGGCCGTTGACGACATAATCGCCGCCGTCACGCTTGGCGGTGGTCTTCAATGAAGCGAGATCCGATCCCGCTCCCGGTTCGGAAAAGCCCTGGCACCACCAATCATCGATATTGGCGGCGCGCGGGAGGAACCGCTTCTTCTGGTCGTCGGTGCCGAACTGGATCAGCACCGGGCCGATCATCGTGATGTTGAACGACGACACTTCGGGCGCCGGCGCCAGCTGGTTCTCCTCAAGGAAGATCATGCGCTGCACCGGCGTCCAGCCTGGGCCGCCATATTCCTTGGGCCAGCTATAGGCGGCCCAACTGCGCCGGTTCAAGACGCGCTGCCAGGTGACGATATCCGCTTTGCTCGGCGCATGGCCGAGCCGCATCCGCTCGCGGATGTCGCCCGGCAAGTTGTCGCGGAAGAACGCGCGAAGCTCGTCGCGAAACGCCAATTCGTCGGGGGTGTAGCGCAGATCCATTGCTGCAGCTCCTTCGGTTTATCGGACAAAGCCCGCGCTGCGCGGGATCGTCAGTGACAGCTCAGGCAGGCAGATGATCAGGAGAAGGCCGATCAACAATGCGAGGACATAGGGCCAGTAATAGGGTGCGTGCTGGGAGACCGACACCTCGGCAAAGCGCAACGCCATCAAGAGCCCGACCCCCATCGGTGGCAGGAAGAGGCCGATCCCGACCGCTGCCGTCTGGACGATGTCGAAATGGATCGGATTGACCCCGATTCTGGTCGCGATCGGGAACACCACCGGGATCAGCACGACCGCGGCCGGCAACCCTTCGAGGACCATGCCGAACACCATTGTCAACAGCGCGACT
>Ga0070698_100002413_pt1 | contig 20585 bp, 16 predicted proteins | sample KBSK1502metaG_FD_65477 | JGI IMG/M metagenome (GOLD analysis project Ga0070698, IMG submission 65477) | Corn, switchgrass and miscanthus rhizosphere microbial communities from Kellogg Biological Station, Michigan, USA - KBS K1-50-2 metaG | ecosystem: Host-associated > Plants > Roots >...
CACCGTTCGAGACCGCGATCTGCGCCGCCCGCGAGATGCTCGACGCGAGCGTGCCGTTCACATACAGCCTCAGCGTGGTCCCGTCGTAGGTCGCCGCAAGGTGCGTCCAGGCATTGACCGCGAGCGCTGACGACGCGTAAACATTGTCCGGCGCGAACGTTCCGCCCGCCGCCGGCCGCGAGGAGCTCGTCGACGTCGCCTCGAGGTAATAGTCGTCACTGCCCTTGTAAATCACGTCGCGCCACTGCGCGTTGACCGCGGTGGGCCTGACCCATGCCTCGAGCGTCATCGCCGTGCTGAGGCGCAGCGAGGTCGTGCTGGGAACCGTGACGAGCGCGCTCGAGCCGTTGAACACCAGCGCGCCGCCAAGCCGTCCCGATGTCGTCCAGGTCGTGTTGCTGGTCGTCCCGTTGTTGCCGCTGCCCGACGCGTCCTTGACCGAGGTGCCGCTGCCCTCGTCGAACGAGTACGCGGCCACGAGACCCGACTGTGCCCACGCGTGCGGCGCAGTCAGATGTACGACGCCGATCACTATGAAGCCAATCAGAAGAATGCGTGACGCCACGGCGGCGGCACACCAGCGAAAGGAGACTCGGGCATCGTCGTGCAGACGGCACTTCAGATGCGGAATCACGATCGACTTCCTTTTCCGGGGGGAAAGGCGCAGACACGACGCGTCTGCTCGAGGACAACATCGGCAAGCAGGGTGCCACGGACGCGAGCGGGCGTCAGATGGACGCGGGAACCGCCGTCAAGTCACTGTGAATTTACACAGCGGCACGTGCCGGCGTTGGTCTCGAAACAGAGGTGCGAGGGAGCAGCCGCGCACGTCCAATAACGAAATCGCGTGCCGCTGCACAGAAGTGTCCTGGCGCGAGGGCGCGTCAGGACGATCAGTTCAGGGAATCGACAAACCTGCGCCAGACATCGCCACTCTGTTCGTCGCTGACATCGACTTCAGCGCCGCACCACCATCGAGGCGTGCCCCCCGCAGCGACGCGAGCCCAGATGGGATGAATGGCGACCACACCAATGGTTGGAATCGCGATGGCCTCGATGGTGAGCAGAGCTTCGTCCGGCGTCCCCGTCAACTCGAGGCGGAGGCCGCCGTAGCTGACGTCGACGACCCTGGCCGCGTCGCCGCTGACGTCAACGGTCATGCCCGCGTTCTTTCGGGGCCACCTGCGCGCGACGGTGGCTGAGGGCTGTGCAGGCGTGTCCCGGAGCAGCCGCTCGACCACCGCGACCAGCGCCTCATCGTCCACGGGTCGCGTCAGGTAGACCGCGCCGGCGCCGAGCGCTTCCTTCTCGAGAACGGGGTCGTACGAGTCGTCGATGACGACCGCGGGCAGGTCGGGCGACGCCCGAAGCACGAGCTGAATGCCGTTGTACGCGCCGAGCTTGACCGCCGTGACGAGAAGGTCGGGCGGGGCCAGCGCGAACCGCTGCTTCGCGTCCTGGAAGGTGGAGACACTCGTGGCGAAGTGACCCGTCCCCGTCAGTACGCGTTCGACGGCCTCCCGGGATGGCAGCTCGGGATCGACGATGAGCAGGCGAAAAGGCATCCGAGACGGTCTTCGTTCGAGGGCTGGTCCCTCGAACCTTCCATTAGGAACAAAGTAATAGTCGGAAAATTCCGCCAAAAACGCGGACTTCCAAAATATTGAGCAAGCGGAATGCCGGTTTTAGCATTCGGCGCACAGAGGAAAACGGCGCGTGCGAAGGAAAGTCCTGCTCAGGCCGCGACAATACTCATGTTTTTCATGGTGAAACTGTGTGAAAACCCGCGCGGAGGCGACTTCCGGGCGCGTCGGGAAACACGCCGTGGCGCACGCAGACGTCCACGGGACGAAACCCGTGTACGTCTGACGTAATCGTTCGTGATTGCCGCGACAGCCCCGCGGCGCGTGGGGTGTTAGGCCGTTCGGCCGGCCGAGCCGGCTGCGGCGATTGGCGGTCGGCTCTCGCGGGCGATGCCGGCCTGCTCCGCGCGCACAAACGGCGGCTTCATCATCCGGAAGCTCTGGAAGACCTCGTGGCACTGGAACTTCCTGAGGAAGTTCAGGAACCGGCGATAGTCCTGCGCCGGCATGTTGAACGCCTGCACGAGCTGCTTGTAGCTGCCGCGCGTGTGCTCGAGGCCCAGGCGGATGACGAGACGAAGGTCGCGGCGCGTCAGGTCGCGCGCCATGAACGGCTCGCACACCTCGGACCAGAAGCAGGCGCCGTTGAGCAGGCGATCGAACAGCACCTCGTGGATCGGGGGCTCGACCGGCTGCACGGCCACGGCCGCCGGCCGCGCGCGGTGCCGCGGCTGCGCGATCATCCCGAGCTCCGCGTCTGCGCGCGACTTCAGCACGAGCCGCTCGGTGACGTTGCGCAGCTCGCGAACGTTCCCCGGCCAGTCGTAATCGGACAGCGACGCGATGGCGTCCTCGCCCAGCTGCGGAAGCGGCCGGGCATGTCTCTCCGCAAATATCTTGAGGAAGTAGTCGAGCAGCAGCGCCACGTCGTCGCGGCGCTCGCGCAGCGGCGGCACCTCGATGTGAACGACGTTGAGCCGGTAGAAGAGGTCCTCGCGGAACGTCTTGTCCGCAACCTGATCCAGCAGGTTGCGATGCGTCGCGGTGATGACGCGAACGTTGACCGTTTGCTGGTTCCGATCGCAGCCGACGCGCTGAATCTCGCCGGTTTCGAGAAACCGCAGCAGCAGCGCCTGCATGCGCAGGGTCATCTCACCGATTTCGTCGAGAAATACCGTTCCGCCGCTCGCGCTTTCGAGCAGCCCGCGCTTGTCACGCCACGCGTCGGTGAAGCTGCCCTTCACGTGGCCGAACAGCTCGGATTCGAGCAGCGAATCGGGCACGCCGGCGCAATTGATGGTGACCAGGGGACCGCGGGCGCGATGACTGCGCTCGTGCACCATCCGCGCGACGATCTCCTTGCCGACGCCGCTCTCGCCGGTGATCAACACCTTGGCGTTCGAGCGCGCCGCGCATTCGATTTCTTCCCTGACCTGGCGAATCCCAAGACTGCTCCCAATGAGGACCGCCGGTTTATCGCTCATGATTCCTCGCCTGTTTGAGTCGTTTGGGGGAAGCCGGAACAAAAGTCCGACCCGAGGGCGATATTGTCTAGCTAAAAGCTCTTCAATGCAGTAGTTTTTTTTCGTTTGCGTGGTCTTTTTTTCGCCAAAAACCAGACTTTCGCCTGCTTTCGGGGTACCACTTTTCGTCGCAGGTGTGCGCGGCTGTTGTGGCAATAGACCGAAGTCGCGTGTCGGGCGTCATTTAAACGAAGATCGCCAGCGTCAGGATGGTGTGTCGCTCACGCCTCATTCAAACCCGCACCCGCACACTCTCAACGGCCGCATCCCGACGACGATCGCTGCACCCGCACGATAGCCGATGAAGCCTCGCCCCGCCACAGGTGAATCGCGCTCCTCGCGTCCGCCTTCAACGCCAAGCCGCAGCCCGCGCACGACGCGAACGCCGATTCCCGCGCCGAAGAAGCCGTAGTTGTCCGCGTATCTGCTCGCGGTCACGCCAGGCGCGCTCAGGTGGGTCATCCGCTCTCCAGCGACTCGAAGATCGACATCCCACACGTCGGTCAGCTGCGCGCGGAGGTCGGCGACCGCCGCGGTGCGAACGTAGTCCGGGAACCTCGTGTCGAACGAAAAGTCGATGTCGCGTATCCCGGTGATCAGTAAACGCGTACGGCTGCCGAGCCGAACGTCCTCGTCGAGCGACGCCGCGAAGCCTCGATACTCGGCGATGGACGTCCCGACGGCGTTCAGCCCGATGTAGCCGAGACGGACGCTTCCGCTCGTGCGATTGCCGGCGCTGTGGCTGATGCCCGCCTGCACACGGACGATGTCCGCATCGCGCTGCGGCGCAAATCGAAATCGTTCGGTGGCAAGATTCACCAGGGCGAGCGCGCTGAGGCCGGGTATGAGCGTCTGTCGCCCCTCGATGGTCGTCGCCAGTACCCGGCGGTTCAGCAGCTCCTGGAGATTGGCGCCGAGGAAGATCTCGCCTGGATCGAAGCCGTAGTCGTTGCGGCCGAACGCGACCGACGCGACCGTGCGTTCGGCGAGACGCGCGTCCACGCCGGCCTGAACACCCGACGCCAATTGCCGCGTGCGCAGATCGATCTCGTGATTGATCCGACGGCGCCCGCCGTCGACGAGTCCGTTCACCCAGGGGGTGAAGCGGCCGGCCGCGACCTCGAGCCTGCCATCGGCGTTGACGTCGAGGCTTCGCTCGTCGGAGTACTTGTTGAAGTACAGGTACCGGCCGCGCACGCTGCCTTCGCCGCGCACCGGGTCCGCATCGAGCGTCACCACCGTCTCGGGTTCGAGCATGAAGGCGGTATCGCTCTTCGTGGCCGACGCTTCGTTGAACACGTTCGTGGCGACGCCGGCGTTCATCAACGCCATCGACGGCGTGAGGCCCACGGGACCGGTGTAGAAGGTCGCCGGCTCGGCGAACCTGCCGCCGAGCTCCGTGGAGATGGCGCGCATCCGCAGCGCGATGGTCTGGACCGGGAAGGCCGCCGTGACCCTCGCGGTGCCGGTGGCGACGACGCGGCCGGTCGAGTCGACGACCTGCACGCGATAGTTCGCCAGCGGCAGATCGGTGAACCGAAACGAGCCGTCCGCAGCCGGATCGGTCGTGACGGTTACGCTCGCGCCGACGGCACGCACCTGCAGCCCTGCCGGCGGCGGCCCGTTCGACGTGCGCACCGTGCCTTCGATGGTCCCCGTGACATCCTGAGCACCAACGGCGACGTTCAACGCCGCCACGAGCAGCGCAGTTGCGAACAGGCGAGTCAGCATCACGCCGCTAATGTAGCAGCGGTCCAGCCGCGCTTCAAAGCATGAGGGGGAAAACCGTGCGGGGTGGCCGCGGATGTTATTCGAGCGAGTCGACGAACCGGCGCCACGCGTCGGAGGCGTGATCGTCAGCCGAGTCGACCTCGGCGCCGCACCACCACCGCCCGACAGCGCCGCCGCCGCGCGCCCAGACCGGGTTCACCGGCAGACTGCCAAGCTTCGGAATGTCGACGGTCGCGAGGCGCGACAGCGGATGGTCGATGGTGCCGATCTCCAGCCGGAGGCCGCCGTAGCTGACATCGACGACGTTCGCTTCGTTGTTGCCGACGCGCGCGCGCACTTTCACCTGCTTCCGCGGCCAGCGCCGCATCACGCGCGAGGACTGCGGCAGCGAGCTCTCGGCAAGCAGTTCCTGCACGAGCGCGACGAACCGCGTTTCGTCCACCGGCAGCTTGACGTAGGTCGCGCCGGCGCTGGTGGCCTCTTCCTCGAGGACGGGATCATCGTCCGTGTGGACGACGATGGCCTGCGTGTGCGGATGGTCGGACTGCGCGCGCAGCACGAGATGAATGCCGTTGTGGGTTCCGAGCTTGACCGCGGTGATGAGCACGTCGGGCGGCGCGTAGACCAGCCGCTCTTCCGCCGCCTCGAACTCCGCGACGGACGTGACCATGTTTCCCGCAGTCCTCAACATGCGGTCCATCGCGGCCCGTGAGGCGGGATCGGGGTCTACGACGAGGACACGAAAAGGCATCAGCTCCAGGCGTAGTTTGAAGAGAAGTCAGCAAGGCGGATGCCTGTGCTCGGCCTGAGCGATTGTGCGCATTCTGCGCCCAATTGAGCCGTACGGTCGCGGCGATCGAATGCGGAATAGTCGTCTCGATCACCATCGTGTCATTACGAGACGGCGGCCGCGGTCGGTTTTGACTGTGCACGGACCCGCCCTCCCCGGTGTGCCCGCGACGCACGACCTGCACGAATTCTTGCCAGCGGGCGTGGGGACTCCCGGCGGCCGGCCGCGGCTGCTCTCGGCAGCCGCTCGGCCGGATCAGGCGACCGGGACCTGCGTGCTCCGGTACCACGCAACCGTCCGGGCGAGCCCCTCTTCGAATGTGACGATTGGCTGATACCCGAGGATGCGGCGCGCTTTCGAAATGTCGGCCTGCGAGTCCTTCACGTCGCCGGCACGCGGCGGCGCGTACTTCGGCGACACCTGCGCGCCGACCAGGTCGCGGATGTTGTTGAACAGCGAGTTGAGCGAAATCCTGGCGCCGGTCGCGACGTTGATCACTTCCCCGCTCGCGCCCTCGGCCGTGCACGCGCGCAACACGCCGTCAACGACGTTGGCGACGTAGGTGAAGTCGCGCGTGTGCTCGCCGTCGCCGAAGATGGTTGGCTGCCGCCGCTCGCAGAGCGCGCTGATGAAGAGCGAGATCACGCCGGAGTACGGCGACGAGGGATCCTGCCTGGGGCCGAAGACGTTGAAGTAGCGGATCGTGACCGTCTCGAGACCGTAGAGCGTCGTGAACATCCGGCAGTACTGCTCCGCCACGAGCTTCTGCAGCGCGTAGGGCGAGAGCGGCGCCGTCGGCATCGTTTCGATCTTGGGAAGCGTCGGCGTGTCGCCATATGCGGACGAGGAGCCCGCGTAGACGAGGCGCTTCACGCGTGCGTCGCGCGCGGCGACGAGCACGTTGAGCGACGCGTCGATGTTGGCGCGGTTCGAGGTGATGGGATCTTCGACGGATCGCGGGACCGACGGAATCGCCGCCTGGTGCAGGACGTAGTCCATGCCGGCGACGGCCCGGCGCGCGACTTCCAGGTCCGCGAGATCGCCTTCGACGATCTCCGCCGACGGCACGTGCGCAAGATTCTGCCGCTTGCCGGTCGCGAAGTTGTCGACGACGCGGACGCGCTCGCCGCGCCTGACAAGCTCCTCTACGAGGTGAGAACCAATGAACCCTGCGCCGCCGGTTACGAGGTAGTTCGCCATATATCCGCGTTCGAATCGAGCAAAAAGCCTGCCCGTCGGGATCGTACGCGATAATCCAGTGTCGCAGTCAGCCAGACGATCGCCCCGAGCGAGGCGCGAGAGCGCCGATCGAGGGGAGGAAAGTCCGAACTCCACAGGGCAGTGCGCCGGGTAACGCCCGGGCAGGGCAACTTGACGGACAGTGGCACAGAAAAGATACCGCCCCGAGCGAGGCGCGAGAGCGCCGCGTCGAGGGGTAAGGGTGAAAAGGTGCGGTAAGAGCGCACCGCGCTGGCGGTAACGCCGGTGGCAGGCAAAACCCCGCACGGAGCAAGACCAAATAGGGTGGCGCGATGAGGACTGCCCGTCCCAGGCCACCGGGTAGGTCGCTTGAGTCCGCGAGCGATCGCGGTCCCAGAGGAATGATCGTTACGCCGTTACGCCGCAAGGCGCGGCGGTGGACAGAATTCGGCTTATCGGCTGGCTGCGACTCTTACGAAAAATCACAAATCCCAAATCCCAAATCCCAACCAGACACTCTGGATTGGATTTAGAACTCGGGATTTGGAGCTTGGGATTTGGGATTTGGGATTTATCCGTCCTGTTCCTGCTTGATCCCGTACTGTTCGAGCTTCTTGTAGAGGTTGCTGCGCGGCGTGTCGAGCGCCTCGGCGGTCTTGGAGATGTTCCAGTTGTTCTCGCGCAGCTTCTCGACGAGGAACGCCCGCTCGGCGGCCTCCTTGAACTCGCGCAGCGTGCCCGCCGGCGGCGTCGGGGCGGCCTGCGGCGCGGCTTCGGCACGGCTCGGGCTCCCCGGCATCGGTTCGGCAACGGTCGGCTGACGCGCGGGCGCGGCATCGCCGCGCACCTCCACCGGGAGGTCCTCAGCACGGATGAGATCGCCGGGGGCCATGATCATCACCCGTTCGACCGTGTTGCGCAGCTCTCGGATGTTGCCGCGCCAGCGGTATCGCTGCAGCGCTTCCAGCGCGCGCGGGTCGAAGCGCTTCGGCTTCAGGTTGTGCTCCTCGCTGGTCCGCTTCGCGAAGTGCTGCACGAGCAGCGGAATGTCCTCGCGGCGTTCCCGCAGCGGCGGCACCTGGATGGGAATCACGTTCAGCCGGAAGAAGAGATCCTCCCGGAACTCGCCGCGGGCAATCGCCTCCTCGAGGTTCTTGTTGGTAGCCGCGATGACGCGCACGTCCACCTTGATCGTGCGCGCCGAGCCGAGCCGCTCGACCTCCTGCTCCTGCAGCACGCGCAGGACCTTGGCCTGCGTCTTCGGGCTCATGTCGCCGACCTCGTCGAGGAAGATCGTCCCGCGATCGGCCTGCTCGAACTTGCCGATCTGCTTCTCCGTCGCGCCCGTGAACGATCCCTTCTCGTGGCCGAACAGCTCCGATTCGATCAGCTCCTCGGGAATGGCGGCGCAGTTGACCTGGATGAACCGCTGTCCCGCGCGCGGGCTGTTGCGGTGAATCGTCCGCGCCACCAGCTCCTTGCCGACGCCGCTCTCGCCGAGCAGCATCACGGTGGCGTTGGTCGGCGACGCGCGCTGGACGGCCTCGAGCACGCGCCGCAGCGCGGGGCTGCCGCCGACGATCTCGTACTTCGCCTCCATCGCGAGCTTCAGCTCGCGGTTCTCCTGGCGCAGCGAGCGCAGCTCGAGCCCCTTCTGCACCGTGACGAGCACGCGCTCGCTGGTGAACGGCTTCTCGATGAAGTCGAACGCGCCGAGCCGCGTCGCCTGCATGGCGTCGGTGATGGTGCCGTGGCCGGAGATCATCGCGACCGGGAGCGATTCGTCGATCCTGCGGATTTCGGCGAGCGTCTCGAGGCCGTTGGTGCCCGGCATCTTGATGTCGAGCACCACCATGTCGGGCGGGTCGCGCTTCACCTGCGCGATCCCGTCGGGACCGGAGGCGGCGCCGGTGAACTCGTAGTGCTCGTATTCGAGGATCATCCGCAGCGAGTCGCGGATGGCGGCCTCGTCATCGATGACGAGAATGCGCGGTTTCACTTACTCGATCTTGACCGTGTGGAGCGCACGCGAGTCGCTTTCCGGCTTGTAGACGTAGAGCGCGAGAATGTCGCCCACCTTCGCGTTGGCGGTCAGCCGCCGATAGTCCTCCACCGAACGCACCGGGTGGCGGTTGATCTCGAGCAGCACGTGACCGCGCTCGACCTCGGCGTCGAAGGCGGGGCTCATCGGCTCGACGCGCGAGATGATGACACCCTCCATCCCCGCGGGGAGCTTGAAACGGTCGGCAAAGTCGCGATCGAGCTCGCGGACCGACAGCCCGAGCGCCGGTCCACGCTGGCTCGACGGCTGCGGCGCCGGGTACTCGTCGTTGGCCGGCCGCCGCTCGCGCTGCGGGCGCTCGGCGAGCTTCACGGCGACGTTGACCGGATGGTTGTCGCGGACGATCTGGAGCGAGGCGACCGTGCCGGGCTGCCGCGCCGCAATCAGCTGAATGAGCTGGTCGTTGCCGCTGACCGCCTTGCCGTCGACGGCGACGATGAGGTCGTAGGTGCGGATGCCCGCGCGCGCGCCCGGCGAGCCGGGCGTCACGTCCTGCACGAGCGCGCCGTCGTTGTTGGCCAGGCCGAGCGAGCGCTGAAGGTCCGGGTCGACGTCGCGCAGCGAGACGCCGATGTAGCCGCGGGACACGTGTCCCTTGTCGCGCAGCTGCGGCAGGATGGCGCGCGCCTGGTTGATGGGGACCGCGAACCCGATGTTGGCGGCGCGCGAGCTGATGGCCGCGTTGATGCCGATCACCTCGCCGCGCGCGTTGATCAGCGGCCCGCCGCTGTTGCCGAAATTGATGGCCGCGTCGGTCTGGATGTAGCGGTCCAGCGAGCTGTCGAACAGCTTGCGCCCGATGTAGCTGACGACGCCGACGGTGACGGTGTGCTCGTACGCGAGCGGGTTGCCGATGGCGACCACCCACTCGCCGACGCGCAGCGAGTCGGAGTCGCCGAGCGCCGCATACGGCAGCGGCCGCGTGGAGTCCACCTTGATGAGCGCGATGTCCGTGTCGGGGTCCGAGCCCACTCGCGTCGCGTGCAGGTTCCGCCCGTCCGTCAGGCGCACCATGATGCGATCCGCGCCATCGACCACGTGATGGTTCGTCAGGATCAGGCCGCTGGCGTCGATGATGAACCCGGTGCCGGCGCCGCGCCGCGGGCCCTGCGGGTCGCGCTGGCCCGGGCGGTCGAACAGCTCCGGCCCGTCGGGCACCGGCAGACCGCCGAACCTGCGGCTCCGGGACGCGCCGCGGGACGTGGCGTCGATGTTCACCACCGCCGGGTTGAGCCGCTCGGCCACGTCCGCAAACGAGGCAACCGCGGGCGACATCCCGGCCGCCACGCGTGCCCGCACGGGCAGTTGCGGCGCGCTGGGCGCCGAGACAGCAAACTGAGGCGTCATCGAGCCTGCGACGACCAGGCCGATGAGAAAGGCGACGGTGGCCGTCAGGCAGACGGTGACCAGGACGAATCGGCGCGTCACCTCTCCATTATCACGCTACTCAATCAACTCCAGAAATGCGGCTTCGTCGAGGACCGGGACCCCCAGCGTCCGCGCCTTGTCGGCTTTGCTGCCCGGCTCGGCCCCGATGACCACGCCCGTGGTCTTCCCGCTGACGGAATTGGCGACCTTGGCGCCCAGCCGCTCGAGCGCGGCCGTTGCCTGCTCGCGTGACATCGACGCCAGCGTGCCGGTGATGACGTAGGTTTTTCCGGTGAGCCGACCCGGCGCCGCGGCTGCCGTACGCTGGTCCTCCGGCACCTCCATGTTCACCCCGGCGGCCCGCAGGCGATCGATGAGCTCCCGGTTCCGCGGCTCGTCCAGCCAACTGCGCACCGACTCGGCGAGCACGGGGCCGATTTCAGGCGTCCCCTGCAGCTGCTCGGTCGTCGCGGCGCACAGCGCGTCCATCGACCCGAACGCGCGCGCCAGCACCTGCGACGCGCGCTCGCCGACGTGACGGATGCCGAGGCCGTAAATGAGACGCCACAACTCGTTCGTGCGGCTCTTCTCGACCTGCGCGATCACCTTGGCAGCCGACTTCTTGCCCATCCGCTCGAGCGCCTCGAGCTTCTCCGCCGTCAGCGCATACACGTCCGCGTAGTCGTGGACGAGACCGGCCGCGATCACCTGTGCGATGAGCGATTCGCCGAGCCCCTCGATGTTCATCGCGCCGCGCGACGCGAAATGCTCGAGTCCTCGCTGCAGCTTCGCCGGGCACGATGTGTTCTCGCATCGCCACACCGCCTCCTCTTCTTCCCGATGCAGCGTGCTGCCGCAGCGCGGGCAGGTCGTCGGCATGACCCACGGCTTCGAATCGGCGGGGCGCTTGCCGAGAATCGGTCCGACGACGCGCGGGATGACGTCGCCGGCCTTCTCGACGATGACCCAGTCGCCCGCGCGGATGTCCTTGCGGGCGATGTCGTCGGCGTTGTGCAGCGTCGCCATCGAGACGGTCGAACCCGACACGAAGACCGCCTCGAGCATCGCGAACGGCGTGACGGCGCCCGTCCGGCCCACGTTCACCTCGATGCTCTTGAGCAGCGTTGTCTTCTGCTCGGCCGGGAACTTGAAGGCGACGGCCCAGCGGGGGAACTTGCTGGTGGTGCCGAGGCGCGCGCGCAGGTCGATGCGATCGAGCTTGATGACGACACCGTCGGTGTCGAAATCGAGCGAGCGGCGCTTGTCTTCCCATTCACGGCAGAACTCGACGAGCGCGTCGACCCCCTGGCAGCGCGTCCAGTGCGGTTCGACCGGCAGGCCCCAGTCCTTGAGCGCCTCGAGCGTCCGCGCGTGCGTTGTACGGCCGACCTGAAGGTCGGCCTCTACGTCCGGTCGTAGAGGCTCAGCGTGGGTGTAGGGGCCGACCTTCAGGTCGGCCCCGACGAGTTGATACATCCACGCGCTCAGACCACGTTTGGCGACCAGCGCCGGGTCGAGATTCCTCATCGTCCCGGCGGCCGCGTTGCGTGGGTTGGCGAACAGCGGCTCGCCGGCATCGGCCTTCTCCTTGTTGATGCGCTCGAAGACCTTGCGCGGCAGGTAGACCTCGCCCCGGACCTCGATTCTGCCGGCGTGGTGCTTCCCGCGGAGCTTCAACGGAATCGCGCGGATGGTCCGGACGTTCGACGTGACCTCCTCGCCGCGGACGCCGTCGCCGCGCGTCGCGCCGCGCACCAGCGTGCCGTTCTCGTAGGTGAGCGCCAGGCTCAGGCCGTCGATCTTCAGCTCCGCGACGTAGTCCACCTGCTCCGCCGCCTCCCCCGCCGCCGCCAGGCCGCGCCGGACGCGTGCGTCGAACTCGCGCAGCTCCTCCTCGGAGTACGCGTTGTCGAGGCTGAGCATCGGCTCGGCATGTTCGACGGTCTCGAAGCCGGCGGCGGGCCGGCCGCTGACGCGCTGCGTCGGAGAATCGGTCGTGACGAGATCGGGGTTCTCGGCCTCGAGGCGCTCGAGCTCCTGCATGAGCGCGTCGAATTCGGCGTCGGCTATCTCGGGATCGTTGAGGACGTAGTAGCGCTCTTCGTGGAAGCGAATCTCGCGCCGGAGCTCGGCGATCCGTTCGGCAGCGTTCACCGATCTCGGGACACGACGTAGTCGGGCAGGTACATCAACGCGTCGCGCTCGGTGCTGGCCGGGAAGATCGCGAGCGCGGCCTTCGCGCGCTCGACGAAGTCGTTCGCGACGCGCTGCGCGTAGTCGATCGAGCGATGCTGCGCGAGCAGGTTGCGCAGCTCCCGCCACTCGTCGATCGACGCGCTGCGTTCCTTGACGATCTTGCGGATGAGCACCTCGGCTCGCGCGTCGCCGCTGGCGAGCAGGTGGATGACCGGGAGCGTCATCTTCCCCTCGCGCAGATCGCCGCCGACGGGCTTGCCGAGCGCGTCCTCTTCGCCCGTGAAGTCGAGCAGGTCGTCGACGAGCTGGAACGCCATTCCGATGTTCAGGCCGTAGTCCCAGAGCGCGTCTTCCTGCTCGGTGTTGGTGCCCGGCCCGAGCATGCCGCCGATCCGCGCGCTGCCCGCGAACAGGAACGCCGTCTTGCGGCGGATGATCTCGAAGTGCTCGTCCTCCGACAGATCGACGATACCGTTCTTGGTCAGCTGGTAGAGCTCGCCCTCGATCATGCGGAGCGTCACTTCGCAGAGCAGGCGGATGAAATCCAGGCTGTCGCGCGACAGCGCCATCGACATCGACTTGATGTAGAGGAAGTCGCCGAGCAGCACCGTCACGTCGCTGCCCCACCGGGAGTGCACGGCCTGCCGGCCGCGCCGCATGTCGGACTCGTCGATGATGTCGTCGTGCACGAGCGTCGCCGTGTGGATGAACTCGATCACCGACGCGAAGAGCGCCGCATGCTCGCCGGCGTAGCCGCTCATCCGTGCGGACATCAGCAGTACCGCCGGCCTGATGCGCTTACCGCCGCCCTGCTGGATGTAGTGGCCGATCGTCGGAATGAGGGCGACCTGCGATTCGAGATGCCGTACGAATTCGCGTTCGACCTTCTCGAGGTCGTCGCGAATCGGCTCGAACATCTGCGCGAGAACGACGGATGAAGGCTTCTGCGCGGTCGGGCCCAAGCCCGACCATCATATCCCGAGTCACGGCTTGAACAGCCGCTCGAAGTTGGCCCGAGCGGCCTGACCAATCTCGTCGGGCGCGGCGCCGCGCAGCTCGGCGATCGTCTCCGCGACGCGCAGGACATGCGCAGGCTCGTTCCGCTTGCCGCGAAACGGCGCCGGCGCGAGAAACGGGCTGTCGGTTTCGATCAGCAGCCGCTCGAGCGGCACCATCTTCGCCACCTCCTTCAGCTCCAGGGCGCGCGGAAAGGTGACGATGCCGGCCAGCGAGATGTGAAAGCCGATGTCGAGCGCCCGCTGCGCCATCGCGCGGTCGCCCGTGAAACAGTGAAACACGCCGCCGGTCTCGCTGGCGTGCTCCTCGTGCAGGATGCGAAACGTGTCGTCGTCCGCCTCCCGTGTGTGAATGACGATTGGCAGCCGGCGCCGCTTCGCGAGCCGGATCTGTTCGCGGAAGACCTGCTGCTGAACCTCGCGCGGGGCGAAGTCGTAGTGGTAGTCGAGGCCAATCTCACCAAGCCCGCGCGTCAGCGGCTGGGCGTTCATCACCTCGTCGACGCGCGCCGCCGCGTCTGCGGGGTTCTCTGAGAATTTCCCGGCGGCATGCGGATGCACGCCGATCGAGAACCGGACCGCGTCCCACTGCGCGGCCACCGTTCGGCCCTGCTCGATTTCCGGCTCGTCATCCGCCGCCAGGATGACGAGCGCGTGTGCCAGCTTCGCGTCTCTGGCGCGCGCGATGACGGCGGGAAGGTCGCTGACGAACTCGGGCCCGGCGATGTGGCAGTGGGAGTCGATCAATTACCTGACTCTCGCCCCCGGCGGCACCTCCTGGTCGAAGCTCACGAGAATCGGCTTGCCGCCGTCCACGCTGGCCGCCAGCACCATCCCGTTCGACTCGATCCCCATCAGCTTCGCGGGCTTCAGGTTGAAGACGATCGCGATGGTCCGGCCCACGAGCTGTTCCGGCTGATACGCCTCGGCGATGCCGGCGACGATCGTCCGCTGCTCGGTGCCGGCATCCACCTTCATCTTCACGAGCTTCTTCGACTTCGGCACGGCCTCGGCCTCGAGGACCTTCGCGACCCGAAGCTCCACCTTCATGAATTCGTCGATCGAGATGAGGTTGTCTTCCGCGGGAGTCACGCCTCCGCCGACCGCCTGCGTCGCGCCGGGCGCTGCCGGTTCTCCCGCGCCGCCAATCGGTTTCTGTTCACCCTCGGTCGTCATGGCTCGTAGCTCCTCAACGGTCTTTTCGATGCGTGGAAACAGCGGTTCGATGGCGCCGAGCCGCGTTCCCGCCGGCAGGGTGTTCGGGCGCAGATCCACCCAACGCTCCTGCTTCAGGCCGAGCATGCGCCGGATACGTTCGGCAGCCTCCGGCATCACCGGATCGACCAGCGCGGCGGTCACGCGCAGCGCATCGGCCGAGTGATACAGGGTCGCCTCGAGCTTCCCGCGTTGACCGGCATGCTTGGCGAGTGCCCACGGCTCGCGCTGGACGATGTACTGGTTCACCGCCCGAATCAGCTCCCACGTCGCCTGCAGCGCAACCGTGATCTGGAAGGCGCTGAAGTTCGACGTGACCGCCTCGATCGCGGCGGCCGCGCTCTTCTCGAGCCCGCGGTCCAGGTCGTCGCGCGATTCCTGCGGCGATGCAGGCACCACGCCGTCGCAATACCGCTGGATCATCGTCGTCGTCCGGCTGACGACGTTGCCGAGATCGTTGGCGAGGTCGGCGTTGAAGCGCGCGAGGATCCCTTCGTCGGAGAAGTTGGCGTCCTGGCCCAGCGGCATCTCGCGCATGACGAAGTACCGCAGCGCGTCGACCCCGAACACCGCCACGTAGTCCTGGTAGCGCGCGACGTTGCCGATGGACTTCGACATCTTCGCCCCGCCCATCAGCCACCAGCCGTGCGCGATGATGCGCTTCGGCGGCGCGATGCCCGCCGACATCAGGAAGGCCGGCCAGTAGAGCGCGTGCTGACGGATGATCTCCTTGCCGACGAGATGAGTCACCGCCGGCCAGTACCGATCCACCCGGCTCGCGTCGTTCGACCCGAATCCAAGGGCGGTGAGGTAGTTGGTCAGCGCGTCGAACCAGACGTACATCACGTGCTTCGGATCGTCGGGCACCGGGATGCCCCACTGGAACGACGTCCGGCTGACGCTCAGGTCCTGGAGGCCGCCTTCGATGAACGTCCGGATCTCGTTCAGCCGGAACGCCGGCTGCAGGAAGTCCGGATTGCGGGCGTAGAAGTCGAGGAGCGGCTGCTGATACTTCGACAGCCGGAAGTAGTAACTCTCCTCTTTCAGCCGTTCGACCTTGTTGCCGCAGGTGGGACACTTCCCGTCGACCAGCTGCGTCTCGGGCACGAAGATCTCGTCGACGGTGCAGTACCAGCCCTCGTAATCGCCCTTGTAGATGTCGCCGCGCGCGGCGACGCGGCGCCACAGCTCCTGGGACGCGCGATGGTGGCGCGGCTCGGTCGTCCGGATGAAATCGTCGTTCGAGATGTTCAGGTCGCGGCACATCTGGCGGAAGCTGCCGGCGATCTGCTCGGCGAAGATCTCCGTCTTCATCCCCGCCTTCTGCGCTGCGCGCTCGACTTTCTGCCCGTGCTCGTCGGTGCCGGTCAGAAAGAACACGTCGTCGCCGAGCAGCCGGCGCGAGCGTGCGATCGCGTCGGCGACCATCGTCGTGTACGCGTGGCCGATGTGCGGCTGCGCGTTGATGTAGTAGATGGGCGTCGTGATGTAGAACGGATTCATGAGCGCCGCGCGTCGAGCCACGCCTTGGTCGCGGCCGCCTGGATGTCCTTCACGCTCCGCCCCGACGCTTCGGCAAGCCGCACGCAGTCGTCGAATTCCGGGGAGGCGTTGAGCACTTCGCCATCGCGGCTCGCCACCTTGAAGCGCACCTGCCCGAACGGCGTCGTCACGGTCTGCGTCTCGCGGTCGAGGCACTCACGCGTCATCTCGCGATAGCGAACCCCAATCGTCGTCGTCTCTCGGAAGATCGTCGACGTCAGCGTCTCGCGCACCGGCGGCGGCGCGATGACCGACAGCAGCGTCCCCGGCCTGTTCTTCTTCATCTGGATCGGCGTATAGAACACGTCGAGCGCGCCGGCGGCGAGCAGCTTGTCCATCACGACGCCGAAGATCTGCGGGTTCATGTCGTCGATCTCCGCCTCGATCACGACAACGGTGTGCGAGGGCGCGGAGGCATCGGCCTCGCCGATCAGGACGCGCAGCACGTTCGGCGTGTCGTCGAAGCTGCGCGCGCCGGCGCCGTAGCCGATCTTCGAGATCGTCATCGCGGGGATGCCGCCGAACTCGGTCGCGTAGGACGTGATGAGCAGCGCGCCGGTCGGGGTGACCATCTCGGCGTGCTGCGTCCCCGAATAGATGGGCACACCTTCCAGGAGCCGGACCGTCGCGGGCGCGGGAACCGGATACAGACCGTGAGACGACCGGATCGTCCCGCTTCCCACGTTGACCGGCGACGCGACGATGCGGTTCGCACCGAGCAGTTCCAGCGCGTGCACGGCGCTGACGATGTCGACGATCGAATCGAGGGCGCCCACCTCGTGCAGGTGGACCTTCTCGAGCGGCGTGCCGTGGATGGTGCCTTCGACCTCTCCAAGCCGGGCGAAGAGCGCCTTCGCGCGATCCTTGCCCGTGGCGCTCAGGCGCGAGCCGTCGATGAGCGAATAGATCTCCGGCAGGGTGCGATGCGCGTGCGCCTCGGTCGCCACCGCGCCAGCGCCGTGGTGATGATGATGGTGGTGGTCGCCGTCCCCCGCATCCTCGCCGCGGACCTGGAACTTCGTCGCGCCGAGGCCCGCGCGCTGCACGCGCTCGGTCCAGACCGCGTTCCGATCGATCGACAGGCTGCCGAGAGCCCCGCGAATCTCCTCGAGCGGAACGCCCGCGTCGATCAGCGCGCCGACAATCATGTCGCCGGACGCACCCGAGAAGCAGTCGAAGTACAGGACCTTCACAACCCGTCCATCTTACTCGACGCGCCCCGCGAGGCTGCCCGCCTCGACGAGCGAGTAGTACCGCTGCTCGGAGAGAATCAGGTGATCGATCACGTCGATGCCCATGATGTCGCCGGCGCGAATCATCCTGCTCGTCAGCAGGAGATCCTCGCTGCTCGGCGTCGGATCGCCGGACGGGTGGTTGTGAAACAGCACGATGGCCGCGGCCGACGCCGCCGTCGCCTCCCTGAACACTTCGCGCGGATGGACCACCGTGGAATCGAGGCCGCCTATCGACACCAGCTTGACGCGAATCACGCGGTGCTTGGTATCCAGCATGACGATGCCGAACTGTTCGACGGTGGCGGCGCCGTACTGCGGCAGCAGGTAGGACGCGAGCTGCTCCGGCGTCTTGTACCGCGGGCGTTCCAGCGCGGTTCGGACGAGCGTCCGCCGGCCTAGCTCGACCGCCGCAACCACTTGCGACGCGCGCGCCGGCCCGACGCCGCTGACACAGAGTTGGTCGGGCGCGACTCGCGCGAGACCGTGCAAACCGCCAGCACGCTCGAGGACGCGGTTGGCCAGCTCCAGCGTTCCGTGCGTGCGCGAGCCGCCGCCAAGAACGATCGCCACCAGCTCGTTGTCGCCGAGCGCGGCGACACCCAGCCGCTGCAGCTTTTCGCGCGGCCGATCGTGCTTCGCGACTTCTTTCATAGCGATATACTCAAATTCTCATGACCCCTCGACGCTGCTCGGGGCGAGCCCTGCGGCTGTCCGCGTGCATCGTTGCCGCGGTCCTCGTTACTGCCTGCGGCGACCCACCCAACAAAGAGATGGACCAGGCGCAGGGCGCCATCGACGCGGCGCGGGCCGCGGGGGCCGACAAGTACGCAACCAGCGAGTACACCGCCGCGACCGACGCGCTGAAGCGCGCGCAGGACGCGGTGGCGCAGCGCGACTACCGCCAGGCGCTCAACGAAGCGCTCGACAGCCGCGAGCACGCCCAGAACTCGGCGCGGGAAGCGGCCGATACCCGGGCGCAACTGCGAGGCGAAGTCGAGCGCGACATGGCGCAGATCGCCTCGCTGATTGCCGAAGCGAATACGCGTGTCGCCGCCGCCACCAGGTCGCGCACCCCACGCCGCGTGCTCGAGAGCGCGAGGAAGGACCTGGCAGCCGTGGACGAGAGCGTGCAAAAGGCGGGCGCAGCGATGCGGGCCGACGACTATCTCGCCGCACGCACGGCTTTACAGGGGGTTAAGGAGAAAATCGGGCAGGCGATGCGGACGCTCCAGGGGCCCGCAGTGCAATCTTCGCGACGCGCCGGCTAAGAGAAGTAAGCAGTTCCTTCAATCACCACTTCGGCCCAACCGGTCAGATAGATCCCGTCCTCGCGCCATTCGACACGCTGGGTGCCGCCCGGGGCAATGACGTCCACCTCGCGCGCCGCGCCGCCATGCGCGGCGGCGGCCACCGCCGACGCCGACGACCCCGTCCCCGACGAAGTCGTCGGGCCGACCCCCCGTTCCCAAATCAGGATGCGGACGCGTTCGGGCGACTCGATGTGCGCAAATTCGACGTTGGTGCCGGCGGGAAACATCGCGTGCGTCGACAATGCGGGGCCGAATCGATAGAAGCGCTCCTGGTCGGGCAACGGGCCGAGCACCACGCACTGAGGGTTGCCGACCGACAGCACCGACGCGGTGACGGTCTCGCCAAGCACCGGTATCCTCAGTTGGCGGACGTCCGCAGGCGGACCGAGTGCAGCGCGAAAGGTAAAGCGTGTCCCCTCGATGGCCTGGAGCTCCAGCGTCTTGGCGCCCGCCATGGTGTCGATGGTTACGACCGCCCCCCCGGCGAGCTTCTGACGGGAGGCCACGAGCGCGGCCAGGCACCTCAGGCCGTTGCCCGACAATTCCGACCCGCCGCCATCCGCGTTGAACAACCGCATCGTTGCCCCGCGATCGCGGAGCTCGAACAGGATCAGCCCGTCGGCGCCGACTCCCGTATGGCGGGCACAGAGGCGCCGTGCGAGTTGGGGCAAGTCACCGCGAGCGTCGCCGGCGTCGACCAGCAGAAAGTCGTTGCCGTAGGCGTGTGCCTTGACGACCCGCAGCTCGCTCGTCACGGCACCTGGAACGCAGTGAACGCGTAGGTGAACCCGGCCGTGAAGCCGATGCCCGGGTCCTGGTTGGTCGCGCCAAGCAGCAGTGCGGCGTCCCCCCGCCAGCCGCCGCGCGTGTACCGCAGACCCATCCGCACGATGCTTCGCGACTCGGTGCCGGGCAGCGGGCCGGCCGATCGCGTATTGGCGCGGCCGTTCGCCTCGCCGACGACCTCCGCCTCGTTGGTAATCGCGCGGGCGAACGACAGGCCGTAGATGACGACATCGTTCTGACGGTTTCCGTTGGTGGGATCGCCCAGGATGCCCAGGCCGATGTTGCCAACGATGCGAACCGACTGCGTGGTCTTCCCGATCAGGATCGACGAGAAGAAATCGGTGGTGTCGAGCCCAAGGCCGCTCTCGTTGCCGGCGTTCGGGAGCTTGGTGGCGAAGCGGAAGCCGAAAGCCGGCCGCGAGGTCCCCTCGGGCGCAATACGAATCTTCGCGCCGATCATCACATCATCGGCATCCCTGCTCGACGATCCCGTCGCGGTCACGAGATCGGAAAGCGGGGCGAGCTGCCTGCCCGTGATCGTCAGCCGCGAGAACGACACCTGATCGATCTGAATCTCCGCGATCGAGCTGACACCGATGCTCATGCCCAAGATCGGCAGCCGAAGGAGATTCCCCTGCAGGCCCGAGACGGGATACATGGCGTCCCGGTCGTACTCGATGCCGCCCTCCAGGAGCACCCGTCCCGCCCCGACGGTCTCGGGATCTTCGGTGAGCAGCGGCCGCTGCTGCGCGAACGCAGCGCCCGTGGCGAGGGAAACCATCACGCTGATGAGAAATATCCGCATCGTCACCCAACGTCAGAACTGCCGTTTGCTGTCGATCAGGATGGTCACTGGGCCATCGTTGACCAGCTCGACGCGCATCATGGCCTGGAATTCGCCCGTGGCAACGGGCAGTTGAGCTGCTCGCAATTCTCTCACGACGCTTTCGTAGAGCGCGCGGGCGTGTTCGGGAGGCGCCGCGGCGTCGAACGCCGGACGCCTGCCCTTCCGGATGTCGCCGAACAGC
>Ga0070698_100002415_pt1 | contig 20572 bp, 19 predicted proteins | sample KBSK1502metaG_FD_65477 | JGI IMG/M metagenome (GOLD analysis project Ga0070698, IMG submission 65477) | Corn, switchgrass and miscanthus rhizosphere microbial communities from Kellogg Biological Station, Michigan, USA - KBS K1-50-2 metaG | ecosystem: Host-associated > Plants > Roots >...
TCCTTGACCTTGTGCTCGACCTGGCGCTGGTGGCGCGTCTCCTCCATGTCGATGAAGTCGATCACGATCAGGCCGGCGAGGTCGCGCAGGCGGACCTGGCGGGCGATCTCCTCGGCCGCCTCGATGTTGGTGCGCAGCGCCGTCTCCTCGATGTTGCGCTCCTTGGTCGAGCGGCCCGAGTTGACGTCGATGGCGACCAGCGCCTCGGTCGGATTGATGACGATGTAGCCGCCGCTTCTGAGCTGCACGGTCGGCGAATGCATGGCGTCGAACTGGCTTTCCACCTGGTAGCGGTGGAAGAGGGGGATCGCCTCCTTGTAGAGCTCGACCTTGCCGGCCTGGTGCGGCACCAGCTGGCGCATGAACTCCGACGCCGCGGTGAAGCCCGCCTCGCCCTCGACCAGGACCTGGGCGATGTCGGTGTCGTAGACGTCGCGCAGCGAGCGCTTGACCAGGTCGCCTTCCTCGTAGATCAGCGCCGGCGCCGTCGAGCGCATGGTGAGCTCGCGAATCGAGTCCCACAGCCGCGACAGGTATTCGTAGTCGCGCTTGATGTCGATGGTGCTGCGCTCCAGCCCGGCGGTGCGCAGGATCACGCCCATGCCCTGCGGCACGTCGAGCTCACCCAAAATCTCCTTCATCCGCTTGCGGTCGGCGGGGTTGGAGATCTTGCGCGAGATGCCGCCGCCGCGGCCGGCGTTGGGCATCAGCACGCAGTAGCGGCCGGCCAGCGACAGGTAGGTGGTGAGCGCCGCGCCCTTGTTGCCGCGCTCCTCCTTGACGACCTGGACCAGCAGGATCTGCCGGCGCTTGATGACCTCCTGGATCTTGTACTGGCGGATCGGATTGCGGCGGCGACGCTCGCGCGTCTCGCGCTGCTCGACGGCGTCGTCGCCGCCCAGCGTCTCGACCGTGACCTCGGGCTGCGGCGCCTCGGCCAGATCGGTGGCCGCTTCGGGGACCGGTTCGCCTACCAGAACGTCGCTCAGCACCGGCGCTTCGGCCACGCCCAGAACATCGACCGGACCGTGAACGTCGACCGGACCTTCGACGCGTTCGCTGGCGATTTCCGCCGGCTGGGCCGGCGGCTCGGGCTCGGCGACGGGCGCCGGCTCGACGGGCGTCGACTCGGCGGGCGCCGCTTCGAGGGTTGGCGCTTCGGCCGGCGCTGCTTCGGCAGATGCCTGTTCGGCGGCCGGCGCTTCGCTTTCCGCGACGGGCGCCTCGCTCGTCGCCTCTTGCGATGCCGGCTCCTCGGCCGGCGGTGGCTCGCCGAGCGCTTCGGCGCGATTTTGCGCGCGGGCGTCCTCGATGTCGGTGCGGTCGACCCTGTCGCGCCGCCGCGGCTCGTGGTCTTCGTCGGCCTCGGCCTGCAGGCGCTGCTGCTCGGCGATCAGCCGTTCGCGGTCGGCGACCGGGATCTGATAGTAGTCGGGGTGGATTTCGGAGAAGGCCAGGAAGCCGTGGCGGTTGCCGCCATACTCGACGAACGCCGCCTGCAGCGACGGTTCGATGCGAATGACCTTCGCCAGGTAGATGTTGCCCTTGAGGGGCTTGCGACTGGCGGTTTCGAAGTCGAATTCTTCCAGTCGTGTGCCGTCGACCACGACCACCCGTGTCTCTTCGGGGTGGCTCGCATCGATGAGCATGCGCCGTGCCATGGCTCGCTCCCGAGGCGTTGGGTCCCAACCGGCGCGAGCGACCGGCGGCCAAGCCGCCTCCGTGGTGCGAGGGGGACGGTGCGCCATCGACCCGTCGAACGGCCAACTCTTAGCCAAGACGGGGAAGCATCGCGCCGCCGGACCTTTAACTCGGTCCTGCCAACCTCGGGTTTCCTATAGCCACCGCCTGCCTGACAGTCCCTCCGCAAACCCGCCGCGCCCGCATTCTCGTTGGAGGCGCCAGCCCGGTCCGGCTCGGAAACTGCCGTCGGCCCCCCACCCGGCCTCCCCTCACTTTGTGGGGGGAGGTGCCCGAAGGGCGGAGGGGGTCGAACGACGGCGACTGCTCGCAGACCGCAACATACGGGGTTCCCCTGTGAGCGACAATCAAAACATTGAGCCGGGTGAGTACTGTCCATTAAGCGATTGAAAAAACTTGAAATTATGCAAATTCCTGTGTAAGTGGTTGAACATAACAGAACAAGATATAGGCCCCCCTCTCTATTAACCTGGCATTTGCCATGCCTCTCCTTCATCGCCGCGACGTGCTCCTCGCCATGGCCGGGGCGACTGCCCTTGGCTTCGGCATGGACGAGGCTTGGGCGGATCCGGCCCCGCGCGAGACCAGAAAATCGCTGGCCAAGCCCACGCCGCCGTCCAGGCCCAAGCTGGTCGTGCTCGACCCGGGCCATGGCGGCCGGGATCCGGGCGCGATCGGGGGGCGCGGCACCCAGGAAAAAGCCGTGGTGATCGCCATCGCCCGCGAGGTCCAGCGCGAGCTGGTGGCGGCCGGCCGCTACCGCGTCATGCTGACCCGGGCGAGCGACAGCTTCGTCGCCCTGCGCGAGCGGGTGGCGCGCGCGCAGGCGGCCAAGGCCGATCTGTTCCTGTCGCTGCACGCCGATTCCCATGCCGATTCCGAGGTGCGCGGCGCCTCGGTCTACACGCTCTCGGAAGAAGCCAGCGACCGCGAAGCGGCAGCACTTGCGGCGCGCGAGAACCGCGCCGATGCAGTCGTTTCGGGCGTGCGCCTGGCCAACCAGTCGGACACGGTGGCGCGCACCCTGGTCGCCATGAGCCAGCGCGGCACGGTGAACGATTCGCGCCGGCTGGCCGACACCATCGTGCAGACCTTCGCCCGCAACGGCGTGCGCCTGCTGCCGCACACCCATCGCCACGCGGGCTTCGCCGTGCTGACCTCGCCCGACATTCCCGCCGCCCTGGTCGAGCTGGGTTACCTGTCCAATCTACAGGACGAGAAGCTTTTGACCGTGCGCCAGCATCAAATTGCCCTTGCACGGGCACTGCGCGCCTCGGTCGACGCCCATTTCGGCGCCGGCCTTGCCACAAGAAAGGCTTAAGGAACCGGCACAGTCCTCTGCCAGATTTGTCAGATGCCAGATTTGTCAGATTCCTCTCCCCCCTGGGGGAGAGGCTAGGTGAGGGGGTTCGGCGGCTTTGTGCACCCCCTCACCCAGCCTCTCCCCCAAGGGGGGAGAGGAGTCTGAAAGCTAAACGAGGCTGTACGAGGCCGTACGAGTTTGATGGGCTGCGCAGGCGCGCAAAGATGAAGTAGAAGGTCGACGTGCTGAACCTGTTCAAAGTCCTGCTGGCCTTCGCGACGGCCGCCCTGATCGTTGGTACCGGCACCGTGGCGGGCCTGTTCTGGCATTTCAGCCACGGCCTGCCCGATCACAAGACGCTCGCCGACTACCAGCCGGCCACCGTCTCGCGGCTCTATGCCTCGGACGGCCGCCTGCTCGCCGAATATGCCCGCGAGAAGCGGGTGTTCGTGCCGGTGCCCGCCATGCCCAAGCGCGTGCTGGAAGCCTTCGTCGCCGCCGAGGACCAGCGCTTCTTCACCCATCCCGGCGTCGATTTCGTCGGCGTCGTGCGCGCCGTGATCTCCAACGTCGCCAACCCGGGCAAGCGGCCGGAGGGCGCCTCGGGCATCACCCAGCAGGTCGCCAAGAACTTCCTGCTCAGCAACCAGGCGACACTGGCGCGCAAGATCCGCGAGGCCATCCTCGCCTTCCGCATCGAGGAGACCTACTCCAAGGAGCGCATCCTCGAGCTCTATCTCAACGAGATCTATCTCGGCGCGGGCAACTACGGCGTGGCCCAGGCGGCGATCAACTATTTCGACCGCTCGCTGGGCGAGCTCACCCTGTCGGAGACGGCCTATCTCGCGGGCCTGCCCAAGGCGCCCAACCGCTACTCGATCGTGCGCAACGAGAAGGAAGCCTACGCCCGACGCGACTACGTGCTCGGCCGCATGCAGGAGGACGGCTACATCACCGCGGCCGAGGTCCAGCAGGCCAAGGCCGAGAAGCTGACGCTGCGCCGGCGCGGCGCCACCGAGGTCGTGCAGGCCGACTTCTTCGCCGAGGAAGTCCGCCGCAACCTTCTGGCGGCCTATGGCGAGAAGGGCCTCTACGAGGGCGGGCTGACCGTCAGCACCACCCTCGATCCGGCCATCCAGGCGACGGCCGACAAGGCGCTGCGCGACGGCCTTATAGCCTACGACCGCCGCCACGGCTGGCGCGGCGCCTACGCCAAGATCCCCGACATGAGCGCCTGGGAGGAGGAGCTCGCCCGCCTCGCCCAGCGCCGGCCGTTGTTCGCTCCGGCCGGCTGGCAGCTTGCCGTGGTCAGCAAGGTCGAGGCCCAGGCGGTCCAGCTCGTCGGTCTTGCGGATAACGGCACCGGCACGGTGCCCTTCGCCGAGATGACGTGGGCGCGCCCGAACCTGCCGAACCAGGCGGTCGGTGACCCACCGGGCCGTCCCGCCAGCGTCGTGAGTGTGGGCGACGTGATCGTGGTCGAGAAGGTGGACAAGCCGGACGGCGCCAACACCAAGCCCTATCCGCCCAGGACCTACAGCCTGCGCCAGGTGCCCAATGTCGAGGGCGGCGTGGTGGTGATGGATACGCAGACCGGCCGCGTGCTCGCCATGTCGGGCGGCTGGTCGTACGGCCGCAGCCAGTTCAACCGCGCCGTCCAGGCCTCGCGCCAGCCCGGCTCGTCGTTCAAGCCGTTCGTCTATCTGGCGGCGATGGATGCGGGCTTCACGCCGGCCTCGATCGTGCTCGACGCGCCGTTCAGCTACGACCCCGGCGGCGGCCAGCCGATCTGGTCGCCCAGGAACTACGGCAACGACTTTCTCGGGCCGGCGACGGTACGCCGCGGCCTCGAGCTGTCGCGCAACCTGATGACGGTGCGCCTGGCCCAGCAGATCGGCATGAAGCGCGTGGTCAACGTCGCCAAGGAATTCGGCGTCACCGACAACATGCACCTTTATCTGCCGCTGGCGCTGGGCGCCGGCGAGACCACCCTGCTGCGCATGACCATGGCCTACGCCATGCTGGCCAACGGCGCGCTGGAAATCACGCCGAGCCTGGTCGACCGCGTGCAGGATCGCAACGGCAAGACCGTCTACCGCCACGAGCCGCGCGCCTGCCGCGGCTGCGGCGAGCAGCCCGCCGCCCAGGGCGGGGCCAAGCCAACCGCGCCCGAGATCGTCGATTCGCGCAAGCCGTTCCATGACCCCGCGTCGGTCTACCAGGTCGTGCACATGATGCAGGGCGTGACCCAGCGCGGCACGGCGGCGCGGCTCGCCGTCCTGGGGCGGCCGATCGCCGGCAAGACCGGCACGACCAACGACGCGCGCGACAACTGGTTTTTAGGCTCGACGCCCGACATCACCGTCGGCATCTTCATCGGCTTCGACGAGCCGCGCACATTGGGCCACGGCAACCTGGAGACCGGCGGCGGCAACGCCGCGCCGATCTACGAGCAGATGGCCAAGGAGATCTTCAAGGGCAAGCCGCCGACGCCGTTCCGCATCCCGCCCGGCCTGCGCCTGGTCAAGTGGACCTACGAGGGCGGCACGATCGACGAGGTCTTCAAGCCCAACACCGAGCCGGGCTCGGAGGGCGCCAACGCCCCGATCCTCAACGACGGATCGGGCCCCGGTGCCGGTGCAGACGCCGGCACGGGCGGCGGCCCGCAGCAGGCCGGCACCGCGCGGCGTCAGGGCCCGGGGCTTTCGGGGACGGGGGAGACGTATTAGGAGCGCTGGGAGCGCGTACAACGCCAGAAGCGGGTACTTCTCCCACTCATTCACTTATTCACTCATTCCTGCTCTTCCTCTTCCTCCTCTCCCCCGCTAGGGGGAGAGGCTGGGTGAGGGGGAAGCGCACGGTTTTAACCCCCTCACCTAACCTCTCCCCCTAGCGGGGGAGAGGAATATGAGTGAAAGAGGAACGAGGAACGAGGAACGAGAGACGAGAAACGAGAAACGAGAAACGGAAAGACGACGATGCGTGCCGAAGCCCAAGCGATGGTGAACGAGATCGAGGAGTCCCTGGCGCTCCTCAGGAGGCGTCTTTGACTACGATCGAGCGGTCGTCCGTCTCGACGAGCTGAACGCGCGCGCCGAGGATCCGGCGCTGTGGAACGATCCGAAGCAGGCCCAGGCGGTGATGCGCGAGCGCACCAGGCTCGAGGGCGCGATCGCCACCATCAAGCGCCTGCGCGCGGCGATCGACGACAATGTCGGCCTGATCGAGATGGCCGAATCGGAAAAGGACGAGGCGATGATCGCCGACGCCGAGAAGGCACTGGCCGAGGCGCGGCAGGAGGCCGCCAAGGCGCGGCTCGAGACGCTGCTGTCGGGCGAGGCCGACGCCAACAACGCCTATGTCGAGATCAATGCCGGCGCCGGCGGCACCGAGGCCCAGGACTGGGCCGAGATGCTGGCGCGCATGTACACGCGCTGGGCCGAACGCCGCGGCTTCAAGGTGAGCTGGCTCGAGGAGAGCGCCGGCGAAGAGGCCGGCATCAAGTCGTGCGCCTTCAAGGTCGAGGGCGCCAACGCCTATGGCTGGCTGAAGACCGAATCGGGCGTGCACCGGCTGGTGCGCATCTCGCCGTTCGACGGCAACGCGCGGCGCCAGACCAGCTTCGCCTCGGTCTGGGTCTATCCCGAGGTCGACGACAACATCGAGATCGAATTGATCGACAAGGAGCTCCGCGTCGACACCTATCGCGCCTCGGGCTCGGGCGGCCAGCACGTCAACAAGACCGATTCGGCGGTGCGCATCACCCATCTTCCCACCGGCATCGCCGTCGCCGTGCAGCAGGAACGCAGCCAGCACCAGAACCGCGCCAAGGCGATCCAGATGCTGAAGGCGCGGCTCTACGAGCTCGAGCTGCAGAAGCGCGAGGCCGAGCGCCTGGAGGCCGAGGCCAGCAAGACCGACATCGGCTGGGGTCATCAGATCCGGTCGTACGTGCTGCAGCCCTATCAAATGGTGAAGGACCTGCGGACGAACGTGGAGCGCAGCGATCCGCAGAAGGTGCTGGACGGGGATCTGGATGAATTCATGGCGGCGTCGCTGGCGGCAAGAGTGGGCGAGGGGAAGGATAAGGAAGCGGCGTAAACGACTCACCGAGGTGGGGCATCACGTCGACTAAGGAATGAATCGGCCTAAGAAGGACAAAAAGCCAGCGGATCAGTTGGGGCGCGTTCAAGCCACCCGGCCTGCTGCGGTCGCGCTCCTGGAGGACATATCGCACATTCGAAGAGTATGTGTCACCCAATGCCAACACAACCGCCAGTTCGTAATAGGCTGGTGCGATGCTAATGAATTCCGCCTTGTCCATCTTATTTCCTAGTTCAGGGCGAGCATGAGGTGGCGCCAGTATTCAGTGTGATAGTGTTTGATATTGGTCGCAAACCATTTGAGTCTTGCGCCTCGCTTGCCGCATGGTTGGAAAGTCATGACAGCAAAATCGCGTCGCGCCCTGCTCAAGGGCGCCGTTACGCTCGCAGCTCCCTTGGCCTTCCCGGCCATCTTCTCCGGCACCACCCGCGCCCAAGCCACCTGGCCGGCGCGGCCCATCCGCTGCATCGTGCCGCTGCCGCCCGGCGGCGGCACCGATGCGATGGGTCGCCGGGCCATGCAGCGCCTCAGCGAGGTGCTGGGCGTCCCGGTGGTGGTCGACAACAAGCCCGGCGCGGGCGGCACGATCGGCAGCGAGGTTTTAGCCCAGGCCGCGCCGGACGGTTATACGATCGGCATCGCCACCGCGAGCAGCCACGCCGCCGCGCCGGTGTTCCGCAAGGACCTGCCCTACGATCCGGTCAAATCCTTCACCGCCATCACCCTGCTGGGGACGACGCCCTACATCCTGATCGGCGGCCCCGCCGCTGACGCGCGCGACCTCCCTGGATTCATCGCCAACACAAAGGCCCGCCCCGGCAAGGTCGCCTGCGCCTCGCTCGGCGCCTCGACGCTGGGCTACCTGCTGACCAAGCAGTTCGAACTGATCGCCGGCCTAAAAATGGTCGACGTGCCCTACAAGGGCTCGGCGCTGGCCTACCCCGACCTGATGAACGGCACCGTCGCGGTGATGCTCGACAACCCGTCGGGCTCGGCCGGGCTGGTGCGCGAGGAGCGGTTGACGGGCTTCGCCGTCACCAGGCGCTCGCCCGTGCTGCCCGACGTGCCGACCTTCGAAAGCCTGGGCGTAAAAGGCTTCGACGGCGTCTTCTGGTACGGCGTCGTTGCGCCCGCCGGTTTGCCGCCGGAGATCGCGCAGCGCATCCAGCAGGCCCTGGCCGACGCCTTCCTCGCGGGTCCGGGCGCCGCGTCGCTGCGTGCCATGGACGTCGAGCCCATCATGTCGACGCCCGCGGACTTCACGCGCACCATGGCGCAGGAAACGCGCGACCTGCGCGCGCTCGCCGATCGCCTTGGCATCAAGCCGACGGAGTAAGACCACCACCTCACCCTGAGGAGGCGCGAAGCGCCGTCTCGAAGGGTGGGCAACAAACAAGGTGCTCGCTCCACCCTTCGAGACGCCACGCTTCGCGTGGCTCCTCAGGGTGAGGTCGGGTGCGGACTTACCTCAGCCATGGAGTGTTCCAATTTGAACATTTGCCGTCCTGAAAAGCGCCTATGAGTCCGGCTGCCCGCGTTCAGCGTCGGGAGGGCTGTCTCATGAGACGCAATCCGATCTCGGTCTCTGCTCTATGGTTGTTCCTGTTGTCGTCCCTTGCGCGGCGCAACGGGCTGCTGTCCCTGAGCTTCCGCTCGAGAAGAAAGCAACACCGCTGAGATTGCACCCTATTCAGGACGCACGTCGACGCCAAGCTGCTTGAGAATTTCCGACTGCTCGCTTTCACTGATCGTCAGTCCCGCGTAGTCGGAGAGGACCGCCAGGTTCAAACCGGAGATCTGCGATCCCCGAAGGTCCGTCTGGCCCAGCTTGGCGCGGTCCCACTCGGCGCGATCGAGGGCGCAGGCCAACAGCGTGGCATGGCTCAGGTCGGTGTCGATGAAGGACGCCTCCGAAAATTTGCAGGACAGGAATTCGCAGCTCTGCAGCTGCAACCTCGACAAATCGGCGAAGCTGAAGTTGCACTTATCGAAGAAGGCCTTCGTCAATACTGACCGCCTGGAGAGCACCTTCGTGAAGGTCGACTGGTGGAACCGTGCGCCGCGAAAACTGCATTCGATCGCCCGGACGTTATAGAGATCGCAGCGCTCGAACGAGCTCGTCGCAAAGTTGCATTTGACCGCCTCCGCGGCCTGCATGTCACAAAAGGCGAAGGTGCATCCTTTTTTCTGCTTCACATCGAACAAGGCACAACCGTCAAACTGCGTGCCGGCCAGTTTGCAGCTCGAGAACCGCGTCGGCTCGAACGTGCAGTTCTTGAACGCCGACCCCGAGAAATCGGCGCTGCGGATCGTCGGCACGCGGAACAGGCAGCGGTCGAATCGACTCTCCGTGAAATCGACCCCCTCCAACGCGAGGGTTGCCGGAAACAGGATGCCGCTGAAGGTTAGGCTTGTTTCCGCCGCCGCCCGCAATTCTTCTTCAGAGATTGCGCGCTGGACCGGGTCTTCGCTGGCCATGGGAACGTCCTGGTCGAAATTGGTCTTCGGTGGAGTTTGCCGCCGTCTGGAAGCCTATCTAAGCTGTCGGGCAAGAGGAGACCACCATGGACGGCAGCCCCAACCGGACCTTTCAGGTCAACGAACTGACGCCCGATCCCAACGTCGCCTTCGATCCCAAGGTCGTGAAAAGCTACATCACCTACGCCCATCGCCTGGCGGCGCGCGGGCTGGTGAACTCGAGCGTCGGCGGCATGGTGATCCGCGTCGCCCATCCCGATCATCCGGACGGCGTGTGCTACGCCAAGCCGCAAGGCATCAGCCTGGAGGAGGTCGAGGCCGAGGACCTGGTGATCACCGACATCCCGTGGGGCCGCATCCTGCGGGGCGAGCGGGCGACCACGGTGGGCCATCAGATGAACCGCGAGATCCTGCGGCTGCGGCCCGACGTCAACTCAGTGATCCACCTGCACCACGACGAGATGATCGCCTTCATGGCGGCGGGCTACGAGACGATCCGCTCGTTCAGCCTGACCTACGGCTACCTGATGCAGAAGCCCGCGCACTACCTGCCGGCCCACCTCAACGTCGAGGAGGATGTCGGGCCGATCAAGAATTTCATCCAGGACACCAACTGCATCATCATGAAGCGGCACGGCTTCACGGTGCTCGGCCGCACGGTGTCGGAGGCCTATCACCGGACCTGCGTGCTGGTGAGCGAGATCAAGCGCAACATCATCGTCGAGCAACTGTGCGCGGCCAACGGCCGGACGCCGGACTACATCTCCGAGGAGGAGATGGCGTACATGGCCACGCACGGCGACGCGGTGATGTATCCCAAGCTGGTCAAGAAGGCGGGGTGAGGAGCAGTCCCCGTCGTCTCTCCGCTCCGCCTCGCGGAGTTTACCCCGAGGGTTTCCGAGGGGCTCGGCTCCGGTCGAGACGACGGGCACATGAGGGGCGGGCGACGCCGACTATAGACTGGGGCTAGGAGCGAGCCGGCGTCGTCGTCTGGTCCTCGCCGGCCGTCGCCTTCCACCTTGGCGCGGCCAGCGTCTCGGCGAAGTTGGTGAACATGAGATTGAACGAGATGCTGATGCGCTCGGTCGTGCCCTGATTGGAGGGAACGTGGTGCCGGAGCCAGGACGGGAAGATCACCATGCGGCCCGGCTGCGGTTGGGCGACGGAGGCGTTGGCGGTAACGCGGCTGAGCTTGCCGGTCCACGGCAACATCAGGACCGGTCGCGGGTCCTGGAAGACGAGTGCCGGGCCGCCCTCGGGTACGGCGACATAGTAGACGCCGCTCAGGTAATTGTTCGGGTGATTGTGGGTCGGGTGGTAGGCGCCGGGCGGATTGATGTTTGCCCAGCAGCCCGTGATCATCATCGGGAAACGCTCGACTCCCAGGTACTGCGCGACGCTCTGGGCGATGATCTCGACGAACTTGGTGAAGTCGGCGAAGGCCGGACGCGTGTGCAGATCCTGCGGCGTCTGCCAGTTGCTGCCGCTCGGTACGGTCGGGCGCGGCGAGATGATATTTTCGATTTCGGTTTTGAGCCTGGCGTTGAAGACCACGGCATCCGCCGCGGCAAGGTCGGCGACCCAAAGCGGCGTGGGGAAGAGTTCCTGGACTTCCTGCTTTACCCGCATCCCCTTGCTCTCGAAGAAGTGGCCGATCTAAGCCAAGCAAGTAAACTCGCGCCACTGTGTCCCGGCTGACTTACGGCGTCCTTTCGGCTGACTTACGGCGTCCTTTCGTCCGCCAGGACCAACGTCCCGAGCACCGGGGTACAATTCCGAACTCTACGAGGAAGCCGTTTACCACCGGATAGCCGATCGGCGTGTCGGGGCTATCGAGCCAAGCGCTGGCGCGCGGATTCTCCCCTCTTTTTCGATCTCGGCAAGCGGAATTTCATTGTCTCTGCACCTGCCGGGACCTGGAAAGCCCACAGGGACGATTCCTGAAAATTTCAGATCTGGAATCGGCATACACCTCGACTGGGGCTTTCCCCCTCCGGCCCTGCGGGCCACCTCCCCCGATTACAGGGGAGGGATGAAATCTTGCCTAAAGCCTGATGTTGGCGGCGCGGATGACCTTGCCCCACTTCTCGGTTTCGTCGGCAATGACCTTGCCGAAGTCGGCGGGCGAGCCGGGAATCAGCGTGCCGCCGAGGTCGGCCAGCCGGACCTTCAACCTGGCATCGGCGAGGCCGGCATTGGCTTCCCTGTTCAGCCGCTCGATGATCTCGGCCGGCATCTTTTGCGGCGCGCCGATGCCGTACCACGCGCTCGCCTCGTAGCCCGGCACGAATTCGCCCACGGTCGGCAGGTCGGGCAGCGCCGCCGCCCGCGCCGCCGTGGTGACGGCCAGCGCTCTCAGCTTGCCGGTCCTGACGTACTCGATCGAGGCGGGCGAGGTGGCGAACAGGACCTGGACCTGTCCGCCCAGCAGGTCGGCCAGCGCCGGCGCCTGGCCGCGATAGGGCACGTGGACCATGCTGACGCCGGTCAGCGACTTGAACAGTTCGCCGGCGAGGTGGGCGGCGCTGCCGTTGCCCGCCGACGCCATGTTGACCTTGCCGGGCTCGGCCTTGGCGTAGGCGATGAATTCGAGGACGGTCTGCGCGGGAAACGAGGGATGGATCACCATCACGTTCGGCACGGTCATGAGGCCGGCGACCGGGGCGATGTCGCGGATGAAGTTGAAGCTGAGCGCTTCGTAGAGGGTGGCGTTGATCGCGTTGGGCTGGCCGACCAGCAGCAGCGTATAGCCGTCGGGGGCGGCGTGGACGACCGCCTCGGTCGCCATGTTGGTGGCGGCGCCGGGGCGGTTCTCGATCACGAAGGGCTGTCCCAGCCGATCCGAAAGCCACTGCCCCATCAGGCGCGCGACGATGTCGTTGCCGCCGCCGGGCGCGTAGCCGACGAGCCAGCGCACGGGGCGGGAGGGCCAGGCTTGCGCGCCTGCCCGTCGCGCCGCGATCGGCAGCGCCGCAGCGGCCGCGGCAAGATGCTGGAAGTGACGGCGGGAAAGCTCCATCTCGGTCCTTCGCTCGGCGAAGGCGTCGACTGTGGCAGTCGCCGGCACTGCAGTCACCATGCGACGCCAACCGTTGGGGCCACCCGCTCCGGTCGCGCAATCGCTTGCAGCCCGGGCGAAATCCAGCCCGGATTTCGCCACATCAAGCCGGGCAGTCGCCGCCGCGCAACCGTAGGCGCTCATCTTCGTTGTAATCGATGATCGGACTCTGGGAGTTGCTCATGTCACGCATTTCTTCGCTCCTTGTGTGCGCCGCCCTGGCGCTGGCGACCGCCGCTTGTGGCGACACGCCAGGACAACGCGCGGTGACCGGCGGCGCGATCGGCGCCGGTGGCGGTGCGCTGGTTGGTGCCGCGGCCGGCAATCCGCTGGCGGGTGCCATCGTCGGCGGCCTGGGTGGCGCCGCGATCGGCGCAGCGACGACGCCGAACCGTAACTGGTAGGTCTTCTGCGAGAACGGCCGCCGGTCGGGTTCGCTCTGTCGAACCCGATACGGCGGCTTTTTTGCGACTCGTCGCGGCGGGGAGGGGATGGCTGCGCGCCGAAACTGGGCCCGGCTCGGACCAAGCACGAAGGCCTTGGGTTCAATGGTCGTTTGGCGGTGTTCGCCACGGAGAAATTCGGCTCGATGGGGGCGTTCTATGTCCTCGTCGTGTGGATGTTCGGCTGGATGGCCCTGGCCAGCCTGGGGTTCAGCGGATTTCGCAACGATCCGTACCCCTTCGACTTTCTGCTTTTCCTGAGCAACCTGGTTCAATTGTTCGCCCTGCCCATCCTGGCGGTCGGCCAGCAGGTTCTGAGCCGCGCGTCCGACAAACAGGCCGAACTCACCTTCAGGGACGCCGAGGCGATCCTGAAACTCCAGGATGACGTCCGCCATTTGATCGAAATAAACAACGAGATGACCCGGGAAATTCACAGGGCCATCCAGAACAATGGCGAAAAGGCACCAAGCCCTGCTTGATCGTCGGCATCAACGTGCCGCCGCGCGCACCATGTCGGCGCATTTCTCGCCGATCATGATCGTGGGCGCGTTGGTGTTGCCGGCCACGATCGAGGGCATGATCGAGGCATCGGCGACGCGCAGGGCGGCGATGCCGTGGACCCGGAGCTGGGGGTCGACCACCGCATCGACCTCGCGACCCATGCGGCAGGTGCCGACCGGGTGCAGGTTCGACACGCCGTTGGCGCGGATGAAGGCCCTGAGCTCGGCTTCGCTGGTGACCTCGGCGCCCGGCAGGATCTCCTCGCCGACGAAAGGTTTTAGCGCCGGTTGCCGGGCGATCTCGCGGCAGAGCCGTATGCCGTGGAGCAGCGCCTCGAAATCGTAGGCGCTTTTCAGGAAATTGAATCGGATCTCCGGCGCCGCCAGCGGATCGGGCGATTTCAGCCGCACCGTGCCGCGACCATCGGGCCTGAGATGCACCGGGCTGAGGCCAAAGGCCGAGAAGGGCTGCGGCACCACGCCGGCCCGCGTCCTTTCCTTGGTCGCCCAGGCGAACATGTTGATCTGCAGGTCCGGCCGCTCCAGCCGTTTGTCGCTGCGCACCAGCGCGCCGACGAACAGCCCCATGGCTGCCAGCGGCCCGGTACGGCCAAAGGCATATTGCGCCGCCGCCATCAGCCGGCGCGGCAGGCTTAGAGCCAGGTCGTTCATGGTGACCGGCTGCGTGCAGCGATAGGCGACATAGGTGTTGAAGTGGTCGTGCAGGTGGCTGCCGACGCCGGGCATGTCCTTGATCACGGCGATGCCGTGCTGTTTCAGATGCGCCGCCGGGCCGAGGCCGGACAGCATCAAGAGCTGCGGCGAGCCGTAGACGCCGCCCGAGACGATCACCTCGCGCGTCGCCCGCGCCGTCGTGAGGCCGTCTGGCGTGCGGTATTCGACGCCCGCGGCACGGCCATCCTCGATCAGCACGCGCGTCGCATGCGCCGACGTGGCGATGGTCAGGTTCCTGCGCTGCTTGGCGCCGCTCAGATAGGCCCGCGCGCTCGACCAGCGCCGCGCGCTGCTGATGGTGCTCTGGTAGTAGCCGACGCCGTCCTGGGTGGCGCCGTTGAAGTCGGGATTGGCGGGGATGCCGGCCTGCACCGCGGCGTCGTGCATCGCCTTGGCAAGCGTCGGCTGCCAGCGATGGTCGCTCACCTTCAGCGGACCGCCGGTGCCGTGAAAGGCGTCGGCGCCGCGCGCGTTGTCCTCGGCCCGCTTGAAGTAGGTCAGCACCGAATCGTAGTCCCAGCCCTCGCAGCCGCGCTGGCGCCATTCGTCGTAGTCGGCTGAATTGCCGCGCATGTAGACCATGCCGTTGATCGAGCTGGTGCCGCCCAACACCTTGCCGCGCGGCTGGTACAGCACGCGGCCGTTGAGCTCGGGCTCGGGCTCCGAATCGAACATCCAGTTGACGCGCGGGTTGTTGAACGTCTTGTGGTAGCCGAGCGGGATGTGGATCCACGGATAGGTGTCGCGCGGGCCGGCTTCGAGGAGCAGCACGCGAAAGCGGCCGTCCTCGCTCAGCCGCCCAGCGACGGCGCAGCCGGCCGAGCCGGCCCCGGTGACGATGAAATCGTAGGAAGCCTCGTTCGGCACGCCACCGCTTCCGGCAGAGGGCTAACCCCTGCCGAGTCCGCGGATCAGGCCAACGACCAGCAGCAGGATGATCGCGCCCAGCGCCGAATAGATGATTTCCGCGACGATGCCGGTGCCGATGTGAATGCCGAACCGCGGGAACAGCCAGGCTGCCACGAACGCACCGGCAATGCCGACCAGAAGATCGCCGATCAGGCCGAACCCGGTGCCGCGAACGATCTTGCCGGCCAGCCAGCCGGCGACGATGCCGACGACGAGAATGACCAGGATGCTTTCGGTCGCCATGTCCATGACTGCGTCCTCCCCGGCGGCGTTGGTTCAAATGCCTCGCCGCAGACCTCTCTACCCCAAGAACGCGCGCCAACCTATAGTCGGGACGATGGCCAACCCGCCAACCAGCCCCGCGCAGTTCCTGTCTTCCCTCCTGACGGCCGTGCGCGAACTCACCGGGCGGCGGCCGCCGCCCACCTGGACGCACGTCGACAAGGTCCAGCGCAAGCTCGGGACCGACAATACCGACGCCGTCGAGGCCGCGATCCGGCTCGCCGTCGGCCGCGGCTGGCTGCGCTCCGATGGCGATCCGCCCTCGTCGGTCACGCTGACCGTCGCAGGCGTCAAGCTGCTGGAGCCCGGTGGCGCAGAGGGCGCGGCAGCGGGCAAGCCGAAGTAGCTAGAGCGACGGCCGCCGCCACGCGGCGGACCTGAAGCGCAGTCAGGCGTCGTCCGTGACAGGCGCGGCGCTGCCGCAATGGCCGCAGCGCAAGCTGGCCGTTCCGCGCAATCCCCTGCAGCCTGGGCAGACGCCGATTGCGAATTTCGAGATGTCCCGCAGCGCGCGGTCCGTCGGCCCCGGCGGGGCTGCAAACCAGTGTTGAAGTTCATTCAACCACTTGAAGCGCATGGTCCCTCAGGCGCTCGACGGCAAGCAAGCGGCCTAGTCGGCCGCTTTCGCCTCCGGCTCCAGCGCGTCCAGCACCTTCGGTGGCGACATGGGCAGGCTGTCGAGCCGAAGACCCAAGGCGCCGTGGACGGCATTGGCGACCGCCGCCATCACCGGAACCAGCGGCACCTCGCCGACGCCGCGAACGCCCTGCGGATGCTTGGGGTTGGGGATCTCGATCATCACGGTGTCGATCATCGGCAGGTCGGAGGTGACGGGCATGCGATAGTCGAGGAAGCCCGGGTTATCGAGCTTGCCGGTCTTGTCGTAGATGTACTCCTCGCTCAGCGCCCAGCCGATGCCCTGGGCGACGCCGCCCTGCATCTGGCCCTCGACGTAATCGGGATGGATCGCCCGGCCGACATCCTGGAAGGCGGTGTAGCGCGTGACCCAGACGCGGCCGGTGTCGCGGTCGACCTCGACGTCACAGATATGCGTGCTGAAGCCGCCCTCGGCGCCGGCGGTGTTGGTCGAGGCACCAGCCCCGATCGGCCCGCCGGTCTCGGTCGCCCGGGCGGCGAGCTGGGCCAGCGACAGCGGATCGAACTTGCCGGCATTGTCGCCGGCGGGCTTGGCCTCGCCGTTGTCCCAGGTGATGGCGTCGGGATCGATCTTCCAGATCTTGGCCGCGCGCTGGCGAAGTTGGGTGATGACCTTCTCCGCCGCTTGCGTCACCACCATGGCGGAGGCGAAGGTGACGCGGCTGCCGCCGGTCAGGTTCGAGAAGCCGATGCTGCTGGTGTCGCCGATCAGCACCTGGACCTTGCTGTGGTCGATGCCGAGAAGCTCGGCGGCGATGTTGGCCGTCGAGGCGCGCGAGCCGCCGATGTCGGGATGGCCGGTCATCACCACGACCGAGCCGTCCTCGTTGATGCTCATCTGGGCGCTCGATTCGCCGCCGGCGTTGAACCAGTAGCCGCTCGCCACGCCGCGGCCCTGGTTGGGCTTGAGCGGCGCCTTGTAGTGCGGATGGGCAAGCGCCTGCTTCACCGTCTCCTGGTAGCCCATGACCGGATAGACCGGACCGTGCACCGCCTTGGTGCCCTGCTTGGCCGAGTTCTTGAGGCGGAGCTCGAGCGGATCCATCCTGAGCTTCTCGGCCAGCTCATCGAGCACGCACTCGACGGCATAGGCGCCGATCGGTGCGCCGGGCGCGCGGTAGGCCGCGACCTTCGAGCGATTGGAAACCACGTCGTAGCCCACCGTGTGGGCATTCTCGATGTCGTAGGGCCCGAAGGCGCAGCCGGCGGCGCCGCGGATCGGCGAGCCGGGAAAGGCGCCGGCCTGCAGGTAGTAGGTGCCCTGGGCGGCGACGATCGTGCCGTCCTTCCTGGCGCCGATCTTGACCTTGCTGATCGAGCCCGAGGTCGGGCCGGAGGCACGGAACACTTCTTCGCGCGACATCACCATCTTGACGGGCTTGCCCGACTTGCGCGCCAGGATCAGCGCCAGCGGCTCGAGGTAGATGATGGTCTTGCCGCCGAAGCCGCCGCCGATCTCGGCCGGGATGGCGCGGATGTCGCTCTGCGTCATGCCCGTCAGCAGCGCCGACATGGCGCGGACCATGAACTGGCCCTGGCTCGAACTCCAGATCGTGGCCTTGCCGTCGGTGACGCTGACCAGGCAGGCATGCGGCTCGATATAGCCCTGGTGCACGGCCTCGGTCTTGAAGCTGCGCTCGACGATCACGTCGGCCTGCTTGAAGCCGGCCTCGACGTCGCCCTTCTTGTGCTCCAGCGTGCCGGCGATGTTGGAGGGCTTGTCCTGGAACTTGATGTGGTCGTGCAGGATGGGCGCGCCGGGCTTGATCGCCGCCTCGACGTCGATCGCCCACTGCAGCACCTCGTAGTCGACCTTGATCAGCTTCAGCGCTTCCGCCGCGATCGATTGCGAGGTGGCGGCGACGGCGGCCACCGGATGGCCGTGGAACAGCGCCTTGTCGCGCGCCATGACGTTGCGGCACATCCAGCGCATGTCCTGGATGCCCAGCATCACCGGCCCCTTGGCGACCGGAAAATCGACGATGTCCTTGGCCGTCATCACAGCCATGACGCCCGGCATCGCCTCGGCCTTCGAGGTGTCGATCGACTTGATGCGGGCATGGGGATGGGGGCTGCGCAGGACCTTGCCCCAGATCATGCCGGGCATGTTGGTGTCGGCGGCGTAGGCCGCCCGCCCGGTGACCTTGTCGGCGCCGTCGGGCCGGGGGGTGCGCTTGCCGATCCACTTGTTGTTCGAATCGCCGGTCATGGCTGTCCATCCTGTGCCGTTCGGGAAGGGGCCAATCAAAGCGGGTCGGGCCGCCAAGTCAATGGCCCACACGGCTTAAGAAAGCGCGCAGCAAAAAGCCCGGCCGGGTGGGGTCCCGGCCGGACTCGGAGGGGACGCCGATTTAGCGGCGCATCGGGTTGCCGCGGGCGTCGAGACGGTTGCCGCGGCTGTCGTACTTGAAGCCGTATTCGTCGGTCATGTAGACGTTACCGCGCGCCTGGCCGCCGTATTGCAGCTGGGCCTGCGAGGTGTAGTCGCTGCGCGGCGCGCCGGCCGCGCTCTGCTGCTTGTTAGTCTGCGACAGGATGGTGGTGGAGCTCGTCCTGCCGGTATAGTTCTGGTCGACATTGCCGGTCGGGCTGCCGATGTCGCGCACGCGCGCCGCACCGTTGGCGCCGCCCGGCGCGTCGTTGGGACCCGGCGGCATCCAGTTGGACGGCCAGCTCTGGGCCATCGCCGCGGAGCCCGAGAGGGCCAGCACGCAGGCGACGAGGGTCGATGTCTTCAGCATGGCGTTTCTCCTTGCTGGTTGAGCATGTAAACAAAACGCCCCCGTCGACGGCGGCGTTGCAGGGCCGCCGCGGGCGACATCGGGGCCATGCCCCGGTGCTGCCGCAATTGAACAGCGTAAGGATCCGACATGGCGATGCGGACGAAACGGAAAGACAGCCGGTTGAGCGAGCCGGTCCAACGGTCTATACCATCTGGTATAGACCAGAGGGATGATCGCATGCAGACCGCGAAACTCTTCAAGAACGGCCGCAGCCAGGCCGTCCGCCTACCCAAGGAATTCCGCTTCGAAGGCGACGAGGTGTACGTACGGCGCGAGGGGAATTCAGTTGTCTTGCTGCCCAAGAAGAAGCCTAAGGAAAATGCCTGGAAGGACTTCTTCGCGGCTCTCGACATGTACGATCCCGCGTTCCCGATCGAACGTCATCAACCGAGGGAACAGCAGGTCCGCAAGTCGATCGAGGAGTTGTTCGCACCGCGCCGCAGGCGATCGGCGAGAAAAAAATGAAGGTCCTGCTCGACACGGACATCACGTCCTACATATTCGCGCATCGCGACGAGCACGTCCGCAAGCGGTTCTTGGCCTTTGCGATCGGCGATATCGGCATTTCCACCATTACAGCAGCCGAACTTGCATTCGGGTCGGCACTCAATCGATCCGAACGCAATCGCAGAGCCGTCGAACGCGCCCTGGAGTCGCTCGCGATCTTGCCATTCGACCTCGCTGCGGCGCGCGCCTACGGCCAAGTTCGAACAGCGCTTCATCGGCGCGGCACGCTCATCGGTCCGCTCGACATGTTGATCGCCGCGCACGCGATCGCGCTCGATATTCCACTGGTGACCAACAACGTCCGCGAATTCCGCCGCGTGCCGGGGCTGCGTGTCGAGAACTGGCTCGGTTGATCGTCTGGAGCGAACGATGTGGTTTGTATTCGAAGCCGAGTACGCGACCGAGAACGGGCGGGCCAACTGGAACAAGCCGATCCGCGAGACCATGGTCTGGCACGGCCCGTTCGAGACCGGCGCCGCGGCCGACGAGGTCGTGCGCGCCCGGATGTGGGCGAAAATCGACATCTACGCCCACAAGGCGCGCGCGGTCGACCTGACGGTGGGGGACTGAGCGGGCGCGTCGCCTAAGCTGGCAGCCAAGCGGCGTCCCGGGCGTTGTCTGCTCATGCCGTCGACCGTCATCCGCTCCTACCGGTACGATCCGCAACGGCGGGAGCTCGCCATCGTCTTCCAGACGCGGCGCGCCTACACCTATAGCTAGCGAGGTGCCGCACGAAACCCATGCGGGCCTGAAGGCTGCTTCCTCAAAAGGCGAGTTCTTCAATCGGCATATTCGCGGCAAGTTCGCTTTCACGCGGGAGGCGGACGTCCTGCCGTCCGAGCCGCGGGCCGCCAGGGCCACCAAGGGCCGGCGCGCGGAACGGCAGACGCTGCGTGCTTGAAGCCCGCCGCGCCGCACCCTAGCCTCGCCGTCGATTGAACGGGAGGAGACCTCATGGCGACGATCGATGTCCAGGTTCATTGCTACGAGCGCAATCACCCCGGCCGGCCATGGGCCGCGGTTCTCGCCGGACCGCCGCAGGTCACCGGCGAGGACATGATCAAGGCGATGGACGAGGTCGGCGTCGACGGCGCGCTGCTGATCTCGGT
>Ga0070698_100002416_pt1 | contig 20570 bp, 18 predicted proteins | sample KBSK1502metaG_FD_65477 | JGI IMG/M metagenome (GOLD analysis project Ga0070698, IMG submission 65477) | Corn, switchgrass and miscanthus rhizosphere microbial communities from Kellogg Biological Station, Michigan, USA - KBS K1-50-2 metaG | ecosystem: Host-associated > Plants > Roots >...
GATGGTCGCCTACCACGACGACGAGTGGGGCGTGCCGTGTCACGACGACGTCGAGCTGTTCGAACGGCTGGCGCTCGAGTCGTTCCAGGCCGGGCTGTCGTGGTCGACGATCCTCAACAAGCGCGAGTCCTTCCGCTCAGCATTCGCCGGGTTCGACCCGCGGACGGTCGCGGCGTTCGACGACGCGGACCGGGAGCGCCTCATGGCGGATGCCGCGATCGTTCGCAACCGGGCCAAGATCGACGCCACCATCGGCAATGCCGTCGCGCTCCTGGCCACGGCCGCGGAATCCGGGTCGTTCGATGCGTACCTCGCGTCGATGGTGCCGGGGCCGCCGGCCCGGCTGCCGGCTTCGGCCAGCGCCGGCGATATCCCGGCCACGACGGCCATGTCCGACGCGCTGTCGAAGGACCTGCGCGGCCGCGGCTTCAAGTTCGTCGGGTCGACGATCGTCTACGCCTTCATGCAGAGCGTCGGCCTGGTCGACGACCACCTGCCGGTCTGCTTCCGCTACGGCGTGACACGCTAGCTGTCACAGGCGGCTTCGAGACTCCGGGTCAAGCCAACCGGCAGCCAGGAGAGACGAAGCACCATGATCACCATCGATTGCCCGCTGTGCGCGGGCCAGGCCGCGACGGACGAGGCGCTCACGCTCGTCACGTGCGATGACTGCGGGATCTCGGCGGAGATCGCCGCGGATCCCGTCCGCAGCCTGGACGTGGCCGCCTAGCCCGAGGCGCGCGGCTGGACCGACGAGCGACGCAGGGCCCGCACGGGAACGAACACGAGGCTGAGGCCCGCGAGGACGAACCCCATGACCGCGATGGTCGTCGCGCCGCTCGTCAGGTCGATGAGCGCGCCGCCGACCAGCAGGCCGAGGGGCTGCAACCCGAGCGAGATCGTACGGGCGGTGCTGCCGATGCGGCCGAGCAGCGCGTCCGGCGACAGCGCCGTGCGCAGCGTGATGTAGGTCACCAGCACCAACGACTGCGCCACGCCCGAACCGACCGCGACCGCCAGCAAGACCGGGACCTGGTCGGTGGTCGCCACGATCATCAGGAAGATGCCGGTCGCGAACGTGCCGCCGAGGAGGATCGGCGCCACCGGGCGGCGGCCCGCCCGCGAGGTCAGGAGCGCACCGACCACCGTGCCGATCCCGTACGACGTGAGGATCAGGCCCAGGATCGTGTCCGGGTAATCGAGGTCGCGGGTGATGTAAACGGCCAGCGCGGTCACCAGCGGCGCCGTCGAGATCGACACCACGCCCCAGAAGGAGATGATCGCCCGGAGCGTCGGGTCGGCCAGGATGTAGTCGATGCCCTCGCGGATGTCCTCGAGGAGGCTCGCCGGCGCCCGATCGACCGGGGCGCGCAGGTCGCGCCGCACGAACGCCAGGGCCAGCCCCGACAGGGCGAACGAGACCGCGTCGATGCCCAGGGTCGGGCCGGGACCGATCGTCGCGGACAGGACGCCGGCGACCGCTGGTCCGACGATGTAGCCGACCGAGTAGATCGCCTCGAAGTACGAGTTCGCGCGGACGATCTGGGATCGCCCGACGAGCGCGGGTACGGACGCGGTGTAGCCGGCGAGGAACAGCGCGCGCAGCACGCTCATCGGGGCGGCGACCACAAGGATGACGATCATCGTCGGGCCGCCGACGAGAACGGAGATCGGGATCGAGGCGGTCAGCGCGGCTCGCCCCAGATCGGCCAGGAACATCATCCGCTTGCGGTCGTTCCGGTCCGCGAGCGCGCCGGCCACCATCCCGAACACGAGGTCGGGCAGGGTCTGCAGCGCGCCGACGAGACCCATCGCCAGTCCGGAGCCGGTGAGCGCCAGGACTAATAGCGGCAGGGCCGTGAAGCTCACCGCATCGCCCAGCGCGGAGACCCCCTGCGAGGTCAGCAGCACCCGGAAGTCGCGATTGCGCGCGAGCGGTTCGTCGTGCTGCGCCGGCGGGTCGGCGGTCGTGGCGGGGGCGGTCACCGGCGGATGGTACGGGAGCCCGGAGGGCACTGGCGCTGCCGTAGCATGCGGCGGTGGATCTTGACCAGGCGAGCGCGGCGATCATCGCGGCCGGCCGCCGTCTCGGCGCACGCGGCCTGATCTCGGCCGGGGAAGGCAACCTCTCGATCCGGGTTGACGCCGATCGGCTGCTGATCACCCCGACCGGCCGGCGCAAGGACGAGCTGGAGCCCGACGAACTGGTGGTCGTACGAATCGGTGATGCTGCCGAGCGTGAGGCGCGCTCCATCTCCGGGTTGGCGCCATCGTCAGACCTCGCGATCCACCTCGCCGTGCACGAGGCCAGGCCGGACATCGGCGCGGTCGCCCATGCCCACCTCCCGGCATCGATGGCGCTGACACTCGCGGGCGAGTACCCGGACCCGGCGTCCTTGCCGGAGACGGCCGAGTTGCTCCCTCGGCTGCCGTTCGTGGCATTCGGAGAGATGGGGAGCGCCGAGTTGGCCAGCCGGATCGCCGAGCGGCTCGCGGAGGGACCCGAGCCCTATCCGGGTGCGGCGCTGCTCGAGCGGCACGGCGCCGTCGCGGTCGGACCGGTCCTCGAGACGGCAGTCGACCGCCTGGAGCTCATCGAGGTCCTGTGCCGAACCTGGCGCGACGCGCTGCTCCTGCGCGCGGCCCGCGCGACGCTGGATCGAGGCGGGTAGCATCGGGCGTGCCCACAACCGACGCCGGAGGCGCCGGAACCTTGAGGAGGGATGATGTCCACACGCAAGTACCTGGCCGAGCTGCTCGGCACGTTCCTGTTCCTCACCATCGGTTACGCCTCGGTCGCGGCGTTCGGCGCGGCGGGCGTGCCCGGCCTCCTGGTGGTGCCGTTCGCGTTCCCGCTCGGCCTGCTCGCGGCGATCTTCGCGGTGGGCCACATCTCTGGCGGGCACTTCAATCCGGCCGTGACGATCGCGATGGTGCTGGACAAGCGGACCCTGCCGGTGGACGCGGTCGGGTACATCGTCGCCCAGGCCATCGGCGCGATCGGCGCCGCGGCCTTCGTGCTGGTCGTCGCGGGCCAGGCGTCGGTCTCGGCCGGGATCACGAAGCCGGGTGGCGGCGTGACCGAGATCGGGGCCCTGCTCCTGGAGATCGTGCTGACCGCGGGTTTCGTGGCCGTCATCCTTACCGCGACCAAGCGGGCGCCGCTACTGGCCCCACTGGCGATCCCGCTCACCCTGGTGGCGATCCATTTCGCGGCGGCGCCGCTTTCGGGCGCGTCGGTCAACCCGGTCCGGTCGTTGGGCTCGGCGCTGATCGGCGGCGATCTCGGCGGGCTATGGATCTACATCGTCGCGCCGATCCTGGGCTCGGCCGTGGGTTGGGGCGTCTTCCGCGTGATCGACGGCGGCGGCGAGGAGGCGCTGGGCTAGGTCCGGCCGCGGCGCTCGAGGCGCCGTTCCGGCGCGGTACCGGCTCGGTCAGAGATCCTCGAGGCTGAACCGCCGGGCGTTGCCCATCTGCCCCCACACGCGGGCTTGGGTCACCGCCAGCAGTTGGCGGATGTGGTTGCGGTCGTGGTGGACCCACTCACCAAGGAGCTCGTCAACGCGCAGCAGACCGACCTCCGGATGGAGGCCGGAGCGCCCGAGGTCGGTCGTGGCGAGCGTGCGAACGAGCGCGACACCGTCGGCGCGGAGCGCCAGGAATTCCTCGACCAGCTCGCGGGGCTCACGCAGGTGATCCCGGCGCGCCTCGGCGACGGCGGGTGGGTCCCACGCCTCGAGGTCGGGCGGAAGATCGGGCCGGTCGCCGTGCGCGGCCTCGATGATCCGCCGGATCCGGCCGGCGAACCCGCGCCGTTCCGCCTCGATCAGGTGGCCGACGCACTCGTTCGCGCTCCACTCCCCCGGCGCCGGCCGCCAACCCGCCGCGGCGCCCAGCCCGGCCAGCTCCGCCGCGATCGTGGTTCCGCTGGCCCCCAGCAGGCCGGCGATCGTCGAGACGTCGAGCGCGGGAAGCGCCTCGGCGTTGGCGGCGAACGGGTCGGTCATGTGGCGGGCTCCGTCCGCGGCGCGGGTTTGGCCGCCGGCTCCGAGGCGGGCGTGGCCGCCGGCTGCGCCGCGGGTGCGGGCGCTGGCGTGGCCGCCGGCTGCGGCGCGGGCGCGGCCACCGACTGGCCCACAGGCACGACCGCCTTCGGCACATCCGCCTTGGGCAGCGCCTTGCCACCGAACGCCTTCCCGGGCTCAGCCAGCCAGCAGGCGGCGGCCTGACCGCCCCCGACATCGATCAACGGGGGTTCCTCGACGAGGCAGCGGTCGAAGGCGAGCGGGCAGCGCGGATGGAACCGGCAGCCGCTCGGGATGTGCACCGCGTCCGGCGTCTCGCCCTTGAGGATCGTCCGCTTCGCCCGTTCCCCAGCCGTCGGCGGGTCCGGCGACGGCGACACCGAGACCAACGCCTGCGTATACGGATTGCGCGGATCGCGGATGACCGACTCGGCCGGGCCGATCTCCATGATCTTGCCCAGGTACATGACGGCGATCCGGTCGGCGATCACCCACGCGAGCGACAGGTCGTGGGTGATGAACAGGTAGGTCAGGCCGCGCTCGCGGCGCAGCTCGAGCATCAGGCGCAGCAGCTCCGTGCGGATCGAGACATCGAGCATCGACACTGGCTCGTCCGCAATGATCAATTCCGGATCCATGACCAACGAGCCTGCGATGACGACCCGCTGGCGCTGGCCGCCCGACAGCTCATGCGGGTAGCGGGACGCGAAATCGGCCGCCGGACGGAGGCCGGTCGCCTCGATCGCCGAAAAGACCTTCTCCCTGCGCTGCGAAGGCGAGCCGATCTTGTTGACGACGAGCGGTTCGGCCACGAAGTCGTAGATCGACTGCTTTGGGTTGAGGGTCTCGTATGGATCCTGGAAGATGAGTTGGACACGGCGGCGGTAGTCGCGCAACTCCCCGACGGACCACAGATCGCTGACGTCGCGCCCCTCGAATTCCACGCGGCCGCCGGTCTGGCGCGTGAGCTTGACGATCACTCGACCGGTCGTGGTCTTGCCGCTTCCCGATTCGCCGACCAGAGCGAGGACCTCGCCCCGTCGGAGCGATAGATCGATGCCGTCGACGGCCCGAACGACCGGTCGCTTTCGACCCTGCAGTGCGTCGAACAGGCCGGATCGAATCGGGAAGTGGACCTCCAAGTCGGTCAAACGCACTAGCTCGTCGTCCATCAGGCGATATCGCTCACGGAGGCGAAGACGGCGTCCGAGGGCACCTCACGCACCGGCTCGCCGGTACCTCCAGAGGGGTACAGGTGACAGGCGACCCGGACCCCGTCGAAGGTCGTCTCGGGAGGAACCACGTCGCGGCAGATGGGCATTGCGAACGCACACCGAGGTGCGAAGCGACAGCCAGGCGGCGGTGTCCGCAGGTCTGGTGGTTCGCCTGGAATGACATCGAGCGTCCGTCGATCAGCGTGGATGTTCGGGAACGACGACATCAGCTTCTGTGTGTACGGATGCCGGGGACGTCCGAAAACCTCCGCGACTGATCCCTCCTCTGCGACGCGGCCGGCGTACATGATCATGACCCGATCGCACGTCTCGGCGATGACCGAAAGATCGTGCGTGATCAGGATCAAGGAGATGCCGAGCTTCCGGCGTAGTGATTCCAGTAGCTCAAGGATCTGCGCCTGAACCATGACATCGAGTGCGGTCGTCGGCTCGTCACCGATCACGATGGCCGGATCGCACGCCAGCGCCATCGCGATCATCGCCCGTTGGCGCATACCGCCCGAGAGTTCGTGCGGGTACGCCTTGCCGCGCTGGCGCGGGATGCCGACCAACTCCAACAGCTCACCAGCCCTGTCTCTCGCCGCTTTGGCGGTCAGGCCAAGTCGCTCTTCGACCGGCTCAGCGATCTGGTCCCGGATCGTCTGGACCGGGTTCAGGGCGTTCATCGCGCCCTGGAAGACGATGCTGATCTCGCGCCAGCGATACCGTCGCAACGCCGTTTCTGTTTTACCCACGAGGTCGATTCCCATGAGCCTCACGTGGCCACCAACGATGGTCGCGTTCTCGGGCAGGATCTGGACGAGGGACAGTGCGGTCGTCGTCTTTCCACAGCCGGACTCGCCGGCGATCCCCAACGCCTCGCCGTAGTCGAGCCGAAACGACACCCCGTCGACCGCCTTGACCGAGCCCGATTCCAGTGCGAAATGGGTCCGCAAGTCCTCGACGACGAGGAGCGGGGCGTCCGGATCGGCCAGCTTGGGCAGTGGCCACTGACGACGCCCGGCGGGACGGTCCGGCAGTGCCTCGATCGTCTCGGCGGCGAGCGTGGTCGCATCGACGGCCGGTGGAGCCGCCGGATCTGTGCTCGTTGTCTCGGGATCCGTGCGCGTATCGCTCGGGGCGAGGTCGCCGCGCTGGGACGGGGGGATGGGAAGACTCATCGCCGCGATCGCCGACGGGGATTGAGCAGATCGTCGAGCGCGGTGCCCACCAGTGTGAAGGCGAAGACCACCAGGACGATGCATGCGCCCGCGGGTACGAAATACCACCAAGCCCCGAGGCTCGGGGCACCGATCTCCTCGGCCGCGTTGAGGATCTGTCCCCACGACGGTTGGAATGGGTCGCCGAGCCCGACGAACGACAGTGTCGTCTCCGTGAGCACGGCTCCGGCGAACACGAGCACAGCATTCGCAACGATGAGATTCACGACGTTCGGCAGGATGTGGCGAACCATGATGTGGGTGGGGCCCGCCCCGATGACCCGGGCCCGATCCACGAACGGACGCTCCTTCAGCGAGAGTGTCTGAGCCCGGATGATGCGAGCCGTCGATGCCCAGCTCGTGATGCCGACGACGATGACGATGACCACAAGCGTCGTGCGGACGCCAAGGAACACGCTGCCGGTGCCGATCACGTCCGCGATGATCGGGGCCAGGATGAGGGCGAGCACGAAGGTCGGCAGGACGAGAAAGAAGTCCGTGATTCGCGCCAGGATCGCGTCGGTGCGTCCGCCCACGAATCCAGCCACCACGCCGATGACGCCGCCCAGGAACACCGTGATGGCCGTCGCAAGCAGACCGATCAACATCGAGACGCGGGTTCCGTGGACGGTGAGATTGAGCATGTCGCGCCCGATCTCATCGGTCCCAAGAAGATGCTGGACGGTGGGCGGCTGCAGACGGCCGCCGGTGGCCGAAACCGCCGTCTGGAGCGCACCGACCAGCAGATCGGGAATCAGGGCGAGCACCGCGAACAGCGTGAGGATCACGACCCCAGCCAGCCCGTCGCGTCGTCTCAGGACACGTCGGCCGAGGTGATCGACCGACGCCGCCGCGGAAACGCGTGCCGCAACCGTCGGCGCGGTCAAGAGCGCACGCGAGGGTCGAGGCGACCGTAGATCAGGTCGGCAAACAGGTTCGCCAGCACCACCGAGATGCTGAGGGCCAGGAACACCCCCTGGAGGACCGGGTAGTCTCGGGCGCTCAACGCCTCGATCGTCAACGTTCCCAAGCCGGGCCAGTTGAAGACGACCTCGACCGTGATCGCGCCCGCGACTACATATCCAAGGTTGATCGCGATCAGGGATACGGCCGGCAACAACGCGTTCGGGAGGGCGTGCGCGCGAAGGATGCGGCCGCTGGGGATGCCCTTGGCACGGGCCGTCGTGATGTATTCGTCATTCAGGGTTTCGATGATCGACGAGCGCATCAGGATCGAGTACTGACCGATCAGTCCGAGGGCGACGGTCGCGACGGGCAGCACCAGGTGCGCTGCGAGGTCTCCGAGGTAGGCGAGCGCCGAGTCATAGGTTCGGCCCAAGGTTGTCATTCCGAATGTCGGCAACCAATGGAGGGTGGACGCGAAGACCAGCAGCAGGATCATTCCGAGCAGGAAATACGGCATCGAATACAGCACGAGCGACACTCCGTTGCCTACGAGATCGACCGGGCCGCCGCGTCGCCACCCGGTGTACGCGCCGAGACCGAGCCCGACAACGATCGCGATGACCTCGCCCAGCCCGAATAGGAGAAGCGTCGGGCCCAAGCGACCGGCAATCACTTCGGTGACCGGCCTGCCCCGGGACGAGAACGAAAAGCCGAGATCGCCTTGGGCGGTCGCGACGAGGTACGCCACGAGCTGGTCGGGTATCAACGACTTGTCGATTCCCCAACGCTCGCGGGTCTGCTGGATAGCCGCGGGCGAGACGTTTGGGTTCCGCGCAAGGATTCGCTCCGGCGAGCCGGGCATGGCACGGAAGAGAACGAAGTTGACGATGACGATGAAGCCGATCGTCAGGAGGGCCTGGGCAACACGCCGGGCTAGGAAGCGCAAGTCGATGTGCCGTCCGTTGTCAAGCCGCGAGGACCACGCGAACGTGGTCCTCGCAACGCATCGGCCGATCGCGGGCGGGAGCCCGCTTGGTCACTCGTCCTCCGTCGGCTTTGGCGTGGTGGTGCCGCTGTCGCGCCGGCGGCGAACGATGAACAACCCGACGACTGCCACGGCGACCAGGGCCAGGATCGCGGCCAGCAATGCTGAGCTAAGGCCGGCTGCGGAAGACGCGTCGTCGACCGGGGCCGGCGCCGGGGTAGCGCTCGACGAGGCGCCTTCGCTGGCCGTCGCCGACGCGCTGGGCGCTGCCGCTGACGCGAGGGTGAGCTGGGTATAACCGATCGGACCAAAGCCGAACAGCGGAGTCCCGGTGCCGGGTGGTTGGGACTGCCACCCGGTGAATCGGTCGGTCCTGTAGGCATGGAGTTCCGAGTCGTAGTAGAGGGGGATGTTGGGGAGGTCCCGATAGAACAGTTCCTGCATCTCCTGGAGCATCGCCTTGCGCTCCGCCGGGTCCGTGGTCTGGCCCTGCTTGACGAACAGCTCGTCGAAGCGCGGGTTCGAGTAGAAGGTGTCACTCGAACCGCCGATCTCGTCAGTCGTGAAGGGCTGTAGCAGTGACGTCGGATCGACATCGCCGACCCACCCCCACATGTAGACGTCGAACTTGGCGAGGCCCGGCGGGTCGTACTCTGGCGGGGTTAGGTCTGCGAGGAGCGTGTCGTCCTCCGTTACCCCTGCCTCGACCGTGATGCCGAGCTGACCCCACCATTCGCTGATGAACTGGGCTGCCGTGGCCAACTCCGATTCAGAGGCTGGCCAAGTCATCGCCAATGTGATCGGTTTGCCCTCCTTATCGAGGCGCTTGCCTGACGAGTCGAGCTTGTATCCGGCGGCCACCAGCTTCTGATCGGCTTTTGTCAAGTCGAAGCTGCGCTGAACATTGGGGGCCGGCGGCACGTACCAATTGGAGTGGAACGGCGGGATCAGGCTCGTGCCGGGGGTGCCATGTCCCGCCAGGACCTTGTCGACCAGGACGGGAAGGTCCACCGCCCATCCAAGTGCGTCGCGGAAGGCTGGGTCGGCGACCGCCTTCGTCGAAGCCCCACCGCCCTTGATCGGCTTCGTGTAGCCGTTGAAGGTGAGGTACGAATATCCGTTCGCGAAACCTTCGACCGTCACGATGTTCGGCTGGCCCGCGAGGGAATCGAACGCATCGGCGCCGATGCCGCGCGCGTAATCGATCTCGCCGTTGCGGAGCGCCTGCACCATGGTGTCATTGCTTTCGAAGTGCTGGATGATCACTTCATCCGCACCCCCTTGCTTGCCCCAGTAGTTCGGGTTGCGTGCGAACCGGATGAACTTGCCCGGGTCAAACTCGACCGCGGTGTAGGGGCCTGTGCCAACGACGGGTGGATCGTTCTTGAAGAAGCCATCGGCCTCGGGGTTCGCTATCTGATCGAGGCTGTGACCCTCCCAGATGTGCTTGGGGAGGATCGGGACATAGGCTGGCAGCAGGAGAGAGGTCGGTGTCTTGGTCTCGACAACGAGGGTTTCCGGGTCCGGAGCGCTGACCGCCGCCAGGCCGGCAGAAGAGAGGTAGCCGTCGATGTACCCCGAGCCGAGGGTCACCTCTTTGTCAATGGCATCGAGCACGAGTTGATAGGTGTACCGCGCGTCCTCTGCGGTCGCAGGCTGACCGTCTGACCACTTCATGCCCGGTCGGATCTTGAATGTCGTTGTCTTGCCGTCCGGCGTGGTCGTCCACGATGTAGCGAATCCCTCGGTGAAGCCGAGGTTCTGGTCGTACCCGACGAGCAGGTCGTAGTTGAGCGTGAATACCTCATAGTCGACGACGTACACGGCCTGCCACGGGTTTAGACCCGAAAACTCCTGATCCGTCCCGACACGCAGGATGTGATCGTCAGCCGTCTGAGCGGTCGCGGGTAGCGCAGCGGGTAGCAGCAGGGCGGCGACGAGGCCAGCCGCGGCAAGCGGGCGTAGTGTCCTTCGTTGGACCGGCGATCGCATCATGCCTCCTCTAGCGCACGCCGTTGCACGCGGCGACGCGTCGCGACCTCGCCCAACCAGGACGAGTCGCCGTAAGTTGGCACAGGCGGCGATGCGGTGCAACGCGCGGTCCGCACCGTGCGCCGCTGGCAGCGGTCGGAACGGTTTCCCTTATCGGCTGGACGAGCTAGCAGGCAACGTTGCCGTTCAGGATCCTGAACGAGCCACTGACGTCCTCCACCGCATACAGATTCGTTTCGTATCGACTGCCTGAATTGACGATTACCATGCCGTGAGAACTACCCGAGAAGTCCTTGCCGGCGTACAAGCAGAATGTCTTCGTGCCCGAGGAGCCGTTGGCAATGAAAATTGACGACACCCCCGAGGAAAGGCCATTCGAGTCGAAGTCGTCCTTGTAGACGACAGGATTTCCGTCACCGAGCGGGCCCATCACATTTCCTGGCTCGCTCTCTATGTCACGGTCGACGATTCCGTAACAGAACATTCGATTGGGAGTGCTGCGCGTCTCGCCGTCGTACAGAACCGCATACGCCGTGTTGCAGTCCCCGACGATCGCGTATGCGGGAGTCGCCGAAGCTCCGAGAAGGAGCACCGAACCGAGAACCGCGCTCGCGATGGTGGCGGATAGGCAGTTCCAGACCGAGGTCCGACGCATCACATCCTCCGCATCTGCGCGCCCGGTCAAGAGTATATCAACCCGAGTCCACCTCACACGAGCCACGACGTTGGCGGGTCGTCCTCCAGCAGGATCGGCCGATCGATCCGGAAGCCGATCAACTCCGGATCCGATGGCGACGATCCGTCCAGCGCGAGCTCGACGAGGATCCGGCCCAGGACGGAGGCGAACTTGAAGCCGTGCCCGGCGCCCAGGCCGAGGACCGCGCCCGGCGCTCCCGGGACGCGGTCCACGACGAAGTCGCGATCTGGCGTCAACGTGTATAGGCACGTCTTCGTCAGTAGTTCCGGGCCGGCCGCGTCCGGGAGGTAGGTCTCGGCGAAGGCCCGTACACGCGCGTACATCGGGTCGTCGCGCTCGAACGTGCGCGTCTCAGGCGTCGTCGGCTGCCCGCCGGCGTCCTGGGCGATCTTGGGGCCGGCCTCGCCGTAGGTCGGGATGCCGTAGAAGGACGGTTCGTCCATCCAGATCCACACCGGGAAGCGGTCGGGTGCGAACTCGGCGGGATCGGCCGCCGCGAAGTAGGTGACCTGCTCCTTGGTGACGGTCAGGGGCAGGCGGCGGTCGAACGAGGCCAGCAGGCCGTTGGTCCAGGCGTCGGCGGCCAGGATGACCCGACCGGCGACGTGGGTCGTGCCGGCCGCATCTACTTCGTAGGCGCCGGCCACCTCCCGGATCGCGGTCACGGGCGTCCGGTCGATGAGGGTCGCTCCGCGCGCAGTCGCGAGGCGCCGATGGGCCGCGTTGCCGCGGTACGGATCGGCGAGGCCGGCTCGCGATTGCCACATCCCGGTGACGTCGTCGGGGAGGTGCCACTGCGGCCAGCGGCGCATGACTTCGGCGGCGTCAAGCAGCTCGAACGGGACGGCCTCAGCGGCCAGGCTCTCCGTGTAGTCGGCCATCGGGATCCCGGGGTCGGCTGGCCACAGGTCCAGGCCCCCCGTGATGGTGACGATGCGCTCGCGGGCCTCCCCTTCGACCTCGCTCCAGGTCTGAAAGGCGCGCTTCGCCAGTCGGACGTACTCGGGGCGGTGGTAGGACAGGCGAATGATCCGGCTGTGATCGGCCGACGCGCCGTTGGCATGGCCGAGCTCGAACTGTTCCAGGCCGAGCACACGGGCGCCGGAACGGGTGCTGGCCCAGTAGGCGGCCGCCGACCCGATGGCGCCCAGGCCGACGACGATGACGTCCCATTCGCGCCGGTCGGACCCGCGCCGGTCGGCCTCGCGCCGCTCGGCGGTCATCGCCTCCGGTCCAGGGCCACCCGCTGGATCGCGAGGATGCTCAGGGCGTCCGTGATGCGACCATCGAGCGTCATCGCCAGTGCTTCGTCGAACGGGACCCAGCGGACCTCCAGCGACTCCGTAGGCTCGGGGGCGGACTCGCCAGGGGTCAGGCCGGTAGCGACGAACAGCACCCCGGTCTCGTCGGTGATGGAGTTCGAGAGGTCGAGGCGGCCCAGCTCGGTCCAGCTCGCGGCCGTCAGCCCGGTCTCCTCGCGCAGCTCGCGCTGCGCGCCGGCCAGCGGGGATTCGTCGCTCGGGACGCCACCCTCGGGGATCTCCCAGGACTCGCGGTCGAGGGTGTATCGATGCTGGCCGACGAGCACGACGCGGTCATCGTCATCGATGGCCACGACGCCGACGGCCATGTTGGCGAAATGGACCACCCCGTAGATCCCGGGGGTGCCGTCCGGCCGGATCACGTCGTCGTGCCAGACCGTGATCCACGGGTTCTCGTAGGCGACACGTCGGGTCCGTCGCACGAATCGGCCATCCATCGCGGCATCGTCGCATGGCGCGGGAGCGCGTATCGGGCCGGAGGGGGGCGCCCGTAGACTCCCCGAGGTGACCGCCACGGATCCGCGACCTGCCAGCGAGCCGAGCCACGAGATCTCGACCGACTGGGACGTCCGTATCCCGACGCGTGACGGCGTGGAACTCTCCGCGAACCTCTGGCGGCCCCTCCCCGGCCCCGACCTTCTCGAGGGCCGGTTTCCGGCCATCCTCGAGATGATCCCGTACGGCAAGGACAACTGGCGGCGGGCCGCCGACATGACGCGCGGCGAGTGGTTCGTGGCCAGGGGCTACGCGCTGTGCCGCGTCGATGTTCGGGGCACCGGGTCGTCGGGCGGCATCGCCCTCGACGAGTACACCGCGGACGAGACCCGCGACGGGTACGACGCCGTCGAGTGGCTCGCGGCGCAGCCGTGGTGCGACGGCAACGTCGCGATGTGGGGCATCAGCTACGGCGGCTTCACCGCGATCCAGGTCGCCGCCCTGCGACCACCGCACCTCCGGGCGATCGTGCCGGTCATGGCGACCGACGATCGATACCTCGATGACGTCCACTACCGCGGTGGTTGCGTGACGGTCAGCGAGCTATCGCAATACGCCGTCAGCCAGGTGGCGATGAACGCGATGCCCGCGGAAGCCGCATTCCGTGGCGCGACGTGGCGCGATGAATGGCGCGCGCGACTCGACGCCACGCCGCCTTGGCTCTTCGAATGGCTGCGCCACCAGGCGGACGGGTCCTACTGGCGACAGGGCTCGCTGGCCCCGGCGTACGACTCGATCGAGGCGGCGATCTTCAACATCGGCGGCTGGAACGACAGCTATGTCGACCCGGCCTTCCGGATGCAGGCGAGCTGCCCGGCGCCGTCGCACACGATCGTCGGCAACTGGCATCACTCCTGGCCGCACAACGCGGAGCCCGGCCCGAACCTCGACGAGCTCCACGAGATCGACCGCTTCCTCGATCGACACTTGCGTGGGAGCGACAACGGCTGGGATGCCGAGCCGCCGATCGTCTGGTTCGAGCGCGAGTTCGCGGCGCCGGAGCCCTTCCCCGGGGAGTGGCCAGGACGTTGGCGGGCCGCGGTCGCCTATCCACATCCGGAGAACCTGACGCACACATTCTTCTTCGGCGAGGGCGTTGTGCCCCTGGCCGGGCGATTGGTCCAGCCGGGGACGGGCGGCGAGTCGATCGACGGCGAGGACGCGCCGCCAGATGTCGACAGGTTCGTTCATCGACCGACGGCCGGCACTCGTGGCGCGCTGTCGTGGGGCGCCGGCGGCGCGCCCAACGGCCTCGCGCGCGACCTCCGCCCGGACGAGGACGCCGGCCCGACCTACACCTCCGCCCCCCTGTACGAACCGCTCGAGGTCCTCGGGGTCCCCCAGGTGATCGTCCACCTCGAGGTCGACGCGCCGGTCGCGACGCTGTCAGTGCGCCTCTCAGACGTGGCGCCGGACGGGAGCGTCGCGCTAGTCAGCGCCGGCGTGCTGAACCTGACCCACCGTCGATCGCACGCCGACCCGGAGCCGATGCGACCGGGCGTCGTCGAGGAGATCCGCGTGCCGCTGCGAACCACCGGGTATCGATGGCTGCCGGATCACCGGATCCGGGTCGCGCTGGCGTCGTCGCTGTGGCCGGTCCTGTGGCCGTCGCCGTACCCCGCCACGTTCCAGGTCCATCGCGGAGCCGCCAGGCCGTCCCGCCTCGAGTTGCCGGTGGTCCCGCCCGCCGGTGGTCCCGGCGACACCCCGGTCCCGGCGTTCCGCACCGAACCGCCCGAGCTGCGATGGCCCGCCGCGAATGCCCTCGACGGCGCCGGCCCGGCAGTCGCGGACCCTCCCGTCTGGCGCATCGATGAAGACGTGATCGCCGGTTCGGTCACGGTCCACGTCCACGATGGTGGCGAGTCCATCGTGCCCGACGGCCGGCGGCTGTACGCGGCTGAGACCCTGCGCATGACCGCGTGGGACGACGATCCGGCGCGTGCCGAGCTCGATGCCCGCGTCGTCTATCGATGGCAGGAGCGTGAGCCGGACCGGGACGGCGAGCTGACCCGCATCGAGATCCGCGTCGACGCCCGCCAGACGAGCACGGCCACCGACTTCGACCTGGCCGTCCGCCTCGAAGTCGACGTCGACGGCGCCCGCTTCTTCGAGCGCGACTGGTCCGAGCGGATCCCGCGCCATCTCGTCTGACGACGCGGACGGGGCAACGGCGGCACTAGACTTCGGCGCGATGCGATCCAGCCGGATCTCGGCAAAGGCCGAGCGCTTCACCGAATCGGTCATCCGCGAGATGAACCGCCAGGCGGTCGCGCACGGCGCCGTCAGTCTCGCCCAGGGCTTCCCGGACTTCGCCTGTCCCCCAGAGCTCAAGCGCGCCGTCGCCGAGGCGGTCGACGCGGACATCAACCAGTACGCCATCACCTGGGGCTCGAAGCCGCTGCGCGACGCCATCGCCGAGACGACGCCGCGCCACTTCCCGGGCTGGGGCGCCATCGACCCGGAAACCCAGATCACCGTCACCTGCGGCGCCACCGAGGCGATGATCGCGGCGATGCTCGGGATCCTCGACCCGGGCGACGAGGTGATCGTGTTCGAGCCGTACTACGAGAACTACGGGCCGGACGCGATCCTGGCCGACGCAACGCCGCATTACGTGACGCTCCACGAGCCCGACTGGTCGATCGATCCTGACGAGCTCCGCGCTGCCTTCAACGCGAAGACCCGCGGGATCGTGGTGAATTCGCCCCACAACCCGACCGGCAAGGTCTACACGCGCGACGAGCTGGAGCTGATCGCCGATCTCTGCCGGGAGTTCGATGTCATCGCGTTCACGGACGACATCTACGAGCACCTCGTGTTCGAGGGCGAGCACATCCCGCTGGCGACGCTCCCCGGGATGGCGGAACGGACCGTGTCGATCCACTCGATGTCGAAGACGTATTCCGTGACCGGCTGGCGGATCGGCTGGACGATCGCCCCGGCCGACCTGTCGATCGGCATCCGGCGGGTGCACGACTTCCTGACGGTCGGGGCCGCGGCGCCGTTGCAGGCGGCGGCCGTGACGGCCCTCGCTTTCCCACCCGAGTACTACGCGGACCTCGTGGCCGGATACCGGGAACGACGCGACATCCTCGTCCCGGCGCTCGAGGCGGCGGGCTTCCGGGTCCATCGGCCGGCCGGCGCCTACTACGTCATGACCGACATCCGCGACCTGACCGACGAGGACGACGTGGCCTTCGCTCATCGGCTGATCCGCGAGCCCGGGGTCGCCGCCGTCCCTGGGTCGTCGTTCTTCTCCCGCCCGGAGCTTGGACGGACCAAGCTGCGGTTCGCCTTCCCAAAGCGCCGCGAAACGCTGGAGGCCGCGGCGGAGCGGCTCGGCAGCCTGCGGGCGGTCGCGTCCTAGGCGGTTGCGTCCTCGCGACCGGGCGTCCCGTCCGGCGCCCAGGCGCTAGCGGGCGACCGCGTCCGGGACCACGGTCCGCACGACCTCCTCGACGACCCGGCTGGCGTCGGGCCCGTCGTAGCGCAGCAGCGGGTCGGGATCCAGCGTGCGCTCGGCGATCGTGCCGTCGATCCGGGTATACAGGACCGGGTAGATCGCCCCCGTCCCGTCCGCCTCGAGCGTCAGGGCGAGCGCGTCCGGCCCGCCGGCATCCAGGACGTGGCTGAGCGGCTGGACCCCGTCGTCCACGAGCCCGGCGTCCGGATCCGCGGTGAAGACGCGGGCGAGGTAGCCGCGCTGGTGCCACAGCTCGGGCGCGTCGGCCAGCTCGCTCGTGACCAGACCGACGAGGTCGGCCGGGGCGACCCTCGGGCGCTGCGGCACGGCCCCGAACCGCGTCGTCGCGATGCGCGAGACGAGCAGCCGGGCGTTGTAGCGAGCGCCGTGGACCGCCCCGGAGTTGCTCGGCTGGCCGTGGCGCTGGAGACCCTTGGCCCCCTGCCCGATCGTGCCCGCGAAGAAGATGCCGGGCACGGTCGTGCTCTCCCACCACGACGTCTGCGCCGGCAGCCGGCTCGCCCCGACCGTCATGACGCCCAAGTCCGGGAGGTCGACGAGCGGGCAGACGAACCCCGTCGCCGAGATCACCTCGTCGGCCTCGATCAGCAGGTCGCCGGCGCCGTCGCTCCGGCGGAGGTGGACCGCGAGGGCGCCGTCGCCGCCGGGTACGGGCTCGATGCGTTCGATCGCGGCATCGAGGATGGCGACGCCCCCGCCCAGGATGTTGTCCTCATAGGGCTGGACGTACCGTGCTCGGACGCCGACCAGCGACCGCGTGTCGACCGACAACTTCGCGTGCGACGGCGAGGCGAGCACCAGCTGGCGGGCCCACGGCAGCAGGCCGTTCGCGAGCTCGAACCCGGAGTTCTGCTTGCCGATGATGAACACCCGCTTCCCGGCGTACGCCTCCGCGGGACGGACGTCCGCGTAGTGACGGGTCAGCTCCATGCCGAGACCGGGGGGCGTGTTCGGTTCCGCCACGCCCACCGCGACGATGAGGACCTCGGCGCGGTACTCCCCGTCGGAGGTGGCGACGACGAAGCGGCGGCCCTGCGCGTCCTCGTCCAGGCGCGTCGCCGTCCATCGACAGCCGTAGCGGACCGTCACGCCGGCCCGCTCGGCGAAGGCCGTGAGGTTCGCCTCCATCTCCGGACGTGATGGGAAGTACGAGGTCCCGTCCATGAACTCCGGCTGGATCGCACGGGTCGCCGCGTCCTCGCCGAGCAGGCTGTTCCAGTCGTATCGCTCGTACGCGCGCGAGCCACGCGGCGCCGGGGCATGGGGCTTGGTCCACGACAGCAGTCGCTGGAAGAACGGCCAGCGGCGGAACATGCCGCCCGGTCCGGGGTCCGCCGAGATGACGGCGTGGCCGACCCCGGCTCGCCCCAGGGAGTAGGCCGCCTGGAGGCCGCCCGGTCCGGAACCGATCACGAGGACCGGGTAGTCGCCCGGTGGGAACGGGCGGTCGTCGGCGGCCGGCTCCGTCAGCTCCGCCATCGGTTCGCCGCCCGCAGGCGACGCGCCTGCGCCTGGAGCATGCGGAACATGACGCGCGGGTGGGCGATGAGGAACGGCTCGACCTGGGGCCCGGCCAGGACCAGGCAGCGCAGCGGTCGGGTCGCGACCACGTCCGCGATCGGCGCCTCGCCAAGGAAGATCGAAACCTCCCCAAAGAAGTCGCCACGTCCGAGACGCGCACGCTCCTCGCCATCCACGACGACGGCGGCCTCACCGTCGATGATCACGTGGAAACCGGAGCCGGTCAGACCCTGGCGAAGGACGCGCTCGCCCTCCGCGTAGCCGACCTCCTCGAAGGTGTGGACGACGGCTTCGAGCTGCGGCGACGAAAGGTCGCTGAACAGCCCGAAACCGGCGATCGCGTCGATGAGTTCGGCGGGACTGGCCATCCGGCGCATCGTGCCACGCCCGCGTCCCGCGCGCTCGCTTGACGCTCCCCATCACGCGGCGCAGCATCTCGCCGAGAGGGCGGCACGCTCGCCGGTGATCGACCCGACAAGGAGGACCAGATGACCCTGACGCGCGACCGCCGGACGGAGCTGCTGGCTGCCGCGCCCCTCCTCGCGGGCGTCGACGCCGATGGTCTAGAGCGCATCGCGGCGCGCACGATCGAGGTCGCGTTCACGGACGGTCACGTCATCGCCCGCCAGGGCGAGGTCGGAACCGGGTTCTTCCTGATCGCCGATGGCGCGGTCAAGGTCGTGCGCGATGGCCAGATCATCGTGACCCTCGGCCCGGGCGACTTCTTCGGGGAGTTGTCGGTGCTCGACGGCCGGCCCCGCGTCGCCCAGGTCATCGCCGTCGGGCCGACCATCTGCCTCGCGCTGGCGACCTGGGACCTCGAGGCGGTCATCAACGAGCAGCCGGCGGTCGGTCTCGCGCTGTTGCGTGGCCTGGCCGAGCGTCTTCGGACGCTGACCGAAGCCGGCCGACACTGACCCAGGCGCGCGACCCCGCCACGTCGGGCATGTCCGCCACGCCCAGCTCACCGGGCGCGTCCGTCCCGACCGGTCCACCGACCGGCACGGTCACCTGCCTGTTCACCGATATCGAGGGCTCGACGCGCCTGGAGATCGACCTGGGCACGGGGCCATACCGCGACATCCGCGAGCGCCACCGCGAGCTGCTGCGAGCGGCGTTCGCCGCGCAGGGCGGGTACGAGCAGGGCACCGAGGGCGATTCGTTCTTCGTGATCTTCCGTGGTGCCACCCAGGCCGTCCTGGCCGCCGCCGACGCGCAGCGGGCCATCGCGGCCGAACCATGGCCAGATCGTGTCGCCCTGCGCGTCCGCATGGGCCTCCACACGGGCGACATCGAGAGTACGGGCGCCGACGTCATCGGATACGCCATCAATCGGACCGCTCGCATCGCGGCCGTGGCCCATGGCGGTCAGGTCCTGTTGAGCGACGCGACCCGGGCGCTCGTCGACGGGGCGCTGCCCGACGGTATCGGCCTCCGCGACCTCGGGGAGCATCGGCTCAAGGACCTGCGGGCGCCGGAGCGGCTCGCCCAGCTCGTCATCGATGGCCTGCCGAGCGATTTCCCGCCGCCGCGCTCGCTCGACGCGCGCCCGAACAACCTGCCGACCCAGCTCACGACGTTCGTCGGCCGGGATAAGGAACTGGGCGAGGCGGTCGCCCTGCTCGGCGGGACCCGGCTGCTGAGCCTGACCGGCCCGGGCGGCACCGGCAAGACGCGCCTGTCGCTGCAGGTCGCGGCTGCCGCAGCCGACGACTTCACCGACGGGATCTGGTTCGTTGCCCTGGAGCCCGTCCGCGACCCGGCGCTGGTGGCCCCGACCATCGCCCGCGTGCTGGGCGTGGCCGACAATCGGAACCGCGCGGCCATCGACACCCTTGCCGACCACATCGGGGAGCAGCGGATGCTGCTGGTGCTCGACAACTTCGAGCAGGTCGTGGCCGCGGCAACGGTCATCGCAGATCTGCTTCGGCGATGCGCGAACCTCGTCGCCCTCGTCACGACGCGCATCGCGTTGCGGGTCTCCGGGGAGCAGGAGTACGCGGTCCCCGGCCTCCCCGCGCCACCCGACACGAGCCGCCTGTCCGAGGTCGACCGGCTGAACCTGCCGCGGGCCCTGCGGGAGTACGACCTCGACACCCTCAACCAGTTCGAATCGGTCCGGCTGTTCATCGCTCGCGCGTCGGCCGTGAAGGCGGGGTTCACGGTCACGAACGCGAACGCCCCGGCCGTGGCCGGCATCACGGCGCGCCTGCACGGCATGCCCCTGGCGATCGAGCTCGCCGCCGCTCGCATCAAGCTCCTGACCCCCGACCAGATCCTCGCCAGGCTCGAGCATCACCTGGCGCTGCTGACGGCGGGCTCGCGCGACCTGCCGGAACGGCAGCAGACGCTGCGCGGCGCCATCGCCTGGAGCTACGACCTGCTCGACGACGGCGCCAAGCGCCTCGTCGACCGGCTGTCCGTGTTCCGCGGCGGCTGTGAGCTCGAGTTCGCCGAGGCCGTCTGCGGTCCGTCCGAGGAGCTCGGGATCGACGTGTTCGACGGCCTCAGCGCCCTGGTCGATCAGAGCCTGTTGCGGATCGACGACACCGGCGGCGGAGAACCCCGGTTCGCGATGCTCGAGACGATCCGCGAATACGCCGCCGAGATGCTCGACACGGGCGGAGAGGCGGACGAGCTCGCGTCCCGCCACGCGCACGCGATGCTCGACCTCGCGGAGCGAGCCGCCCCGAACCTGTCAGG
>Ga0070698_100002417_pt1 | contig 20564 bp, 13 predicted proteins | sample KBSK1502metaG_FD_65477 | JGI IMG/M metagenome (GOLD analysis project Ga0070698, IMG submission 65477) | Corn, switchgrass and miscanthus rhizosphere microbial communities from Kellogg Biological Station, Michigan, USA - KBS K1-50-2 metaG | ecosystem: Host-associated > Plants > Roots >...
AGCTACCACCCTTAGCAACTCCTTAGCCAACGAAACTCTCACGTTTTCCTTTCTTGGACCACTCAGCACTAAGACACAATGTCCTACTCGCCACAACGACCACCAAGACGTATTGACGTTTTGTCCTAGTTAGAACGAGCACAGTAAGGACACGAACACGGGCTCCCTAGAAGGAATTCTCAAGGTCGAAACGGCTTTATGTGACCAGTGATCGTTGCAGTCAGCTCTCAAGATTCTTTACTATTGAGCTCGGCGATTTGATAGGAGGGTTCGGGCCGCACCAGCCCATTCAGTACCTCGACCGAGAGCCGCATCCGCGGTAATTGCGTTCTCGGCGGCCCACCGGAGTGTCACGTCGTCGTTCGATTGTTCAGCGACTGTCGCCAACAAATAATAGACCCAGGGTAGCCAATCAGCGCGCCGTGTGGGGCTTGCCAGTGCTTTTCTTAGATGGGCTTCGCGCTCCATCAACTTTTTCTCTTTACTTAAGCTCTTATCGCCTTGTAGAACTCTCGCCCAACCTTCTTCGAACATGAAACGCGTCGAATACGGATCTGGCGTTGGCGCTCGTTCGAGTGCTGACTTGAATATCTGTTGTGCCTCGGAGGATTTGCCCTCTTGCCATTTCGCCAAGCCTTGCCAATAAGGCGCCAAAGCAGTCGCCTCCGCACGATACTCGGTCGTCCAATGCGGCACCTTGAATTCAGGATCTAGGATAACTGAGTCGACCTTGAACTTCACAGGCCAAGCAAACTCGGTTAGTGGGCCGCGGATGTCAACACTTCGGACAATCTGATGACAGCTGTCGTCCTCAACCTGAATGTCTACGACCGCCCTGAAGTAAGGAGCGGATTGGACAATCTTGCAGCGCAAGATTCCGCGATCCTGCTTCGAGGTTAGCCGCCAATCAGGCGCATCAGTTCGCTCGAACCACTGATCGTAGAACCATTTCAAATTTTGACCAGACTCCTTCTCTATTGCTCCCAAGAAGTCCTCCAATGTGACGCGCTCGTAGGCATGTCGTTCAGTGAAATTATGAAGAATCTGACGATATCTCTCGCGCCCAACGGTTCGCGAAAGCAGATCGTAGACAAGATAACCTTTGCTGTCAGCGATCTCTCTTGAGATCCATACGAGCGGTAGATCCGATAACCTGTGATCGAGATTTCCGGCAATTACGGTTAGATAAGCAATTCCACTTTCATCGATTGGCGTACCAATATCTCCGCGCAGGCGAAACTGCGCAGCAGCTTTTGGTCCTTGAAGCGCTTCGACGGCAACCAAAGCTCCGTACTGGGCCATCGCTTCGTCAAGCATCAAATAACCATGAGGTCCTTTGTTCCTAATCAAATTGCCCCACCACTGATGACTAATTTCATGACCGTAGTGGTTGGGGTTGAATTCCGCATCGAGAGATGAACTGCTTGTCAGAATAAAGCCCTCTTCACTAGCCCCGTTGAAGCCGGCATTTCCGGCCTGCTCATCCGGCACCTCGACGAGCGCAAATGTGCCATAGGGAGCGGGACCAAACTCCCGTACAAGCACATCAAGAATCTTCGATGAACCATCTAGATACTTCTCGATATTTTGGCGGGGACGCAACAAGTAAATTGACATTGGTGTCGAGCCGTTGCGTCGCAACACACTATACTTACCCGCGGCGAAGGACAAACTTACCGGCTGAGCGACCTCAAAATGGAAGTGACCTTGTGCAATTTCTTCGGTCGTACTACGATTCGCGCCTGAAGCGATAACCGTGTATCCGGCAGGAACCGTAAAATTAAGGGTGCCGATACTCTTCTGTCCATTGAGTCTCGCCCGACCTTCGCCTGAAGAATCTTCCGTTTCAGGATACCAAGCGGTACTGGTTCCGGCCGCAAAGGAAGCTTCCGGTCCAAGATAAAAAACAAAACTTGTCTTTTCGCCTCCTCCCGTATACGAGAATCGCAGCAATACAGACTCACCTGCTGGGATCGGCCGCGCGGGGCGAATCGTCCACTCATTAGTTCCCCACCCGGAGGCGCCGACCCAGGGTCGTTCCTTCTTTTCTAATTTTGCAGAACCCGCGCTCGCTGACGGCTGAACTACTTCGACGTGAAGATCATCCATGAGCTCACTTAGAGCGACGTTCAGAGTGTCCCGGGCATTAGTGCTCGCCGGTAATCTCACGGTGCCGCTTGCTTCGAGTCGATGAGTTTCAGGGAGAATTCGTACATTCAAATCATACTTAGGTATAGAACTGGGGTCGACGATGACGTAGGATCTCTGGTCAGCATGGCTGCTGACCGTCAGCGTGAGTAAGAAGAACTGAGTCAGTAGAAGTCTCTTAGCCATAAGCGTCCTTTCAAAGTCAAAACTATCACTCCCACAGCGCGGAAGTCTTGCATAGCGTTCGTGTTTTTGTACGTGGCTAGCGCGTTCGGACGGCCCTACGATAGGCGGCTGGTGACATTCCGGTGAGTAACTTGAAAGTCCTGGCGAAGTGGCTTTGATCGAAGAAACCAGCGGCAATGGCGATCTCGGTGAGAGGAATTGCCGAGCAGGAAAGTTGGTGTCGAGCGAACTCGATCCGTAGTTGTCGAACATATGCACCGATTGTGCAGTCGTAACGTCGCCGGAATTCACGGGCTAAGTGTGTTGGGCACACGCCAACCATCGTCGCCAGGTGAGCGAGAGTCAACGGCTCGGCAAAATCGGAGTGCAGGATCTCGCGCGCCCGCTCAAGCCAAGGCGGAGTTGTACCATTCAATCTCCTTAGCGCGCGTGTTGATTCGGCAATCATCTCCAGCGCCAGGCCTTCGATGGCCAGCGCGGAGACTTCGTCCATCTCGCGGAATTCACGGTAAAGCTTCGTCGCCAGATAGGTTGGCACGCCACCGTGGAAGTCCGCCGGTTCCTTCAGCGTTGGCGTTTCGTGGTTCAGATGGGCGTCGAATTGAATGTTGAAGCAACGCGCATCAGTCTGAAACTGATCCGAGTGCGCTTGACCGGGCGGATGAAAGATCAGAGATGCCGGCTGGTACGTATGAGATCCCTTGTCGCAAAACTCGGTAAATCCTCCTTGAAGAACAAAACAAAAGTATGCGTGCTCATGAGAATGGCATGGGAGTTTGTGTCCAAGCGAGTATATCGTCTCAGTTAGGGTCAGAGACCCGACTGCATGGATACGGGAAATCTTCCCGTAAAACTGTCCGCATGGAAGCTCTAATTGCATAATTGTAGACTAGGCTACTACAGAACTCGACGAAAAGTATAAGTTCCTCCTACGCCTAAAATGGATACCTAGTTTCAATCTTTGTCTCATTAAGATGAACACCTCGCATTCTCGGATTGTGGCGTGTTTCACCGTTCAGCAAATCACCGAGATTCCGCCTCTCTCGGATAGCCCTAACTAAGACACAATGTCCTACTCACCACAACGACCACCAAGACGTATTGACGTTTTGTCCTAGTCAGAATTCAACGGAAACGCAAAAACGGAAGTTCTTACGCTGATGAAGCTCCGGCACGAAACATGCACTTGTGTCGTCCGCGCCGAGTCGGGCCATGCAGTTTAAGAATAAGAAAGGCTCGAGGGCGATGGCAGTAATACAGGTAACTGAATGAGTGGATGACTAATTAACTTTACGCTTCTCCAGTGCACTCGGGCCTCATACCTCTTTGCCCGTGTTCTTTGCGATTCCGAAGCGAACGTCTTTACTCGTTAATCAGTTTCAAAGTCCGGAATAAGAGATGGAAAAAAGAGCAACAGCTCGAGGGTATTCGTGTGTCTCCAAACTGGCGCAAGCATCGATTGTGGCCAACAGCCGGAGATCTAATGTGAACGGCGCAGCCGGATTCTCGCTGGTTGAGCTGCTCATCGTTTGCGCCATTATCAGTATCGTAGCGGCCGTGGCCGTCTCCCAATTCTCAGGTCGAGATCAAGCCGGCCGTCTCGCACGAGACTGCGCGCGTCGCCTGCGAGAACGCCGTGCGGCGGCTATACGCCTTAACGCGCTCACCGAGCCAACGCTCCTGGAAAACTACCGGCAGCCACCCATCTCCATCGACTTCGCGAATCTTTCCACCACGCGATCGCTGCAACTCGAAGGCACAGGCGCAACCAGCTTTAGTCCACCGTCTGCCGCTGGCGGAAGCGGAACCTGGAGTTACGTTTACCAGGGCGACGAGCTACGACTAGCTGCGGGATGGACCATAGCCGCGAATACTCAAGCGCTGGGCGCGATTCCAGCGATCCCGCTTGGAGTGCCCACAACCGTTATTAGTTATACCTCCGATGGACGCCTCGCCAGTCTTCCGTCCGCCCCGAGTTCCACCGATCCAAACGTTGAGAGTCCTTTTCCAGCCATTTATTTGGTGAATGGTTCAGAAGCGCGTGCTATCGCCGTCCATCCGTCAGGACAGGTCGAGATTTGGCAATACGACGAAAGTGCGCGGGTGTGGCGCGGCTTTGGTAACCGCACAGTCAGTGCGTCAGGGAGCTAATGCCATGCGACGAGTAAACAGAGAGAACGGCTTCACGCTTATCGAAATTCTCATCGCCACGGCGATCACGGCCATAGTGATGATCGCCGGCACCGCCTTCATCGCGAAATTTGCCAAGACCTCGGCAAGCTTTGCAGAAGACCATGAACTCGAAGAAAGTCGAGGCACCCTCGCTGGAATACTTCGCAGCGATTTCGACGGCGCCGGTCGTAACCTGACCCGTCCCTCAGCGCCAGGAGCGGGCAAAGAGACAGTTTCCTTTCTACCCGTTCCCGATTACAGCGTTGATACGCCTGGAAGAGCAACAAGATTGACGACTGAAACCGGCGCCTACCCCAGCACCACCAGTACGAGAGCGATCACAGCAGGCGGAAGCGTTTGGGAATTTACTCCCTCCTTACCGGTCTGCCGTAATTGTTGGACCACTCTTTATGGCAGCGATGGCTCAGCAAGATCGCTCGCGGTTGATTCTCTTGCCCCAGCCCCCTCAGCGATCGTCATCTATGAAAATGGCTCCTACGCCGCAACGTCTTTCGGCGTAGGAGTCACGATCGCTCCTCATATTCCCGGCGACACTTATCAACTCAGAGTAGAGCTTCCATCAAGCGCTGGTACCGGCACCGTGCTTCGCTACTACCGCATCCGAAATAATGTCAGATCACTTCTCTACAGCAGCACGAACGTCGTACCAGCCTATCCGCAGTATCTAGGCGCCTATGCCTCCGACGCGGGTTCCGCTATTACCAATGCAAATGTCACAGGCGCACCTATCGTTAACCGCATCGAGAACATTACCGACTTTGCACAAATGCCGATGGACGGTGGAGTCAGATTAAGCGGCCCCATCACAATTGGTGCAGGAGGAGGTAGCGCCACCGTCCTTAGCGGCGACTCCGGAATTGATGCCGTTTCAACGATCACCCCGTTTTCATCCATCGATACAGATGTCACTGTGAAGCTTCCGCGCCGTGGATCCTTCATGACAGGCGACTACGTGCTGCTACTCGATTTCACCGGAACACCGGGAAGCGCGCTCTGCCAAGTTACAAACGCCAACACGCAAACGAACACAGTTATTTTGACGCTAACGCGAGTCAGAGAGGGAGGCAAAGCGTGGAGCCGTTTGTGGTCCACCGATGCCGAACACGACCGGACTTTTGCTCAGGGTAGCCAACTCGTTCGTCTAACTCCCCCGGTGACCTACACGATCGCTGCGGATGGTCGCCTTGTGCGCATGGAAGGCGCAAGAACTTCGACTGTGGCCTTCAACACCCGCAACTTACTGTTCACCGAGCAGACCACTGCCACAGGTCGCAGCTACGCGATCTCGGCAACGCTGGCGGCGGAAGGCATTGAAACCAATGACACCCAGGCAGCAGAAACCCGCGCGACGATCGAATATCTCTCGACGCCGCGCGCACTCAACCTTGGCTCAAACCAGCTCAATTGATTAGTGAGGAGCAGTCATGAAGAGACTTCTATTTCGTCGCGAACAGCCAGTTGAGGAAAGCCCTTGCGGACTTGCCTTCGACGAGGAAAAGGGCGAGGCCGTAATAGCCGAATATGCGTCCGATGGTGGTTTCGAAATCCACCGAGTGCCGGCAGATGAACGCAGAGCCGTCAATATTAACGCAAGTGACGTCCGCACCTGCGTGTTGGGATGGAACGCACACACGAGCCTTGCACGGTTGCCGGTTACGGCCGAGTCAACTGATGAAGAGATACTTCGTTCAATTATTGAAGCTGCCAATACCGATCCGAACGCCGCAGCTTTTAACTTCACCTACTCGCGCACGCCCGATCGTTTGCTGACTCTGACGCAAGCTGAAACTGCCGATATTGCAGACACGCTGAGGAAAGCGAACGCCTGGTTAGACACCCAGCGCGCCACTCACCTTAAGCAGGAGGACCGTGCCCGCATTCGTTTGGAGACGCGCACTCGCTGCAATATGCGCCTCTGGCTAAGCAGCGGCGTAGATGTCGACACGTGCAACACCGCGTTTCTAACCGTCGGAGCAGGCGGATATGCGATGGGACTCTGGAGCCCTCACAGCGGATATATCTACGAGACTGAGGAACGCTTTGAACGCGGCGCGAGCTTGGAAATGATCGCCGCTCATACCCGCGACGTGCTGATCAAATTCATCGCTCCCTCAAGCCTCGCACAACTCGGACTCGATTTCGTCGGGAGAGTCGTCGTCTCTGCTGTTCCGGCGCTCGAAGACCATCTTTTCCAGGTCTTGCGTGAAGCTCCAGAACTGCACCACGCCTTAATCGAAGGCATTAGGTTGAACTATTCGACAGATCGCGCGACCGAAGGAGATGAACTGGATTACGCGACGACGCTTGCGCTGGGGGCGCTTATTGAAACGGAATTACCCAGCCCGGTCGATCTAAGTGTTACCCCGCAGGAACAACTCGAGCAGTTTTCAGAGTCGCACAAGATTATTGAAGTGGCCCAGGTCCAAAAGATAGCGCGCAAGGCGCGCCTTGCGATGGCCGTACCTGTAATCGTCATAGTTGCATTTCTCGCCACGACATGGTTTCAGAATCGAGCCGAGGCCTTGAGGATTAGCAGCAACATCGAGGCTGAAAAACAAACGGCTGCACAACTGAAGCAGGCCACTGAGGATTACGAGTCTTCAAAGAAGAATTTCGGAATGTTCAGAAGCCTGCTAGACAATTTGATCTCTCTCAGGCAACGCCAACCGGCAACCCATCAACTGCTCAGAGATCTCGACACTCGCTGGCCCCGCGACGCGAGTTGGTACGTGGCCGAGGTCAACGTCAAAGGCACAAACGTCGAGATCAAAGGGCGAACACGCAACGAACAAGCGATCACCGCCTTTGCCAAAACGTTAGAGTTTTCCGATGGTCTCTTCACCAATATTCTTACCAACAACAATGTTGCCGGTACTTCGCTGACAGGCACATCCGCCACCGCTACGCCTCAGTCTTCTAACGTGATCGAGTTTACCGTGCGCGCCAATTACTCGCCGATGAAAACGCCGGGGCAAGTTGGTACCACGGCAGCAGAAGCATCGGCCGCAACCATGCCAAGTACGCCCGCCCCAACGCCAAGCTCGGCAGCACCATCTCAAATCGTCGCTCCACAGCCGCCGTTTGCGAACGGAGCTAACACTAAGCCAATGAATGGAACCCAAAGATGAGCAGAAAACCCAATATCAAAAAATCGCGGGCAAAGAAGAGCGGTCTCAGCTCACTCGCTGGCCTCAAGGACAAGGCAATCAAGGCAGCGATTCTTATGGGACCAAAGAAGACTCTCATCTATTCGAGTCTCTTGGCTGCTGCTTTGGGCGCGCTTCTTTACTGGCAGTTCCTGTCACCAATGATCTCAGCCAAGGATCAGTTAGGCACCGAGTTGCAGCGCTTGCACAAACAGAACGCGATCGCGCGCATGATGCAGGAGACGCGGCCGCAATTTCTGGAAGAGTTCAGACGTGTGATCACTAACTACAGCACCGCGCGTGAACTCTTGCCTGCGGAAGCAGAAGTCTCCAACGTGATGGCCGCGATTCAAGATCTGGCCCATCGCAATAATGTTCGGGTCACAGTCTTTGACGCGAGCAAACCGGGAGTGAAATCCGCCAGCACTGCCTCAACTCAACCATCGGCTTCCAATCAACCCAGTGATGTCAGCAATCAACAACCGACCACGACACAACAGGTCGCTCTTAACGAGCGGCGCATCCCAGCGCAGATCGTCGGCACGCACGCGGGAGTAGCAAGCTTCATTCGCGACATAGCGCAATACCCCAGGATCATTTACGTCACCGATATCACGATTAGCGCGCTCAACAAGGCCGAGACCGTGAACATGACGCTGGTGACCTACGACGCTCCCTCGGCAGGGCTCCTGCCGCCAATCCCCGTCGAATTGCAGCAAGAGTTCCAGAAAGCGCAAAACGCTCGCGCCAATACCAAGTAACCCTGAAGGAGATAACTACACCATGACTCGGAAGATGGCCCCCATCCAAGTACCAGTTAAGTCAGTAATCGTCCGCGCGAGCAACATGATCGTGCTCGCAGTGATCTTTGCCCTCACAGCGTGTCTCACCATGAGCCTGCATCTTGTGTTCGGTAAAAGCGCACGCACCGAGGTCACATCGGCTGAACTTGAGCAGGTCCGTCGCGAAGCACAGGCAGTCATTCCTCGCCTCCCGCCAGATACAGAAGACCGGCTCGCTGCGGCGCTCTATCCACAACTAGCGCCGATCGCAAACATCTCCGATCCGTTCGTTGACCGCGCTGGAGTTGCGAGTCCGAACGGAGCGGTAAATGTCTCGCCATTGGTGAGAACTCCCGGCACGATGATAAACAATCAAATCGTTTCGGCGATTCCAGCGACGCCATCCGTGCCAACACTCCTCGCGCGGTTGCAATCATGGCAGCAATCCGTAAAGACAGCCGTTAACACAGGGCAATTCCCACCACCGATCACGACCGCCTATCTTCAAACCGAGATCGTCCCCACCGGAAGGATCGATACCGGAGGACAACGCGGCGCCTGGCTCTACATCGCCTCTGAGAAGAGAACACTCGCCGCCACAGTGGGCGCTAAGTTCTATGACGCGATGCTCGCAAGGATTGACTCCGAAGGGGTGGTCTTTCGCCTCCAGAACGGAACGACCAAAACAGTTGAATGGGATCGTCAAGAAGATTTCGCAACCACAACCGCCACCGCCGCCAAAAGCGATGAGCAGCAGGCACCGCCGACTCAATCGCCCGCACTAAAGACGATCGGTGAAGAACAAAATAGCAACAGGCAACAGAATTCCGCACCGGGAACCAGCAGCCTTGGCATAACACCGCAACCCGACCGATCGTCGATCCAGACAGGCGGCAGCGAATTTGAACTTCTTCAGGATGCAGTGCGCGGACGCTATCTCAAGAGAAATCCCGTTTCGCAAACGGCAAGGACAGAGATGCTACGCCTTCGTCCAGCAGTTGAACGGGCGCATGCGCGAGTTGAATTCGCACAACCTCTGTACGCAGGAGACGATTCTCGGAGGACCCCTGCTCTCACGAAAGCATCATATGGTGAACAGACTTCGGTCTCTCCGATCACAACTCAACCACTTCTTGCCGGCCCCGAAAATGTCATTGCGGCTAACCTGAATGCAAAGGATGAAGTGAATCAGCCCACGAGTAGTCCGTTGCCGAGTCCGACTCCTTCACCTGCTCGCGAAACTACTGTCGCTCCAAGTCCCGAACCATCCCCCGCCGCTCTCACAAGCATAATCGCGCGCGCGCCCGCAGAAGCTCAAGTTGTACCAGAGACAAATGGTGAGACTAGACCACAACCAGCACGTGGAAGCTTATGTGACACGCAGTTCCGCGGTGAGAACATTACGATCACCAATGAAAGCAACCGGCCCATTACTCTCCTGAGCTTCGTCAATAAATTAAACGAGGCTTATGGAGCCAATATCGTGCTTGATTATGACGTGCAGGACGTACCCGTTCGAGTGAACATCACGAACGCGCCGTGGACTTCTGTACTGCGAACGCTGCTCGATTTGAACGACCTCGACCTGGTGTGCCTCGACGGCCGCATCATACAGATCGCCAAGCGCAGCAAGATCGCGCAAATGGAAGACGGACGACGGAAGATCGCGCCACTTGTCCGTGAAGTTTTCAAACTGCGTTATCTGCAACCAACCGCGGGAGGTCGCGTCAACCTCGCCGGCGTTACGCAATCTTCTGCCGGAGCGACAATTCAAAGCATCGAGGAAGCGATTCGCGCCATTCTCAAAGCAGGCGGCGACTCGCGCGGCGAGGCTCGAAGAGTTCCCGGACGAAACGAGATCTTCGTCGCCGCCACCCGTGAGCAGATGGCCGAGATTCGTGATCTGATTGCGCGCGTTGACCGGCCCGGATACCAAGTCCTGATCAAAGCGCTTGTCTACACCGCAAATGAGAACCGACTGCGCGATATTGGCTCTCAGGTCTCCCTCATCGTTGGCAACGGCGGGCAAACCAACCTCGGCGGATTCACAACTTTGCCCCGCAGCAGCCAAAACAATAATGGCAGTGGAAATGGAAACGGCACGGCAATTAGCAACGGGAGCAATAACAATTTTGGATTGAATCCAGGAGGCGTCCCGAGCCTCGGCGATGGCTTCCGACAACCCACTGGCTCACTAGGCGGCGCCAGCCCGCTCGGTACGTTCGGTGTCTCCGGCGTCTTCGGCACGGCTCAGGTTGCCTATCAACTCACGCTCGCGCAGCAGCGCGGCGTGATCAATATTCAGTCGCGACCCTTCGGCATCGTCTCTGACGGAGACACGTTCGATCTAGTTGCTGGAACGCAGATTCCCGTTGTGACAACCACGATTGCGGGCGGCGCGCCTTTCCAATCGGGAAACGTGCAGTTCATCGAAGCGAGCCGAATTGCCCGCATCACACCACAGGTCGCGGAAACTGAGGACGGCAAGCCGGGCTTCGTAACCCTCCAGATCCAATTGGAAAATAACTCGGTCGATACAAGCTTGGGAACGTTCAATGGCGTCCCTGGCGTCAATCGCCAGAGTCTGCAAACGGTAATGCGCTTGCGCAACGGTGAAACCGCAATTGTTGGCGGACTCGCTGCCGATACCGTCTCAAACGCTACCAGTAAAGTGCCAGGTATTGGAGATATTCCGCTTTTCGGCAATCTCTTCAAGCGAAAAACGAACCAAGAAAATCGCGATCGTCTCTACTTCGCCATCACGGTCGAAGTGATTTCGCAAGAATCGCCGCTCATCAATGTGCCGGCGCCATCGGACGCAATGACCACGCCTCCGCCGCCACCGCGCGCGCAACGTCCCAGCCCGTTCCAGAAGAAATAACGGAAGAGGTATAGACCGATGAACCAAGAAATTACTACAGCTCACGAAACGACAGACCGGCAACAATCGCCATCCGAAGCATTGATACGGGAGCGGGTCTATGGACACGAGCAGTTGATGGACCTGGCCACCAGACTACCGCGTCACGTAGCCGAAGATAACGAAGCCATCCTCCTCGATACCGTGGGTTCCAACGCGTACACGATCGGAATTACAGACCCGTCGAACTTCATCGCCATTCGGAATGTTGCGCGCGCCCTGCGTGTAGGAACAAAAGACCTTCACGTGAAATTGATCCGGAAGGAGAGGCTGAGAACGCTTCACTCGATTGCCTATGGTTTACAAGACTTGGCGATCCCCCAGCCCGAAGCGGTCGAAGTAGAAGAAGGAGATTTCTCAGACGCGAACGCGGCGCGCGATACCGTCTCATGGAACGTCATTGATCCAGGCGCCGAAGCCGCAGCTAAAGCCAGAGCGGTCGCAGACGATCAGGAAGAAGAATTGGGCCGAGGAGTCGGCGATATTCGCGCCAATGCCGAGCACGTGGTCCTTGAAGCCGCCCGTCGCGGCGCGAGCGACATCCACTTCGAGCCAGGGCCGGAGGTTGGGCGCATTCGCTTCCGCATCGACGGCGTGATGTATGAATACGCGCCCGATGTGCCAGCCGCTCGCATGGAGAACCTGATCAACGCGTATGCGGACATGGCCGGCGTCAACGCCTACCTGCTGCCCCATGAGCCGTGCGATGCCGCCATAACGATCAGGCTTGAAACTGCCCCTGGAAGAAAGATCAAGACAACGATCAGGTTTGCTAGTTGCCCGGCGCTGTTCGGCGTGGACCTAACGCTGCGACTCAATCTCACCAAGTTCCGCAACTTTGATCAGATCGGTTATGAACATCAACAGCTCGAGCGAATCTATGAAGGGTTGAAGCACCGCAAGGGTGTCATCCTGGTCACTGGTGAAACCGGTAGTGGCAAATCGAACAGCCTCGAAGCGTTCATCCGCCGAGTCGAGGCCGGCGACACTCGTAAAGTTATTCAGCCCTGCGACCCCGTGGAATTTCCCAATTCCAAGCGTACGCAGATTCCCATACAAAACCAGGTCACATGGGCCAAAGCTCTCAAGTCATCGCTGAGGAAAGACCCGAATATTTTCAGTCCAGGCGAGTTTCGGGATACCGATGAAGCGCGCTTCGTCTACCGCGCCGCCGATACCGGCCACCTCGTGCTCACCACCGTACATACCAATGATGTGGCCGCAACGTTTGGACGCCTACGCGACCTCGGCATTGAAAGCTACAAGCTCGGACGACTGACCAAGCTGATTGTCTCTCAGGAGCTGGTAAGAAAACTCTGTCCGCACTGCAAGGAACCCGATCCCGACGCGCCGTTCATCGCCGAGCGCCTGATAGAAGTCATCTTCCCCGATCGCGAGGATTTGAAAGAGGCGATCAAGAAAGCTGAAGGTCAATCACCATTCTTTGCGGCCATCGGTTGTCGGGCCTGCTACGACACCGGATACAAAGGGCGCTCGGTCGTCGCCGAAGTGTTGTGTATGACCAATGACATCGCACAGATGGTCGCCCGCGGAGTTGAGGGCGAGGAAGTTGTCGCTTACGCGGTCAAGGAGCACGGCATGATGACGCTGGCTGAAGCGGCGGCGCGAAAGGTCATCCGCGGCATCACGTCATTCGCCGAAGTCGAACATCTGCTAACGCCGCCCGCTAAAGCGCATCCAGCTTATGAACCAACGCCATGGACCAGAGAGAGCGACGCGACAAGCGCAACGAATCAGCATGCGCCTCCTGCTGGTCCTGATGAGATCCATACCACAGACGAAGAAAACATTATCGACATCGAGTTCACGGAAGTCGCTTCACAGGAGGTCCGAGACGAAGAATGCGTACTCACAAACTAGTACAAAGCCAAAAAGGTTTCTCCTTGATCGAGTTGTTGATTGTCTGCGCGCTTTTGACGATCTTGCTGGCACTCGCTCTGCCGAACTTAACTTCATCTAAGCGCGCAGCTCGCGAGCAGACTGCCAAGGGCAAACTCGCTGCAATCGGAGCCCAGCAGACCTCCTTTAAGACGCTGTTGGGAAAGCGCAGATACGGAACGCTCTCAGAACTTCAAGCAGCCACCGCAGGCGGCTCACCGCTTTTGACCGCAGCCGATACCTCGGTGCCGGAGTGGACCTTTTCGGACGTAGGTACCGCTACCACAACTACATTCGGCGTCAAGGTCGAGCCTGCGTCTGGCAATCCGGCTAATTACAGCTTCGCGATCTTTGAAGACCAGGTGCTGCGGCGGTGCACGCGCGGCGGACCCTGGTCCAAGACTGACTGCACACAGGTCAATGAGTGAAGGCCGGAAGAATCACCCAATAACGAAACTCTGGATTAAGGAGTAATTTTCCAATGGCAGCCATCATCGAAAACACAACCTTGCCACTCGCGCCCGCGTCCGGCGAACGGCAGCAAATCCGCTTCAACTATACGGGCACTGACGTGCTCGACAATGAAGTCAGCTTTTACATCTGGGCTACAGACGAAGTCGCTGCTGTAACAGCTCTCGAGCGGGCGAAGATCAACGTCGACGAGATCCGGGCACAAACCCAAAGACTCACACGTCGCCGCAAGAGAATCTCGCGCGAACAACTCGGCAATTTCGCCATTCAGTTATCCGAAAGGACCAGGGCCAGCGAACAGATCCGCCAAGCTGTCGGTGATATCGCGCGAGCAAGCAACAATCGGTTGCTTCGCGAAGCCCTCTTCGATGTGAGTGCTGAGCTCAAGCGGGAGGGCGCGCACGCGGCGGACGCCTTCCGGAAACGTCCCGATGTCTTTCCCGACGCTTTCAGCCACATCATGCAGGTTAGCATGAAGAGCGGCGACCCATCGGACATGCTAAAGGAATACGGCGAGACTCAATTGAGGACAGCCGAAAACATCAGCCGTCTCAAAGGCGCCCTCTACTACCCCGCTGTCATCATTGCCCTCGCCTCGATCGTAATCTGCGTGCTCACGTTTTTCGTGTTGCCAGCTATGGAGCAAATGTATAGCGCTCTGCTCGAAGCAACGGGCGGCCAGCTCCCATTCCTGACCCGGATGCTCCTCGGATTCAGCCGCTTTCTGGTGAGTCTTCCCGGCATCGTCTCTCTTGCTCTCTTTACCGGACTCATGATTTACGCCGTCAAGTGGCTCAAGGGGCCAACGGGCAGCGAGTTGATCGCGCGTAAGAGTCTGCACTGGCCATTAGTAGGCAAGTTGCTGCGCGACTTTCATTCGGCCTATACAGTTCACCTAATCGCGATCCTTGCTTCCGTCGTCACGCCAAATGAGTTTCTTAAGGAAGCCGCCTCAGCTTCACTCAACATCATCTACCGGGAAAAGCTCGAAGCCATCAGGGAATCTTTTCGCAAAGGCGGTCTGGATCTTACGACTGCCTTCGCTCCTTACGCGTTTCTGTTCGGTGATGAGTTTCAACCGGCGCTCGCGACGGGGGAGAAAACTGGTCGCCTCGATACGCAGCTCGGCAACTATGCCAAGTTGCTCGACCGCCGCGTCCAGGATTCGATCTCAAAAATGTCGAAGCTGGTCGAGCCGCTGACGCTCGTAGTCGCAGGCTTGGTAATCGGACTAATCGTAGTGGCCGCGTATCTTCCGCTCTTCACTCTTGTGGGCGAGTTAGCCAACAAGAAATGACAGAAGCGAGAGCGGCGGCGACGACCGTCGTCCAGGTGAGGTTATCAAAACAATGAAGAAGATAAAAACAAAAAGACAGGTAAGAACCAACGCAAGCGCGCGCGCGCGCGAAAGGAGAGGTGAGGCCGGAATCGGGCTCGTCGAATCCATGATTGGCCTCCTGGTCTTCACCATCCTGATGCTGGTCGCCGGCCAACTCATGCGAGTCCACGTCGAGACTCTCTTAATGGGTGAGCGGCAACGAAAATCTGGTAAGCAAGCCGAAGCAGGCCTGAACAATCTGGTCTCGAAGAAGCGCTCCGAACTGTCCGACGGCGGCGCATTCGCAGTGGACCAAAGTGGCAACCCAATAAGGAACTCAGACAATACGGTGTCCCTCAACTGCTCGAATGCCTATTGCGACCAAATCATCGCTGTACCACAGCCCTCTGGCACAGGCACTGATCTAGTCACGATCGGATGGGGGGCGAGCCTGCCTACCGGGAGTCAAGCAATCTACACACGTGCGTGGACAGTGCAAACGCTTGACGGAGCGAAAGGTCTACGTCGAGCAACCATCGCAGTATTCCCTGCCGGCAATGGCGAGCCGTTGAGTGTGCTGCAGACCGAAGCAGTGCAGCGAAACTGATTGGCCGTACCCATTCTTTATCAATAGCAATTTCACTCTTCAGAAGAAGACGCAAGGAGAGATCAAGCGATGCCAGGAACTTACGCACAAGAATCAAGAGGCGACGAAGAACGAACGGGCTTTCCCCTGTCTGATTGCGAGCCCACTGTCTGCCAGTTCGGCCACGATCCATCTTCCGAGGTTACTTCTAACCAGATCTGCAGTGAAGCGCGTTCAACTGACGATACGCTCGATCTGCTGCAACGAAATCCCAGTTGGGTTGCCACTGCCGACGCGTTAATGGCCGCGCTCGGAGCGAAGGACGATGAAACCAGCGGGCATGCCGAACGAGTTGTCAGCTTTAGTCAGAGACTCGGGCGCAAGGTGGGCCTATCAAGATTAGAAATAGCTGCGCTCGAACTCGGAGCCCGCCTCCACGATATTGGGAAGATTGCAGTTCCCGACTCGATCCTGCACAAGCCGGCAGAATTAGACTCTGAAGAATGGCAGAAGATGCGCCAACACCCGGCGCGCGGCGCGGCGATGGTGCGCAAGTTAAGACTCCCGGAAGGCGCGGCGCTCGTCGTCGCCCAACATCACGAGAGGTGGGACGGAACCGGCTACCCGAATCGTCTGGTCGGTGAAGAGATCTCCTTGCCGGCACGTGTCTTCTCCGTTATCGACGCTTTTGACGCGATCACATCCGACCGAGTCTATCGTCGCGGCGCACCTTACGAAGAGGCACTTCGCAGAATCACCGCTGCGTCAGGAACACAGTTCGACCCACGCGTCGTTGCCGCTTTCACTCTAATCCCTCCCGTTGACTGGGAGATGATCCGCATCGTGTGCGCGACAGAGAGCGATCCGCAATTAACTTAAAGTCCCTACTGAAAATAATCATGGAACAATACGACAAAGAACCCGACGTAAAACTTCACGAGCTGCTGAAGAAGCTGATCGAACTTAATGGTTCGGACCTGCACTTAACGACGGGTACCCCGCCGCAGGTGCGCATTGACGGCGAGCTACGACCGCTCGATGACTATCCGCCCCTTGGTCGCGACGACACTCAGCGTCTCGTCTATAGCGTACTGTCCGATGCGCAAAAGCAGAAGTTTCAAGACGATTTAGAGTTGGACCTCTCATTTGGAATCGTGAATGTCTCACGGTTCCGCCTCAATGTCTTTGACGGACGAGGCGGGATCGGTGCTGTATTTCGCGCCATTCCGTTTGATGTCAAATCCTTTGACGAACTCGGACTGCCGCCCGTCGTAGAGAACCTGTGCAAGAAACCCCGCGGCCTCGTGCTGGTCACCGGCCCTACGGGATCAGGTAAATCAACAACGCTCGCTGCGATGATCGATAAGATCAATCGTGAGCGGCGCGCCCACATTATCACCATCGAAGACCCGATCGAATTCCTTCATAACCACAAAAACTGCGTCGTCAATCAGCGCGAAGTGCGCGTAAACACTCACGGCTTTGCTAATGCATTAAGAACGGCTTTGAGACAGGACCCGGATGTCGTTCTGATCGGTGAGCTCCGTGACTTGGAAACCGTTGAATCAGCTCTGCGAATCGCCGAAACCGGACACTTAACTTTTGCGACGCTGCACACCAATACAGCAGCTTCGACGATCACCCGCGTCATCGACATCTTTCCGGCCAATCAGCAAGCACAAATTCGTACGCAACTGAGCATGGTGCTGGAGGGTGTCTTGTGCCAACAACTCCTGCCCTTCACAGAAGGACCAGGCCGAGCGATGGCGCTTGAGATTCTACTGCCCACACCCGCCGTCAGAAATTTGATCCGCGAAGATAAAGTTCATCAACTTCCCGGTTTGATGACCACAGGTCAAGACGAACATCAGATGCAGACGCTCAATCAGTCGCTCGCCAGACTCTACAACGCTGGCCGGATCTCATTTGATGCGGCCATGCAATGTTCAGCAGACACTAGCGACTTGAAAGATCTGATTGGTACCTCAGAAGCAGGAGTGACACATCTTCATCTGCCCGCCGCATCACGGCCGCTCTCTAGTAGGTTGAGTCTATAAGCAAAGAATTCCCGCCAGGAGATTCCCATGAAAAGCGACGTCCCCCAACAGAAGACACTGGTTAGATCGCGAAAAGGTGAACGCGGTTCAGCGCTCATCGTCGCAATCATGTTTATGGTTGTTCTTTTTGCCATCACACTTGCCGCCGCTAAGGTGCGTGTGGCGAGTGCCAAGGACACTGAGGATCAGAATGCGCAACAAAGCGCATACTGGGATGCTCGATCTGGCGCAGCGACGGTCCAGGCGTCACTTCTCACTGATGTTCCGGTAGCATTCAACGCTGATCTGATTCGAGCACGTGGAATGGCCGGAGCCTCTACCCTGGCGGCCTTCGATCCACCCTGTTACTCCCCGTCCTGCACCAGCAAGCCGGTTATGAACCCAGACGGGGGCCGAACACCGTATCCAACCAGCGAATGCACAAGCCTTTTGGGAAATATCGACGCCTGGGCACAGCAAAGAGGAATACCTTTAGCCGAAAACTACGCTACCAACCGCGGCTATGGTCCAACGCGAGCGCGCGTGGCCGTGCTTCGAGAATACATGAGACAACAGATGGTGGGGACCTCTTCCACCGAGCCAGCCTATGTCCTCGAATTCCAGATCGATGCGATAGCCAGCGACCAAGGCCGCATTAGACCCTCAGGGACAATCATGCTGAGCCCGTCACAGGTGGGCTGTGAAACAAGCGTCTCCCTGGAAGCCAATCCCACTTCAATCCTGATAGGTGGTTCATCGTCGCTAACCGCCACCTATCAGTGGGCGAATACTGTTGTCTTGAAAGATTCCAACGGGAACACTATTGACACTCGGTCGGGTCTTAATGAAACCGCGGCGCCGCAGACAATAACCTTTACTGTCTCGCCGACTGCAACAACAACGTATCGCGCCGAAGCAACCGGCTCTGGAGGATGTGTAGCTGTCTCCGGCGAAAGAACTGTCACCGTAACTTTTCCGCCGCCTGAGATCACAAGCTTTGGGATTAATCCGTCCTGCATCAACAGAGGTCAATCCGCTACGCTCTCCTGGTCGGTGAGATATGCAAGTAATGTGACGATTACAGGGGGCGGACTTAATCAGTCATTTTCAGGTTCGCCTACCGGAGTTATTTCAGGAACGCTCGCTGTCAGCCCCGTAGTCGATACTACCTACACCCTGACGGCGACAGGGCCGGGCGGAAGCGCGCAGGCTCAAACAACGGTCACGGTCAAGCAACCCTTCACGATTGATTCGTTTGGCGCCAGCACATACTGCGTGACGCCCGGCGCTAATGTTGATCTCTCTTGGGCCATCACTAATGCAGAAAGTGCCAACATCAACGGCACTGCTGTAAGTAACGCTGGCGGCACGCTGCGAGTCAATCCGACAGCGACGACAACTTATACCCTCAGCGCCACACGCGCGGGATGTTCTGGACCGGAGACAATTACACGGGCCATCACGGTCTCCGTCGTGCCAGTACCTACTGCCACCTTTAGCGCCAATCCAGCGCGCATTGAGCTTGGCCAAAGCACTTCGCTACAGTGGACAACGACAGACGCAACCAGCGCAAACATCACACCATCGCCCACTGTAGGCTCGGGATTAAGTGGTCCAACAAGTGTAACGCCCGTGCCGTCCGGATCTCTATCCGTCACTCCGACTCAGCTCGGAACTTACACGTATTCATTTACAGCTACGAGCACAGGCTGCTCAACACAGCAGGCGCAGCAAACTGCCACTGTCATAGTTGACCCCGTCCCGGTCCCGCCTCCATGTCCTACGATCAATTCATTCGTTGCAGACTCGTGTATTCTTCCAGGAGGTAACGCAACGCTCCAGTGGAATGTAATCGATTTTGACACCATTACAATTTCTGGCGGCGGAATCAATAACACCTACCTGACTGGCTCGGGCTCACTCGTCGTCTCGCCTTCATCACCGACTACGTACACGTTAACGGCGGCGAGAACTGGATGCGCGCCAAAGTCGGCAACCGTGACTGTGAACATCGCCGACGTTCCTACGGTGAATTCATTCACCGCGTCTCCCGGCACCATAAACGCCGGCCAGAGCACTACTCTACAGTGGAGCGCCTCCAATACAGCTAGTGTCCGAATTACTGGAACGGATGGATCCTCGTACTTCCCCGGAGGCAACAGTCTTACAGTCTCACCTGCAAGCACCACGACCTACACGATCACGGCGACCAGCGGCGGATGCAACCCACAGCAAGCTCAAGCACAAGTTACCGTGAGCGTCGGACTCTGCCCGACTATCAATTCCTTCACAGCCAATCCGTCAAGCATCATCGCAGGCAGCAATTCAACTCTGCAGTGGAGCGTAGCAAATGCGGCATCAGTTCTCCTCAATGGTAATCCCGTTGCTTCCTCCGGCAGCCAGGTCGTGACGCCAGCAGTCACAACTACGTACCGCTTAACTGCGCGAAGCACAAACGGAACCTGCGACTTAGATCAATTCGTGACGGTCAACGTCTCGGCTTGTCCTGCTCCTCAGGTTACGTCCTTTGCCGCCAATCCAAATTCTGTAACCCAGGGCGGGAATCAAATGGTCCGACTGTCATGGGCCATCAACGATTCGTCAGGTACAGGCGTTACCGTGACGATCAGTCCTGGTGTGGGAACCTTCAGTGTCGCGAACGGGTTTGTGGACATTCTGCAGCCGGCAGCAACCACCACTTACTCCCTTACCGCCAATAACGGATGCGGAGCACTGGCAGCCCCCGCTCAAGCACAGGTTACAGTAAACCCGCCTCCCGTGGTCTCTTGCCCGGTCCTGGTCGCAGGCGCCCCCGACTATGTTGCAAACGTAAATGCTAACGGAGCAGTTTCCGCACCTCCGAACCCGTACTCGACAGT
>Ga0070698_100002418_pt1 | contig 20558 bp, 12 predicted proteins | sample KBSK1502metaG_FD_65477 | JGI IMG/M metagenome (GOLD analysis project Ga0070698, IMG submission 65477) | Corn, switchgrass and miscanthus rhizosphere microbial communities from Kellogg Biological Station, Michigan, USA - KBS K1-50-2 metaG | ecosystem: Host-associated > Plants > Roots >...
ACTAGCTCATCACAAACACAAACTAACGCCTCATCTGCCTAAAAGGAAGTAGTTTCTCGCGTTCGATCGCCCAGCTTGTTAGAATTGCTAACCGCTTTTTACGAGTCGATCTCCGTACTGGTGTACCTATCGCATTCGCTCAACCGATTGGCCGCATATTCCTCAATCACAGATTGACGCAGACCGCGAAGCGGATGGTGAACATTCCAGCACCTTCCGAATCAAACACCTGAGCGACGAAAAGCTGATCGCTCAATTAACCTCGCGCCGAAAGCTCGACGACTCAAAAGGCCGCGAGAAGCTTGAGAGCAAAGCTGACTTGAGAGCCCGCGGCGTCGAGTCACCTGACCGCGCCGATGCGCTCATCGGAGCAATCGTGCTCGGCCAAGAGGCAAATTTCAACTGGCAAGAAGAGATGGAGGACTGGAAAAGAATCAAACGCCCGATGTACCTCGGCATAGGCGGTAACGCCATATTCCCCAGGCGACATATCTCGTTCCGGTGAGCCTGCGTTGCCGCACCTGTCTATTTCGGGTTCAGTGCGTCTTGCTGAACTGAACGACATCTTTGTCCGGGAAGTATCACATGTCTGAGAAATCGCTCGGCAATATGAGATACGGCGGTCGACATTCTACCTAAACGCGTGCTAGCGCTCGCCTTTTCGATTGCGGTATTCCTCGTAGCTCGCTTCCGTGCGTTTCTCGAGCGAGATCGACTTCTGCTGCCTTGCAGTACTGATTGCCGCACGGAACGAAGACTCGATTTGCGTTTCATCACCACCAATAGCTGCGAGAAACACGCCGCGAAGTCTGTACAGGTCAGCACACCAAGAGCGTGCCTCGGATCTTTGGGCGAACGCTTCGGCCTCCACAATCGCCTCTAAAGCTTCGGAGGTACGATCCGCGAAGTACAAGGCCTCAGCCTTTAGTCCTAGAAAATACGGCAGGCCAAGCGTCTGGCCTGGTGCCCGGTAGTCCCGTATTCCGTCCTCGATATATGAAATACCCGTACCTGTGTCACCTGAGGCGCTGCGGGCCCAACCGAGAAGTATGGATCCTATGGCCAGCCAAAATCCGAAATTGTGGCGCGTTGAGAGTTCGATCACCTCGGATGCCAAGCGTTCCGCCTCTAAAGCGTTACGCTCAAAGTGAGCAAGAATGCCTGAATTAAAAAGTGCGTTGGTTAAGGCAGGCATATCATTCAGCTTTTTTGCTAACGAGATTGCTTCCGCCATGCTCGAACGGGAGGAAGCGATATTTCCTAAGTGCCATTCAGACAGGGCCGCATGGACTAGACAAGAGACAGCGGGTGCGTCGACCTCTTCTACCGGCGACTGCTGGTTGGCGGAGCGCCACATCTGAGCGCCACGAAACGCGTGTTGTCGCGCAGTTTCAAAGTCGCCCAGAGAGTAGGGCGGTACACGCCAACGCGTTGTAGGCGCCCGTCATTAGTGAGGAGTCATTCTGCGTCAACGCCAGCGAGTGAACTTGCTCGGCTATCTGCATCGCAGTGGTCAGCTTGTCTGTCGTGAGAAAATAGCGCCACTTACCTATCAGCGCCGAATACAGAAGGAGGGGACTATTAATCGCATGACATAAAGACTCCACGCGCTGGTAACAAATCCGCGCCTCCGGTGCTCCCATCCCTCGTGTGGCAGTTAAATAGAGTGCCGCCTGCGCGAGGATGAAGAGCTGATCTTCCGCGGTGAGGCTCTGCTCATCTACACCCATTTCGACGGGTGAATCCCAGCGCAAGTGTTCGAAGAAATGAACTAAAGCCGAGAGCAACGCCCCCCGAACTCCGAGGACCATCGCGGCGAAATTTGTGTTTCCCCGCTGTATCCGCGGCAGGTAAACTTCATGAAGCGCTTGGCGATATAACCCGGCGTCGCAGCCGTAAATTACCGCTAAGAAAAGTGGTTCCATCTCCTTAAAGCTGTCCGGCAAACGGGGTGCAGCCGCTCGATAGTGATCATAGAGCCGCCGATTACACTCCCTCCAAGCATCAGTTCGTTGCCTGCGCAGCTGTTCGCCAAAGTATTCACGAACGAGAGGATGCGTATCCAGATGTCCGGGGTTATGTGGATCTTCGGGAGCGAGAAGGTTTGCTCTTCTTAACCTAGCGAGCATCGTTCGCCACTCAGTCGGGCTCAAATCGGTTAATGACTCTGTAAGACCCCGGATCGCAGGCGTATCCAGAATGGCTTTGAGGGCCTTTTCGTCAGCGGGGCGATCGAAAAAACCTAACATGCGCAGAACGGACAGCTCAGGGCCCTCACCAAGCCAGGTCTGATAAGATTCCATTACTTTTCGGGCATGGACACCCCGTCGCACATCCTGAGCAAGACGTTCTGACACTTCTTTGCGGCAACGGATGTCTCCATTATAAGCGTCTGTCAGATAGCTACCCAACAGCGTTAGAGCAAGACAATGGCCGCCGAACTCGTCGCTGGCAGTTCGCAACCCCACCTCATGCCCCTTAACACCCAGTGCTCGGAGCAGCTTCGCACCAGCCTCGCTGGACAGTTGTTCCAGCTCACGACGCAGAGCCGAGGTGCGCTCGTGATCCGCTATATCGGCGACTGACAGTCGCGTAGTAATCACGCAGAGCCCGGTATTGAAAGCAGCAAGCTCTCGCAGAAGCGCTTGGAGGGAAGGCTCGCGGACCCGTCCTTCTTGTGGACCAGGTGGATTTTGGAGCGGCTCAAGACCGTCTAGAACCAATAGTGTTCGACGACGTGCAATGAGCTTCGCCAACCTTTCGCCCTTTTCCCACGCCGTTCCGATCCGTGGATCGGGGTCACCGAACCAAGCGAGAGCCGAATCAACAAATTCATCTGCGGACGAAGTACCTCCACCAGTGCCCTGCCTATAGAATGACCAACCGAAAACGAGCTCCGCCGAGCGATAATGTTTGGCTGCCATCCGCCCGAGCCAATGGTTGATTAGCGTGGATTTTCCAACACCAGCCCAGGCAACGATCGTAACGACATTGATGTGCTGGTTTGCCCACGCACGGTCGAGGAAGGCGACGTCTTCCTCTCGGCCAAAAACGTAGCTGCCCGTAGTCGGTAATCTGGCCACTGAAATTTTCTTCGGTCCCAGTCTTCCTAGCGGCTTGTGAATTATGCTAGAACGTTCGGCAGGGGGCTTATTCTGCAACTTCTGATGAGTAATTCTCCGCCGTGACTCGACAGCAGCTGTTATCTTTGGCATCGCCTGCAGAAGTTCGACTGGGTCCTGAAAACGTCGAACCGGATCCTTTTCAAGCAGTTCTTCCAGCAGAACAATGACCGGCTGCGGGACGTCTTTGAGTTGTTCGAGCGGTAAGGTGGCGTGTTGATGCTGGTAGATCAATTCTGGAGAAGAGCCGGGGAACGGCAGCTGGCCGGTCACCATCTCCCAAAGCATCACACCCAGCGAATAGAGATCTGAACGGATGTCCACCGCTACTCCTGCGAACTGTTCCGGGCTGGCATACTCTGGTGTCCCAGCGAAACCGCCGGGCGTTGAAATCGCTCCTTGAGCACTTGGTTCGTTCGCCGTCTTGGCGAGGCCGAGGTCGATGATTTTCACAGCGCAACCGTTCTCCAAGCTAACCATGATGTTGCTCGGCTTAATGTCGCGGTGAACAAGTTTTTGCTTGTGCACCGCAGCGAGACCAGCAGTCGCCTGCGATACAATTTCGAGAGCCAGCTTGGCTTCAAGGCGGCCTGAGCGTTTGATGAGTTGTTCAAGCGTCTCGCCCTCCACGAACTCCATCGCATAGAAATAACTGTTCCCAGTTCTGCCCAGGTGTAATACGGAGGCCACGTTGGGATGACGGACACTGGCCGCTGCTCGGGCTTCCCGTACGAAACGGAGGCGTGCAGACTCCTCACTAAGGTGTTTTTCGTTGATGACCTTCAATGTGACCGGACACTGCAGATCGAGGTCAAAGGCTTTGTAAGTGACGCCCATAGCGCCGCGGCCTAGCTCGAGGGGGTTACCATCATTGTCGGTAGCAACCTCATAATGATCGAAGCGATTCAATAAACGGCTGGGTGTCGATTCAGTAAGATGTCCTTCAAGAGAAAACTTCGCTGGTCTATCCTGTTCGTCCAATGCCTCACGCAGTATGCAAACCGGGCAGAGTTCTTTGACTGCGGGGTATTGCGTGCCGCAAACCGGGCAGGTGCGCGTGTCCTCAGTTTTCATGGACCTAATCTTCCTTCTGCTGAGATTAGGGCTTCGCAAAGACAATGGATTTCCTCATCAATCTCTCGAGGCTCGCAAACCGTACGGGCGACTTCCTCGCGCAAGAGCGAGGCGTACTGCTTGCGCAGACGGTGGATAAGCGTCTTGACCGACCCCACACTAACCTGGAGCGCACTCGCCGCTTGTTCGTAAGAAAGTGCGCCCTGGTTGTTCAGGTCTAAGAGAGGTTTCAGCGTTTCGAATGTAGTTGTCTTTTCCTGGGCAGCATACTCCAAGCGTAGTCGGCCCATCGCCTCGTCTAGCAAAGTCATCGCCCATCTGGCATCGAAGATGTTTTCTGCAGTCAAACAATCGACTGGCTCCAGCTGATAATGATCTCCGCCTAATTTCGCGTCCAGAGGGATGATTTCCAGGTTTCCGCCTCTTTTCAGGCAGCGTGCACTGTCGGCCTCATTTAAAAGATAGTTCTGCAGTGATGCGATCAGGAATGAACGGAATTTGCCCTTGAGAGGGTTGACCCGGCGCAGCGCCTTGTGATCTAGAAGGTGCAGAAAAAAACCTTGGGTCAGGTCTTGTGCGTCCTCGGGACTGGACCCGCGCCCCCGGACAAATGCATAAAGCGGTCGCCAATAAATTCTGCACAGCTCAGCTAGCGCCTCAGGCGAACCAGGGGCCTGACTCTGAGCCGAAAGTAAAACCGCGGTCCAGCGAGTGGTGCGAAATCGGCCAGTGTCGCCTTCGGGGGAATCATGGTCCGGCTTCAAGCGTTAACCCCCTTTTCTTCCAGTAAAGTATCAGATCCAATCAGCGATTGAAACCATAGATTTCGAGCCGCGTAAATTCGTCAGTTCTCAAGAAGCCCTGAAACTCGGCGCTCTCAATCCTTTTGTACCCAGATGATGCTTCTCGATTCAATGAGCACTGCTTGTTTCGCACAGATTATTCTGGGCGGACCAGCGACAAGAGGAGAAACCAGATGACCTCCGTAGAAACAGGAAAACTCCAAGATACGCAATCAATCACGGGATGGAACGCATCGTTTGAAATCTTAATTGCTCTCTTTCTCGGCAAAGGGACTGCGCTCCTTCTTGGCACAGAGACGGACCCACCTCAATCAGTCACCATTGTTAATAAACTCAGTGGTAAGGTACTGGAGGTCGAAGATTCTTCGACTACTTGGGGCGCCCGTGTTCAGCAGATTACGCGCAACGGTGCACCGAACCAGCGATGGTTTGTTAAACCCATAAAGCTTGTTGTGCACCCCGCCATTCCCAAGGAGGTAGGTCGCCAAAGCCACCGCTGTTGGTCGACTTTTCTTCGGTTTCCGAAGGCCGGCTACTCAGTTATCGCGGATCATAGCGGACTATGTTTGGACATCCTGAACGGTTCAACGGATAACGGCGTGGCTGTACAGCAGTCCCCTGGAAGCGGGAAGAGTCAATGTTGGACATTTGTACCGGACAAGGAAGGTTTTAACTTCATTGTCAACTTACAAAGCGGACAAGTACTGGATGTAGCGGATCACAGTTTTAAGAATTACGCCACTGTGCGGCAGTTTCCGTTCAATGGTGGTGATAGCCAACGATGGCAGCTTTTCAGCTAACGAGGTAAAGGACGACACGTCGGAATGTCGCAAAGCTAGGCGGAGAGTGATTGGACACGTAAAGCGACCTGCCAAGTCGATTTCCTCATGGATGGATGCAGCTCTGAATTAGCGGAAAAATCGCGTCCGCAATAGTCGTAGAAAGAGAAATGGCGGAAGTAGATCTATCCGCAGAAAGGGGTTTTTGTTATGACTCAGGTCATGACTGCTCTTTCTACTAGGCGCGATTCAGCGCGCTGCTTTTAGTAACTCTTTCTCCCGAACTTCTTTCATCATCCGGGAAACAGTCGAGCGATCCACATTGGAAAGTTCTGCAATCTAGGCCTGACTCTTCTCACCAAGCCGAATCATCTTGATCGCTTCCTCTTACTGAGTCCTCGAAAGCTTGTAACGACCGCCACCGATGCGGCCGTTAGCTCTGGCACGCGCCAGGCCGAGCTTCGTCCGCTCCTTGATTATCTCGCGCTCAAACTGGTTGAAGCTGCCAAGCATGTTCATCATGAGACGGCCGGCTGGCTGCGTTGTGTCGATCGACTCGGTTAAGCTTCTGAAGCCGGCTCCTGCTTCAGTCGCACGTTGAGGTGACAGGCGGCAAAACCCCTGTTTCAGCTTCAGTCAATCCGTCCTACTGGAAGGATGATTCGCACGTCGTTTCCACACCCAGCGGCTGGGTCAAACCTTCACCGCATCGCGCTCTCGATATCGCAGAAATTCCTGGCATCATCGAGGATTACCGCAAAGCCGCTGAGCGAGCGCAGGCGGCGGAATTCGAAGGCGTCGAACTACATGCCGCGAATGGCTACCTGATCGATCAGTTTCTTCAGGACGGCAGCAACCATCGCACCGACACTTACGGTGGTTCCATTGAAAACCGCTCCCGTCTTCTGCTCCAAGTCGTAAAGGCATTAATATCAGTCTGGGGAGGCGATCGTGTCGCCGTGCGCATTGGCCCAAGCGGAACTTGGAACGGAATGTCGGACAGTAACCCGCACGCTCTCTTCGACTATGTCGCCGACCAGTTGAACCCGTTGGGACTCGTTTATCTCCACATCATCGAGCCACGCATCAAGGGCAACGTTCTGGTCGCTGAGGGACAGGCGCCAATCGCGTCCGAGCAATTGCGGAAAATCTTTAAAGGAAAAATCATCGCGGCTGGCGGTTTCGAACCAGATACCGCCGAGGCGATTGTCGAGAAGGGTGATGCTGACTTGGTCACGTTCGGGCGTTACTTCATTTCGAATCCGGATCTGCCGAAGCGCATCAAACTGGGGTTACCGCTTAACGATTACGACCGCGACACGTTCTACACCTTCGATGCACGCGGATACACGGACTACCCGTTTTACAGCGAGCAAGCGGCAGCGTGAAGAGGAGGTCGAAGTCCAGGCTCGCCAAACTGCATCCTTACTACCCTCGCTCATCAGACTCATCGTCGATGTTTAGGTCTGCGTCCGTGAGCTTCTCTATGGCCGCAAATGCCTCCTCGACTGCTTCATCGGTCTTAAGCCTCATGGTTACCGATTCGATGTCCTTTCCGTCTGCACTAATCGAGGTCGCCTCATGATTGGCGAACTTGTCGAAAAAGAGGTCCACCTTAGGTCCTCGAATCCGAATCGTCCCAATCGACCACTCTAAAAGGAGAGTGTCGCGCTCAAAACGTGCGTATTCGAGGTGATGAAAAATAAATCCCCAACACGCTCCATCATCGGTACGAAATCGTACAATCGGTGAGCTTGCTTCTTCCCAGGCCTGCGACGCACGTTTAGTCGAGTAACGATCGGTAAACGAGTTATCGCTGTTATCGCCCATAAAACTCTCGCTCTTGGCTGCCAGGCGACCGACGCAACGCGCTGCGTAACTAAACAACTGAAGGCCTGCGTTTTTCCCCAGGTCGTCCCTTCTGTCTGTCTACGGCTTCGGCAATCCACTTCTAGAGCCTTTTGAACTGATCTGCGATAAAAGGGAATTATTAAGCACGTGCAGATGAGGGGTCATAAGAATCATTATGACGCCTCAATTTTGCTAGATCACTGAAAGGTGCGGGGCCTGGGTGTGGCCTACCGTCTAGATTGACACAAAAGTGTGTACTGGGGTCAATCAAAGGCCTTGTTCAGAGCTTTGATCGATTGACCGTCAGCGGCGCCAATCCACAGTCCTTTTCCGATTCCCCATGCGGCGTAGCCGATTTCGGAAACGTGCACGCCTGTTCTGCCCAGTGTTCGGTAGTTCATTTTAGGTAGTGTTGCTTCTTCTCCGGGGATAGCTCCTGCTCGGCCTTATACAGTCGTCAAAGTTAACTATACTCAGTTCGCTGAAATCTTTTTTAACCGGATGATCCAGGGCGGATATCTGCTTCTGCAGTTATTGGCCTGCCCAAACGCATCGGATACCCCCTCAGCACCTCCAAAGGATTTAGCGAGATCCGGAATTGACTCCTGATCGGGCGATCGGCAGGATCGGGTCCCTTCCTGTGTCTGTTCGCGTTACGGTTCTGGGCATCTTGGTAGGCACTGGGATGCTCTACGGCACCGGCGCCGAAATTCCGGAATTGCGGAAACAACTGGCTGCTGCCCAGGAAGCAACGGATAACCCGGCGATCATCGAACTGAGCCGGCGGCTGTTAGAAGCGGCGCCCCGGGATCAGAAGGTATGGGAAACGCTCGTGCGTGCTCAGTTGGACGTGGCCGACTATAATCGATGCGCCGCTACTCTTGATGTCTGGGAAAAGGGTGCAGCACCACGACCGTCCGTGATCGAGGATTTGCGAGGCGATGTCGCCGCAGCTCGCGAAGATTACCCGGCAGCTGAACACTACTGGCGCTCATACCTCGCTGCTCAACCGAAGGCCGTGGCAGCATTAGACAAGCTGGCCAACCGCTTCGCAGCCGAGGGGCGCTGGCGGGATGCGCTCGATTTGCGGACGCGAGCGCTCGCGGTGAATGACACGGCCCCGAGGCGAATCGACCGCGCAAATCTTTATCTCGCGCTACACGAGTGGGATAAAGCGCTGGCCGATGCGGACAAGGCAAACGGGATTGATCCTTCGGATAAGACCGTGAAAGAATCATTGCCGCAGTTTGAACTGTTGAAAAATTTTCTTCCGCGGATCAAAGCGCTCGACAGCCAGATTGCCAAGTCGCCCGGTACACCAATTCTTTGGTTAGATCGCGCCCATCTTTTTACGTTGGCTAATCGACCCAACCTCGCGCTAACGGACTGCGAGCAGGCTAGGAAGTTGGCGCCGGGTATGATCCGCGCGCGGATTCAGGCCGCCGAAGCGCTTCAGGATCTAGGTCGGGTAAACGATGCAGCTAAACTGAGTGTGAGCCATGATTTGCCACGCGACAAGAATAAGCATGTCAATGAAGAAGCGCTGCGCCTCCTTAGCGTATACGACGCTCAGGTCCTGCAGAATCCCAACAGGGTTGACCCATTGATCGCCCGCGTCAAAGTTTTGCGGCGCCTCAATCAATTCGTGCTCGCGCTCGCGGACGCTCAAGCTGCACTAAGCCTCGATCCCGAATCGCCGGATGCTCATTTTCAGGCCGCACATGTATTTGACGCTTTGGGTCGTACAAAGGAAGCGATGTCACACGTAGAAAGAGCAACCGAGCTCAACCAAAATGACCCAGTGATTTGGTACTATCGCGGCTTGCTGGAAGCGAAACGCGCAGATTTTAAGGCTGCCATTCAATCTCAAACCCGGTCGCTTGGAATTCGCGAGTCGTATGTTGCGTTGCTCGAACGCGAAAATTGCGAGCGCCGTAGCGGGCTCGTCGCCGAAGCTGACGCCGACGCGGCCTACCGGAAACAATTCCCGGAACCGGAAGAATGAGAACAGCGATTCTCACCCTGCTATTCTTTGCTCCATGCCTCGTATTCGGGGCGGAGAGAGATTCAAGTCCGGAGGCGGGAGCGGTGGTCATCGAGCCGAGCGAAGGTCAGATCGAGCCAGGAACGACGCTGACGTTGACGTTTCCCACGGCGATGGTCGGAGCTGATCTTCTCGGTGTGGCGAATCAGCCACTTCCCTTTTTGAGCGAGCCAAGTTTAGAAGGCGAATTCCTCTGGAAAAGTCCAACCGAAGGCGTGTTCACCGTGCGCGGAGTCGTTGCCGGCGCCACCTATCATCTCACTCTGGCGCGGGGGCTCGCTGACATCACCGGAAAACCGGTAAGCGCTCCGGACTGGAGCGCAGAATTTACTACCCAAGCGTTTTCCATCAGTACCGATTTTGAGGAAAGCGAACATTTGAGCGACCACGCCCAGATTCCTCTCGAGTCGACCTATAACGTCGATCTCACGGAAGTGGCGCAGCATAGTTATTTCCAGGATCGAGACACGCGCCAGCGGTTCGCGGTCGAGGCGCTTCAGACCGGAGAAAAATCGATCGAAGCAAAGGAATTTCGAGTGGCACCACGGGCTCCGCTGCCGGCGGGGCGAACCTACGACTTAATAATCGATGGCCTCCTCGACGCAAAGAGTCGCCAGCGGTTACCTTATCCCAAGGTCTTTCCCGTGGGAACCACTGCCCCCTTGAAGATTGAATGGGTTGGTGCGTTCAATCATCCGCTCGAAGAACCGGAGATCCGGATCAAGTTCAATGACTACATTGATCCGGCCGAAGCCAAGCCCGAAACGATTCATATTGAGCCCGCCGTCGAGGACTTACTACTGCTGACAGAGGGTCAGGACGTGACAATAAGGGGCAAGTTCGATGTAGCCCAACATTATCGCGTCACCGTCTCAACCAATCTCAAGGGCGACCGGGGTTATGGGTTGCCAGCCGAGTCTCGCTGGGGCGCTACTTTTCACTCAAAACAACCGTGTATTGTGTTTCCGTCCCCGGAACTTTTTCTCCGAGCACGGCAAGAGATCCGCTTTTCATTCCTGCAAATCAATACTCCCCCGGTAACCTGGAAGCTGGCGCGGATCCCTTTGGAAAAATTGGGTGCGGTAAAGGCCCGGTTATCCGAATTCGAAGAACAGCAGATCGATCCCCTCACCGGGGAACCGATGTTGGATCCTCGAACGGGCTTCGCCAAGGCAAGGTCGACGGAACTCCTCGTTGACGCATTCGGCCTATTGGTAACAACCAGCGGCACGGTAGATGCTTCAACCGGAGATACCCAAACGTTACGCGAGATCAACTGCACCGCGGCCAAAAGTGAGCCAGTCTCCGGACCTTATCTGCTCGAAGCCTCAGCGCCTCTCCCTGACGGACACATCGTTGGTAATCGTTCCATCGTATTTGTGAGCGATTTCACCCTCTCTGAAAAAAGAACCGCGACGACGACGATCGTCCGGGTCACAAAAATGTCCGATGCACAGCCGGTTTCCGGCGTTAATGTGCGCGCAGTCACCGATGACAATGTCGAACTAGGCCGCTCAACCACCGACCGCGCTGGGATCGCAACTTTCCCACGTGGGCAGTTGTTTCCTGAAAAACCGCCGCATGTGGCCCTCTTTGTTGCGGAAACCGTCAATGGCATCGCGGTCCGTCCAGCTGGCGCCGGCGACAGCTACAGCTCCGGAAACGATAAGAGCCGTCCCCTTGCCCGACACCGTGCTGCGATCGTTACTGATCGCAACCTGTATCGGCCCGGGCAAGTCGTGAAGATGAAAGGGATGATGCGGGACGTCACAGAAACAGCCCTAAAAATTCCGGCAGAACGAGATGTGCATTGGCAGATTGTGGAGGGCGACCGCGACCGAGTCGTTAGCGAAGGAGATACTACTCTCTCAGAGGAGGGAGGCTGGGAGACCGCGTGGGACGTGCCGGACAAGATCGCCACTGGGCACTACCAGATCCGCTGCCAGATGGGCAACGAGGAGTACGCTGGATCGGCCGGTATCGATATCGAGGAGTATCGGGTCCCGCTTTTCTCGGTGGTCCTCGAAGTTCAGCGCGAAATCGGTACGAAGGCGCACGCGCATCTTTCGTCAGCCTATTTTCACGGGGCGCCGAATATCGGTGCGCATGTCCACTGGAAGGCGACCTGGACCGCTACCGCAGAAGTCCACGATGAGGACTTCAAATGTTACAATGCTTGGGCTGAGATCGGTCCACGATTCGATCCTGATAACGATCAGATCAAGTCGATCGAGGGGGACTCGCAGCTCGATCAACGTGGTTTCGCGACGTTGGAATGCGAATCGCCTTTTAAAGACAACGGCGCCATTGGACATACCAGCGTTTCGTGGCGAGCAGAAGTCACGTCTGTTGATGGCCAGACCATCACTGGCGGAACGCTGGCCGAGATCTTTTCAGCCGGTTCCCGGTTGGCGGTGCGGGCAAGCGAAGACACCGGACCCAACGAGGGAGTCCGGGTCAAAGTCGAAGCGCTCGCTCCAGATGACGGGAAAGTTAGCGACATCCCGCTCCACGCCGACCTTTTCCACGTCGCGACCAAAACCGTCAAGGAACAAATTGCCCCGTTCGTTTACCGGTATCGAAACACGGACCGGTTCACGAAAGTCGCCTCTCAGGAGACAAAGGCACCGGGTGAACTACTCTTCCCAGTTGAAGAAACCGGGCGCTATGTTGTGGCAGTCAATGCCCCGGGGATCAGGACGCCTCTCGTCAGCGACGAAACGACAGTGACCGGTGAGCAGAAAGCGGAGTTGCCAGTTGAAAACGAAACCAGTTTTCAAATCGATCATCGCGCTGAGCCATTCACGCCCGGCGAAACGGCGTTGCTAACGACAAAAGCGCCCTTCGCCGGTATAGCCTGGGTTTCGGTCGAGACTGATAAGATTCTCGACACACTGCTAGTGCCGCTTTCAGGCAATGCTGGCCGGATCGAGTTACCCGTTAAAAAGGAGTACTTCCCCAACGCCTTCGTTTCGATCTACCTCACGTATCCCGGGGGCGAACGTAAATTGCCGCGCGAGCGGTTTGCGTTCGCAGAACTTGCCGTGCGCAGACCGGACCTGGAGCTGAAGGTCGAGCCGCATCTCCAGAGCGCAGCCGTACGTCCCGGACAAGCCGTTCACGGGGAGGTCCATGTAACCTGCGAGGACAAGCCGGTGCCAAACGCTGAGCTGGTCGTATTCGTGGTCGACGACGCCGTGCTCCAGCTCGGCGATTGGCATCTGCCCGATCTAACTGATTCCTTCTATTATCGACGTCTCTTCGGTGTCCGGAGCTTCGAATCCCTAACTGCATACCAGGAAGACATTCCTCGCCGAAGCCTGACCCAGAAGGGGTTTGTTATTGGCGATAGCGGCGCGGAAAGGGTCGGTAACGTGACGAATGTGCGAAAGGAGTTCCGGACCCTGGCGTATTGGCAAGGTGATCTAAAGACAGATAGCTCAGGGAACGCTGCGTTTGATTTCACTGCACCCGACAATCTGACGACTTACCGTGTGGTCGCAGTCGGACAGACCAAAGCGAGCCAATTTGGCGGCGATGCGAGCGTGACGCTGAGAATTTCCAAACCCGTGCTCGCCGACGCAGCGCTGCCACGCTTTTTCCGCGATGGCGACACGGTCGAGCTGCGCGCGGTGGTCCATCAAAGTTTCGCAGACTCGGACGAAATCCATGTTCGGTGCGTCACGGATGCGAACTGCAAATTGACCGGTGCGCTAGAGTCAACTCAGACCGTCGCGCGGGACGCACCCGCGGTATTTCGGTTTACGGCCAAAGTCGTTGATAGCGGATTACGGCCGACTAAGATTCGTTTTGAGGCAACCGCTCGGTCGGACTCCGGAATGGCGGACTCCGTCGAATTCACGCTTCCGGTGGAACCTCCCACGATTACCCGCACCGAGAGCGTCACGGGATCATTGAATGGGCCCAATTTTGACGCATCATCTGCCGTGCCCAAGCCATGGAGCACGGGTCGCGGTAAAATGGATCTGACGGTTTCTACTTCGCCATGGCTGCCAAAGATCGCCGGTTTGCCGGTGGTCTTGAATTATCCGCACGGATGCTTCGAGCAGATCTCGAGCCGTCTCCTGGGATACGCGCTGCTAGGAAATCTGCTTGCCTATCTGCCGGATGCGGAGGCGCGCGATGCCGAGTATCGCGCGATTATCGAGCGGGGCATGCAGCAGTTCGACCAGTCGCTGTTGGAGAACGGTATGCTGCCGTATTGGCCTGGCGGCGGCGTTGGGCACGCGTTCGTTACCGCCCAGGCATTTTGGGCGGCAAGCGAAGCAGCCAACGCCAATTTTGCTGCTCCCGAACATCTGGTTCGGCAGCTGCGAGCAGCGCTTACCAAGATCGTTCAGGGCCGCGAGCCGGCGCCCGTATTTGATCAGGTTTTTGCGCTGTTCGTGTTGAGCCAGCAAACGACCGAGGACTTCAAAGATAGCGCCGAAGAGCTTTATTTGCGCCGCAACGAGGCCGGCGACGAGGGCAGAGCTCTCCTCGCCCTGGCCCTGCACCGGCTCAATATCATGCCGCAGGAACAGGAGCAATTGCTCCGCGAGATTGACGCGCCGACTAAGGAACGCGTTTTTGATCCCGACACATTAACATCGACCACCCGCGCGGAAGCGATTTGCGCGCTCGCATTCGCGACGATAACGCCAAAAAGCTGGACCTCCCAGAAGCAGCGGCAAGTTAGTGATCGCTTACTCGCATTAATGGATTCATCCGCCTCGCTTTCGACCCAAGAGAATCTCTGGCTACTGCTCGCGTTCAAGTCGCTGCTGGGATCGGAAAACCGGGAGCCCCTGAAAATTGCCGGTTCGGAATGGCTTTTCTCGAAGAATCATTGCTCCGCCACCTGGCTTGATTGTTCGTTAAACGCTCCACCGCCCGTCCAGGGCCTAAACCTGAGTAACCTCACCTATTTGATGAAGGCGGTTTACATAACGGATGGGGTGGAGACAGATCGGGTGGACCGAGGCTTTCGGATTGAACGTGTCGTTCGGGATCTCACCGATCCCAAACGGTTGGGACAGGCCGAGACTCCCTTTAAGCTGGGTGATCAAATCCTGATCACGTATCGGGTGAGTACGCAAAAGAGACAGAACTATGTTGCGTTAGAAGACGCGCTTCCGGCTGGATTAGAGACCATAAACCCCGATTTAGCGATGATCGGCAAGTTCTTTGAGATGCCGCCAGAGGATGCAGGTGACCATGTGCTTTCGCTGTCCCACTCGGAGCTGCGCGACCGATCGACGCTCCTTTATTTCGACACGGTTGATCCGGGAACTAACACCTATTCGGTTCTGGCGCGAGCGACGGTGGCTGGCGCTTTCCGCTGGCCAGCGACTCAAGTCGCCCCGATGTACGACAGCCGATTCTCCGGTCTTTCACCGTCGACGGTATGCGTCGTTTCAGGCCAATAATTCTGCTTAGCGCGGCAGTGACGGTAGGGACGGCGGTATGGATTCGATGGTTGCCGCTCCCGAACGAGCTGCAGGGATCGCTGCCGGGAACTCTTGTGCTGCTTGATGTTCATGGTCGCGAGATCACCGAGATCGCTTCACCCGAGGCCAGGACGCAAATTCCGCTCAAGCTAAGTGAAATGGGCGAATGGTTGCCGCGCGTGACGGTGGCGCTTGAGGACCACCGTTTTTATCAACACGCGGGTGTAGACTGGCAGGCGACGATTGCCGCCTGCATCCGCGATCTCCAATCGGGTCGCCTCATTTCTGGTGGCTCGACGATCACTCAGCAACTGGTAAAGATCGCGTGCAGCCGTTGGAACCGAACCTGGTTCGAGAAATTCTATGAAGCGATCATTGCATGGAAACTCGAACGAAAATGGAGCAAGGAGCGCATTCTGGCGGAATATTTGAATCGGAGCAGCTTCGGCAATCGCAGGCTCGGACCGGAAGCGGCGGCACACGCGTACTTCGGGAAGCCAGCACACGATTTGACTCTCGCGGAGGCCATCTTCCTTGCGGGCTTGCCGCAAGCGCCGACTCGCTTGAACCCGTGGCGGCACGCGGAATCAGCGAATCGAAAGTACGCTCGGTCATTGGACCGGCTCGCTAGACTCCGCGTGATAAGCGAGGCGCAACAAAGGCTCCTCAGCCAATCGCCTCCCGCGGTACGACGCTTTGATCCGCCTCGGCTGGCTCCTAACTTTGTGGACGCTGTGCGGGTTCTGCATCCTGGCCTGCGCGGCAGGGTAAAAACAACGCTCGATCTTGATCTCCAGGTTTTAGCGGAAGCCGCCGTTCGCAACCATCTCGCGGTCTTGAACCGGCATGATATTACCGAGGCGGCGCTCGTGGTGGTCGACAACGCAAGTGGGGCGGTGCTGGCGATGGTCGGTTCCTCAAATTACGCGACCAGCCAAATCAACGGCGCCATGCGCCCTCGCAGCAGCGGTTCAACGCTGAAACCCTTCGTTTATCTCACGGCGATTGACCGGCGTTTGTTGACTGCCGCAACTCTATTGCCGGACACAGCCGATGCAATCCGGGACGAGTACAGTGATTACGGTCCGCAGAATTTCAGCCGTCATTATCTGGGTCCGGTCCGTGTCCGCGAGGCTCTCGGTTGTTCGTTGAATGTACCGGCGATTGTCGCGCTCAGTCGGGTCGGCGCGCGTTCCTCCTTTCATGAACTGCAGAAATGGGGATTCGACTTTCCCGGAACCCTCGCGGACTATGGTGCGGGTTTCGTTCTGGGCAACGCCCAGATCCGCTTAACCGATCTTGCCGCCGCCTACGCCGGACTCGCGCGAGGCGGGTTGGCCATGCGGCCGAAATTTCTTGCCTCCGAGTATCCCGTGATCAACCGGATCGCTTCGGCCGAAGCGACCGATATCATCACCGATATCTTGTGTGATAATGAAGCGCGCCGAAAGAGCTTTGGCACACGGTCGCCGCTCGCTTTCGAAGAACGGGTAGCGGCGAAGACCGGTACGAGCAGCGGTTTTCGGGACGCCTGGACGGTCGGCTTCGACAAGGAACACACGATGGCTGTCTGGGCCGGAAATTTTAACGGACGGCCGATGCGCGACACCCTCGCGATACAGTCGGCCACGCCGCTCTGGGCGGCCGTAATGCAGGAATTGCTCCTTTCCGATCATCCGGTCGATCCCCCAAGTACAAGCCTGACCCGCCGCGAAATCTGTGCGACTACCGGACTTTTACCATCAAGGTTTACCGCCACCAAAATGACCGAGCTCTTTTTGAAAGGAACTGAGCCGAGTGAAGATTCTTCTTCCTGGTTTTCGAATGAAGGACGGTTGCTGTTACCAGGCGAATACGCCGCTTGGTGCGCTGGCCCGGACAATACGGACGGTGCTGTCACCGTGTCGGAACCGCGAATATTGAATCCGCCGCCCAACTCGGTCTATGAGATTGATCCGGGGCTATCCGGGACTCAACAAATGATCGAGCTGACCACTACCCTCGGGCCCGACGTACAATGGTATGTCAATGACGAGCTGGTACCAGCCCAGCGTGATCGGCGCTTTTTCTGGCAGTTGGCACCCGGCCAATGGGAACTCAAGGCGATCGGCCGCACCGGCGTACTCCAAGAAAAGATCACGGTCGAATGACGGCGCAGCGCGCGATTTCGCTCTGCTCGCCGCCTGGCTACGAAGGGGGGAGGGGATTTAAACATGTGCAGAAGAGGCGTCACAATAAGGATTATGACGCCTCAATTGGTGGGTGGCATTAAAGCTGGCGTGTGCGGAGTTCCGACTGTCCGGTTAAGCGAAAGTGGTAACTTCTATTACGCCAAAGTGGTAACTTTTGGCTCGTTTTGGCGCTTTTTATTGCTGAAGCCGTTGGCATGTAAGACATTGCGACTGAAATTCGCGCTTCCGCCGAGTTACCGCATTGGCTTAATGGGGTGACTTGCCGGTTCGTAAAAAATTGCACGCTAAGGAAGGGCCACGGGCGGTGCAAGGGCGCTCCGGAGTGGTCGCAACTTCCGATTTCGCAGGCCGCCGTCGCGACGCCAATGGTAGTCGCCGGTCCAGTTGATGTGTTCCCATTTCAATGGTGAGAGATGCACTAGCAACGCCTCAGGGATCATCTGCCGTTGGTTGCGGAGCGCTTGAATAGCCCGCTCCAGGTAAACCGTGTTCCAAAGTACGATTGTTGCCACGACCAGATTTAAGCCACTGGCCCGATGTTGCTGGTTTTCCAATGTGCGGTCGCGCAGTTCCCCTAGCCGGTTGAAGAACACCGCTCTGGCCAGTGCGTTCCGGGCCTCGCCTTTGTTTAACCCGATGTGGATGCGCCCGCGCAATTCGACATCTCGGATGTATTCGAGCAGGAATAATGTGCGTTCGAGCTTACCGAGCTCCCGCAGGGCAATGGCGAGCGCGTTCTGGCAGGGATAGGCCCCGAGTTTGCGCAGCACGATCCAGGAGTATATCCATCTGAACCCGTACGGGTGAAACGCGATGGAAGCAGATGCGGCCGAGAAACCAGTCGTTCATCAATTCCCATTCCAACATCATTTAGGTTAGTCAATCTTTAGCTCATCGGAGTTGTAGAGAATGACCCTCTTGCTCAATAGCGAAGAAAGCGACGGGATATAAACTTGCAGGTGAAAGGAATTTTCGTTGAAAATTATTGTCTGCTTTCGCCATCTGAACTGTATCTTCCGTAAGTGGCTGAGAGGAGTGGACTACTCCTGGCATTTGCAACATCTACTTCGCGAATTCGGCCTTGGCCAGTATGCCGATGTTCGCACGGTTGCTAGGCACTGACCGGGCGGAGAAACATCCCAGCCTGCCATCGACCTTCGGCATTGAGAGCCTGATAGATGGGCGCGGCAAGAAAGCTTATCTGGCCGCTTTACCAGACTTCATCGGCAAACGGAGCTGTGCGAAAGGATCAATCGCCACATAATGAATTTCATCTTGTCATCCGTGGTAGTTTTGTTGGTCGGGGCATTGGCGTGTACGCTGCTTAAAGTATTACCAAGGCTGGTCGTTATGCCTGGGCTCTGCGTGTCTGTGACCTTCCTAGCCCTTTGTGTCATACGAAATCGAGAGATAATTGCCCAGAGGATTTCTTCGGGAACCTTTCACGCCATCGCCAAAGACGATCAGAAGTTTCTAGATGACCTCCTCCGCAACGAGAACCAAGAAGGTCAACAACAACTCGATACTGCGCGCGTTCCAGTCCCCAACGCGGAGCTTCAGATCAATGGTGAGACGGTTAGACGTGCAGAACTGGTCGTACACAGTGGGATCGTCAAACGCGCTCAACTGGTTCAACCTCAAAGGAATTAGTCTCCGTTCTTCAAGAGATGCGTGAAGCGGTTCCGAGGGTCGGGCAAGACAATTCTCGATTGCAGCGCAGATCGCTTTTAGATGCAGAGTCGATTAATACATCGCCGCAGACTTTTCACCGCCATGGATTAGGATGGTCATTCGTTAAATCTTCAACACATCAAAAATTACTGTGTTTGAGATTCAAAATCATCTTCTCGGTAAGACCTTTCCAGGCTACACCACCCGAGTCGTTTGGACTCGGCCCCGCTGATGAACGGCCCTCCAGGAGGCTGGCAGGTGCGTCGTCGAAGACCCACACTCCTTCCCTGTAGGGGAAAAGGAAAAAAGGAAAGACACGGCATTCATTTTTTCTCTGCTGCGGCTCCCTCGGCGTCGCAAGCAACCTCCGCCCAAAGTTTCCCGTCGCATGAAGTTGTTCAGCAGAATCATACGTCAAAGCCTGACCTCGTCGCGGTTGCCAGAAGACGCTCTCTGACTGCTTGCGGGTTGGCAGTGACGAAGAAAACTTCTTAGACAGCCGTTCCGGTTTTAGCGAGCGCTTTCAGTCCTGTCCCAGTAAAATACTTGATTTCCAGTCTAATCTGCCGTTTGGAACCCTTGGTTGGTCTAATTCGTCCGGGAATAATCGAATGAATCTCCTCCCAGGGCGCAATGCTTTCCAAGAGTGGCCGCAAACCCTCAATGAGGGCATGCTCATATTTCAGCTTTGAGGGGTCAGCTCAGGAAAGGGAAATTTACGTACGCTTAGCCGTTCCAAGAATCATCCGACTAAAATAAAACGCTCCAGAACTCGATTACAGCTCGTTTTACGGAAAAACTGGTACTGGGGACCCGCTGCTTTGTGCTAGAGGTTCCGCGTTCCCCATGAGATGCCTTCGCACCCTATTCCTCGAGGAGACAGCGCTCCTTAGCGTACGTAAATTTCCCTTTCCTGAGCTGACCCCATCTCGGCGACGTGGTTCATTTCCACGTTTGCCGTTTACTCGCTAACGCCTAATGCCAACTTAACCTCCTGTTGCAGCACGTCGACGAATTTCAGGATCGTCGGGACTGCTTGGGACTGTTTTTTCCAGCGTGCGACGATCTCCATTTGGCCGCCAAGTTCAGCCAGCAGATGAAAATCAATCGGCGCAGTGCGGCCGCGGAGGCTAACTTCCAGACCCAGAAAAACTCCCCGCCCGGCCGCTATCATACTGATCACGCTTTCGAAAGAGTCCGCCATCGCTCCTATCTCTGGTTCAAAACCTCCGAACTGGCGGCAAAATCCACGAAGCAAATGCTCGTACCCATCCACATACTCCGGATCGAGCACGATGAATTTGTCATAACGAAAATCTTTAAGACTTGGCTTCCTGCGCTTCGAAAGCTTGCGCTGTTTCGAGCAGGCAATCCCAAACTGCGGACGAAACAGTAACCGGGTGCCCAGTTGCTCGCGTTCATCTTCCTCCAGCGGCAGGTCGAAATATCCGATGCCCAGCATGATCGATCCCTCAAGCAGGGATTCGATCTGAAGAGGATTGCTCATGTGCAAAGCAGTGGCCTCAACCATCGGATGCTGCTCGTGAAAGCGGGCTAGTGCCTGAGGTAAAA
>Ga0070698_100002420_pt1 | contig 20555 bp, 14 predicted proteins | sample KBSK1502metaG_FD_65477 | JGI IMG/M metagenome (GOLD analysis project Ga0070698, IMG submission 65477) | Corn, switchgrass and miscanthus rhizosphere microbial communities from Kellogg Biological Station, Michigan, USA - KBS K1-50-2 metaG | ecosystem: Host-associated > Plants > Roots >...
GAGAATGAAAAGGTGATGGCCGGATAGCCACGGAAAGAGGCAATTGCAGATCAGCCCGTGCCCGAAGTGAGTCGGCAGCAAACACAGGGATCGTCGAAACGGCTCCACTCCGAACGACAGCTTGAGTGCGGACCAGCGGGCCTGGAGCGTACGATGGGTGTGGACGACTCCTTTGGGGTCGCCGGTGGTACCGGAAGTGAAGAGGATGAGGGCATCGCGGTCCAAGTCGACCGGCGGAACGTCTCTGCCGGCCCTTGTCGGTCCTGCCTCGGCCTCGCCGACATCGATCGTCTCCACCCCGAGGCTCGCAAGCCGGCTGGCCAGGAGGACGTCGGGTACCTCCTTCCAGAGCGAGAATCGAGGGGTGGCGGCCCGCGCGAGGGTCTCGATCTCGAACGAGGTCAGGCGTGCGTCGACTGGAATGGCGCACCCGCCCAGACTCCAGATGGCCGCCAGATCGATCAGAAACTCGAGAGTATTTCCGTGGTGCAGAAAGACCCGGTCACCCGGGGCGAGGTCTTTCGCCCGGAAGAAACCGACGCGTGCCCGCCACTGCTCGGCGACGACGCGTCGGTCCCAGTGCCTCCCGGTAGCCGGCTCGGTCAGCGGCCCGAAGTTTTGGTCGAAGAACAATCGGGCCTCCGGCAATTTCGTAAGCCGCCAACGAAGTCGCGGGAAGGATAAAAGCGAAGCGGGCCTCGCCATAGCCCCGCTTCGTTCCGGACAGCATATTGGGAAATGCGCAATACTCTCTTCCGCCCGATCGGTCTGCTCACTGCTGCCGCGCTCGCGGCGTCCTGCGGCGATGCCCCGGTGCAGCAACCTCCCGCCGCCGCGCCGGCAGCGAGAACCGGCCCGCCCCCCAACATCGTGATGGTGCTGGTGGATGACCTGCGCTGGGACGAGTTCGGCGTCTCCGGTCACCCCTACGCCGAGACCCCGAACATCGACCGCCTGGCGGCCGAAGGCGCGATGTTCACCAATGCCTTCCACGCGGTGCCGCTCTGCTCGCCGAACCGCGCCAGCCTTCTGACTGGGCAGTATCCCTCGCGGCATGGCATCATCGACAACGTGGCCCGCGACCGAGCCAGCCACCGGCTCGAGACCTTTCCCCAGGCATTGCGGGCGGGCGGGTACGAGACTGGGTTCATCGGCAAGTGGCACATGGGCAACGACCCGACACCGCGACCCGGCTTCGACTACTGGGTGTCGTTCCCGGGGCAGGGCCGCACGGTCGACCCGCCGCTGTTCGAGAACGGGAAGCTCACGACGGTGAAAGGGTACGTTACGGATCTCCTGACCGACCGCGCGCTCGACTTCATCCGGAAGGACCGCACCAAGCCCTTCTTCGTCCTGCTGAGCCACAAGGCCATTCATCCCGACACCAGGCAGCTCAACGACGGCTCGCTCGACCCGGAACACCCCAACGTCTACATCCCGGCGCCTCGCCATTTCGGGCGCTATGAAAGCAAGACCTTCCCGCGGCGCGGCAACGTCCCGCGCGACCGGAACGCGCCCTCCAGCGCGGCGGTGCGGGCGGCCCTCGCGGACCGCACCAGCGATGCGATGGTCAGGGAATTCGGCGAGCAGTTCATGGATCCGATGACCAGCGAGGAGACCATCCGCCGCCGGGCCGAGATGCTGCTGGCGATCGATGAAAGCGTGGGGAAGATCCTGGCGCTGCTGACCGAGCGCGGAGTGCTGGACCAGACCGTCTTCGTGTTCACCAGCGACAACGGCTATTTCTTCGGGGAACACGGGTTTTCGATCGAGCGCCGCATGCCCTACGACGAGGCGATCCGGAGCCCGCTGCTGGTGCGGTATCCGCCCATGATCGGGGCCAGGACCAAGGTGGACAAGCTGGCCCTGTCCATCGATATCGCGCCGACCATGCTGGATTTCGGCCGCGTCCCGATCGGTGAACGGATCCAGGGCCGCTCGCTCCTGCCGCTGCTGTCCGGAGCACCCGCACCGGACTGGCGCAGCTCCGTGCTGGTGGAGTTCTACACCTACGAGAATCCGTTGCCCTGGCTCATCGACATGGACTATCGGGCGGTCCGGACCCGGCAATACAAATACATCCACTGGATCCATCACGAGGACGAGCTCTACGATCTGTCGGTCGACTCGCTGGAAACCCGCAATCTCATCGCGGAGCCGGGCATGACACGCGTGGCCGCGGAGCTCCGGACCGAGCTGGGGCGATTGTCGCTGGAAGCCCTGGGACTGGGGGTGCGGAGTCCGTAGGGACGCTGGCTAGGCTCGCCGCGACGGCGTGAGCTCGATCGCGATATCCGCCGCGCGCACGCTGTGGGTCAGCTCGCCCACCGACACAAAGTCCGCTCCGGCCTCCGCAAACTCCGTCACGTTGCTGAGCGAGATGCCGCCGGTCGCTTCGATGGCGATCCCCGGCTGGAGCGAGCGGGCCAAGTCGCCCCACGATCGCACCGTCGCCGGCGTCTGGTTGTCGATCAGCAGGCGGTCCGCCGCCGCCGCGCAGGCTTCTCTCACGGCAGCCTCCGATTCCACCTCCACCTGGCAGGAAAGCGCCCCGCGGCCGCGCGCGTCGCTGAGCGCCTCGGTCAGGGACTTCCCCGAGCCCGCGAGAGCGCGCCAGTGGTTGTCCTTGATCATCACGGTGTGGGCCAGGTCGAGCCGATGGACTTCCCCGCCCCCCGCCACCACCGCCGCCGCGTCGAAGAGGCGGAGGCCGGGCGCGGTCTTCCGGGTATGCAGCAGCCGGCAGGCGGTGCCGCTGAGCGCCTCGACGTACCGGCGGGTCAGCGTGGCGATGCCCGACGCGCGCTGCAGCAGATTGAGGAGCGGTCGCTCCGCCCGGAGCACAGCGGCCAGGCTGCCGCTGATGGTGCCGATGGCCTCGCGCTCCGCCATCCGGCCCTCGTTAACCCGCCAGGCGACGGTGGCGCCGGCGAGACCGGCCACCGCATCCGCGTACACCAGCCCGGCCACCACCGCGCGGCTCCGGCACTCGATCAGGCCGGGAACGCTCGGGACGCTGTTTCCCGCGACCGTCACGAGCGTGGTGAGATCGCGCGAGCCATCTTCATCCAGCGCCGTCCGGGCGACGCGGAGCGCGTCGCCGGCGAGATCGGAGAGCTGCTCGGAGACGGCCAGACTATTGCACCCGCTTGGCCGACCTGCCCGCGGGTAGCGTCTCCCCCGGTGATACCCCGTTGATCGCCGCGATGACCTCGAGGCGGACGACGGACGGGTACTGGCGGTAGAACTCCTCCACCGTCATCGCCCGCGACAGCCGCACCAGCGAGAGGTGGACCGGCTGCTTGGCGAGCGCCGCGGCATCGGTCAGGGGCCCGAAGGTCCGCATCGAATTGTTGAACACGCCGGCATACGACCCGTAGCGCGTCCCCGTCGAGTAGCCCAGCAGCTGGTAAGTGGTGCCCCCATAGCTGATGAACATCACCCGGCCCGACACGGCGCCGGCCTGCTGGTCCTGGGCCTGAAACTCAGCGGTGGCGCCCGACAGACCGTTCACCGTGACCCGCTGTCCATTGCCCATCTGAAGCCCCTGTTGCTGCCCGAACTTCTGCAGCAGCGCCTCGGGCGAATCCTGACCACCGAGCGACAGCTGCAGGATCGCGTCGTCCTGCGGGCTGCCCGCCCTGACCGCGTCGGAGGCGTTCTGGGTTTTCCAGCCGTTGGGAAAATCGATGCGGAACCGAAGATCGGGGTGGAAGAACCGGGTCCCCTCGAAGTAGCCCTGACGCGGATTCTCGCCGAAGACGATGCCGTCGATCGCCTGGAGGTAGCGGTCGCGGTTCACGATACTGTTCCTGAGGCTGTCGGGGTTCGTGTTGTTGACGTACTCCTGCGCCTTGCCCTGCCGGTCCGCTGGATCCGGGTGAGAGGAGGCCCAGGTGGGCAGCTTGCCTTCGCCGCTTAGTGCTCCCACCCGCGTGAGAGCCGCGAAGACGTTGGGCATCTCGCGGATGTCATACCTGGTCCGGAGCATGTAGCGAAATCCCAGCCCGTCGGCCTGGGATTCGTCGGCTCGGCTGTAGCTCAGGAACAGGACGCCCAGCCCCTGCTGCAGGCCTCCCGCGGCCGAAGCCACGGTGCTCGACAGAATCGAGCCGGCAATGAGTCCGATGCCGGCCAGCTGCTGCCGGGTGAGCTGGCGCGCGGTGTGGCGGGCGGTGACGTGACCGATCTCGTGCCCGAGGACACCGGACAGCTCGGCTTCGGAGCCGAGGAAGGGGAGAATGCCGCGGGTGACGAAGATCTTCCCGCCCGGCGCCGCGAAGGCATTGACGGTCGGATCGTCCACCACCTCGAAGTGCCAGGGGAGCGCAGGACGCTCCGAGACCGCCGCGAGCCGGGTACCGATGTCGCGAACATACCGTTGCAAACCGGAATCAGGATAGGTCCCGATCGTGGCGTGCACGCTGGCCACGGTCTCGTTGCCCATCGAGATTTCTTGTGATTCGCTCACCAGGGAGATTTCGCTTCTCCCGGTGGCGGGGTTGGTGGCGCAGGCGGCCGCCAGGACCGCCACCGCGCAGGTGCTCCATCGCATTACATGCCTCTTTCCGAATGTATGCCTTCGCGGCGGGAGGGTCCTGACCCCACCACTGTGTCCGTGTATTAAGAGGACGCTGCCCGCATCCGCGCGCAACACCGCTCGGGGCCGGGCTATCATTCACGATGCCGAAGGACATGATGCCGCCACCGGTCGCCGGGGGCAAGTGGAATACCGCGGAGATGGCGACCGACCCCAGGGTCAGTTTTCTCCTGGCGCTGGGGCGCGCGCTGCACGCCGCCGGTCACTCTTCCCAGGGACTGGAGGAGATGCTGGAGCTCGCCGCGGCTCGGCTGGGTGTACCGGGCGAGTTCTTCACGACACCGACGTCCATGTTCGCAGCGTTCGGCCAGGATGAGCGCCAGCGCACTTTCCTGCTGCGGGTTCAGCCCGAAGGGCCGAACCTCAGCCGGCTGGCGAGCATCAAGGACATTCTCGACCGGGTACTCGCCGGCACGGTCTCTCCGGGAGACGGCGCGATCCGGCTTCGGCTCATCACGGAAGCGGGATCGCCCTATTCCAGGACTCTGACCGTGCTGGCCTTCGCCCTGTCATCGGCGGCGTCGGCCGTGTTCTTCGGCGGGGGTCGGCGGGAGCTGGTCCTGGCCGCGGCGCTGGGCTTCGTCACCGGATTGCTGGCGCTGATAGCGGACCGGATCCCGACGCTGGAGAAGGTGTTCCCTACCGCCGCCGCGTTCCTGGTCGCGGGGCTGGCTACGGTGGCGGGCGTTCAATTCGGAGGACTCGCGGTATCCACCGCGATCCTGGCCGGTCTGGTCGTCCTGCTCCCCGGCCTCATGCTGGTGGGCGCGATGGGCGAGCTCGCCACCGGTCACCTGTCCTCCGGCACGGCCCGCGCCGCCGGTGCGTTCATCACCTTCATCGGAATCGGCTTCGGGGTAGCGCTGGGCACCCGGGTGGCGGAACAGCTGGTCGGAGTGCCACGGGTCGTGCCGCCGGAAGGACTGCCCAATGCCGTCACCTGGGTGGCACTGGTGGCCGCGGCCATCGCGTTCTCGGTGCTGCTCCGGGCGGACCGGCGGGACATACCGTGGATCGTGGTCGCCGCGGTCGTAGCGATTCTTGGCTCGCGACTGGGAACTCAATTGGTGGGGGCCGAGCTGGGACCGTTCTTCGGTGCGTTCGGAGTCGCGGTGGCTGGGTGGGTTTTCGCCCGGCGCACCACCCGGCCCTCGAGCGTGGTGGTGGCGCCGGGTGTGCTGGTGCTGGTGCCTGGGAGTGTGGGGTTCCGAAGCATTACAGCCCTGCTCGATGACCGCATCGTGGCCGGGGTCGACACCGCATTCAGCGCGCTGTTCACCGCGGTGGCCCTGGTAGTGGGGCTGCTGATCGCGAATGTGGTGCTGCCCCCGGGAAGGGACCTGTAGGTCGGTAAGTCGGTAGGTCGGTAGACTGCTACGGCTCGCCGTAGCGGAGCACCAGCGCCTGTCCCTTCCCTTCCCCCTGCACCGTTACCACGACCAATCGATCGTAGTCCAGGTCGGTGAGCAGCGGGACTTTCTGTCCCGAGAGCCGCTCCACGATGAGATGGACCAGGTTGCTGTGGCTCGCCACCACGGCTCGACTGCCGGGCGGAAGCGCGCGGAGCTGGACAATCAGATCATCCATCTTGCCCGCCGGGACTACGACCGTGGTCAGGCCGGTGGCGCGGGCCAGCGGCACCAGCGTCTCCTGCGTTCGCTTGAACTCGGAAGCGAACAGCGCGGTCACCCGCGCGTCCGTCAAGGTCTTGGTGAGCGCCGCGGCCCGCCGCTGCCCCGCCTCGGTAAGCGATGGGTCGGCGGCCTCGGGCCCCTTCTCGGCGTGCCGCACCACGAAGACGGTGAGCGGGGCATCCTGCGCGGCAAGCGAGACTGTTGGGACCAGAAGGGAAAGCGCAAAAGCGAGACGTCGCAGCATCGGAGCAAGATCCTCGATTGGGGTAGTTACGTAGCGTCTTAGCGTCTTAGCGTCCTAGCGCCCTAGCGCCTTAGCCTCTTCATCGAACTCCCTCGAGCACCACGCCCCGCGAGCCGGTGATGAGTAACGGGCGCCCCGGCTCTCCCTGAATGGACAGGAGCAGGTCCTGCACTGGGGCGTCGCGCACCGTCCAGTGCGCGCCGTCGAACCGGAGCACGATGCCATCCTCGCCCACGGCATAGACGTCGGTAGGGCCGGTGCCCCAGACCGAGCGGAGCTCTTTGCGGGTGGGGCTGAACATCAGGTACCAGCGCACGCCATCGTACCGCATGATGACTCCGCCGGAGCCCACGGCGAAGAGATCCCGGGGACCGCTGCCCCAGACGCCGCGCAGGAGCGCGTTGGTGGGTGTGGCCATCGTCTGCCAGCGGGCGCCGTCCCAATGGATCACCGTGCCACTGTCTCCCACCGCGAAGACATCCGAGGCGCTGATGCCGTGAACGTGGCGCAGAAAGCGAGTGGTGATCGGCGCCGACTCGATCCAGCGACCACCCTCGGAGTGGAGCGTCACCCCCCGCTCGCCTACGATGAAGGCCTTGCCCGCGGAATCGCTCCAGATCGATCGCAGGAGACGGGTTGCCGCGAACGATTCGTTGCGCCAGGCGCTCCCGTCGTACCGCAGGATAGTGCCGGTGTCGCCTACGGCAACCAGCTCGCCGTTCTGGTTGGCGGCCCCGTACAAGGTCCGCGTGGTCGGGATGGGGAGCGAAGTCCAGGAAGGGCCGGTGCCGCGTATCACCGCGCCATTGTTGCCCACCGAGTAGGGAACGCCCCCCGGGCCCATGGCGGCGTCGAAGAGGAGTGGTCCGGTGGCCCCGACCCGCCATCCCGACGCCTGGCGCTGCAGCGCGGTGCCGCTCCAGCCAACCGTCTGGAAGTTGCCCCCGGGGAGCGCGTGCACCGCCCTGAGGTTTTCTCCGGTGGCCGCCTGGGGGGCCAGAGTCCAGGCGGAGCCGTTGAACATCACCATGGCGCCGGCGTTGCCGACCGCCATGATGCTGGAGGGCGAGCTGCCCCACACCGCAAACAGGTCGGCCCGGGTGGGAATCGTAACGGTGTTCCAGCGCACGCCGTCGTAGCGCAGCACCGTGCCCCGAATCCCGATGGCGTACACCGTGTTGCCGCCGCTGCCCCAGAGGCCCAGGAGGAGTAGCTGGGTCGGGCTCTGCATGGGGACCCAGCGAGTCCCCTGCAAGGTGAAGAGAACCCCGTTTTGCCCTGCCGCATACATGTGGGCGTGGTCGGTTCCCCAGACCGCCCAGAGCTCGGCGGTCTCGGTGCCGGCCAGGACGCGCCAATCGGCGCCGTTGTAGTGGAGCGCAACCCCGACGCCTACCGCGAAAATGTCGTCGGGGGCCAGGCCCCACACTTCCAGCAGCACAGCGCCGGTCGGGCCGGCCATCCTGCTCCAGCCCAATCCGTCGTAGTGGAGGATGGTGCCGCCCGCGCCTACGGCAAACACATTGGTGGGCGAGGAACCCCAGACACCGACCAGGTCGTTTTCATCCTGCGAGGCCATCCGGCGCCAGGTTAACCCGCCATCGGTGGTTCGGAGGATGGTGCCCAGCTGGCCCACGGCGAAACTGGTTTGGGCATCCACATTCCAGAGGCCGAGCAGCGACACATCGGTGAGCGAGTTGCGCGAGATTCGCCAGGAGGTGATTGGCGCCACCGGCGCGACAACAGTGACGAGGGTGCGGCCGCTGGCGCGGGTGTTGGTCGCGACGATCTGAGCCTGACCCGGCGCTACGGCGCTGACCGTGCCGTCGGGCCCGACCGCCGCCACGCCGGGGTCGCTGCTCTCCCAGGTGACCGGCCCGCCGCCGAGCTGGCCCTCGAAGGCGGTCAGCTGAGAGGTGGAGCCCGGCTCGAGGAAGAGCGTAGCAGGCGAGACATCGACGCCGGCATTGTCGGGGCCGGTCGAGTCGAAAGGGGTGCGGTCGAGACAGCCCGCAAGGACGAGGAGCCCGAGCAACCGGGCGAATCTGCGCTTCACGAAACCCGAGCCTCCACCCTTCGCATCACGCCCAGCACGATTGCGTCCATCAGTCGGTCGGGGAGCCATCGGGACAGCGTGAGGCGGACCCGGGCGTCGCGTCCCACCACGTACCGGGTCCTGGGCTCGGCGGATTCCAACGCGTGCATCACCGCATCGGCCACCGCCTCCGGTGGCTCTGCGACACGTGGCGCGCGCCGGACCATCCACTCCAGCGCCTTGAGCCGGATTCCGTAGCGCGCCATGCCTTCGTCCGGAATCCGCCGAGTGACCACCGCAAACCCGGCCAGGCCTTTGTCCCAGATCGGTGTGCGCACCTGTCCCGGCTCGATGACAGACACGTGGAGCCCCTCGGGAGCCAGCTCCAGGCGCAGCGCGTCGGCCAGTGCTTCGACGGCATGCTTCGAGGCAGCATAGGGCCCGGTGAAGGGCGATGCGACCTGGCCCGAGATCGAGCCGATGTGCACGATCCGTCCCTTGCCCTGCCGCACCAGCGGGAGAAAGGCGCGGGTCACCGCGTGCAAGCCGACCACGTTCACGTCCAGCTGGAAGCGCAGCTCCTCGGACGTGATGTATTCCAGGGGGCCCCCGACCGCGATGCCGGCGTTGTTCACCAGACCGCTCAGGCCGTGGTCGCCCACCGCAAGCGCCACCGTTTCCGCGGCCCTGTCGATGCCGGCGGAATCGGTCACGTCGAGCAGCAATGGCCGGAGTCGCTCGCTGCCCGCCGCCTTGAGCCGATCGGCATCCTCGGCGCGGCGGACGCCCGCAAAGACCTGGTAGCCCTGCGCATCCAGGCGGCGCACGCAGGCTTCACCGATGCCGCTCGATGCGCCGGTGACCAGGACTGAGGGGGGGTGGACCATTGCCGGAAATCTAAGCGGGGATCCCCGGATCACCGGGTTTCCCGGCTACTGCGGCTGCTGCTGCCGAATGACCGATTTCACGCCGTCGGAGAAGTGCAGCTCGAAGTTGGTGCCGCGGCTCCACAGTCGTGCCGCGCCGCCGCGGGCGAAGGAGATGATGTCGCCGGTGGCCGCGTCGCGGACCATCACCATCGGAAAGCGCGCCGAGTCCCAGCGGACATCGACCTGCTGGGCATTCGGCCGAGTCAGCACGGGCGAGGGGTCCCCGGTGGTCAATGTGGCGAGCCGCGACACCGCCCGACCGGCAGCGCGCACGCGAACGCCGCCAAGGTCACGCTCCAGCGCGGCGTCGAGCGGAACAACGAAGGCAAAGTGTTCTTCGGCGCCGCCGGGAAGGTCCGCAACTTCATCGGCTCCGAACGTCATCGTGCGCAGCAGCGACCCATCGGGAGCCAGGAGATCGAGCCGGTGCCCGCCCGGCGAGGGCGCGCGTCCGGTGGCCGGGACGCGGAATGAGGGCTCCAGCACCACACCTGCCGCGGTGATCCGGCCCCACACCAGAAGCCCGGCCCCTGCGCCGCCGGACGGCGGCGCGTTGTTGGGCCCGCCCTGGCGATAGGTAACCATCGCGCTCCAGTTGTAGTCGCTCACCCACGCCGGGCTGCAGTATCCCATCAGATCCACGTAGGTCGCCGGGTTCTTGAGCGCCAGCGTGGTCACGTCGAGCCCCCACATCCCGATCTTGCCCCCGGCGTAGGGATACCCGGGATCGGGGCCCGAAACACCGCCGCAGGGCGCGTGCAGCCGGCTCATGTTGTGACCCAGCTCGTGCGCCATGACGCCCTTGCCGCTGGGCAGGTAATCCCAGCCGATGGCACTGCGCGCCGAGCCGCCGACGTAGCCCATCCCGGCGATACCACTTCCGTAGCTGGTCTTGACCACACCGTAGTAGTACCGGCTGTTGCCGTCGGTCGAGCGCAGCGCGAGCACTTCGCTCAGAATGGTGCCCCAGGCGCCGTTGGCGTTGTTGTTCTGGAGGACCGGAGCGGTGGTGGTGTAGGCGGCCCGCACGTCGGCGTCGTAGGCACCCACCGGCAGCATGAGCTTGAGATCGCCCAGGAAGCTCTCCTTGTTCGCATCGCTCACGTTGCCCTGGAGCCCATTCACCTGCTGGAGCACCGGGACGAACCGGATATTGAACGTCGGGAGGGCGCGGACATCCACGGTGGCGGGTACGCCGGATACCGGGAATTGATTGTCGGCTTCGTTGGTCTCGGCGGTGGCCAGAGACGGATCGACGTCGGCAAGGACCCGCAGGTTCGGTTGTACCAGCGAACCGGGCACCAGCACGTTCCAGGAGGCGGCGAGGCTGCCCTCGTCCACCACCATCGGCACCCCGACCGCAGGCGCGGTGATCGAGTAGGTCTGCACCAGCGTCGCGCCGCTGTAGAGCCGGACCCGCACCGGCGGCTGGGCGGTGTTCGCCTCATTGGCCAGAGCAAAGACGCGGAGATAGGCGTTCCTCCCCGCCACCAGCGGCACCGAGCCGTCATATCGCTGCGTGGCCTGGGTGAGGTAGACGCCGTCGACGGTGAGGTTGAGCGTGCCTCCGCCGCCACCGCTGCCGGAATAGGCGACCGATGCCGGTGTCGTGGCTCCTCCGCTCACCGCCGCGGACTGACTGGACGGCGCGGGATTGTACGTCGTGCCGCCGCTCACAACCGCGCTGGCCGCCACGGTGTAGGAGCCGGGGACCAGGCCGGTCAGGGACTGGCTTGCGGTCAGGGGATGGGAGAATCCGCCCGGGCCGGTCACCAGGACGCTCGCCAGAGCTCCGCCGGGAAGCCCGCTGATTGTGACGTTCAGCGCGCCAAGCGATGGGGTGTATGCCACGGAAATCGAGGCACTCGCGCCGCCAGCGACGGTGTTGTTCTGGGTTGCCGGAGCCGGGACATAGGTGACGCCGCCGGTCGAGACGGCGACGGCCGAGGTCGTGTAGGTCCCCGGAAGCAGGCCGGTCAGCGCCTGCGACGCGGTGAGATGCTGCGAGAACCCGCCCGGTCCGGTGACATTCACATTGGCAGCCGTCCCACCGGGGAGGCCGCTGACGGTGACGGTAAGCGACGCGGTCAGCGCGCTGTACCCAACCGAGGCGGCCGCGCTCGCACCGGCGACGACGGCGCTGCTCTGCGTCGACGGCGAGGGCGCGTAGGTCGCGCCCCCAGCCGATACCGATGCCGCCGATGTCACGTAGCTGCCGGGAAGCAGGCCGGTCAGCGTCTGCGATGCAGTAAGACTCCGGGAGTAGCCGCCGGGCCCGGTCACGGTGACGTTTGCCGCGGTTCCGCCGGGGAGACCGCCGATCGTCACGGCGAGCGAGCCGGTCGACGCAGCGTAGGTAACTGTGGCGGAGGCCTGCGCCCCGATACCGACCACGACACCCTGGCCGGACGGCAACGGGGAGTACGTGGTTCCGCCGAAACTCACGCTGAACCCGCTCACCGTGTACGTGCCGATGTTCAAGCCGGGAAGCGTCTGGGTGGAAGTGAGGTTCTGGTTGAACCCGCCCGGCCCGGTGACGGTGACGTTGGCCGGTACCGCTCCGGGCAGGCCCGCAATGATCACGGTGAGCTGCCCAACAGCCTGCGCGTACGTCACCGTGCGAACCACGGGCGCCAGGCCGGCCGGAACCGCTGCGCTCTGCTCGGCAACCTCGGGGACATAGAGCGGAGTCCCGACGTTCACATTGCCGGCGGAGATCGCGTAAGTGCCCGGCACCAAGCCGTTGAGTGTCACGCTGGCTGGGACCGTCGCGAGGAAACCGCCGGGGCCGGTCACGGTGACGGCCGCGTTACCGCCCTGAGGCAGCCCCGCGACCACGATTTGCAGAACCCCGCTGGAGACGGCGTAGGCAACCAAGACCTGAGCTGGAACACCTGGATTGGCGGCGACTACGACATCCTGCTGGGAGAAGGGCGGGTCGTAGTGGTGGCCGCCGATGATAATGCCGGGCGACTGAACGGAGTATGTGCCGGGGGTCAGGCCCTTCAGCACACCGGAAGCGGGCAGGAGATGGGAGTAGCCTCCCGGTCCGGTCACCAGCACGCCCGCATCGGTTCCGTCCGGCAAACCGGAGATCGTCACCGCGAGCCGGCCGGTCTTCTGGATGTAGGTCACGGCCGCCGAAACGGGCCCACCACTCGAGGTCACCGCGACGGTCTGGCTCATCGGCGCCGGGACGAACTGGTCGCCGTCGCTGATGACTTCGGCGGCTGCGATCGCGTAGCTGCCGGGAGTCAGCCCCGAGAGGGTCTGCCCGGTGGTCAGCGTCTTCTGATACCCGTGGCCACCGGTTACGGCGACCGTCGCCCCCACACCAGCTGGAAGTCCATCGATACCGATGGCAAGCGAGCCGGTAGGAGCCGGATCCAGGCCACCGGACTGTCCATCGGGAGAGCAACCGAGAACGAGCAGGACCGCAAGAACAACCCACCGGAAACCGCTCCGGCAGTTCGCGGCAATGCCTGTCGAGACATTATACGGACTTAATGTCATCTACTGGTTGCTATTCTGTTGTGGCGTAATTGATTGGACCAAGTTTCAGTCCAAGGTATCGCAAAAGATCGACACCCAAAGATATCGTAAAAGCAGGAGCCGGGCCATTCGAGAAACAGGGGTTAAGGAGCTGGGGAGCCAGGAATTGCACCGCCTCGACCTTGCGCTCACCGCTCGGCCCCGGGAGAATTAGCAGTTCCCCGCCCCGCACATCCTGTCCCAGGAGGCCTCATGGCCACCCGTCGCTCGTTTCTGTCCGCACTCGCCGGTGCGTCAGCTACGCTCCCCGTGTTTCGGGATCAGGCGATCAGCCGAGTCTTCCGGGCCGGAGATATGGCCAAGGGGCGGCAGCCCGAGAGTCTCGCGGACGACGAGAGCTACTGGACCGAGATCCAGCGCGCCTTCGACGTCGACCGCACCATGGTCAACCTGAACAACGGGGGCTGCTCGCCGGCGCCGTCGCACGTGCTGGAGCAGATGATCCGGGACCTCAAATTCAGCAACGAGCTCCCGGTGGATCACATGTGGCGGGTCCTGGAGCCGCGGATCGAGAGCGTGCGGCGCGACCTGGCTCGTGACTTCGGGTGTGACATCGAGGAGATGGCGATCACCCGCAACGCCTCCGAGGCCAACGAGATCATGATCTTCGGTCTCGACCTCAAACCCGGCGACGAGGTGCTCCTCACCAATCAGAACTACGGGCGGATGATCACCGCCTGGAAACAGCGCGAGCGGCGCGACGGGATCGTCCTGAAGCAGATCTCATTCAAGGTCCCGCCACCGTCGCAGCAGTACATCGTCGAGCAGTTCAAGGCCGCTATCACGCCGCGGACCCGGGTGATCGAGGTCACCCACATCACCAATCTTACCGGCCAGATCATGCCGGTGCGAGAGCTGGTGGATCTGGCCCGGCCCCGGGGCATCGAGGTCTTCGTGGACGGCGCCCACGCCTACGCCCACTTCCCCTTCACCCGGGACGAGCTCGGCTGCGACTACTACGGCACCAGCCTGCACAAATGGCTGCTGGTCCCGATCGGTGCCGGGTTCCTCTATGTGCGGAAAGACAAGCAGAAGTCGCTCTGGCCATTGATGGCCGCCGCGAAGGAACAGGACGAGGATATCCGGAAGTACGAGGAGATCGGAACCCATCCCGCCGCCAACCACAACGCGATTTCCGCGGCGCTGGCCTTCCACCGCGCCATCGGTGCGGAGCGGAAGATCGCCCGGCTCCGCTGGCTCCGGGACCGGTGGGCCAAGCGGCTCAAGGCGGAGAGCGACCGGGTGACGATCTACACCCCGCTCGATTCACCCTACGGCGGCGGGATCGGGTTCTTCGGCGTGGCCGGCCTGGACATGACCAAGCTCAACAGCTGGCTCTGGGACAAGCACCGGATCGTGAACACGCTGATCGTGCACCCGGAGTTCAGCGGGCTCAGAATCACGCCCAACGTCTATACCACACCGGACGAGATCGATCTGTTCGCCGATAAGGTGCTGGAGGCGATCCGGAAGGGAGTGGCGTAGGGGCTAGGGAGCTGGGGAGCCAGGGAGCTAGGGGAACACCTACGCCGGCTTCAGCTCTCCCTCTCGCGCCCGCGCGGCCCAGGCGTCCGGCCCGAGCTTCTTGAGCATCCGCAGGTGGGAACGGACCGCGAACATCAGGGTCGGCTGGTCGTGATACGGCACGCCGTACTTGAGCGCGGTCTCTTTCACGATGGTGCTGATTGCCGGGTAGTGCGCGCTGCAGGTCTTGGGGAACAGGTGGTGCTCAATCTGATAGTTGAGCCCGCCGACGTACCAGGACAGCAGCCGGTTCTTCCGGGCGAAATTGGCGGTGGTCTCCATCTCGTGCACCAGCCACGCGTCTTCCATCCTCCCGCTCGCGTCGGGAACCGGGTATTCGGGCCCTTCGACCACGTGGGCCAGCTGGAACACCACCCCTAGAATGAATCCGGCCACCAGGTGCATCACCAGGTACCCGATGGCGAACTGCCACCAGGGAATGTCGAGCACGATCAGCGGGATGACGATGGACCAGCCGTAATAGATGAGCTTCGAGACGAACAGATTGATCCACTCGCCCCGCGGATGGGTCTTGTCTTTGTAGGGGCCCAGATCCTTCTGGAAGAAATACTTGAAGTCCTTCACGAAGACCCAGAAAATCGTCGACATCGAGTAGGTCAGCAGCCCGTACACGTGCTGGAAGCGGTGCACCCGGCGGAGCGGCGCCCCCGGTGAAAGCCGCAGCAGCGGGGACACCGTCAGGTCTTCATCCACGCCGTCGATGTTGGTGTAGGTGTGGTGGATGACGTTGTGGGTGATCTTCCACATGTACCCGTTGGCGCCCAGTAAGTCGAAGGTGCGCCCCAGCAGCGCGTTGATCCGCGGGTCCTTCGAATAGGCGCCGTGCAGCGCGTCGTGCGAAATGGCAAACCCGATTCCCGCCAGCCCGATACCCATGGCCACCGCGAAGCCCAGCATGACGAGCGGGGAGAACCGGTTGGTGAGCGCCAGCGCGTAAGGAATGAATGTGAGGGCCAGCAGGACGACGGTCTTGATCACCATGCCAGGCGTCGCATTCCGGCTCAGTCCACGGCCGTCGAAGTACTCGGCGACGCGCCGTTTCACTTCCTCCACAAAGCCGGTGTAGTCCCGATTCGGGAATGTGATGCTGGCGGTTTTCACGGCGGAAAAATGCATTCTCCGGAGCGCTTCGACAAGGTCCGGGATTGAGCTCGGCGACACGACGGCTGCCCGCACCGCGGTCCAACTTGTTGCAATACTGAGGGTTGGGATTACGGCGAGGGCACCACCAGGCTGGAGGTCCGGCCGAACCGATCGGTCACTTCGACCCGGACCTCACGGGCACCGCGGCTCACCGGGGCATAGAAGAGGTGGGCGGTCGGTTCGGGATCGACCCATCCGCGCCGCTTGGGCAGATCGGGCCCGGTCTGGGTGAGCACCGCCGTCGGATCGAGTCCCAGCCGCCGGGCCATCGCTCCTCTCCGCTGACCATCCTCGTACCACGTCACCGTCCAGGACGGGTCCCAGTTCCAGACGTTGGCCACGATCTCGTCGGGCGACCTGGGGTCGGCGCCTATCGGATACACCACGCACTGGCGCTCGGACGGCTGTCCGGTGGCCTTGTACCGCCAGCGCAGCTCGTCACCCACCGCCTCGAATACTCCATATCCGTTGGGCGTGCCGTCATAGCAGATATCGCCGGTCCACCAGGCGCCGCAGGCCGCGCCCAGCGTGTGCTCGGCCACTTTACCATGGGTGCGGTGCTCGCATTCGTGGGTGTGGCCGGAGATCAGGTGGGCACGGTACGGCTCCAGCAGCGCAAGCAGCGCGTCCCGATTGGTGACCGAATTGGAGATCGGCGGACGGGCCTCATTGTTCCGCTCGTAAAGCGATGAGAGCAGGGGGATGTGGAGGAAGACCACCACCGTCCCGCCCTTTTCCACTCGCGCCAGATCGGCCGCGAGCCAGCCAAGCTGCTCGGCCGGCAGATAGCCCAGGTAACCGCCCTTGTAGTAGAACACATCGTCCAGCACGACATAGTGGATCCGGCCGCGATTGAAGGAGTAGTACCGCGGACCGAACCGGCGGGTGAAGGTGGCGGTGGAATCCTCGTCGCTGGTGGCGTCGAGGTCGAGGTCGTGATTCCCGACGACCTGGAAGAACGGCACGCCTATGAGGCCGACGGCCCGCTCGTACTCCGGATACAGATCGAGGTTGTCGTACATGATGTCCCCGTCGGCCACGCCGAACAGCGGGACCTCAGCCATGGCCTTCGCCGAGGCCAGCAGGTCGGGCACCGTCTCCGCGTGGAAGCGGCCCATTTCGTAGCGGTCCTGGGTCTGCGGATCGGCGAGCACCAGAAAACCGTGCCGCTCGTCGCCGCTGCCGAGCGGCGTCAGCGAGAAGAGCGCGGTGGCCTCGCCCCGGGCGTCGGGGGTGACGGGCTGGTAGAGCCGAGCGGTGCCGGCCGGGTTCACCGGGATGCCATAACCCGCAGGCGGCGTCACCGCGATATGAGCCCGGGAGCGATCGGTGACCAGCTGGAATCGCCCCTCGGCGTCGGTCGAGACCACCGAGATGCCGTCGCTCACGCCCGACCCGGGCACCGGCCGGCCCAGTGCGGTCACCCGCCCGCGAACCCGGACCGGTACCGCGCGCCGCCGCGGGAGCCCCAGCGGCGCCAGCGGATCGGCCCGCAGAGCGGGCGGAAGCGCGAGCGCCGCGCCAATCGACGCGGCGCCCGCAAGAAACTCCCGGCGGGAAACGCTGCCGGAGTGGATCACGTCACCTTGATCGCCTTCACCATCCCGTGCATGAAGTGTGGCTTGTGATCCTTGGTGTCCTCGATGAAGCAAAGCATCGCGTAATCGCCTGGAACGAGATCCACCGCCACGGTGTTGACCTGACCGGTCGTCATTGGCGAGGCACCGTTTATCAGGGAAGCAGGCGGCGGACCCTGCAGCTTCTGGCCCCACTTGAGGAAATCCTCGGCGGTCTTGCCGGGCTCGAGCTTGACGAACACGATCTCGTGCATCTGGGGCCCATCATTCTCGATCCGGATCACGTGATGTCCGGCAGCGAGGGTGTCCGCGACACCGAACGCGTAGTCGGTGAGCTTGATGGTGATGTCCGGTACCGGTACCACCGCCGCGCTGCTCCCCTGGGTCACGGTGAGCGCGCGCATCATGCCGTGCAGCATGTGCGGCTTGCCGTCGGGGGCGGGCACGAAGCACACCATGGTGTAGTCCCCGGGGGCGAGGTCCAGGGTCGCTTCAGCCGTGCCGCCGGGAGGTGCCGCGTTGGGACCCCCGGCCACCACGAGATCGGCCGGAGGGGGCGCTGTCGGATTCATGCTTTGGACGGTGGCAAGCGGAGCCTTGATCAGCACGACGTGGTGGATCTCCTTCCCCCCGTTCATCAGGTGGAAGGTCGTGGGGCCCGAGGGCAGCGTATCGGGGGCCTGGAACTGGTAGTCGCTGGCATTGATGTGGACCACCGCTGGCGCAACTGGGGCCACGGCAACCTGCTCTGCCGGCGGCTCGGCCTTGGCGCACGCAGCGACCAGCGCCGCCGAATACACAAATACCATCTGGCGAGAAACGGAGCGACGCATGGGCAGTGTCCTATGTGGGGGTTGGGGATGCGAAAATGGCACCGATCTCCCGCAGACGCCAGATGGCAACACTTCCAGCCTGACAGGCGGCCGGATAGCATTGGCGGATGCGCCTGCCCGGCCTCCTCTCGCTGACCGCCTCAGCCGCCCTGGTGCTGGCCTGCAATATCGGCTCATCGGCCCGTTCGGCGGCGGAGTCGCTCCGATCGGCCCTGAACCCGCCGCCACCGCCGCCGGACACCATCCCCGAGATGCTGGACTACGCGGCCGACCTCGGCGTCAACATTTCGGAGATGGCCAAGCTGCCGGAAGGCGTGCTCTGGATCGACCTGGCCCCGGGTGAGGGCGCGCCGGCAGCCCGAGGGGACTCGGTCGAGATCGCCTACCAGGGCTGGCTCCCGGACGGCACACCGGTAGACAGCGCGGGACAGGCCATTCGGATCGGGAGCGGCCAGGTGATCGACGGGCTGGAGCTGGCGTTGCCGGGGATGAAGCCCGGGGGCCGGCGGCAGCTGGTGCTACCGCCGGGTCTGGGCTATGGCGGGCTGGGCGGGGATAATGTTCCGCCCAACGCTGTGCTGGTGTACCTGGTGGAGCTCCGCTCGGTGATTCGCTAGCCCAGATCGCGTCGGGCCTTCGGGCCTCGCGATGACAGGCCTTATCGGCGTTTGTCGCGGTCCCTGGGCCGGTTCTTTTCGCGGATCACGGCCTCGGCGGTGGCCTTGCGCAGCATTTTTTCCGGGCTGACCGGATTCGCGCCGGGGCGCGGGGCGCCCATTTTCAGCACGACCTGGCCCTCCTCGATGGCAATCTCGACGGGGCGGCCACCCTTCACTTCGTAGGCCCCCAGCACTTCCTCCCCGACGGTGGCCCCGGGCTTGACCCGCTCCTTGAGCGCCTCTCGAGTCGCTATGCCCTCGACCGAGAGAAAGCGAAGCCCGCTCGCACTCTGGAGGCGAACCAGCACGGCGAACCGCGCGCCGGACAGATTACGGATGGATCGCAACTCGGTGCCGGCCGCCAGCTCGCGGGCCCACCGCAGGGCTTCCTGCTCCTGGACGCTGTAGTTGGGCGTCGAGGCCTCCGGCCGGGACGAGGCCGAATCCTTCCCCTTCTCGCTCTTCTCCTGTTGCGCCCGCCGAAGCCGCACCAGGTACTCCGGTTCCTGGCTCACACACACGCTCCCGTGGTCGAACTACGCTTGTGGGCCCCTAGGATAAGCCCCACGCGGCCCGGGGAGAAGTGCCCGAGATCGCCACGGCCGCTCCGCGGCCTCGCGATGACTGTAGGCGTCTCTAGCGAATCAGGTGCAGGCGATCCTGGCGCTTGAGTGCCCATCGCGCCTTCCCGTCCGGGCCCAGGATGAAGTCCTCTTCCATCGCCATTCGAACCGGCTGCCCGCTCCATTCGGGGACCGGCGTAGTCGCCTGCAGCTCGCTGGAGAACCACATGCCGGCGATCACCTTGTGATCGCCACGACCGGGTACCCCTTCCTGGTAGTCCCACAGCCCGATCAGGGGACCGGCGCCATGGCCGTTCATCCCGATAGGGTGGGTGTAGACGGTGCCGTCGATGCCTTCGCGGCGCATCTTCGTCAGCGCGGCCCGCAACACCTCGTTGCCGGAAAGGCCCGGACGGATCTCCTCGAAGAGGATGTCCTGGAGGCGATCGGCATTGGCGAGCGCCTTCTTGAGCCCGGCCGGGGCGTCGGTTTCGCCGGGCAGCAGCACGTACGCATTGTGCTGGGTATCGGTGTTGAGCCGAAGCGCGGTGATCCCCACATCGCAATGGAGGACATCGCCCCGCTGAATGATCGGGTCGGCGCCGAGCTGCTCGGCGGAAACACCCTTGCGCTGCACTTCGATCGAAGGCTGGAACCAGGTGCCCAACCCGAGATCATTGATGCGCTGGCGCCAGAACCAGACCACATCGCTGGTCCGGGTGACGCCGGGGGTGATCGTCTTGCTGGAGAACATCTCCCCGATCGTGTCCCACACCAGCTGGGTGAGTTTGGTGTAAAAGGCTTCTTCCTCGGGCAGCCGGGATGCGATCAGGTCCACCGCCAGCCCCTCGGCGGGGCGGAACTTTCCGGTCCAGACAGGTCCCAACGCTTCGCTCATCCCCTCCAGCTCTCCCGAGGAGAGCCCATCGGCAAAGGCGAAGGTACGGGACTTGTTGATCCCGATGACTTTGGGATTCCGCTCCGCGATGACGGTCTTGAGGACTTGCCACTGCTCGTCGCCCCAGAGCTCCGCCTGCCGGCCCGCGACGCCCGCGGGGCCGGCGATCGGCTTGGTGCTGCGCACCGCCTGGAACACGCCGCCTTGATTGGAACCGCCGAGGGCGATGCGCTCGACGCCCAGCTCGGGGCCGCGGTCGAAGAAGACGTAGATGGTCCTCCGCCGCGCAGCAAACGTTTCCGGGGCCACGATGGACCAGAAGACCGGATCCTCGTTGTACTCC
>Ga0070698_100002421_pt1 | contig 20553 bp, 20 predicted proteins | sample KBSK1502metaG_FD_65477 | JGI IMG/M metagenome (GOLD analysis project Ga0070698, IMG submission 65477) | Corn, switchgrass and miscanthus rhizosphere microbial communities from Kellogg Biological Station, Michigan, USA - KBS K1-50-2 metaG | ecosystem: Host-associated > Plants > Roots >...
GACGTCGGCGTCGGCCATCAGCACGACCTTGTGGTAGCGCAGCTTCTCGAGGTCGAACTCCTCGTGGATGCCGGTGCCGAGGGCGGAGATGATCGCCTGCACCTCGGTGTTGGCCAGCACCTTGTCGATGCGGGCCTTCTCGACGTTGAGGATCTTGCCGCGGATCGGGAGGATCGCCTGGACCCGCGGGTCGCGGCCCTGACGGGCCGACCCACCGGCCGAGTCGCCCTCGACGATGAAGACCTCGCACTCCTCGGGGTTGGTCGACTGGCAGTCGGACAGCTTGCCGGGGAGGCCACCGCCACCGAGCAGGCCCTTGCGGCTGCGAGCGAGGTCGCGGGCCTTGCGGGCGGCGATCCGGGCGCTGGCAGCGGCCTGGGACTTGCGGACGATGTCCTTGCCCTCGGCGGGGTTCTGCTCGAGCCAGGCACCGAGCTGGTCGTTGCAGATGCGCTGGACGAAGCCCTTGGCCTCGGTGTTGCCGAGCTTGGTCTTGGTCTGGCCCTCGAACTGCGGCTCTGCCAGCTTGATCGAGATGATCGCGGTCAGGCCCTCGCGGATGTCGTCACCCGAGACGCGGTCCTCGCGCTTCTTGATCAGGCCCCACTCCTCGCCCCAGTTGTTGACCAGGGTCGTGAGCGCCGCGCGGAAGCCCTCTTCGTGGGTGCCGCCCTCGTGGGTGTTGATCGTGTTGGCGAAGGTGTGCACCGACTCGGTGTAGGAGGTGTTCCACTGCATCGCCAGCTCGAGCGACATGTGGTTGCCGCTGCCTTCGGGCGACTCGGCCTCGAAGTTGATGACGGTCGGGTTGGCCTTGTCCTTGCGGCGGTTGAGGTGCTCGACGTAGTCGACCAGGCCGCGGTCGTACTTGAAGGTGCGCTCCAGGCCCCCGCCGGCCGCCCGGTGGATCGCGTCGCCGCCGGACTCGTCGATCGAGGCGTCGATGGTGCTGTCCTCGACGGCGTCGACGACCTCGTCGGCGGCCGGTCGCTCGTCGCGGATCACGATCTCGAGGCCCTTGTTGAGGAAGGCCATCTCGCGGATCCGGTTGGTGATCGTCTCGAGGGAGTACGTCGTGGTCTCGAAGATGTCGGGGCTCGCCCAGTAGGTGACGGTGGTGCCCGTGCGCTCACCCGGCTCCAGCTCGCGGACCTCCTCGAGCGGACCGTCGGGCACGCCGAGGCTGAAGGCCTGGCGCCACACGTGGCCGCGGTTCTTCACCTCGACGATCAAGTGGCTCGACAGCGCGTTGACGACGCTGACGCCGACGCCGTGCAGACCACCGGAGACCTTGTAGCCGCCGCCACCGAACTTGCCGCCCGCGTGCAGCATGGTCAGCGCCATCGTGACCGCTGGCATCTCCTGCCCGGGCGCGGTGTCGGTGGGGATCCCGCGGCCGTTGTCCTCGACGCGGATGGCGCCGTCGGGCTGCAGGGTGAGGACGATCCGGTCGCAGTGGCCGGCCAGCGCCTCGTCGACCGCGTTGTCCACGATCTCCCAGATCAGGTGGTGCAGGCCGCGCTCACCGGTGGAGCCGATGTACATGCCGGGGCGCTTGCGGACCGCCTCGAGGCCCTCGAGCACCTGGATCGCGGACGCGTCGTACTCGGTGTCGACCGTGGTGCTGGTGATGCCGTTGCTGGTGGGTCCCACCGCCCCGCCGTCGGTCTTGCCGATGTCTTCGGTGCTGACTTCGTCGGTCACGCAAACCTCTTCAAATTTCGACCCGGACATGCCACGGGTCGCTGCGCTGAAGAGCCGGCGACCCGAATCGCCATACTACCGGCCAGAGCGCCGGAATCCACGGTGCCGCCCCTCCCGGAGGGGTCGTCTGTGGAGAAAACGGGCGTTTGTGGCCCTGTGGAGGCCGGTTGGCCGCCCGATGAGGGGGTCGGGTGACTCCCCATACCGGCGAGAGGCCCGCAGAACGGCAGATCAGGCCTCTCGCCCCGCCCGTCAATCAGCGGTGGATCAGGGGTGGATCAGTGGTGATCGTGGTCGAGCCGGGCCGCCGTGGTGGCCCGCAGGGCAGTCCCGAACGCCGGGATGTCCTCGGCCAGCCTGGTCAGGGCGTCACTGGTGAAGTGCAGCACCTCGAGCTCGGTCAACGACACCACGGTGGCCGTGCGCAGGGTGTGCGAGACGATCGCGACCTCGCCCATCACGTCGCCCGGGCCGAGCTGGGCGATCTCGTTGCCGTGCTGGCGCACCGAGCAGGTGCCGCTCAGGATGATGTAGGCCTTGTCGGCCGGCGTCTGCTCGGCCATCAGCGACCAGGCCTGGGGCAGGTGCACGTAGGTCGACTTGTCGCAGATGTCCTGGATCTGATGGTCGGTGAGGTGCTCGAAACGAGACAGGGCCTTGAAGCGGCTGGCGTGCGGCGAGTGCTTCTTGAACATGGTGGACCGTTCCTTCGTCTGTCGGCGCGCAGCCGTCGGTGAACAACCCTCCCTCGCCGAGTTTCCCCCACGGGAAGAGACGTGTCTATGACACCTTCTTGAGCAGCACCGACCCTCCCGTCAGGGCGATCGTCGGCGCCGCGGTGTCGGCAGCGCCGGCCTGACTGTCGGGCACGTAGGCACCGACGTCGAACCCAGCCACGGCCACACCCTTCGTGAGCCTCCCCCGGCCATGGTGCACCGCACCCGGCCCGATGGGCGACCCCAGAAGTCAGCCGTAGGTGTCGCGCGGCCCGCGGCCCTTGACGGTGAACTTGCCCTTGGTCCAGCTCGGGCCGTGCGGACCCATCACGTCGATCACCCGCACCGTGCCGTCGCCGAGCTCCTCGTTGAGGCGGCGTACGACGGTCCCAGCGAGGAGCGTCAGCTGGGTGGCCCAGGCCGTGGAGTCGGTGCGGACCACGAGCTTGCCCTCGGTGAACGACTCGGGCAGACAGTGCGCGGCAACCTCGTCGCCGACGATCTCTGCCCACCGGCCGAAGACGCCATGCACCGCCAGGTCGGTCTCCCAGCCGTGGTCGGCCACCAGCCGCCCGACGGTCAGGTCGAGCAGCTGCGGGTCGCGGTCGTCGGGATGGGCGCCGGAGACCTGGGCGTCGGTGCGGCGCCGGCGCTGGCCGCGCCTGGCCGGGCTGTTCCTGCCCGCCGCCCTGGCCCCCTTCAGGGAGCGGGCGATGAGCCGGGCCAGCTCGAGGCCGGAGTCGTCGTGATCGTCGCTCCCCGCGGCTGGGGTCACGACCTCGTCGTCAGGCACGACGTACCCCCCCGTCGGCCACGACGAACCGGGTGCCCGCAAGCACCTCGGGGACGTCGTCCTCGACTGCGGCGGTCACGAGCACCTGCTCGGCGCCGGCGACCAGCTCGGCGAGCTGGCGGCGGCGCTCGGTGTCGAGCTCGGCGAAGACGTCATCGAGGATCAGGATCGGGTCGTCGCCGTCGCTGCGCAACAGGTCGTACGACGCCAGCTTCAGCGCCAGCGCGAACGACCAGGACTCGCCGTGGCTGGCGTAGCCCTTGACCGGCAGCCGCACGTCGCCGTTCCCCAGCGTGAGCACCAGCTCGTCGCGGTGCGGCCCGACGAGCGACAGCCCGCGGTCGAGCTCGTCGCCGCGGCGGCGCTCGACCTCGTCGAGCAGGGCCTGGGTGATGTCGTCGCGGGCCGTGCCGGCGTCGACGCCCGGCACGGAGGGTCGGTAGTCGATCTCCGCATCGTCGCGGCCGGCGCCTCGCGCGACGGTCTCATACGCCTTGCCCACAAGGGGTTTGAGCTCCTCGACCAGGCGCAGTCGCTCGCTGAGGATCTCGCCGCCGGTGCGCGCGAGATGGGCGTCCCACACCCCGAGGGTGGACAGGGCGGACTCCTGGCCGGTTGACCCGCGACGCGCGTGGCCGGCCGTCTTCAGCAGCGAGTTGCGCTGGCGCAGCACCCGGTCGTAGTCGGCGCGCACCCCCGCCAGCCGGGGGGTCCGCAGCACAAGCAGGTCGTCGAGGAACTTGCGGCGATCGGACGGGTCGCCCTTGACCAGGGTCAGGTCGTCAGGGGAGAACACGACGGTCCGGAGCAATCCGAGCAGCTCCCGCGCCCGCGGCAGCGGCGACTTGTTGATCCGGGCCCGGTTGGCCCGGCCGGGGTTGAGCTCGACCTCGAGCACTGCTGTCCGGCCATCGCGTACGACGGCCGCCCTCACGATCGCCTGCTCCGCCCCGGACTTCACCAGCGGAGCATCGGTGGCGACCCGGTGGGACTGCAACCGGGAGAGATAGTCGATGGCCTCGACCAGGTTGGTCTTGCCCTGGCCGTTGCGGCCGACGAAGGCGTTGACGCCGGGCTCGAGAGGGACGTCGAGGTCGGCATAGGACCGGAAGTTGTGCAGGGTGAGGTGCGAGACGTGCACGAGGTGGGTCTCAGGCGCCCGGCTCGGCCTTGACCGCGTGGCCGCCGAACTGGTTGCGCATCGCCGCCACTGCCTTCATCGCCGGACTGTCGTCCTGCCGGGAGACGAAGCGCGCGAACAGCGAGGCCGAGATGGCGGGGACCGCGACCGCGTTGTCGATCGCGGCCTCGACGGTCCACCGGCCCTCGCCGGAGTCCTCGGCGTAGCCGGCGATCTTCGCGAGCCCGGGATCCTCGTCGAGGGCGTTGACCAGCAGGTCGAGGAGCCAGGAACGAATCACGGTGCCCTCGCGCCAGGAGCGGAACACCTCGGTCACGTTGTCGACCAGGTCGACCTTCTCGAGGAGCTCCCAGCCCTCGGCGTAGCTCTGCATGATGGCGTACTCGATGCCGTTGTGGACCATCTTCGAGAAGTGACCGGCTCCGGTCGAGCCGGCACGGACGGCGCCGTACTCGCCCTCGGGCTTGAGCGCGTCGAAGGCCGGTTGGACCTTGGCGATGTCGGCCTCGGACCCGCCGTACATCAGGGCGTAGCCGTTCTCGAGACCCCAGACTCCACCGGAGACACCGCAGTCGACGAAGCCGATGCCCTTGTCCTTGAGCAGCTCTTCGTGCGCCAGGTCGTCGGTCCAGCGGGAGTTGCCGCCGTCGACGATCACGTCGCCCGCGGACAGGAGGTCCTTCAGCGCAGTCACCGTCTGGCGGGTCGGGTCGCCCGCGGGGACCATCACCCACACCACCTTGGGGCTGGGCAGCTGGGCCACCAGCTCCTCGAGGCTTGCGACGTCGCTGACCTCGGGGTTGCGGTCGTAGCCGACGACGGTGTGCCCGCCGTTGCGCAGCCGGGTGCGCATGTTGCCGCCCATCTTGCCGAGGCCGATGAGTCCGATCTCCATGCGAATCCTCCGGGTCCTGGTCGGTCGGGCTTGTCCAGACCCACTCAAGCAGGTCGAGCCAAGGGTCAGGAGAGCAGGCGGCGCGGCATCAGCAGGTAGCGGAAGCCGGTGTCACCGTCGTCGGTCACGCCGCTCAGCACCACCGGCTTGGAGGCCTGCGTGAAAGCCAGCTCCACCTCGGTCTCCTCGATGGCGGACAGGCCGTCGAGCAGGAACTGCGGGTTGAAGCCCGTGGTGATGTCAGCGCCCTCGATGGTCGCCTCGATCGACTCCGACGCCTGGGCCTCGTCACCCGAGCCTGCGTCGAGGGTGAGCACCCCGTCGCTGAACGCGAGCTGGACCGCGGTGTTGCGCTCTGCGACGAGGCTGACGCGCTTCACCGACTCGATCAGCGCGGCCTTGTCGACCTTGGCCACGGTCTGGTGCTCGCTCGGGAACAGGCTGCGGACCTTGGGGAACTCGCCGTCGAGCAGTCGCGTCGTGGTGCGTCGAACGCCGCCGGGGGCCGCGCCCTCGAATCCGATGATGCCCTCGCCGGCGCCGCTCGCCGCGAGCGCGATGGTGACCTGACTGCCCGCGGTGAGGGACTTGGCGGTCTCGGCCAGCACCTTGGCGGGCACCAGAGCCGCCAGGGTCTCGTCGGGGGTGGCGGGATCCCAGCCGAGCTCGCGCTGGGACAGCCGGAACCGGTCGGTGGCCAGCAGGGAGATCGAGGAGCCGTCGATCTCGATGCGCACGCCGGTCAGCACGGGGAGCATGTCGTCGCGGCCGGCGGCCGTGACCGCCTGGGAGACGGCATTGGCGAACAGGTCGCTCTGCACGGTGCCGCTGGCGGTCGGCATCGGCGGCAGCGTCGGGTATTCGTCGACCGGAAGCGTCTGCAGGCTGAACCTTGCCGAGCCACACGTCAGCTGGACCCGGGTGCCGTCGATGGACATCTCGACGGGCTTGGCCGGGAGGCTGCGGCAGATGTCGGCGAGCAGGCGGCCGCTGACCAGGGCCCTGCCCTCCTCGGACACGTCGGCCGAGAGCGTGGCCCGGGCCGACGTCTCGTAGTCGAAGGTGGACAGCTGGAGACCGTCGCCGGAGGCTTCGATGAGCAGACCGGCAAGGACGGGGACGCTCGGGCGCACCGGAAGGCTGCGCGCAGCCCAGGCAACGGCATCGGCGAGCACGTCGCGTTCGACGCGGAACTTCACGAGTGAGGTGCCTTTCGCAGTGGCTGACGACGGGACACAAGTTCTGGACTGTGCATCCTGCCATGCGCGTCAGACATCTGGGAGACGAGGCGTCCTTGTGGTTCGCGAATGTCAGGTTCTCCCCAGATCGGGGGCTCATCGAAGGTGCACGAACTCTGGAGCCAATTGTCAGGAGGTCATCGTCATAGGGGCGGTGGAAACTGTGGAGAAGTCGTGTTCGTGCAGGTCAGCGGCCCTGTCGGCATGTGCACTCGATGTGGATGGCCGTCGTACCAACTGCGCGTGCGTGTGCACGACGGACCGGCCATCGATGCGAATCACACAGTTGTCCACACCCTGGAGCCGAATTGGTGGCCGCCGCCAACAGGTGGTGCACATCTTGCACGGTTGTGATTCGACCAGCGGTGGCGGAGATTGCCCTAGTTGCCGCGGGCCTGCATCTTGATCCGGTTGGTGAGCTCACTGACCTGGTTGAAGACCGAGCGCCGCTCGGCGAGCAGGGTGTTGATCTTGCGCTCGGCGTACATCACGGTCGTGTGGTCGCGGTTGCCGAATTGAGCGCCGATCTTGGGCAGGGACAGATCGGTGAGCTCGCGGCACAGGTACATCGCGATCTGCCGACCCTGCACGAGGTGCCGGCCCCGGCTCGGGCCGGTGAGGTCCTCGATCGCCACCCCGAAGTAGGCGGCGGTCTGGGCGATGATCGCGGCCGCGGTGATCTCGGGCTCGGCGCCCTCGGGGATCAGGTCGCGGAGCACGATCTCAGCCAGGGTCATGTCGACTTCCTGGCGGTTGAGGTTGGCGAAGGCCGTGACCCGGATCAGGGCGCCCTCGAGCTCGCGGATGTTGGTCTGGATCTTGGAGGCGATGAACTCGAGCACGTCCGGGGGTGCGGTCAGCCGGTCCATCGCGGCCTTCTTGCGCAGGATCGCGATGCGGGTCTCGAGGTCGGGCGGCTGCACGTCGGTGATCAGGCCCCACTCGAACCTGCTGCGCAACCGGTCCTCGAGGGCTTCGAGCCGCTTGGGCGCGCGGTCGGAGGTGAGCACGATCTGCTTGTTGGCGTTGTGCAGCGCGTTGAAGGTGTGGAAGAACTCCTCCTGGGTCTGGGTCTTGCCCTCGAGGAACTGGATGTCGTCGATGAGTAGGACGTCGACCTCGCGGTAGCGCCGCTGGAAGGTCTCCTGGCGCTGGTCCTTGATCGCGTTGATGAACTCGTTGGTGAACTCTTCGCTCGAGACGTAGCGAACCTTGGCCCCGGTGTAGAGGCTGCGGACGTAGTGACCCACGGCGTGCAGCAGGTGCGTCTTGCCGAGCCCGCTGTCGCCGTAGACGAGCAACGGGTTGTAGGCCTTGCCGGGGGCTTCGGCGACGGCGACGGCGGCCGCGTGCGGGAACCGGTTGGACGAGCCGATCACGAAGGTCTCGAAGGTGTACTTCGGGTTCAGTCGGGTCTCGAGCGAGGACGGGCGGTTGGGGGCATACCCGGGGTCCGGCATCTGGCGCGCGATTGTCGACATGTCGACATGTCGACTTGGCGATTCGTCGACAGACCGTACGGCGACCGGCTCGGGGCTCACGCCCTCGTCGAGGAGCGGGTTGACCGTGACGGCGATCCGGACCTGGTGGCCGTAGGCCTCGCTGAGGGAATCCTCGAGGCGAGTCCGCAGCCGGCCCTCGAGCTGGGTGCGGGTGAAGTCGTTGGGAACGGCGATGATCGCGGTGTGTTCGTGGAGGGTGACCGGCTCGCTGGCCCGGAGCCAGGCCCGCTGGTTGGGCTGCAGGTCGTTGACCAGCGCCCGCCAGATTGCCGGGAGGTCGACGCCGGTTGCTGCTTCCTGGTCCACGAGGGCTCCCGTTCTGTTGTCACACCGCTTGCCTGAGAGGCCGACATTCAAGCCGAGATCCGCATCACCTGCAGCGTTCTCAGAAATTTGTCCACAACTTTGTCCACAATCTGTGCACCACGGTCGAAACGGACGTTCCGGACGGGCTGACAGGCCCGGGAAACCGGTCTAGATCGGTGCAAAACTGCAGGTCAGAGGGCGAAAGACCGTGTTTGTGAAGCAGATCACATTACGGTGGATAACCCCCGTCGCCGAGATCCTTGGACCTGTGGACAACCGCGAACGTAACAAGGGATCGAGCCTCGGGGCAACACTTCATCCACAGGCTCTGGTGGCGCGGGTTTGACCCCCTTCGAGAGGGACGCGTACCGTTGGGCGGTCACCCGGTGTCGACCGGTGCCGCATGTCCATGGACGCCCTCCCCACAGGTTCACCTCAGGGGTTGCGAACGTGGGTGGGCGGTGCCAGCCGAAAGGCTTCCACCACCCAGCCGCCGGCGTGCAATGGACAGTGTCGAAGCAATCCTGATCTGGCATCGGAGAAACAGTCGTGAGCAAGCGCACCTATCAGCCGAACAACCGTCGTCGCCACAAGGTGCACGGTTTCCGCCTGCGGATGCGGACCCGTGCGGGCCGCGCCATCCTGTCGAACCGTCGCGCCAAGGGTCGCAAGAGCCTGGCCGTCTGAGTTCGTCTCAGACTGCCGCACGGCTGAGCGCGTGCTGGCTCGCGAACACCGCCTGACGTCGAGCGAGAGCTTCCGTCAGACGGTTCGCTCCGGAAGTCGGGCCGGATCCCGGACGCTGGTCGTCCACCTGGTGACAGCTGACGAAGGGGTGCTGCAGATCGGCTTCGTGGTCAGCAAGGCGGTAGGCAATGCCGTGGTTCGCAACCGAGTGAAGCGTCGACTTCGTCATGTGACCCGGGAGCGTCTCTCGACGCTTCCGGGTTCTTGCATGCTTGTGGTTCGGGCTCTTCCCGCCGCGGCTGACGCGTCGTACGCCGAGCTCGGCGCGGACCTGGACCGTTGCCTTCAGCGAGCGCAGTCATGAAATTCCTGCTGATCGGTTTTCTCAAGGCGTACCGGCTGCTGATCAGCCCGCTCTACGGCCAGGTGTGCCGCTATCACCCGTCCTGCTCGGCGTACGCCCTCGAGGCTGTCACCGTGCATGGCAGTGTGAAGGGCAGCTGGCTTGCCGTACGCCGCATCGGACGCTGCCACCCGTGGGCCGCCGGCGGTTACGACCCCGTTCCACCCCGCACTCGGCGGGGAACCCCTGCAGACTCAAAGGAGCCTGAGTTTCGATGATCGGTGACATCGGCCACGCCATCATGACCCCGCTGTACTACGCCATCAGCGTGGTGCTGGTGGGGTGGCACCAGTTCTGGAGCCTGATCTTCCCTGCCGAGTCGGGCGCGGCCTGGGCTCTCTCGATCGTCGGACTCACGCTGCTCATCCGTGCCGCGTTGATCCCGCTCTTCGTCAAGCAGATCAAGTCCAGCCGCAACATGCAGCTGCTCCAGCCGAAGGTCAAGGAGCTGCAGAAGAAGTACGGCCACGACCGTGAGCGGCTTGCTGCGGAGACGATGGCGCTCTACAAGGAGACCGGGACCAACCCGTTCGCCTCCTGCTTGCCGATCCTGCTGCAGATGCCGATCTTCCTGGCCCTGTTCCGCCTGCTCGACCACGCGTCGAAGAAGAAGCAGGGCAGCGGCATCCTCACCGACACCCAGGCCGAGCAGTTGGCCAACGCGAAGCTCTTCGGCGTGAAGATCTCCTCGTCGTTCACCAACGCCGACGGCAACCACGCCGTCCAGGCGGTCGCGCTGTTCCTCGTGCTCGCGATGACGGTCACCACGTTCATGACCCAGCGGCAGCTGATGAGCAAGAACATGCCGGCCGACGCGCTCAGCGGTCCCTACGCCCAGCAGCAGAAGATGCTGCTCTACATCCTGCCGCTGGTGTTCGCGGTCGGCGGTGTGGCCTTCCCGATCGGCGTCCTCCTCTACTGGACCACCTCCAACCTGTGGACCATGGGCCAGCAGTTCTACGTCATCCGCAATAACCCCTCGCCGGGCACGCCCGCCTTCAAGGCCAAGCAGGACCGCGACAAGGCCAAGGCCGCCAAGCACGGTCACGCGCCGGCGATCGAGACGATCGAGGCGCCGGAGGCCGAAGCGAAGCCGGCAGAGCGTCAGCAGCCCAAGCGACAGACGAAGAGCCAGCGCCAGAAGAAGCGCCCCCAGGGCTGACCGGGCGGCATCGAGCCGCCCTCGCCCCGGATACCCCCGATCAGAGTCAGTGACAACGCGCCACCAGGAGAATCAATGACCGACGAATCACCCGAGAACCAGGCCGACTTCGACGACGTGCAGGACGACGTGACCGAGCAGGCCACCGACGAGGCGACCGACGAGCTCGATGAGGAGTTCGACGACGCCGAGGAGTCCGAGGAGAGGGAGACTGCTGGGCGGCCCAGCCGGCTCGAGCGCCTCGAGCGTGAGGGCGACATCGCCGCGGACTACCTCGAGGAGCTCCTCGACATCGCCGACCTCGACGGCGACCTGGACATGGACGTCGACGGAGACCGGGCTGCGGTCTCGATCGTCGGTGCCGACCTCTCCCAGCTGGTGGGTCCCAAGGGCGAGGTGCTCGACGCCCTGCAGGAGCTGACCCGGCTGGCTGTCTACCGCGAGACCGGCGAGCGGTCCCGGCTGATGCTGGACATCGGTGGTCATCGCGCCGACAAGAAGGTTCAGCTCGAGAAGCTGGCAGCGGAGACGGTGGCGCAGGTGAAGGAGACCGGCCAGCCAGTCTCGCTGGAGCCGATGTCGCCGTTCGAGCGCAAGGTCGTGCACGACGTCGTCGCTGCCGCCGGGCTGACCTCCGAGTCGGCCGGCGTGGAGCCCCGTCGCTATGTGGTCGTCCAGCCGGCCTGATGACCGACCACGTTTCACGTGAAACATTGCCCGCTGTGCCGGAAACGGCACAGCGGGTTTTCTCTTCCGACCGATTGGTTCTGGCCGAGCGGTACGCCGCGCTGCTGGCCACCGAGGGGGTGGTGCGGGGCCTGATCGGCCCCCGCGAGGCGCATCGACTGTGGGAGCGACACCTGCTCAACTGCGCCGTTCTGGGGGAGCTGATCCCTGAGGGCGTCACCGTCTGTGACATCGGCAGCGGCGCGGGTCTGCCGGGGCTGGTCCTGGCCATCGCCCGCCCGGACCTGCACGTCACCCTGGTTGAGCCGCTGCTGCGCCGGACCACCTTCCTCGAGGAGGTGGTTGCGGAGCTCACTCTCGACAACGTCGACGTGGTCCGGGGTCGTGCTGATGCCCTGCACGGCATCCGATCCTTCGACGTGGTCACCTCTCGCGCCGTCGCGCCGCTGGAACGCCTGCTCGGTTGGTCGATGCCCCTGGTGGCCGCTGATGGCGCTCTGGTGGCCATGAAGGGCTCCTCCGTGGACGAGGAGATCGAGGCGGCTCGCTCCGTGCTCCGGACGTTGCACTGCGCGGAGCCTGAAGTCTCCGTGCTCGGTGCCGAGGTGGCAGATATCCCCACTTATGCCCTTCGGGTGGCTTGGGCCGACCCATCCCGGGTAGTTTTGCCCCCTGTCCCTGGAACGCAGCAAAAGGGGAGTTCCAAGCCCCTCAAACGGCGTTCGGGAAAGAGTTCCACGAAGTCTCGGGGTGGAAGGACTTGAGTCGTGCCAGAGTCGCCAGACGGGTTATCCACCGATCACGACCCTTCCGCTGAGCGTAGTTATCCACAAGCTAGCCCTATTCATCCACAAGCAGACCCGAGAGGTCCCGTGACGGTTTCACGTGAAACATCGTCCGGATTCGTGATCCGGACGGCCGCCGAAGTTGCTGAGGGCACGGGCCCCTTGCACGACGACTCGACCCCGATGGCGCGCGCCGCCGAGCACTCGGTGCTGGTCCGCACCGGCGCTCGTCCCGCGTTGCCACGGCCCCAGGCGACGCGGGTCTTCGTGGTCGCCAACCAGAAGGGCGGGGTCGGCAAGACCACCTCGACGGTCAACATCGCGGCCGCGCTTGCCCAGGTCGGGCAGCGGGTCCTGGTGATCGACCTGGACCCGCAGGGCAATGCCTCGACCGCGCTGGGGGTCGCCCATGACCGCGGGGTGGCGTCGACGTACGACGTCCTCGTCGACGGGGAGCCGCTGGCGGACGTGATGCAGGAGAGCAGCGAGGCTCCCGGGCTCTACGTCGTCCCCGCCACCATCGACCTGGCCGGCGCCGAGATCGAGCTGGTCAGCGTGGTGGCCCGCGAGAACCGCCTGCGCAAGGCGATCCTGGCCCACCCGTGGGTGGGCGGTGCGGAGGAGAAGGGCGCTGAGCGCTTCGACTACGTCTTCATCGACTGCCCGCCGTCCCTGGGTCTGCTCACCCTGAACGCCCTCTGCGCCGGCGCGGAGATGCTGATCCCGATCCAGGCTGAGTACTACGCGCTGGAGGGGCTGGGCCAGCTCCTCGAGACCGTCGAGATGGTCAAGGCGCACCTCAACCCGAACCTGATCGTCTCGACCATCCTGATCACGATGTACGACGGCCGCACCCGCCTCGCCGCCGGCGTTGCCGAGGAGGTCCGCGAGCACTTCGGACCCCAGGTGCTGAAGACCAGCATCCCGCGGTCGGTGCGCGTCTCGGAGGCCCCGTCGTACGGCCAGACGGTGATGACCTACGATCCCGGATCACCGGGCGCCCTGTGCTACCTCGAGGCGGCACGGGAACTCGCGATCAAGGGAGCACCTCGATGAATCAGAAGCAGCCGCCGCGTCGTGGCCTGGGCCGCGGCCTCGGCTCCCTGATCCCGACGGCGCCCCCCGACGGCGTGGAGGGCTCGCACAGTGCTGTCGGCAGCGTCCTGACCGAGCACGCCGAGCACCCCGATGGCTCGTCGCCCTCGTCGGTCGACGGCGCGCACGTCCCGTCGAACATGGACGGCACTGCCTACTTCGCCGAGATCCCGCTGGCCGAGATCACCCCAAACCATTGGCAGCCTCGCGAGGTGTTCGACGAGGACGCGATGGGGGAGCTGGTCGACTCCATCAAGCTGGTCGGGCTGCTGCAGCCGATCGTCGTCCGTCGCACCGGGCCGCAGGCCTATGAGCTGGTCATGGGCGAGCGCCGGTGGCGAGCCTCCCAGCAGGCCGGACTGGAGGCGATCCCTGCGATCGTGCGCCAGACCGAGGACAACGACATGCTCCGGGACGCGCTCCTGGAGAACCTGCACCGCTCCCAGCTGAACCCGCTGGAAGAGGCGCACGCCTACTCCCAGATGCTCACCGACTTCGGCTGCACCCACGACGACCTGGCCACCCGGATCGGACGCAGCCGTCCTCAGATCAGCAACACGCTGCGGCTGCTGAAGCTGTCCCCGGCGGTCCAGAACCGCGTGGCGGCCGGCGTGCTGAGTGCCGGGCACGCCCGGTCGCTGCTGGCGATCGAGGACGGCGACCTGCAGGACCGGTTGGCCCAGAAAGTGGTCAACGAGGGCATCAGCGTGCGCGGTCTCGAGGAGATCGTGAAGCTCGGCGACTTCGGGTCTCGGGAACCCCGTCAGGTGCGCAAGCGCCCCACGGCACCCGGGCTGGCGCACCTGGCCGAGCGGCTCTCCGATCGCCTGGAGACCAGGGTCAAGGTCGACCTCGGCAAGGCCAAGGGCAAGATCACCGTGGAGTTCGCATCGCTGGACGACCTGCAGCGGATCGTGGACATCATGGACCCCCGCAACCGCAACGATCGCCCGATCTGACGCTCAACCGGTCGAGGAACCCAGTCTCTTTGTCGACAAAGCAACAAAGAGATAAGGCGGTTTAGCGCTTCTTGGCGGACTTCTCAGCAGCCTTCTGGCGCCGGCGCTCAGCGCGCTCCCGACGTTCGGCGAGCTCCATCTGCTTGGCTTCCTCGATGGTCGGTGCGGACCCGCCGTACGCCTGGGGGAGCCACCAGGCGCCGTCAGGACGCTCGTCGGCGGGATAGGCCCGGATCAGCTGGTCGAGCATGGCGTCCATCCGGGCCTTGAGCTCGGCGGTCTCCGCGAGGGGGTCAGCACCGGTGGGATACATCGGCTCGCCCACCAGGACCGAGACCGTCTTGTGGCGACCGAAGTCGCGCTTGCGGCCCTTGGTCAGGAAGCGCTGGGTGCCGAACAGCACCACCGGGATCAGCGGCACGTCGGCCTGGGCGGCGATCCGCACCGCGCCGGTCTTGATGTCCTTGATCAGGAAGCTGCGCGAGATCGTCCCTTCGGGGAAGATCCCCACCACCTCACCGGCCTTGAGCTGGCGGACGGCCTCGTCGATGCCGTCCTGGCCGGCGGCCCGGTCGATCGCGATGTGCTTGAAGGAGCGCATCACCGGTCCGCCGATGCGGTGGTTGAACACCTCCTGCTTGGCCATGAACCGGGTCAGCCGGCCCTGGTCGACACCGGGATAGCCCGCCATCAGGTAGTCGACGTACGACAGGTGGTTCACCGCCAGCAGCGCGCCGCCGGTCCGCGGGATGTTCTCGGTCCCGTGCTTGTCGATCCGGATGTCACCCAGCTTGAACCAGGTCTTCGCGGCCGCGATGGTGAGCGGGTAGGAGATGTCGCGCAATGGAGGATCCTTCAGCGAGAGGTGGCGGCGTCGACGAGCGACGCGAGGACCTTACCGAGATCGAGGCCCGCGGCCTGCAGAGAGAGCGGCACGGTCGAGGTCTCGGTGAACCCTGGAGCCACGTTGACCTCCAGGAACCACACCACGCCGTCACGATCGACGATCAGGTCGGAGCGACTCAGGTCGCGCAGCCCGAGGGCCTCGTGAGCGGCCAGCGCGACCCGGGCCACCTCCGCCGTGGCCTCGGAGGTCAGCTGGGCAGGTACGACGAACTGGGTCGAGCCGGCGGTGTAGCGCGCGGTGTAGTCGTACACGCCGCCGTCGGGCTTGATCGCCACAGCGGGGAGGGCTCGCGGGCCGGAGCCGTCGTCGATCACCGGGACTGCGACCTCGTCGCCGTCGATGAACTGCTCCAGCAGGGCCACGGACCCGTAGGCGAAGGCATTGACCATCGCCGCGGGCAGCTCGGCGGCGTCATGGACGACCGTGCAGCCGAGCGCCGAGCCGCTGCGGGCCGGCTTGACCATCAGCGGCAGGCCGAGCTTCGCGACCAGTGCCACCATCACGGCGTTGGCGCCGAGCTCGCGGAAGGTCTCGTGCGGAAGGCAGTACCACTCTGGGGTGTTGACGCCGGCCCGGCGCACGATCGTCTTGGCCACCGGCTTGTCGAAGGCAGTACGGCAGTCGGCGGGCCGGGAGCCGACGTAGGGGACATCGAGGAGCTCGAGAACCTCGCGGATCGCACCGTCCTCACCGGTCTCGCCGTGCAGCATCGGCACCACGCACGCGGGGGGCTCGTCGCTCAGCGTGGGCAGCAGCGCGGCGTCGACGTCACGCTCCTCGATCTCGAGGCCCGCCGAGCGCATCGCCTCGGAGACCCGGCGTCCGGACCGCAGCGACACGTCGCGCTCGTGCGACAGGCCTCCGGCCAGCACCAGCACTCGTCCAGACGTCACAACTGCTCCCATCAGGTCATGTCCGTGCTCGGACCGTCGTACCCGCGGCGTTCGGCCAGGCCGTGCGTCTGCGGCAGGGAACCGAAGGTCTCGCGAAGCTCGAGCTCCTGCTCGAGGACGCCGGCCAGGCGCCGGACGCCCTCACGGATCCGTTCGGGGGTGGGGTAGCAGAACGACAGCCGGATCGAGCCGGAGCCGAAGCCGTCGGCGAAGAAGGCCGTGCCGGGGACGTAGGCCACCCGAGCCGTCACGGCGCGCGGCAGCATGGCCTTCGCGTCGATGCCCGGCGGGAGCGTGAGCCACACGTAGAAGCCGCCGTCGGGGACGTTCCAGCGGCAGGAGGGAGGCATCAGGTCGGTGAGCGCACCCACCATGGCGTCGCGGCGCTCGCGGTACATCTCGCGGAACTGCTTGATCTGGCCCTGCCAGTCGTGGTTCTTGAGGTACGCCGAGATGGCCATCTGGCTGAACGCCGGCGGGCACAGGGTCGCAGACTCCTGGGCTAGTACAAGTTTCTCGCGGACCGCATGCGGGGCGAGTGCCCAGCCGACGCGGAAACCGGGCGCGAAGGTCTTGGAGAACGAGCCCAGATAGATGACACCCTCGGCCTCGTCGGCGCGCAGCGCGCGATGCGGCGCGCCGTCGAAGCCCAGCAGGCCGTAGGGGTTGTCCTCCAGGATCAGGATGTCCGCTGCGCGGCAGATGCGCAGGATCTCCGGCCGGCGCTCGGCCGAGAGCGTGACGCCGGCAGGATTGTGGAAGTTCGGGATCGTGTAGAGGAACTTGATCGTGTGCCCCGACGCCTGGGTGGCCACGATCGCCTGCTCCAGGGCCTCCGGCACCAGACCGTGCTCATCCATCTCGATGTGGACGACATCGGCCTCGTAGGCGCGGAAGACGCCGAGCGCTCCGACGTACGACGGTGCCTCGCAGAGGACGACGTCGCCCGGATCGATGAAGATCCGGGTGACCAGATCGACGGCCTGCTGTGACCCGACGGTCACGACCACATCGTCGGGGTGCGCCTCGATGCCCTCGAGCCGCATGATGTCGCAGATCTGCTCGCGCAGCTCGGGCGTGCCCTGACCGGAGCCGTACTGCATCGCGGTCGGGCCGTCGTTCGTGATCAGCTCGCTGATGGCATGGCTCACCACGTCGAGCGGGAGTCCGGAGATGTTGGGCATGCCACCTGCCAGCGAGACCACCTCGGGACGCGAGGCGACCGCGAACAGGGCCCGGATCTCGGAGGCCGTCATGCCCTTGGTGCGCGCGGCGTATCGGTCGACGTAGTTGTCGAGACGGGTGCTGCTGCTGGGCGAGATCTCGGTCATGGCGCCTCTAGCATGGATCATGCGGGGACCGCCCGCAGCATCAGCCCGTGATCCGGGCAGCCGGAGGTGTGTGATGTCACGCAAGACCGTGCCACTCACTGTTGACCGCCTGGCCGGCCTGCCCGACGCCGGCGCCCACCACTGCCGGGCGTGCGTGTTCTGGGAGCTCGATCCGGTACGACGTGGCCGTCTGGACGCGGGGGAGAGCGTCGCCGAGAAGGAGGCGTGGGTCTCCAGCGTGCTGCGTGACTGGGGCTCGTGCGGACGGGTGGCGCTGGTCGACGACAGGACCGTCGGCTACCTCATCTACGCGCCGCCGGCGTACGTCCCCGGGGCCGACACCTTCCCGACCGCCCCGGTCTCACCGGATGCGGTGGTGATGACCACGGCGTACGTCGACCCGGCGCACCGCGGCGGAGGCATCGGCCGGCTGCTCATCCAGGGGATGGCCCGCGACCTGATCAAACGGGGCGGGATCCGCGCCGTCGAGTGCTTCGCCGACGCGCGTGGCCGCAGTGGGCACTGCGTGGTGCCCCAGGGCTTCTGCGAGCGCGTGGGCTTCAAGACGCAACGAGCGCACGGCACCTCCCCGCGGATGCGGATGGAGCTCCGGTCCGCCCTGACCTGGAGGGACGAGGTCGAGCAGGCCCTGGAGAAGCTCCTGGGTGCCGTGCGCCCGGTGGCGCAGCCCAAGGCGTCACCGCCCGGGGCTCACAGGATCAGATGAACTGCGAGAGCTCGTTGAGGATCGCGGCCTTGGGGCGAGCGCCGACGATCGACTTCACGACCTCACCGTTCTGGTAGATGTTGATCGTCGGGATGCCCGTGACCCGGTAGTTGCTGGGGTAGATCGGGTTCTCGTCGACGTTCATCTTCACGAAGGTGATCTTGTCGCCGTGCTCGGCGGCCAGCTCCTCGAGGATCGGGGCCACCTGGCGGCACGGGCCACACCATTCCGCCCAGAAGTCGACCAGCACTGGCTTGTCGGACTTGAGGACGTCCACCTCGAAGCTGTCGTCGGTGACGGCTGCCATGTTGCCCACGAGATTTCCTTTCGTTCGGTTGCTCTCAGTCGGTAGCCGGTCAACAGCCGGCCAGGGATCGTTGTTCCCGGCTCAGGCGCCGGCGGTCTGCACGGTCTCGACGATCTGCTCGTCGACGGCGGCCGAGGCGGCGCTGGCTGCCAGGTGGTCGAGGTCGGCGAGGTAGCGCTCGGCGTCGAGCGCCGCGGCACAGCCGGTGCCGGCGGCGGTGACCGCCTGGCGGTAGCGGTGGTCGACCAGGTCGCCGGCGGCGAAGACGCCGGGCAGGTTGGTCGCGGTGGAGTCGTTGGCGACCAGGACGTAGCCCTCGTCATCCAGGTCGACCTGGCCGGGCAGCAGCTCCGAGCGCGGGTCGTGACCGATCGCGATGAACAGGCCGGTGACCTCGAGCGGGCGGGTCTCGCCGTTGACGGTGTCGCGCAGCGTCACTCCGGCGAGCCGGTCATCACCCTCGATCGAGGCGATCTCGGAGTTCCAGAGGATCTCCAGCTTGGGGTCGGCGAACGCGCGGTCCTGCATGATCTTCGAAGCCCGCAGCTCGTCACGGCGGTGGATCAGGTAGACCTTCGACGCGAACCTGGTCAGGAAGGTGGCCTCCTCGATCGCGGAGTCGCCACCGCCGACCACGGCGATGGCCTGCTCGCGGAAGAAGAAGCCGTCACAGGTGGCACACCAGCTGACGCCCCGACCCGAGAGCTGCTCCTCGCGGGGCAGGCCGAGCTTGCGGTAGCCCGAGCCCATCGCTAGGACCACGGCGCGCGCGGTGTAGGTGTCGGTGGCGGTCTTGACGACCTTGAGGTCACCGGTCAGGTCGACCTCGACGATGTCGTCGGCGACCAGCTCGGCGCCGAACCGCTCGGCCTGGGCCCGCATCTCGTCCATCAGGGCCGGGCCCATGATCCCGTCGCGGAACCCGGGGAAGTTCTCGACCTCGGTGGTGTTCATCAGGGCGCCCCCTGCCGTCACAGAACCCTCGAACACGAGCGGGTGGAGGTTGGCGCGGGCGGCGTACACGGCGGCGGTGTAGCCGGACGGACCGGAACCGATGACGATCACGTTGCGGGGGTCAGACATTGCGGAAGACCTGCTCCAGAGGGGTTGGCGGGCGTACGACGATTGAACCGATCGTAGGCGCCCGTCATTCCGCTTGTGGGCTGGGTCTCAGCGTGCCGAGAGCCGGATTGTCCGGAGCAGACGACCACTGTGGCCCGTGGGGCAATAGTAGAGATCGACCAGCTGTTCGTTGCCGTGCGGCAGCCGGACCCGCAGCGCCGCAGGGTGGCCGTCGTACCGGACCAGGAGGACGCTCTCGCCGTCGGCGGGCGTGACGCAGCGCGTCAGCGCCGCCTCGATCAGTTCGGACAGACGGACGACGCTTGCCGCGTCCTTGGTGAGGGAGTCGCGCCGCAATTCGTAGAGGTTGGTGGAGAAGAACCCCTTGTAGGCGCCGCCTGCCTGCGGAACGTTGGGCGCGTCGATGAGGCCGCCGAGGCCGTCGGTGCCGACGACTGGCCCGGGCGCGCTCGTGTTGCCTTCGCCGAAGTTGCTGTCAGTCGGCGGTTGAGCCGAAGTCGCGACCGGCGCGCGGACGCCGTCGCGGTCGATCTCGGAGCCGCCGGCGTTGTCGGCCGACATGCCGCCGAGCACGTCGTGACCGACCATGGCATCGACGCCGAAGCCCCCGACGACCACGGCGGCGGCCGCCACGAGCATCCGGGTGGCGTTGCGGCGACGCCGACGGGCCTCGAGGGACGCCACGACCGGAATGGCGGTCGCGCGTTCGGCGTACAGGCCGTCGAGGGCGTGGTCGAGACGGGCGGCCACGTCGGCGGGCAGGGGTTCGGTGGCGCGGGCATCGGCCAGCGCGTGGCGGACAGCCTCGGTCTGGTCGGGCGTGAGGTCCGACATGGTCACCTCCTCGTGGTCTTCTTCGATGGGTCGGCGTCAGCAGAATGGGGTACGGCGTGAACGTGCGGTCAGCGGGGTGGGCCGCGTGCGGGATCGGTGGATGGGACGGACGGCGAGCCGGGAAGGTTCCCCGGCGGATCGTCCGGTGGCTCGTCGACCAGCATGCCCAGCAGGCCCGCCAGCTTCACCCGGCCACGGGAGCAGCGGGACTTGATGGTGCCGACCGCGCAGTCGAGCATCTCGGCCACGTCGGCGACCGGATAGCCCTCCATGTCGACCAGGATCAGGGCTGCGCGCTGCTCGTGCGGCAGCGTCGCCAGCGCGGTGAGCACCAGTCGGCGGCGCTCGTCGGCCAGGGCGGCGTCCTCGGGTGCGAGGGTCTGGTCGGCGGTCGAGAG
>Ga0070698_100002422_pt1 | contig 20552 bp, 18 predicted proteins | sample KBSK1502metaG_FD_65477 | JGI IMG/M metagenome (GOLD analysis project Ga0070698, IMG submission 65477) | Corn, switchgrass and miscanthus rhizosphere microbial communities from Kellogg Biological Station, Michigan, USA - KBS K1-50-2 metaG | ecosystem: Host-associated > Plants > Roots >...
TGGCCCCGCGCCGCCGCTCCCAATGTTCTCGAAGAGAATCGTCGTTACGACCTGACTGTCGTCTGCATGCGGCACGCAGAGGTGATTGCCGAGTGCGGCGGCGCGCGAGGGCGATGGCCCGCGCCGCCGCTACCTATGTTCTCGAAGAGAATCGCCGGCACGCAACACTGTCGTCTGTGTCTGCATGCGACACGCAGCGGTGATTGCCGAGTGCGGCGGCACGCGAGGGCGATGGCCCGCGCCGCCGCTCCAAACGTTCTCGACGAGAACCGCCGGCACGCCATCTCCGACGTCGCAAATCACTTCGATCTATGGCTCGCGATGAAATGCTTCCGTCATCATCGACTCTAGATCGGGCGCTTCCGGATCGCTGCGGAACCGCTCGAATAGCACCTCGACGTCTTCGCGTTCGGCGTAGCTGCGGCGCCTTGGCGATTCAGATCCCAACGTGCGGAGGCGATGCGGGATTAGCAGTCCGGAAAACGCCAAGGCGTCAGAAGACGCCAAGGCACCAGTCAGAGGCTGGTAAAGGAACGAGCACGTGCGTCATCCGATCATCGCGAGCAGGGCCGGATGCGGAAATCGCAGCGTAAGATTGATTCGGACCTGACCAACCTTCTCACTGGCGCCTTGGCTCTGCGGCGCCTTGGCGATTTCCGGACTCAGGCGCCTTGGGCTACGACAGGCGCGCGAGGTCGGTCTGCACGAGCAGGTACGTCAGGCGCAGCAAGTTGAGCCGCGCTTCCGGCGAGCGCACACGCGCTGCCAGATCGCCGAGCCGGATGCGGCCGTCGAGCAAGCTGTAGACGCGCACCAGCGCTTCGCCGAGACCGAACTGCGCGAGGTCACCTTCTTGCGCCGGCTCGCGCGCGACAAACGCACGCGCATTCGTCTGCAAGAAATCATCGACGAGATGTTCGCTCAGCTGCGCCGCGCCGGCACCGATCACGCGAAACGCATCGAGGTGCAGCGAGCGCGCCTTGTACGGGTTCTGCTGCCGCGATGTCCACGTGTAGCGGCCCTTCTGCCACGAGAACGTCTCGATCAGCTTCGCCGCGACTTGCTTCGCGAGCAGCCGATACGCCTCGAGCGGATCGAGCAGATCGAGACCAACGAGCGTATCGGCGAGGCGGCCGCCGAAGTGATGCATCACGGAGATCGCGCGCTGCAGCGCTTGCGGCGATAGCGCCTTTTGCTCGAGCAAGAAGTTGCCGAGGCGCTCGCTTTCGACGTTCGAGTTCACGAACTGCGGCTGGCCTTCGTTGAAGTACGCCTCCTTGAGCACGCCGGCGCGGCCTTCGAGGACGAGCATGCCGGTGCCCTTCGTGCGCGCGATCCGATAGACGACGCCGAGCACGGGATGCTCGCGGAGCTCGCCGACCTCGCGTGGGCCCGACGGCTGCTCGGGCGGTCGCTCGGGCATTACGTCGTCGCCACTGATCGTCGTGCCGTTCGAGCCGAAGTCCACGGCCGGATCTGGAACGGGATCGCCCGCGATGAACTCGGCGCGCGCCTGCTCCGCTTCGGCCTCCGCGACGGCCATGTGCATTCGCGTCGACGGCCCCGACAGACCGGACGGTGCTTCTACCTGCGCGGAGTGAATCTGGCTGCTGCGGCGGCCGCCTTCGAGCTCCGCCGTCGGCGAGTTAATGATGCGGCCGATCAGCGTCGCGAGATCGCGCGAGGTTACGCGTGTCGTGCGGCGGATCCATTCATCGAGCGCATCGCGGAACTGCCCCGCGGTCTGCCAGCGATCTTCGGGCCGGCGCTGCAGCGCGCGCACCGTCAGCACGCGCAGCTCGACGGGAAACTCCGACGCGTATTTGTGGAGGCGATCGAGGCGCGCATCGCGCACCATGAGCAAGATGTCGAGATCGTTCGTCGACGTGAACAGCCGGCGCGCCATCACCATCTCGGCGAGCAGGATGCCGACCGAGAACAGATCGCTGCGCGCATCGACATCGCCGCCCGACACCTGCTCGGGCGACATGTAGCCGTACTTGCCCTTGAGCGTGCCGGCTTCCGTCTTGTGCCGGCGCTCGGCGGCGCGCGCGATGCCGAAATCGGTGAGCTTGATATCGCCGCGCCACGACAGCAGCACGTTGCCCGGCGAGATATCGCGATGCACGATGTGCAGCGGTCTGCCCTGGACGTCGAGCGCGTTGTGGGCGTAATCCAGCGCGTCGAGCACGTCGCGTGCGATCAGCGCTGCGAGATCCGGCGGCAAGCGGACCTGCGCGCGCGCACACTCGCGCAGCAGCGCGAGCACGTCTAGGCCATCGACGTATTGCATCGCGATGTACGGCGTATCGGCATCGGTGCCGAGCTCGAACACCGACACGATGTTGCGATGATCGAGTTGCGCGGTGATGCGCGCTTCGTCGATGAACATCTCGACGAACGACTGGTCGCCCGCGAGGTGCGGGAGGATCTTTTTGATCGCGACGAGCTTTTCGAACCCGAGCTGACCGATGAGCTGCGCCTTGAACAGCTCGGCCATTCCGCCCACCGCCACCCGATCGAGGATCTGGTATTTCCCGATCTGCTTGGGTGTTGTGGTGGCGGTCACGAGAGCCTCATCATACAGCCTGCGAGCCTGCCAGTTTGGCAGCTTTGGTCGCGCGTGGCTCGTCTCGGTGGCGCGTTCTGCAGTAATCGCGATCCGAGATCCGGGCGGTTAACAACTGGCACGCGCGTTGATGATGTGTGCTTGCGAGGTCAGCGATGAATGGACGTGCGCTTCAGTGGGTCATCGCTGGTCTTCGTCGAACCTGGCTCGTTGCCGCAGCGACTTTGTTCGTGTGCTCGGTATTTGCCGTGCACACGGTCGAAGCGCTGACGACGCCGCAGCCGCAGCCGCCGATCTACTACCCTCGGTTGGTTCCTGATCTGAAGATCGAGCGGCCGGTCAAGGCGAACGATGGCAGCGCGCTCGTCGTGCGGAACATGTTCTGCTCGACGTGCGCGCCAAGCAGCGCGCCAGGTTCGACGGTCCTTTACAAACCCGACGCGATCCTGATCGCGACGAGCATCGGCAAAGACTCGCGCGCGACACTGCGCGTGCCGGCGAGCGAAGTGCAAGGCAGCTTCGGCGTCGGCGATGTGGTTCCCGGCGTAGGTCACATCGAGCGCATCGGCTTTGTCTCGGTCGACGTCGTCGGTCCGGAGGGCCAACGCGGCACGATCTCGCTCTTCGATGGCGCTCGCAGCAGCGATGCAGGTGCGGCAACACCTGCGCCTGCGAGCGCCACACCCGATCCATTCGCCGATCGCATCAAGAAGATCGACGATCACACGTTCGAGGTCGAGCGTTCGCTCGTGCGTGACCTCGTCGGCGGCGCCGTCGGCACCGGTGGCGCGCGGATTTCGCCAAAGGTCACGGCAGACGGCAAGCTTGCAGGCTTGCGCCTGTTTGGCGTGCGGCCCGGTCAGCTCGCGAGCGCGCTCGGTCTACAAAATGGAGACGTGCTCGAAGCGATCAACAACCAGAAGATCGAATCGGCGAATACGTTGCTCGAGGTGTACGCGCGGCTGCCGACGCTGAGCGTCGTCGAGCTCGCCGGCACGCGCGCCGGTAAGCCGCTGACGCTGACGCTTCGTTTGCGCTAGGCTCCAGCGGCGTGCTGCAGCCCGGCGAGCTCTTCGATGGCAAGTTCCGGATCGAGCACGTGCTCGGCCAGGGCGGCATGGGCGTCGTCGCCGTGGCGACGCACGTCGTGCTCGATCAGAAGGTCGCGATCAAGGTGCTGCACGAAGGGATCGCGAGCGATCCGAGCATCGCCGAACGTCTCGTGCGCGAAGCGCGTGCGGCGGCTCGGCTGCGCAGCGAGCACGTGTGCCGCGTCTCCGACGTCGGCGTCGCGCATGGCACGCCGTATATCGTGATGGAGCTGCTCGAGGGCACCGACCTCGCGACGCTGATCGACCGCCGCCCGCTGCCTATCGCGACCGCGGTCGATTACGTGCTCCAGGCGTGCATCGCGATCGCCGAAGCGCACGCGCTCGGCATCGTGCATCGCGATCTCAAGCCGGCCAACCTGTTCGTCACGCGCCGGCTCGATGGCTCGCCGCTCATCAAGGTCCTCGATTTCGGCATCGCGAAGGCGCCGTCGACGACGTCCGTCGCGTTAACGCAGACCGAGACGATGATGGGCACGCCCGGCTACATGTCACCCGAGCAGTTGCGCTCGGCGCGAAGTGTCGACCATCGCACCGATCTATGGGCGCTCGGAGTGATCCTCTATCAAGCGGTCTCGGGCCGCCTGCCGTTTCCGGCGAATAGCATCACGGAGGCCGCCGTGAAGATTTCGGTCGATCCTCCGGATCCGATCGACATCGAGCCCTCGTTCCGCGCAGTCATCCTGCGCTGCCTCGAGAAAGAGCCGGCGAAGCGACACCGCGACATCGCGGCGCTCGCTCGCGACCTCGTACGCTTCGGCGGCCCGACGGCTGCGAGCAGTGCAGCGTTGATCGATCACCTGTCCTCGAACGCCGCGATCGCCTCGACGATCCTCGCAGCGCCGAGTCCGAAGTCTACGACGACGCTCGAAGCTGCCGCCGGCGAGCCGCGCGCATTGCGTACGCGCGGCGGTCGCACAGCGCTCGTGATCGGAGCGGCGCTGGCGGTGTGCGGCATCGCAGTTGCTGTGTGGTCGATGTCGCGCACGCCGCAGCAAGCAACATCGCCGCCGGTCGTCGCAGCGCAATCCACACATGATGCGGCGATCGCGCCCGACACCTCGATCGCGATCACACCGATCGAGCCGGCGCCGGTCGAGCGCGAGGTGCCAGAGCCCGCGCCTGCGAGCCCGCCCAGTAAACCGACGCCGAAGCCGCGCGCGAAACCGGTGCCGAGCGTCGACGCGGGTGTCAAACCCGATGCGCCGCCGCAGGCGGCCAAAGCCGACGTGACACCCGCGAAAGGCGAAGCCGATCTCGATCGCGCGTTGAAGCGGCACCGCTGTGTCGAGGCGGGCCGCATCGCATCGGAGATCAGCCACCGGCCCGACACATCGAAGGACGCAGCGGCGCGCGTCGAGGCGCGAGCGCAGGAATGTATCGACCAGCGCACGATCGTCATGCGCAAGCCAAACGAGCCGGCCGCCGAGCCGTGGTTGCTCGCGACCGTCGACGAGCTGCGCGAGCTCGGCCACGCCGACGACGCGCGCACGCTCTACAGCAACTTCTACTATGGACGCACGATCGACGCGTGCATGAAGGGCGACGCGAAAGCCGCGAAGGCGGCGGCGACGAAGGTGTCACCGGGCGACATGAAGAACATGGCGATCAACGTTTGCAACAGCAAGCAGATCGATATCAGTAAATAGATCACGAGGCGCACGCGTTTCTTGCCGAGGTGCCTGCCGCCGACGAGAATCCACAGATGCCGCAAGACCCGCCTCGACGCCGCTTTGGCGGCGCGCTGGCGGTCGGCGTCGGCATCTTCTTGTCGCGCGTCGCGGGACTCGTGCGCAGTCGCGCGATCGCGCATTACCTCGGCCAGGGCGCGGCGACCGATGCGTTCAACGCTGCGCTGCGGATCCCGAACTACCTGCAGAACCTGCTCGGCGAGGGCGTGCTGTCGGCGTCGTTCATTCCGGTCTACGCACGGCTCCTCGCCGAGAGCCGCCACGACGAGGCGTCGCGCGTTGCGCGCGCGATCGGCACGCTGCTCGCGCTCGTCGCGAGCATCATCACGCTCGCCGGTGTGCTCGCCGCCCCCGCGCTCGTCGATTTGCTCGTGCCCGGCTACTCGCCAAGCACGCGCGCGCTGACCATCGCGCTCGTACGCATCATGTTCCCTGGCGTCGCGCTGCTCGTGATGTCGGCGTGGTGCCTCGGCGTGCTCAACAGCCATCGCAGGTTCTTCCTCAGCTACGTGTCACCGGTGTTGTGGAACGCGGCGATCATCTCTGCGACGATCGTCGCGGGTCGTCGGCTCGCCGGCTACGATGATGACATCGCGACGTGGATCGCGTGGGGCGCGCTGATCGGCTCGGCCGCGCAGTTCCTCGTGCAGCTGCCGACCGTCATCGCGCTCCTGCGCAGCATCACGCCGTCGCTCGCCGTGCGCGAGCCCGGCGTGCGCACCACACTGCGCGCATTCGGCCCCGTGGTGCTCGGGCGCGGTTCGGTGCAGCTGTCCGCATTTATCGATGGGCTCCTCGTGAGCTACCTCGGCGAAGGTTTCTACACCGCGCTATCGAACGCACAGCTCCTCTACATGCTGCCGATCTCGCTGTTCGGCATGGCCGTCTCTGCGGCGGAGCTCCCCGAGATGTCGAGTGCGCTCGGCGACGCGACCGCGCGGGCCGAGCACCTGCAGCAGCGGCTGCGGCCCGCGCTGCGCCAGGTCGTATTTCTCGTCGTGCCGTCGGCGATCGCATTCGTCGCGATCGGCGGCTCGATCGTCGCCCTTCTGTTTCAGACCGGTCGGTTCAGCGCCAGCGACACGCGCGTCGTGTGGATGATGCTCGCCGGCTCCGCACTCGGCCTCTCCGCAGGCACGCAGGGCCGCTTGCTAGGCTCCGCGTTCTACGCGCTCGGCGATCCGAAGGCGCCGCTGCGCGCCGCGATCATCCGCGTCGTGATCACGGCCGCACTCGGCTATGCGTTCGCCCTGCCCGTTCGCGAGTGGGCCGGCTACTCCCCTGCATGGGGCGCGTTCGGCCTGACTGCGAGCGCGGGCTTCGCCGCATGGATCGAGTTCCTGCTGCTGTCGCGCTGGCTCTCCGCGCGCATCGGCAAAGTTCCGATTCCCGCGCGGCTCGGCTTCGGAGCGCTCGCTGCCGCGGCGATTGCCGGTGCCGCCGGGTATGGCGCCGCAGCGGCCGTGCACGCGATCACGCCGCGGACGATTCCGTCCTCGCTCGCCGCGATCATCGCATTCGGCGCTGTCTACTTCGCCATCATGACCATCGCGCGCGTTCCCGAAGCGCGCGGCATCGCGCGCCGCGTGCTGCGTCGCCGATGACTCGCGCAAGCAGTTCGACGGCGACGTGCGCGTAGCGCAGCATTTGCGCGATCTGCGCGCGATGCGCGCCGCCAGCACGGCATGCTCGTTGCTCCCACATCCAGCATGCGGTTCGCGCTCATGGCTTCGTGGCTCGTCGCGCTCTTGCTTGCAGTGATCTCGATCGGCGGCCTCGCGAGCGATGCGTACGCGCGCGAGACGTCCGCGTGGGCCGCGCAGGGCATCGGGCAGGACTGGTTCGATCTGCTGATCGCGGCACCGTGGCTCGCGCTCTGCGGTTATCTGGCGCGCACCGGCTCGTGGCGGTGGCGCGTGCTTCTCGCGGGCGGCTTCGCGTACACGATGTACGAGCTCGTGATCTATACGTTTGGCGTTCACTTCAACGCGCTGTTCCTCGTCTACTGCGCAACGCTAGGGCTTGCAGCGTTTGCGTTCATCGCGCTCGTTGCGGAGCTTCGCCGCACGACGCCGCGCATCGCTCGGCGCAACGCGCATCTCGGCGGCGCGTTCCTCGTCGGGCTGGCGACGATCTTCGCCGCGCTGTGGCTCGCCGAGGATGTTCCCGCGGTGATTCGTAACGCGCCGTCGCCGACACTCGCGGTGACAGGATTGTTCACGAATCCCGTGCACGTTATCGATCTCTCGTTTGTATTGCCCGCGCACATCGTCGTCGGTCTGCTGCTCTGGCGGCGGCGCCCGACGGGCGAGCTCTTTGCTCCGATCCTGCTCGCGTTCGGCGTTCTGATGGCCGCATCGATCGGCGGCATGATGCTCGTGATCGGAGACGCAGTGCCGGTTGTCATCATCATGTTCGTGATCGCCGCCGCCACGGCGGCGGTGCTAGCGCGCGTGTTGCCCGCGAGTGGAATAGTTCCAGCGCATCGCGCGTTCGTCGGCGGATGAGATCGATCGCGTTCGCACTCATACTCTTTGCGCTGCGACCGGCTGATCCACCGGTCATCCGAAGCTACACGTGGGTGGCTATCCCGCTGCCGATCGTCGTGCGCGAGACGATCGCGCAGCCGCCGCCACCGGCGCCGACGCCGGCGCATGACGCGTGCCCGAGCGTTGTACGCGAAACACCGCGTGCGAACCCCGCACATTTTCCAACCGACATCACGCACGTCAGCGTCGCGCTGACCGACGCACGCTGGCTCGCCGCGTGGAATGACAGACACGTGTTCGTCTCACTCGACGGCGGCTCGACATTCACGCGCGTGCTCGATGGCCCCGGCAAGGTGACCGATGTGGCATTCGACTGCTTCGGGCACGCGATCGTGCTTCGCGATCGCGCGTGGCTCGGCATCGGTGATCGCTGGCAGCGCGTGCCGGGTCTGCGCGGTGACGCCGACGATCCGAACCGTCTGATCGGCGGCGGTCCTGGCATCGTGGTGCTCGGCCTGGGCGAAGGCGATGACTGGCACGCCCGACTCGCGATCACGAGCGACCTCGGCGCGTCGTGGTCGTTTCGCGATCTCTCGACGTATTACGAATCGCACAATGCGAGCGGCCGGCAGCTCGCAGACGGCCGCATTGACCTCGCGCTCGCGTACGCCGACTGCATGACAGATCCGATGTCCTGGTACGCGATCGACGGCGACAAGGTCCGCGAAGATGGGATGACGAACGCGCCCGGCCCGCTCTACGTCCATGGCGACATCGCGTATTCGTATCGCTACTGGCGACGCAAGAACCACAACTGGCGCGGCATCGAGGGACTGCCCGCAAACGTCGAGATTCGGTTCCTCGGTGCCGTCCCGCGCGCGATCGCGGGCAACATCATCTATCGCGTGCGCGACGGCGTCGCGACGCCGCTGCGGCCGTGGCCCGAAAATGTCGAGCTGCTCGCTGTCGATCTCGCCGGGAGGTTGTGGGGCGCCGACGACGGCAAGCTCGTCGTCACAAGCGGCGGCGCCGCGCCGATTCCTCCGCCGTGCTGCAACGCCGAATGATCAGCCGACGAGGCCCGGCGACAGCTTGAGCCCCATCTCGTCGATCATGTGGAGCATCGCCTCGGCGTTGCCGCGCGCGTCGTCGACAGGATCGTGCGTGTGCTTCGTCCTGCGCAGATGCTTGAACGATGCGCGCATGTCTTTGACGAGGCCCTTGTACAGCGAGCCAAGATTCTGCGACGAGAATCCGAACGGGTTCGTGCCCGTGAAGTGGTGGAAGTACCAGCACACGAACTGCCAATCGAAACCGTTGTTGTCGGAGACGAATACCGGCTGGCCGCGCAGCGCTTTGAGCCACGCGCCGAAGCGCTCGATCTCCTGCTTCGGATCGGCGAAGTGCAGCGTGTCTTCCCGCGCGAAGCCGCTCACGGCGAGTGCTTCTGGCACCCAGCGATCGGAGATCGGTCGCATGTTCGTGCGGAACACGCGGTCGAGCGCGTGCTCGACGACGATCGCACCGAGCGCGATCATCGAGAAGTCGCCGGGGATCGGGCCGTCGGCCTCGATGTCGACCATGATGTATGGCATCTACAGCACCAACTCGAACGCAGCAGCGAGCGCGCGCTGCACGACGAACGACATCGTGCGGCGCTCCGCGTGGGCGCGCAGCTTGATCGCGGCCCATAGATCGATCGGCAGCGGCACGAGGTGCATGCGCCGCGACCCCGCCGGCGTGCGGAAGCCCGGTAGCGCGGTCGTGTTCGCCCACGCGAGCGCGACGAGCTCGGCGAGATCGCCGGGAAGCGCCTCGCGGAACGCATCGGGAATCGCGAGCGGCGTCAGCACGCGCTGCACGCCCGCCGCGCGAAAATCATCGGCGGTAAGCTCGTGCGGAAACATGCCCGTCTCGTCGAAGTCATCGCCTGGGTAGACTTCGCCTTCGACGACCTGCCACGCGTAGAGACGCTCGTCATCGATCGCGCGGGCGCGGATCAAATATCCCGGCAACGCACGCGCCGCCGCTTCGAGAACTTGTTCGACCGACTCCAGCGTGTGAGCCGTGCGTTCGGCTCGTAGCTTCGCTTCGTAACGGCGAGCGATCGCGCGAGCGTTGGGATCCAGCTTCGGCCAGCCCCAATCGATCTCGACATCATGAAGCATGCGCGCAGCATGCATCACCACGGCGTCGGTTTGTAGTCCTTGAGGAACAAGCCCCAGAGATGTGATCTCGTGTTAAGGCCCGAGAAAATCGGATCGACGATACGGGCTGCTCCGTCGACGATATCGAGCGGAGGATGGAATCCATGCATCTGCTGCTTGCGCGCAGCATGGGCGGCGGGATCTTCATCCGTCACCCATCCGGTGTCGACGCTGTTCATGTGGATTCCGTCCTTGACGTAATCTGCCGCCGAGGTGCGCGTCATCATGTTGAGCGCGGCCTTCGCCATGTTCGTGTGGGGATGCTTGTCGGTCTTCCAGCGCCGGTAAAACTGGCCCTCCATCGCCGAGACGTTGACGACGTGCGAGTCGCGCGTCGTCACGGCCGCGAGGAGTGGACGCAGGCGCGCGTTGAGCACGAACGGCGCCACCGCATTGACGAGGTGGACCTCGAGTAGCTCGGCGGTCGGCACGTCGGCGAGCGTCATCCGCCACGAGTTGAAATCGCGCAGATCGACCTGCTGCAGATCCTGATCGAGCCGGCCTTGCGGATAGAGATCGTGGCCGCGCTCGAGATCTTCTTCGAGCAGCGGCACCTGCGAGAGCACCGCGGACTTCCACAACCCGACCGCTTGGATCTCGCCGCTCGTGAGCGCGAGGTCGCCGCGGCCGCTGAGGGCGCGGCTACGCTCGAGCACGGCGCGCTCGAACGGCGTCGTCGCGGGCTCGCCCTCGCGCTCGACGACGTGATCGTACCAGCCGCCGGGCCGCCGCACGGTCTGACACGCGTTGTTGATCAGTGCGTCGAGGCGCGACTGCGTCGACAGCAAATGACGCGCGAAGAGCTCGACGCTCGGCGTGTGCCGCAGATCGATGCCATAGATGTGGAGGCGCTGCGTCCACTCGCTCGCGTCGACTTCGCGCGCGAAGCGGCGCGCGGCATCGCGCGGAAATCGCGTCGCGACGATCACCTCGGCGCCGGCGCGGAGCAGCATCACCGCGGCCTGGTAGCCGATCTTCACGCGCGCGCCGGTGACGAGCGCGACGCGACCGCGCATGTCGGCGGTCTGCTCGCGTTTGGCGTAATTGAGCTCCGCGCACGGCGCGCACATCTGATCGTAGAAGAAGTGCAGCTCGTGGAACTCGGTCTTGCACACGTAGCACTGGCGTGGATTCTCGACGCGCGCGTCATTGTCGACGCGCGGCGGCGCTTGCGGCTTCTCCCGCCGCGCGTCGGGGTCGGCTCGCTGCGCCTCTGCGGCGGCCCACTCGTCCTCGCCCTCGTCGTCGCGAATCGGGGCATCGAGCGCGGTCCACTGCGGTTTCGGTAGCGGCGTGCGAAACACCGGCTCGCGCCGCAGCGCGCGAATGCCTGTCTGATCGAGGATCGCGCGATCGGCCTCGCGGCGCGCCCGTACGCGTGCCCGCGCGAGCGCTTTGCCAAGCGCCTTGCGGCTATAGCGATCGGGCCGCGATAGCTGGCCGGCGGCGGTGACGAGCCGGATCCGCAGCTCCTCGTCGAGCTTGGCTAAACTCGGCAGCTCGGCGCCGAGCTGTTCGAGAAGCTCGACGGCTGCGCGCACTCGCGCTTCCAGATCATCTGACACGCGCGTAATGTGCCCCGCCGCATGATCATCGCCAAGCGCCTCAAAGGCAAAGCCATCGCCGCATGGCTCGGACCGAGCGGCGATGCCGCGCGCCGCGCCGTCACCAACTTACGTCACCAACTGACGAAACAGCCGCGCCGCCTCGAGCTGTACTACGACATCACGGACCCGTGGAGCTACCTCGCCGCGCAGGCCGCGAGTCGACTCGCCGAGGCGTATCCCGTCGAGGTCGACGTCACGCTCGTCAGCAAACCGGCGTCCGATGTCGACCCGGCGCCCGACATGCGCGCGAGGCATGGCGTCCGCGATGCGCAGCTGCTCGCGGAATACTGGGACCTCGAGTTTCCCGGTAAGAAAGAGCCCGATCCGACGGCGCTGCGCGAAGTAGGCGCCGCGCTCGTTCGGCAACGACCCACGCGCGATCAACTCCGCGCGATCCTCGAGCTCTCGCATGCGATGTGGACCGGTGACCGCAAGGCGCTGCAAAAGCTGCTCGGCGCGTGGGGCACCGAAGCGACCGGTTCCGTCGCGCCCATGCTCAACGCGAACTACGCCGAGCTGCGCAAGACCGGTCACTACCAAGGCGGGATGCTGCACTACGGCGGCGAGTGGTACTGGGGCATCGATCGGTTGCCCTATCTCGAGCAGCAGCTCGCGAAGGATGCAGGTCGCGACATCGCGCACGTTGTCACGCCGCGGCCCGATACAGATCGCGGCCCGCTCGCACTCTCGACGAAGCCGCTGACGTGCGAGATGTGGTTCTCGTTTCGCTCGCCGTATTCGTATCTCGCGCTCGAACAGATCGAGGCGGTGCTCGCGCCGTATCAGGTCCCACTCGTGCTGCGCCCGGTGATGCCGATGGTGACGCGCGGCATGCAGATGCCGACGATCAAGCGCCTCTACATCGTGCGCGACGCGAAGCGCGAAGCCGATCGACAGGGCATCGAGTTCGGCGAGCTGTGCGAGCTCTCACCCAAAGGCGTCGAGAACTGCATCGCGGTCGCGCATTGGGCGAACGCGCGCGGCAAGCTCATCGCCTTCGCGCGCTCCGCGATGCGCGGTGTGTGGGCCGAAGCGCGCGACCTCGCCGAGTACGTCGATCTGCGCCACGTGGTCGAGCGCGCCGACTTGCCGTGGGATGAAGCGAAGCAGGCGCTGGGCAATCCCGAGGCCATCAAGTGGGCGCAGAGCAATGCCGCGGATCTCGCGGTGATCGGCCTTTGGGGCGTGCCGTCATTTCGCTGCGGCGATTTCGTGGCGTGGGGCCAGGATCGCATGCCGCTCCTCGCGGACCGGCTGCGTCGCCACCGCCTCGCAAATCCCTCGTGAACCCGCGAGGCTTGCGTGATATTCAAGAGCGCGCATGTCTGAGAAACGAGCCGTCGTCGAGCTGGTGGATGCGGGCGTTCCAGCCGATCAGGGCCTCTCGAGCCTCGGCTTGCTCATGCAGCTCGGCGGCAACTTGTTCGCCGCGGGCGCCGGCCTGTTCGCGTTCATGACGCTGTTCATGATGCGCGGCACCGGCGAGACGCTGTTCATGATCCTGTTTCTCGCCGCATGCGTCGCGCGCTCGATGTTCTTGCGCACCGCCGGCACGCAACTGCTCTACGCGAGCGGCGATCAGAACCGCATGGTCGGCATCCGCCGTTACATCGGCATCGCGCTTCTGCAGACGCTGTTCGTCGGCGCACTGCTCGCCGGCAAGTTCCACGTGCCCGGCAAAGCGGTGCTCGGCGTCGTCGCCGGCCTCGCGGTGTGGCCTGTGACGCTCGCCGTGCTGATGGCGCTGCCGCGATTCCGTCGCTTCAAGGGCGAGCTGCCGCTCACCGAAGACAAGGGCTTCGAAGGCGCCGCGATCCTGATGACGGTGCTCGGCCTGTGCGGGCTCGTCGGTGGCGTATGCGGCCTGCTCGTGCTGTTCGATCTGCCGAGCGCGATGCTGACGAAAGGCCCCGGCGTGCTGATCGCGCTCGCGCTGATCATGTGCGTCGCGCGCTCGGTGCTCCACGTGCAAGCCGGCATGTCGGGCCTTCGCGAGACCAGCGTCGATCGCGCGGTCGAGCTCGCGAACCGCTACTCCAACTTCGGCGTGATCAGCGCGTTCTGCGCAGCTGGCGCGCTCCTCATGTTCGTGATGGCGAGCGCCGTCAGCGTGATCGGCCTCGCCGTGATCTGCGGTGTGTGCTGGCTGCTGATGGCGTGGCCGTTGATCATCCGCCGCTTCTTCAGCGACCGACAGTTCGCCGATCTGCTCGCCGGCGACGACGCGCCGATTCATCGCCGCGCACCCGATGCAGGCTTGACCGGCCTTGGCTGGCTACTCCTCGCGCACGCTGCATTCTCGGCGACGTTCGTGCTGCCCCAGCTGATCTCCGACGACCCCGGCTCGAGCACGCTGCGCACCGTGTACCTCGCCGGCGGTGGCCTCGCGATGCGCTCGATCTGGTTCGCCGTCGGCCTCGCGATCCTGCAAGGCTGGGCCGGCTTCGAGCTCGTGCGCATGAGCCGGCAGAGCCGGATCATCGCAAGCGTGTTCGCAGTCGTGTGTATCGCGACAACGCTCTACGTTCAGTGGCCGATGATGCAGGAGCTGCGTGAGCTCAAGGGCATGATGGCCCCGACCGAAGCGCTCGCATTCGGCGTCGTCGTGCTCGGTCTGATCTTGCCGGTGGCGACGCTCATCCTCGTCAACCGCAAGATCGCACCGACGGCGCGCGCACGATTTCGCGCGAAGCCTACCCGCTAGGCCGCATCACCCAGGTCTGCCGCGTCGCACCGCCGGCGCGATCGACGATCGCGAAACCGGCACACGTGAACAGTGATTCCGCGGCTGCGAGGCTCTCGAACTTGTTCGCGTCGACGCGATGCGCGTCGAGAAACGTGCGCAGCCGATCGTCCTGCTCGACGCGCGGGTCGCGTGGCCCGCGGATATAAATGTCGGCCGTGATCCACACGCCGCCGCGTGCCACGAGCGCGTCGCGGATCGTCGCCGCCAGGCGCTCCTTCTCCTGCGTGTCGAGGTACACGAGCAGGCCTTCGTTGATGATCGCGAGAGCACCGGCGGGCAGCTCTGCGACGGCAGCACCGGCATCGAACGCATCGACCGCCAACAGGCGCAGATTCGGCGGCGGGGTCTCGACGAGCTCCCGCACGAGGCGCTGCTTCGTGGCAATCACCTCGGGCAAATCCGTATCCAGGTAGATGCCTTTGCCGCGCTGCGCGAACGCGAGGCCGCGGAACGACAGACCGGCCGCGAGCTCGAGCACGCGATCGAGCTGACTTGCCTCGAGTGCCCGATCGACGCTGCGGTAGCGCTCGGCAAAATGCTCGCGACGAAGCTCGCTTCCGCGGAGCGACGTCACGCGCGCCAGCTCGTCGGCGACGGCCGCCGGCCCCAGCAGCAGCTCGGCCGCGGCGCGCGCGAACGGGATGTCCGTTTGTGCACGCATGAGCAGGATCGCTCGCGCCGAGGGCGAAATCGTCGAGAAATCGCGCACGCTTTACCCTACTCCACACCCAATCGGGGCCGTAGTACGATGCTCGGGTGGGGTCTGCTGCCGAGGAATTCGGACCGTACGTGGTGTACGAGCAGATCGGTCTTGGCGGAATGGCCACCGTCCATCGCGCCGAGACGCAGGGAATCGGCGGGTTTTCCAAACAGATCGCGCTCAAGCGCATGCTGCCGAGCGTCGCCGCAGACGCCACGCTCGTGCAGTCGTTCATTCGTGAGGCGCGGCTGGCGAGTCATTTGCGCCACGCGAACGTCGCGCAGACGTACGACCTAGGCAAAGTCGGCGACGTCTACTTCATTGCGATGGAGCTCGTGCCGGGCCGCAACCTGCGCGAGATCCTCAAGCACTGCGCGAGCGTCGCCGGCAACATGCCGTTGCCGATCGCGATGAACATCGTCAATCAGATCTGCGACGCGCTCGATTACGCGCACAACTTGTGCGACGAGCTCGGCCGACCACTCGGCATCATTCATCGCGATGTCTCGCCATCGAACGTGATCGTCAGCGAAGGCGGCGTCGTGAAGCTGATCGACTTCGGCATTGCGAAGGCGACAGGCGCCGGCATGTCGACGCAGAGCGGGACCATCAAGGGCAAGTTCAGCTACATGGCGCCCGAGTATCTGCGCGGCAACATCGACGCGCGCGCGGATCTGTTCGCGCTCGGCGTGATCGCGTACGAGCTGCTCACGAATCGCCCGCTGTTCCAGGGCAATGACGACATGGACACGCTGTTTCGCGTCAAAGACATGAAGGTCCAGCCGCCGTCGAAAAAGAATCCGCAGGTGCCCGAAGAGATCGACACGATCATCATGACGGCACTCGAGCGCGATCCCGATCAGAGGTGGCAGCGCGCGACGGCGCTGCGTAACGCGCTGACGACGGAGACGCGACGGCTCGGCTTGATCGCGCACAACAACGAAGTGCTCGAATGGATCGATTGGGCGTTTCGGCAGGGCGGCAAACGCGACGAGGAATCGGTCGTGATCTCGATCGATCGCATCAGCACCGAGACGCCGCTCTCGCGCCTCGTGCCCGATGAGTTTCTTGCCGCGAACGATTCACTCGCGACGCTCGTGCGGCCTGCGGGATCGCAGCCGATGCAGACGCAGACACAACCCCAGGATTGGAAGAGTCCGAGCAACGCGCAGACAAATCCGCGTAGCGACTTCGAGGTGCCGACGAAGGCCGATCGGCCGAGCGTGCAGATGCAAGCAGAGCAGCCGCCCGGCGAGTGGGCTAACGAGAGCGTGACGACGCTGCCCGGCAGCCCACCGCAATGGAATGTCTCGACGACACCGGACGGACCGAGCATTCGCAGCGTCGACTGGGACATGCCGAGTGCGCACGCGACGAAAGAGGTCGTGCCGCATATTCCGGCCGCCGCGAAGCGCAGCACGCCGCACGTCGTGCAGCGATCCGGAAGCGGCCCGAACCGGTCAGCGGGCTCCGCGCCGACTCCCGTGCAGCGCCGGCCGAGTCAACCGAACCTGACCGGTGACGAACCAACGCGCCAGACACCTCCCGTGCGCAATACGCCCGCGAGCTCCATTTTGAGCGAGGTGCCGCCGAGGCCGAGCCAGCCGTTCAAGACACTGACCGGCCCGGCGGTCTCGATGGGTCCGCTTTCGGGCGCACGCACGTCGCCGCAGCAGATACCGCTCGGGCCCGTCAGCGGCGCTCGAACGACGCCGCACATCCCGGGCAAAGAAATTGCGGTGTCGAATTCCGCGGTGCTCGATGAGCGCGAGGTCAGCACCAAACAGCAATCGTACGATCTCCGCACGCGCGTGGCCGAAGGCAAGAGCGGGGGCGCGGGGAATTTCCTGCTTGCCCTTTTGGTCCTGATCGCCGCCGGTGGGGCTGCAGCCGTGGTTTACTTCGCGCTGCCGTACCTCACCTGACGATGACGAAGCGACGTATTGCGTTAATCTCGACCGGCGGAACGATCGAGAAAACCTACGACGAGCTCTCCGGGGTGCTCGCGAATCAGGTCTCCGTGCTCGACATCATGCTCGCGTCACTCGAGCTGCGCGGCGTCGAGGTCCAGCGCGTCGGGCTGATGAACAAGGATAGCCTCGAGATGTCGGCCGACGATCACACGCTGATCGCCGAGACCGCGGCGCAGCTCGCGACGCAAAACGCGGGCGTCATCGTCGTGCATGGCACCGACCGCCTCGCGATCTCCGGCGATCGCGTCGTGCAGCTCGTCGGCACGCCGGCATCGCCGATCGTGTTCACCGGCGCGATCCGCCCGTACGAGCTGCGCTCGACCGATGCGCTGCAGAATCTGACCGAAGCACTGCTCGCGGTGCAGCTGCTACCGCCGGGCGTTTACGTCGCGATGCACAACCAGGTGTTGATGTTCCCCGGCGTCATCAAAGATCGCAACGCGGGGACGTTCGTGAAGGAGTCGTAGTGATCGACTACGACTTGCGGCCGGGTCTGCCCGCGCTCCTCGATGCACTCGAAGACGCGCGCATCGGTTTCATCGTCATGCGCTATCGCGACGGTGTGGTCGAAAAGCTTTACGCGAACGAAGTGATGGCAGGCGCGCTCGGCTACACGCCAGAAGAGTTCGTGGCGACGCCGCTGTGGCACGCGATCGCGCCCGAGCAGAAGCAAATGGTGAGCATGCTCGTCGAGCGGCTCGGCGGCGACGCGCCGATCGCGCCGGCGATCGAGGTCAAGCTCGTGCATCGCGACGGCCGCGAGATCATCGCGGAGGTAGCGACCGGGCGCGTCGACGTCGAAGGCTCGAGGCTGATGGTCTTCGTCGTGCGCGACATGCACCGCCAGACGCATCTGTCGCTGCTCGAGGCGGATCGCATCGCGCTCGTCGGTGCGCTCGCCGCCGGCTTCGCGCATGAAACGAACAATCCGCTGACGTCGGTGCTGCTCAATCTGCGGTCGTTGCGCAAGCAGGTGATGACGAACCTCAGCGATAGCGCGCAGGCGAGCGCGATCCGCTGCCTCGACGACATCACGACGGGCGCCGAGCGCATCGCGAGCAACGTGCGCGCGCTCCAGACGCTTGCGACGCGCAGCGCGACGCAATCGATCGATCTCGCGGCCGTTGTCTCCGCGGCGCTGAGGCTCGCGGCACCGACGCTCGAGCCGCGCGCGCACGTGATCCGGCAGATCTTTCCGGTCGGCCCGGTCGCCGGCGAGGAATCGCGCATCGGTCAGGCGGTGCTCGCGATGCTGCTGTTCTCGAGCAGTGGCTTCGATAGCGAGCTCGGCGCGGCGAGTAATCGCATCGTCGTCGCGGTCGAGGAGCGTGACGGCTCCGTCGTCGTCGAGGTCTCCGATAATGGGCGCGATCTCACCGAGGACGAGGCTCAGCGCGCCTTCGATCCGTTCTTTCGGTCGCCGGTGCGCGGTGCAGGTGTCGGCGTCGGGCTCGGCGTCGCGCGTTCGGTGGCGAGCACGCTCGGCGGCGAAGTGTCGCTCGCTCCGCGCAGCGGCGGCGGCGCTGTGATCACGATGAGGTTGCCGACGGCGGCTCCCGCATGACGAGAAAGATCGCGTGCGCCGTCGCGACGGGTGCTGCGCGATCGGTTTGCCACGCTTCGACGCGGACGTTCGTCACGCGCCTGCCCTGCCGGAACACGATGCTGCGCGCATGCGTATCGACGGGCGCGCCCGAGCGCAGGTAATCGACGGTCAGCGTGATCGTCTTTGGCAAGACGATCGTCTCGGCTCGCCACAGCAGCTCGAAAATCGCCGCCGATTCGCATAGCGCACCGAGCGTGCCGCCGTGCAGCGCGGGCAGCGCCGGATTGCCGATCAAATGATCGGCGTATTTCATCGTCGTGATCAGCTCGTCGCCTTCGAGGCATGCGGACAGGCCGAGGAAGCGCGAATACGGCACCGCATCGAACAGCGCCTGAAAGTCGCCCGACTGCTTTGCTTGCGCGAGGCGCTCGACGAGCATCATGACCTCTTCGCTCCCTTCGTGCCGAGCATGAACGTGCCCATCGATGTCGCGATCGGATTGTCCTCGCTGTCGATGTAGGCGACCGCGCGCGTGAAGCCGACGTTGCGCGTCACCTTGTAGCAATGCGCGCGGCAGATGACGTCGCGACCGGCCTCGCCGCCGCTGAGGTAATCGATGCGCAGATCGAGGGTCGCGATCGGTACCCATTCTGCGAGCGCGGCGAACACGGCGGCGCCCGAGCAGGCATCGATGAGCGCTGTGATCGCACCGCCGTGCAGCACGCCTGTATCGGGATTGCCGACGAGCTTGGTATCGTAGGCGAGCTTGAACGTCGCTTGCGCGCGCTCGATCGACACGACGCTCATGCCGAGCGCTCGGTTGTGCGGAATCTGATCGATGAAGCCGCGGGTTGCTGCCGACGTCATTGCGGCCACATTATAGGGGCCGTCATGCCGCGCCCGGCGATTCCAACGTGGTACTTCGCACTCGTCGTCGTCAGGCGGGGGCATCGCTTCCTGCTGACGCAGGAGCAGAAGTACGGCAACACGTGGTCGATTCCGGGTGGCCGCGTCGAGGCCGGGGAAACGCTCGTCGATGCGGCCGTGCGCGAGGTCCACGAGGAGACCGGCGTACCGATCCGCATCGATGGCGTGTTGCGCGTCGAGCATTCACCATCGGATACCGGCGCCCGGATCCGCGTGCTGTTCACCGGATCGCCGCTCGATGACACCGAGCCAAAGACGCAGGCCGATGACGAATCGCTCGGCGCGGCGTGGCTGACGCTCGACGAGATCCGCGATCGCCCGCTGCGCGGAGCCGAGCTGCGCGTGCTGCTCGAGAGTGTCGCTGCCGGGCGTCAGGTGTTTCCACTCGAGGTGCTCGGTCACGAGCTATCGGTGTGATGCTCGCGCGCGTCGGCTGGAACAGCGAGTGGGATGAAGCGAGGCGCGCGGTCGATCCCGGCGACGCGCTCGCGCCGGTGCGCATCGTCGCCGAGCATCGCGGTGCGTACCACGCGACGGATGGCGAGCGCATCGCGTGGACCGAGCTGACCGGGCGCGCATTTCACCGCGCGCAGGACAAGCGCGAGCTGCCGACGGTCGGTGATTGGGTGCTCGTCGAGCGCTGGGAGACCGCGCAGGATCGCGGTGGCGCGGCCGTGATCCGGCACGTATTGCCGCGTCGCAGCCTGCTCGTGCGCAAGGCTGCGGGCGAAGCGACAGCGCCGCAGCCGCTCGCAGCGAACGTCGACGTCGGCGTCGTGATGACCTCGGCGAACAGCGACCTGTCGCCGGCGCGCCTCGATCGCTACCTCGCGCTGCTGCGCGATGGCGGCATTAAACCGACGCTCGTGCTGTCGAAGATCGATCTCGTCGACGATGCCGCGCCGCTGCTCGCCGCCTTGCGCGCGATCGCGCCCGATGCGTTGACGCTCGGCGTGTCGAACGTCAGCGGCGCGGGGGTCGATCGCGT
>Ga0070698_100002423_pt1 | contig 20548 bp, 21 predicted proteins | sample KBSK1502metaG_FD_65477 | JGI IMG/M metagenome (GOLD analysis project Ga0070698, IMG submission 65477) | Corn, switchgrass and miscanthus rhizosphere microbial communities from Kellogg Biological Station, Michigan, USA - KBS K1-50-2 metaG | ecosystem: Host-associated > Plants > Roots >...
CCCGGATTGCGGGGGCCGGTGATGACCATGCTGATGCCCGGGGCGCTGACGACGGAGCACGTGACCGGCATGACGAGGGTCGAGGTACACCGGCTCGCCACCCGACGAGACGCCGATGAGTGGATCGCCGGCAGGCCGGAGACCGGCGAGTTCATCGCGTTGCCGGAGGACGGCTGGCGTGCGCTGATGCTGCTCAGCGAGGGCCTTCCCGTCCAGCAGGTGCACGCCAGGCTGCTCGGCGAAACGGGAGCCGACCTGGACGTCGCCGACTTCGTCGTGGCGCTGGCCGATCTCGGCTTCCTCGTGTCGATCGACGGCAGGGCACTGCCTCAGCCGCCGACGCCCAAGCCGAGCCTGGCCTGGCTCCGGCCGCGGCACGCCCGGTGGGCGCTGCATCCAGGTACGGCCATCGCCGTCATCGGGCTCACCGTGGCCGCCGCGGCCTGCCTGGCGCTGCGCCCCGCGCTCGTGCCTAGCTACCACGACCTTTTCTGGAGCCGGCAAGGGGCCTTCGTGTTCCTCGGCTACGCGGCCCTGAGCTGGCTGCTCATCGGACTGCACGAACTGGGCCACCTGGTAACCGCCCGGGCCGCGGGAGTGCCCGCGCGGATGACTCTCGGCACCCGGCTGCAGTTCCTGGTGGCGCAGACCGACGTGAGTGCCCTGTGGGCGGCGCCGCGGCGGACCCGGCTTGCCGTCTACCTGGCCGGGCTAGCGGTCAACCTGGCTATTGCCGCGATGTGCATCCTGGCGCTGGCCGCGGTCGGCCGGGCCGGCCCGCCGGGTCGGCTGCTTGAGCTGACAGTCCTGCTGTCCCTGCAGTTCATCGCGGCGCAGCTGCTGGTGTTCATGCGCACCGACGTGTACTTCGTCCTGCAGGAACTCACCGGCGCCCGGAACCTGTACGCCGATGGCACGGCCTGCCTGCGGTACTGGGCTGCGCTCGGGTGGCATGCCGTCGGCGGGCGCCGCCGCGGCAGGCCTGCCGACCCGAGCCGCCCGCTGCGCACCGCAGAGCGCCGCGCCGTCCGTGCTTACTGCGTCATCCTGCTCACCGGCACGGCGACCTGCCTGGGATTCGGCTGCGCCGTCACCGCCCCGGCCGCGATCACCCTGGTGAGCACGAGTGCGCGCACGCTGCTTCGCGGCTCGGGCGTTTCGCAGGCCTGCGACGCGGCGGCCGTCCTTTTCCTGGTCGCCGGATTTCAGCTGATCTGGCTGCGCGCGTGGTGGCGCCGCCACGGCGCGCGGGTGCGGAGCCTGTTGCACCGCCATTACCCGCCAGTTCCGGAAGGAGGTGATTGCCATGATCAAGACCGGAACAGAGACCGGGCCTAAGATCAAGATCAAGATCCGCAAGCTCGACAGGCTCGAGACCACCGGAGGCCCCTGCTCGACCAGCTCCTGATCCTCGGCGCAACCCGGTGCCAGGAATTGCGCATGCCCTGGCACCGGGCTTGCCACAGATGCTGCTGCAGGATACTCCCAAGGCTGACGAGGCCTGGCTTCGAGAAGAGGACTGGCGTGGCAACTGTGGCAAGCATCAACGACCTTTTCCATGCAGCGGCGCAATCCGCGGCACACATGGAGATGCGCGAGTCCTATATGCCCGCCGACCCAGACTGGCTGGCCTGGCAGGCCGGGCAGAAGTTCGACCCGGCCGAGCGGTGGCGCGAGTGGTTTGACCTCGTCGCCGCGGCCGTTGCCCGCGGCGTGGCGGTGCGCCGGGCGCGTATCGTGTCCGAGCCGGTATCCGACTACGTCCGCTTCGAGCACGAGGTGACGCCCGGGATCAATCTCGCCGCCGGCGAGCAGGTGCGCTGGCTGCCCCGCCGTCGGGCGCTCGATCTCATGGTGCCCGTTTGCGACTTCTGGCTGATCGATAACCGCCTGCTGGCGTGGAACCACTTCGCCGGCGATGGCTCGTGGGTGGCGATGGAAACATCCGACGATCCGCGCCTGGCGAAACTGTACGGATCGGCCTTCGAGGCCGTCTGGGAGCGCGCGACCCCGCACGCTGACTACCGCCCGCCCTGACCAGCCTGCCCACTGCCCACGCCGCTCGTCACGACAGCTTGACAATTATTAATTATTAACGCAGATGCTCGGCCCGGTCGACACCAGCTACGGCGTGCTCGCCGCCATGGCAACCAGGAACCAGGTCGCTATTCAGGTGATCAGCGGCCGATCTGCTGTCCCGTCACTCCGCCAGATGGCTCGTTTCGCGCTGGCGGGTTTCACAGACGGCGCCGGCCCGCTGTCGCCGAATGTGTTCTGGTGGCACGACGGAGCATGGGCGCAGATTACCCCGGCAGAAAGCGACGGCACCATCCGCGTGCTGCCCGGCCCCGACCTGACCCGCATGATCCAGCAACTCGATGGCCGGTAGCAGGCAACCAGCCGGTCAGCGTCATAGAGCTACAAGGCAGGGGAACGCTACCGGGTTGTATCCAGGGGTGCCGTCCGGTGCTCTGCCCTGTAGAAGGCGCTTGCAGCCCGGATACGGGTTGTTGCTGCCCGGGCGGCTGCTGCCGGCTGACTGCCCCGCAGCGGCGCGCACTGAACGGGGGCTATTAATGGAAACCGATCTGATGTTCATGGACTGCCCGGCGTACATGGATAAGCGTGGTGCGGTAAGGTGCGGGCTTCCGGCTGAGGTGGAGTGCCGGTACGCCGTCCGCTCAACTGACGGGCCGCTGGAAAGCGCCAGGATCCGCTGCCCGCGCGGTCACTGGTTCAACGGCCCGGTGGAATCTCTCAGCTGGGACAAGCGCCCGGGTGCAGCCGTTCCCCAGGCAGCAGGCACCCATGGGCAGGGTGCGGCCTCGCTACCCGCACGGAAAGCACGGACTAATTAGCATTTGCAAGATCAATCGCCGGAGGGGCGGGCGTCCAGAATTCAGTGCTCGGCGGCGCCGCGGAAGGCGAGCGCGACGCGTGCGAGCCTGCTCTCCGATACGCCGGGTTCCGCCACCAGTGCCAGGACCGACGAGTCGTCCCAGGCGCACATGGTTACCGGAACGGAAACCCGCGTGGTCTTGCCGCAGCGGAGAACCCCGCCCGGCGGACCTGGCGGAAAATCGTTCGCATTGGGGACTCCTGCACCCAGGAAGAATGAGTCGAGCCCCTCGGATGGCTCCTGCTTCGCCGCCGCCATCCCGCGCGGCCCCGATTACGGGCACATGACTGCTAATTTAGGCGGGCGCGACTTCGATCCGCAACGGGCCGCAGCGTCCGTTGCTGAGCGGCGGGTAGTCGACCGAGCATGCGGTGAGCACGAAGATCAGGTCTCGCTGGGCGAGGAAGGAGATGGCGTCGCCCGGCCGTGACGCGGCGACGCCGATCCGCAGCCTGCCATCGGGCTGCGGGCCGGAGTTCTGGAACAGGTTGACCGGGTCAGGAACGACGGGCAGCGAGAGCCCGGCCGATGCCACCGCGGCCAGGAAGTTGTCACGGCAGTTAGCGTGGCCAGGCAGCCCGCGGCTTTCATACAGCCACCGGTCACACGGCGGGAACAGCATGTCGTGCAGACCCGGCGAGGTGTCGGCTGCCAGCTGGAGGATCGGCATGCCGTACTGATCGCGGAACTGCTCGCCCACGGCGGGGAACAGGCGCTCGCAGCGGTCGCGGGTATGACTTGCCGACAGCCAGCAGCCGGGATCAGCGGCGTCAATCGCCCACATGTCGCCGACCTGGTGACCGTCCGCATCCAGGACCCGCACCTGCTCGCCACGGCCGACGCTGACCGCCTGCCCGGACCGGGGTGCCACGATCACCACCCGCTGCGGGGCGCCCGACCCTGCCATCTCCGCGATCACTCCCTCGATCCCGTTATAGCCCCGAGACAGCCCAACGCTCGCACATGCCGCTGCGGGCGCAGCTTTGCGGGGCGGGCGTGTTCGGGCGATGGCCTGGCTCAGTTCAGCCCCGAACGGGACGGGCATGCGCGCCGGGTGGGCGTGAAGACCGCGTTCCTCATGGGAGCTGGCACAGCTGCGAGCCTGGGGTCGGGATCGCGATCCAGCCTTCGGTGCTGGCCAGCCCAGCGGGCAATCGATGGCCGCCTTGTCCGCCCGCGCGATGGCGCCGCCTCCATCCCGGTCATGGCCCCGGCGGCCCACATTGCTAACCAGACAGAGACAAGACTGAGTCCCTCGAATAGGGTGGCCATGCCGCAACGGCCGGCGCATACTAGGGGACTTCTGATACTGGGGAACCGCTTAAGGCTCATCGAGGCGGTTGGGCGGGAATCCGCTCTGGGGGAGTGTCGACGAGATCATGCTTGCCGGAGAAGGCACTTGTGAGCAGCACGCGGCGGATGCCCAGGGCTGCGCGGACCGGTTCGCTCGTGTCGGCAAGGCCGCGCGCTACGCGCTCGCGGGCATCCGGGTGGTCAATGGCGCGGTCGCGCTGATAGCGCCTGGCGTCATCATCGGGCGGTTTGGCGAGTCGCCGTCGGATGATAACGCCGCGGTCTACGGCCTGCGGATGTTCGGGGTACGAACCGTTCTCATCGGGCTCGATCTCTTTACCCTGTCTGGGGCGCCGCTTCGGCAGGCTCTCGGGCAGGCCGTCATCATCCACGCAAGCGATACGGCGACCGCGGCTTCCCTTGGTGTGGCCGGGCGGGTGAGACCGCGTACGGCGGTTCCGCTCACGCTGATCTCCGCGGCAAACACCTGCCTCGCCGTCACGGCGTACCTTGCGGCCAAGAGGGACAGGGTGTGAGCGGCGCCGGACAGCGCGTGCGGCGCTGAGGACAAGGCGAAAGGTACCACCGTGACGCAACCGGCCGGGTCAAGGCGTGACTATCGGAATACTTTGTGGTGGCGGCTGTATGACTGGTCAGCAGAGACAGCCGACCGGAAATTCGGCTGGGACAAGCTGCCGAAGCCATTGGGTTTGCTTGTGCTCATCGGCCTGCGGAACATCTTGCGGCAGCGCAACCTCTATGACACAACCGACCTGCCGTCGAAGGTCACTCCCAAGGTACCGGATCCGACGCCAGAGACCCTCACGACGAGGACGCCGGACGGTGCCTACAACGATCTCGGCAGCCCGGCGATGGGCATGGCGGGCACGCGCTTCGGCCGTAACGTACCGCTGAGCTGGGGGCATCAGGAAACCCCAGACCGGATCCTGGATCCGAACCCGCGTGAGGTCAGCCGCGAGCTGCTGACCCGGCATGAGTTCATCCCGGCGACCAGCCTGAACCTGCTCGCGGCAGCGTGGATCCAGTTCATGGTCAAAGACTGGTTCAGCCACGGCCCCGGCGACCCGCAGCACTTCTTCGAGCTGCCGCTCGCCAAGGATGATCCATGGCCGCAACGGCCGCTGAGAGTCCTGAAGACGCTGCCCGATCCCACCCGCTCGGCCGGCGACGACGGGCCGCAGACCTTCCTCAACGCCGAGACACCCTGGTGGGACGCGTCGCAGCTCTACGGTGGCGGCGCCGCCTCCGGTGACCAGTTGCAGCGGCGCAGCGGGACGGATGGCAAGCTGCTGATCGGCGCGGACAACCGGCTGGTTTTCCCGGACGACCCGGCATCAAGCCCGGCGCACACCCCGGGCTGGTGGCTGGGGCTGAACATGCTGAGCACGCTGTTCATCCGGGAGCACAACGCCATAGCCGACGCGCTCAAGGCGGCCTACCCGCGGTGGGGCGATGAGGAACTCTACCAGCGGGCCCGCCTCGTCACCGCGGCGCTGATCGCGAAGATTCATACCGCGGAGTGGACACCGGCGATCCTCGCCCACCCCACGACCGTCACGGGCCTGCGAGCGAACTGGTGGGGTATCGCCGGGGACCGGATCCACCGGCTGTTCGGCCGGATCAGCGGCAGCGAAGTGATCAGCGGGATTCCCGGGTCTGAGCAGAACCATTACGGCGTTCCTTACTCCCTCACCGAGGAGTTCACGATCGTCTACCGGATGCATCCGCTCATCCCGGATAGTTACACGTTCCGCTCGGCCGCCGACGACCGGTTCATTGCCGAGCACACCTTCCCGGAGATTGCCGGGCCTCATGCCCAGGAGGTGACGGAGCAGATCGACCTCGGTGACGTCATCTACAGCTTCGGCACCGCCCATCCCGGCGCGCTCGTGCTGAACAACTATCCGCGCTTCCTGCAGGAGTTCCAGCGCCCGGACAATGAGCGGCTGATGGACCTGGCGGCTACCGACATCCTGCGGAGCCGCGAGCTCGGCGTTCCGCGCTACAACCAGTTCCGCCGGCTGCTGCATCTCGCGCCCGCGCGCAGCTTCGAGGACCTGACTGACGACCCGGCCCAGCTCGACGCGCTCCGCCGGCTCTACAGGGACATCGACTCCGTCGACACGATCGTCGGCATGTTCGCCGAGAAGCGGCCGGCCGGCTTCGGCTTCAGCGACACCGCCTTCCGGATCTTCATCCTCATGGCCTCCCGCCGGCTGAACAGCGACCGCTTCTTCACCAGCGACTTCACGCCAGAGATCTACACCCCGCTCGGCATGACCTGGCTGGAGGAGACGTCGATGATCGACATTGTGCTACGCCACTACCCACAGCTTCGCCCAGCGCTGCGCGGCGTCGGCAACGGGTTCCAGCCATGGAAGCTAGTGAGCTCCCGGTGAGTCCGCCATGAATGCCCCGCAGCGAGGGGAGCTGGCATGCCGCACCAGCTCGGCCTGACAATCCGGGCGACGGTCACGGCGGAGCAGGTGCCCGGTCTCGGCAAGTGGCTTGCCGAGACCGCACGCAACGGCGTGGCGGACGGCCCGTTCGACTTCATCCGGATGCGCGGGCTGCACTTCGCCAAGCTCTGCCTGCTTGAGGAGACCGTGGATCTCGACGGCGAGCCCATCCCGCCCAGCCTGGTCCTGATGACCGAGGTGGACGCCCCACTGCGGCGTCACCTCGCCGAGCTCGTCGACGTGGCAGGCGACGGAATCGATCAGGCGTTCGGCTACTGCGCGGGCTATCCGGGCGCAGGCGCCTGCCGCCGCGCCAGGATCGGCTGGCTGCGCCGGCACCTGGTGTCGGCCAGCGCCGTCTATGTCAACACTGTCGGGCGCGGGCTGGAGCAGATCCGCCAGGAGGCGAAGCTGCGGGAGGCGCTGCAGGACTACCTCGACCAGCGGGACTGGTCCGGTCTTGCCCCGGCCGAGGTACGGCGCGACCTGCAGGCCCATGTGGCCGGGCGCGCCGACCTGGCGTGGGCGATGAAGGCGCCGGCGCCACCGTCCCTGCTGTTCCGGGCACGCGAGGCGGTCCACAAGGTAGCCGTGCCGCTGGCCCTGCTGGCATTGCTGCCGGCGCTGACCGCCATCCTCCCGGTATGGGCGGTGCTGCTGCGGATGGCTGAGCGCCGGGAAAGGCCGCTCACCCAGCGGCCGACCCTGCAGCACATCGAGGAGCTGGCCAAGTATGAGGATTTCGTAACGCAGAACCCGTTCGCGGTTGTCGGCTTCATCAAGCCAGGGCGGCTGCGGAGGGTGACCATCCGCGCCGTGATGTTCGCCATCGACTACGCGGTGCGGCACCTGTACAACCACGCCGACCTTGCCGGGATCAAGACCATCCATTTCGCCCGCTGGGTACCGCTCGACGGCTGGCGGCGGATGACCTTCGCCAGCAACTACGACGGCGCCGTCGAGGCCTATAACGACGACTTCATCGACAAGGTCTGGTGGGGGCTGAACGCCGCGTTCGGCAACGCCGTCGGCTATCCGCCGACCCGCTGGCTGCTGTGGGGCGGAGCCACGCACGAGCAGCCGTTCAAATACATCTTGCGCACTCGCCAGGTGCCCGTGCCGGTGTGGTACACCGCCTATCCCGCCCTCAGCGCGGAAAACATCGAGAACAACGCCCAGATCCGGGCCGGCCTGCGGGGCGACATGAGCCCCGGGAAGGTCAGGCACTGGCTCTCGCTGCTGTGAGGCAACCGTGGCCGTGCAGCTCGACCTCGACGACATCCAGGGCCTGCTGGCCCGGGGGTACAGCTCGCTCAGGCACGCCCGGTTCACGATTTTCGCCGCCCGCGAGCCAGCCCAGGGCCGGGCGCTGCTTGCCTGGCTGCTGCCGCAGGTAACGACGGCCGGGCCGTTCCGCGCCGACACCGCGCTGCAGCTCGCGTTCACGCCCGCCGGCCTGCGCAGGCTCGGCCTGCCTGACCGGGTCATGGCCGGATTCTCGGCCGAGTTCGCCGAGGGCATGGCCAACCGGAGCCGGTTCCTCGGCGACCTCGAGGAGTCGGATCCGCGATCGTGGGCTTGGGGCGGGCCGGAAGGGCCGCCGGTCGACGGCCTGACCATGCTCTATGCCAGCGAGCCTGACGTACTCAGGCGCCGGCAGGCAGAGCTGATGCAGCGATTCGCCGACGCGGGCATCCGGGACGTCACGGAGCTTGACGACCTCGAACTGGCCGACCAGGAGCCGTTCGGCTTCCGGGACGGGATCTCCCAGCCCCTCATCGAGGGCCTGCCCAAGGCCGCCAGGGGCCAGCGAACCGTGCCAGCCGGGGAATTCGTACTCGGGTACAGGAACAACCGGGGCCAGCTGGCCGACCGGCCGCTGCTGCCCGCGTCCGCCGATCCCCGGCGCCTGCTGCTGCCCGATCCCACCGGGAGCGGCCAGGCGGACCTGGGACGCAACGGCAGCTACCTGGTGCTGCGCCAGCTCGAACAGGACGTCGACGGCTTCTGGCGGTTTCTTGGCCAGGTCACCCGCGCGCCGGACGGAGCGGACGATCACGGCAGGCAGATCGCGCTCGCCGCGAAGATGGTAGGCAGATGGCCCAGTGGTGCTCCGCTGGTCAAAGCGCCGGACCGGGACGTCCCGGCGCTTGGCGGTGATAACGATTTCGGCTACCACGGCGACCCGCTCGGGCTGGCCTGCCCGCTCGGTGCGCACATACGCCGGGTGAATCCGCGCGACTCGCTGGACCCGCAGCCCGCGGCTTCCCTCGATGCCACCGGCCGGCACCGCCTGCTGCGCCGCGGGCGCAGGTACGGAATGGCCGGCGACGGGCGGTACGGAACCGGGCTGTACTTCATCTGCCTGGTTGCCGACCTGGCCAGGCAGTTCGAATTCGTGCAGCACACGTGGCTGGACAACCCGACGTTCAGCGGACTGTACGACGACGCGGACCCACTGGCGGGAAGCCGCCGCCCGTCGGGCAGGACCTTCACCGCTCCGGCCCGCCCGGTGCGCCACCGTTACCTGGACCTGCCGCAGTTCGTCCGGACCCGGGCGGGCGCCTACTTCTTCCTCCCCGGCGTATCGGCCATGCGCTACCTGGCGCAGCTGCAGGACACCGGTCCTGCCCCGTCCGCGGGGAGATGACCAAGGGAGGGCGGAATGTATCAGCAGCGCTGGCACGGCCTCCGTGTTATTGAGCCACCAGCTCGGGAGGGGAGCATGCAGGACATCAGCACCACCGATCCATTGACCCTTGTCCCCGCCAGCAGGCGTGAACTCGGGAGGCTGTTCGGCTCGGGAAGGGCCGGGGCGATTCCGGACGGCCGCGGAAGGGGGACCGCGCTGCTCGGCACCGGCGGGCTTGCCGCCCGGCTAGCCGCTGGCCTGTGCTACGCCCTCGCGTGGCGCGGGAAGATGGTGAACGCTCGCCAGGCGCGGCTGAGGAACATCTTGACGCCGCTGCGGATCCAGGCGATAGAGGCCACGATCTACAAGCAGGACAGCTGGTACGACGGGCAGCCGTGCATCGTGCTCGACTACTCGAAGACGTCGTTCGTCGCCCGCATGATTCGAGACGAGATCCGGGAAATTGCCCCGGGCGTTTTCCTCGGCCTGGTCTTCTGGGGTCGCCGGCATGTCCTCGACTTCGCGCTGGACTTCACGCAGTGAAGACGATGGGGCGCCGCGGGCCGGCGGCCCAGCCGAGGGGGGGCGCGCCGCGGGTTGCGCCAGCCAGCCGGTCCAGGCGGCGCATGTTCACCGCCCTGGACCCTGCGGGACTGTTCACCTTCCTGGTCCTGCGGCCATTGAGCGACCTGTTCCTCTGGGCGTGGCGGCTGGAACGGCGGACGGAGTTCCTGTACCGCCCCCAATTCGACAAGTGGCTCAGGCCGCCGCTGTTCTCGCTTGCGCAGGCAGTGCAGAACTCCAGGCGGCGTGATGAGCATCTCCAGCTGGCGGAGGAGCGGTTGCTTCCGGACGAGGAGCGCTGCACGCGCGAGATCATCGACGAGCTCGCCCAGTTCACCAGGGAGAACTGGCTTCCGGGCGCCGCGCAGCGGTTCGGCAACACCAAGACGTTCGGAGTCCTGCGCGGCGAGTTCTCGGTCCTGCCCGGCCTTCCTGGCAACCTCGCACGGGGACTGTTCGCGGTGCCGCGGACCTATCCCGCCTGGGTGCGCTTCTCCGGGCCCGGCCCGTATGCTCCGCCGGACATCGAGGATCTCGGGCAGTGCTCGGTCGGCATCAAGGTGATGGACGTGCCGGGGCCGAAGCTGATGGAGGACGAGCGCCTCACCCAGGACCTCATCCTGGTCAGCCCGGCGAGTTTCGTGACCCCGAACATCGCCGAGAACGCGAAACTACAGCGGTGGGTGCGCGCCAAGGCACCGCTGGCGTACGCCATCAACCCCCTCGACTCGCACCTGCTGCACCTGTTCATGCAGTTGCTCTACTCGCCCGTGCATGCGAACCCGCTTGAGGTGCAGTACTACAGCAACGTGCCATTCCTCCTCGGCGAGGATCAGGCAGTCCAGTACTCGCTGAAGCCGCGCTCACGCGCGATGACCAGGATCCCGGCGCGTCCCGCGGAGAACTACCTGCGGGATGCAATGGTCAGGACCCTCGAGGCGGGGCCCTGGAGCTTCGACTTCATGGTGCAGGTGCAGACCGACTCGCACCTTATGCCGATCGAGGACGCCACGGTCAAGTGGCCTGAGCACCTTTCCCCGTACGTTCCCGTGGCGCGTCTTCGGCTTCCGGCCCAGCGATTCGACTCCGACGAGCAGCTCGCTTTCGCCGATGTCCTGCGTTACAACCCGTGGCACAGCCGTCCGGAGCACAAGCCGCTGGGGAACTCCAACCGCGCGCGCAGGCAGATGTACTGGGAGCTCGCGAAACTACGCCAGGCGATGAATCAGGTAGAGCACATAGAGCCGACGGGCGAGGAGCAGTTCCCGGCATAGCCGGGCCTGCCAGTACCGGGATGAGAGGGGCACCTTGGCAGGCAATTGTCAGCCAGCCAGGGGAGACTCACGCCGTGTTACGGCGATGGGACCAAGGGGGCCGGCATGTATCCAGAGACATCTCCCATCAGCGATGAGCCAGGGCTGGCCACGCCGTCAGCAGGCGCACCGGGCGCTGCAGGGGCCGCGCCGGCGTCGCAGGCTGGCGCTGATGCTCAGCCCGCAGCGACGGATACGGGCGGGTGCCCCGTGGTCAGCGACGCGACCCAGGACGTCCGGTTCGCCGTCGCGATGTCGGGAGGGGTGAGCCTTGCCGTCTGGATGGGCGGGGTAGCCCGTGAGGTGAACCTGCTGCAGCAGGCCAGCAATTTCCGGCTGAACGAGAACGGCGGCGACGCGCCGGGCCAGCCGCCGGGCACGGCCAGCCCGGCAGCGCCCAGCGACAGGCCGGGCAGCTCTCGCGCCCCTGACTTGGACACGAAGTCCCGCGACCTGTACCTGAGACTGCTGCGGCTACTTGACGTCAAGGTCACGGTGGACGTGGTGTCGGGCACCAGCGCCGGCGGGATCAACGCGGCACTGCTCGGGCTGTCCAGCGCGGCCGGGGTGGACCTGAGCGGATTGCGCGATCTGTGGCTGGCCACCGGATCGATGGACCTCCTGCTCCGCGACCCCGGCGAGCCAGACCCGCCGTCGCTGATGCAGGGCGACAAGGTCCTGTTCAGCCAGCTAGCCGCCGGGATCCGCCAGCTGTATGAAGACGGGCGCGACGACAGCAGGCTCGCTCCGCCTGAGTCCGCGGACATGACGGCGTTTATCACCACCACGATGATGTCCGGGGAGACGAGCCGGTTCACCGACGACTACGGCACCCTGGTGCCCGATGTCGACCATCACGGGCTGTTCACGTTCGACCAGCAGGCGCTGGGGTCCGGCGGGGCGAAGCCGGCCCTGACCGCCCTGGCGCTGGCCGCCCGCAGCAGCGCATCCTTTCCCGGCGCGTTCGAGCCGTCGTTCGTGCCGGTCAACTGCCAGATCGCCGCGGCGCGCGGCGTCCCCGACCGCCCGGACATGGCCGGCTTCGCGAACATGACCAGAAGCCACTGGGTTGCGGACGGCGGCCTGCTGGCCAACCGGCCGCTGACGCCACTGCTCGCCCGCGTGTTCGCGCAGCCAGCCAGGGGCCAGGTCCGGCGGGTGCTTGCGTTCGTGGTGCCCGACGGCGGCGGCACGTCAAGCCCTGCTGCCCAGCCAGCCCCGGCCAAGTTCGCGGAGCTGCCGACCATGCTCGGGGCGCTGAAGGCGGACCTGGATGCCCAGATGGCCCAGTCGATAGCCAGCGACCTGCAGGCAATCCGCGGTCACAACGAGCGGATCACCGTCCGCCATAATTTGCGCCGCAGCCTGGCAGAGCTCGGCGCACGGCTGCCCGGCGGCAGCGGCCTGGTGACCCGTCACCTGCTGGGCGGCTATCAGCGCCAGCAGGGCGCTGGCCTGGCCCAGCCCGTCCTGACGGAGATCATGCGTCGGCTGACGACGATGCCGTTGCCCAGCCAGTGGTCGGCAGAGCTATCGGCCAATGTCGCGCCGGCGGAGCCTCGTATGTGCAAGAAAATGGTGCACATCCTCGGCGGCGGCTGGAACGCGGGCGCACTGGCCAGCCGGCCGCCTTTCCGGCCCGGCGGCCCGGCCAGCGAGGGCTCAGGCGGAGAGGCCGCAGGCGACGGAGCTGCCAGCGAGGAAGACGTGGCCTGGGCTGCCTGGAACGAATCCGGCGACCCGTTCGACCGGGCCGCCGGGTTCGGTCTGCCCGTCTTCGACGCCGCCCGGGCCACCGCCATAGACCTGATCCGGCTGGGGTACCGGCGCGCCGCCGACGCCGGCCAGCGCGAGAAGATCACCGGGCACCGGAAAGCGATCGAGGATGCCTTCCAGGCTCCCGGACCGGGCTGGCGCGAGTGCGACAAGGTCCCGGAGAAGCTGAGCGCGGCCGCGGGAGCTGGCTCAGGCAGCCCGAGCCTGGACCTGGTGACGGTAGCCGCCGAGCTGGCGGACGCCAAGCGCCGGGCGCTGCTGATCGGGCCAGGAAAGCCGCCCGCCATGCGGAGCGCGTGGGTGAAGCTCGTGGACGCCATGATCCCGCTGCTTGCCGACCTGGCCCCGCTGGCCAGCCCCGATGGACGGGTTTCCCGCATCGAGGCGGCCGGCGCGATCAGCACGTACGTCTGCTACTTCGGCGACGCGCCCACGCCGTCCAGGCTCGCGGACCGGCTGGTCAACCTGATCATCGCCGAGCGGGCGCTGGTGCCGGCCCAGCCCGAGGTGGACCAGCCGGTGGAATTCATCCAGGTCAGCGCCAACACCCGCACGCTCCTGGCGCCAGCAGGCGATAACGTGCCCGCGCCGCAGCGGCTGAACGTCGTCAGCAAGCTGCGCGGGAGGGAGCTGCACCACTTCGCCGCCTTCTACAAGAACTCCTGGCGCGCCTACGACTGGATGTGGGGCCGCCTGGACGGCAGCGGCTGGCTGGTCCACATCCTGCTCGACCCGCGCCGCATCCTCGCCGTCATCGAAGATCACTACAACTGGCCCCACGGCATCCGGGCAAGTAGTTTCGCCAGGCTGCTGCGCAAGTCCCTGGACCTGGCGGACAGCCTGCCAGGCGACTGCCTGGAGCACGACCTTGCCTTCCTCGACGACCCGAGCGCGGCAATCCCGGTCAGCCTGCCTAACTCCGCTCTCTTCCTCGCGCGCGGTTGGCAGAACCTGATCGCCGCCAGCGAGCTGCCTGCCATTGCCGCGCAGATGCCCGCCACCGACGCATGGGCGGCAAAGGTGCTCAGCATGAAGCACGACAACGAGAAACCGGAAGAACTCGCCAGGCAACTGCCCCGCTGCCCGGTGCGGCGGGAAACGCTCGCCGGGGAACTGCGCACGCCCGCGTTCGCCCGGCTCGCCGCCAAGGCCGGCGCCGTGGTCACCGCCGCGGTTACTGCCGCTCCTGAGGTCCCGCATGCGGTCAAGCCAGTACTGGCCAGCGCGCGGACCGTCACCCGCACCGGTTACCTGGCAACGAAGGCGACCGGCGGCAGTGCGCGGAAGACCCTGGTGGCCGGCGCGGTGCTCGCCGTGGTCGGCGGCGTGCTCGCCACGCAAGGATTGCTCATTGTCGGAGTGACTGGCACGATCATCGCGCTGGCCGGGCTCTACCTGATCGCGCTGGGCGCGTGGGGCATCCACCGTGGCCTGCTTGGCGCGTTCATCGCCATCACCGCGCTCGCGGTTACCGGCTCGCTCAGCCTGGCCTGGGTCCGTAACGAGCTATGGGGCAGCGACAAAAGCAGCAGCGGGCTGGTACCCCGCGACGTCCTGCCGTGGCTGCGTTCCACCTGGTGGGGCGGGCTGGCACTGCTCGGTGGCATCATCCTGCTCGCTGCCCTGCTCAACGTGGCCTGGCGCCGGCCGCGGCGATCACGCGGCCGTAGGCAACCGGCTTCATCCGCGTGATCCAGTCGTACCGCCCGGCTGTCCTTACGGCTGAACCATCGCAGCAATCGGCGCGTCACCGACCGCCGGGGTGTTGCCGGAGGGCGGGCTCGATGCAGCGAGCCAGGCCGGGGACAGCGCGCGGCAGGCCACCGCCGCGTCATGTGGTGTGACGATCTTCCCGGCGCGGCCGGGCGGACCGCATAGTGATCTTGATGTTGCCGGGGCCGTGCCTGGCTACCTCCTTCATGCCGAGCCGCTGGTAGAGGGCATGAGCGCGGGTGTTGACGGTAAGCACGTCAAGGACGAGGTGCTGGCCTTTTTGCCGGGCCTCGTCGATGAGCGCGCTGATCAGGCGGGTGCCGATGCCGCGGCCTTGATGGCTGGGGGGGATTTCGATGCGGGAGAGGTAGATCTCGGCGGGACGGTATTCGACGTCGAGCATGCCTGTCCCAAATGAGCGAGTGGTCACGCTCGGCCAGAAGTTTGCGGCCACGCCGAATGCGACCAGCCGGCCACGATGACTGCCGCGCAGCGAGGAGAGGAGCAATTGTCGCGCCCAGCAATGTCTGGCATCGCGCAAGCCCGCTCGACGCCCGCTCATGCCGCGGGTCGGTCATGTCCCCAGCGGCAACTCGGCCACCACGCGCCAGCTGGCCAGCGCCGGGGTGCCGGTCATCAGCCAGGCGTGCCTGACCTGCGTCCGGACCGGCAGCGCTGGTGTTACCTCGGCCTCGGCCGCGCGCAGCGCGGCGGAACCGCCGCCGGGTCCGTGACCGATGGTCAGATGCGGCACTACATCGGCGTACACGCCGCCGAATGGCGGGAACTGCGGAAACGCGGCATGAACCCTATTGGTCAGCGCCCGGAACGGCCCGGCTGGCTCAGGTGCCAGCCAGACAACGTCCTCGCCGAACCAGCAGACGCGGGCGAACTCGCACTCGAATGCACGCACTGACGCCACGGCGGCCGCAGCCCTCTCGATCACTGCGCCGGTGATCGCATCCGTGGCGGCAAACGGGAAAAGGACCGTTACATGCGGCGGCACGCCCCACAGCGCGGCACGGTCCAGCCGGTCACGCAGCCGGCCCACGACTGGCTCAGCCTCCGGCACGGGAACCAGGATGGCGCTTTCCGCCGAGCGCGCATCGGGCGATGTCTCGGGGCTGTCATGGCTAAGCCACGCGCCGGGCACTTTCTCCTGGCCCGGGCTGGTGAGAACGGGCTCTGGCAGCCGGAAGCGAACATGCCGGTCATGGGCGTCGGCCAGGCGCCCGCACATCCCGCACCGCTGCTCAGCCACCCCGCCATTCTCCTACGCGAAACACTCGCTTCTAGCCGGACGGGTGCGTCGGCCTTCTAGCCGGACGGGGTGCGTCGGCGGCTCTCAGTGCTGAGCCTTAACGGGTGAGCGTTTCCTTCGGGCGCACTACGCAGAACTCGTTTCCCTCAGGGTCGGCCAGGACAATCCAGGACTCAGCGCCGGTCTGCCCGATGTCGACCCGGCGCGCCCCGAGTGCAAGAAGGCGATCAATCTCCTGATCGCGGTCCGCGGCGCCGCTGGTGAGGTCAAGGTGCACACGGTTCTTGACGGTCTTGAGATCCGTGACCGGCATGAAGCACATGCCGACGGGCGCGTTCTCGTCAGTCCCGATGACGATCTCGCGCTCGCGCTCGGAGAGAACCTTCCAGCCAAGCGCCTGCGTCCAGAAACGGGCCAGGCTGGGCAGGTCGTGAGCATCAACGACGATGTGGTGGAGTCGAACAGGCATGCCGACAGTATGCGCGGCACGCTGGACTACATCCCGTGAACCCGCACTCTTCTGCCCGTGTAGCGGCAGTCGGGCTGTTGTTGTTCATCCATTTGAGGTGTGACGGTTGTACATCCGACTGTGAGCTATTTAGCGGTCCGTCACCGGTGTCGCCGGGTAGTACGACCCGACGATGTCGGCAGCCGCGGGCACCGGGGCGGTGGCGACCCGGGCGGCTGAGTCGCGGCCGAACTCCCTGAACGCCACCAGTTCAGGCAGGGGGGGTGGTCGAAGACGTCGCCGCCGCCCGCGAGCAGCTCATCGGCAAGGGCGTGAAAGCCAGCGAGATCGACGTCCAGCCATGGGGCTCATTCGTCACCTTCGGCGATCCCGATGGCAACACCTGGTCTCTGCAGCAACTCCCCCCGCGGACCTAGCCCCTCCCGCAGGACGCGCCGGGATTTAGCGTTTCTTGGCTCGGGTGCTGCGGCGGCCTGCCAGCCGGCGGAATAATGCAGGGGCCTGCCGCACGGGGGCCCTGGCCGATTCGCAGGCATGAGCGAGAGGGGACCAGCGTTGCTGATCATCTGGGGTTTCCGGGTCTTCTACCGCACCCTCGGCGAGGGTGTCTTCCACTGCCGCAAGTGCGGCGGTGACCGGCAGTATCGGCACCGCGCCGGGCGCCGGTTCTTCACCCTGTTCTTCATCCCCGTCATTCCGCTGGCCAAGACCGGCGAGCATGTGCAGTGCACGACATGCAAGACGCGCTACGTCATGGACGTGCTCAGCCTGCCGACCGCCGCCCAGATGCAGGCTGCGCTTCCGGTCGGCATGCGCGCCGCCGCCGCGGCCATGCTGCGGGCCGGCGGTCAAGGAAGCCCGGCCTCCAGGCAGCGCGCCGTAGAGGCCATCAATGGTGCTGGCGCTCAGGGGTATGCGGATGCCGACCTGGATTCCGACGCCGCCCAGCCTGCCGAGGCCACCCGCGGCGCGCTCGGCCAGGTCACCCGGCAGCTTACCCCCGACGCCAAGGAGTGGTTCCTGGCCGAGACGGTGCGGGTCGGGATGGCCGACGGGCCGCTGACCGAGCAGGAGCGGCAGACCGCCCTGGCAATCGCCGCGGACCTGGGCATGACCCAGGCGCAGGCGATCGGCGTCGTGACCATCACCGAGCAGGCCGTGCAGCAGAACTGAGAGCCTGCATCTGGCGTCACTCGCGTTTGGTGATGCCGAACGTGATCCGGTAGTCGCACCGGCCCTTGCAGGTGAAGACCCTGGTGGCGCCATCATCGACGTAAGAGTACGCGTACGGCTCGGCTTCAACGAGCCGGACATGAGCAGCCAGTCGAATATGACGGTGTCGGACGCACTCCGCCTGTGGCCGCGGCTGATGGCAACCGGGATGCGCCTGGGCAGCCCCGCCGTCGCAGCGAACGCGGCGACCAGATGAACTATTCCAAGGCGTCAGTGGCCGTAGGCGAGTAGTGACCGCAGGGCTGGCTGCCCGGTGGTGTCGTTGTGCCAGATGGCAGCGGTCAGGGCGAGGATGCGCTGCAGGACGCGGACGATCACTCCGCCGGGGGTGTGGCCGCCGTGTTGTTCCAGGTCGAGCTGTCCTTTGAAGGTGTCGTTGATCGATTCAATGATCTGGCGCAGTGGCCTGAACAGGTGCGCGCCGGCTCGCGCGGGCTCGCGCTTACGGGCGGGCCGCAGGAGCCTGATCCCGGCGCCGGCCATGATGGCCTCGAAGGCGGCGCCGTAGTAGTTCTTGTCGCCGATGAGGCGCGATGGCTCGGTGACCGCCAGTTGTGCCGCGCGGGCAGGTCCTGCCTGAGGAGGACTGGTGCCTGGTGCCTACTGGTCATGGCGGGAATCGGCTGCGCTGACCGCGCGGACGGCCGATTCCACGATCACCTCAAGCCGGCTGCTGTGCGCGCCGCGCCAGTACACCCGGCCGCAGGCCGCACAGCGCGAGAACGCCTGATAGGTGCGCCGAGTGCCGGGCCGCAGCAGCGCCTCGACGTCAGCCTTGCGGGCCGCTGCCAGCAGCCCGTTGCACGCCGTGCACCGAGTCCATGGCGCCAGCGGCGGGGCGAACCTGTCCAGCACGTCACCGAACTGCTCGTCCGGACACGCGCCTCGCACATAGGCGCCCAGCCACAGCTTCCGGCGGCGCAGCAACCCGCGGTCTTTGGTCAGCAGCACCCGCCGCCCAACGTTCGCCTGCTCGATCAGGGCGTCATCGTCAAGGTCATTGGCGTAGGCGGCATCCACGCCCGCCAGCCGCAGCCGGCGCGCCAGCGTGCCCAGGTGGACGTCGAGAACGAACCGCGCCGACGGCAGCCGCTGCGGCCGGCGCACGGCACCGACGTCCACCACGTCCCCGCCGCCGGGCCGGTAGCCGGGCGCGGCCGGCCGGCCGTTAACGACCAGGCCGCCGACTTCCGGCAGCGGCACGCCAAGCGACTCCACCATGTGGCCAAGCGAGGAGGTGCCATCGCAGGCCACCCGCACCTGCCCGCCCCGGTGCCGCGGCGCAAGGAACATCTGCAGCTCATCCGCGAAACGGACAGCTACCTCCAGCCTGCCCACCCGCTCAGCATGCCCGGCATCCACCCGGGTATCCGCAACCCGCACCCATTAGCAAGCAGACCGGCCCTGCCACCGCCCACTGTGGCGAAGCTGGTTCGTCGAGCCGGCTCCCGGCCGGCGATGCGGGTCTCCCCCCGGGTCCCTGCTCAGTCCGATCGTGCCGGCCGCTCGCCTGCTGCCGCGGTAGCGCGCAGCAGCGAGCCGATGCTGGCCGCACTTCAGGGGATGACGACGCCCAGGGCCGGGCGCACGCGTCCCTGCACCCGGTTCCGGCCGCCATGCTCGCAAGCAGAGCGTGCCCTTCCCTCCCCGCAGATCGCGGAACCCCGGACTGGCGCACCGCCCGGTCGCGCCCAGCCTTCCCAGGAACTGGCGGGCCGGCTGGCTACCCAGCCCGCCCTCTGCACAAGCGTCGATCGGGCGGCGGCCAGATCGACAGGACCGCCCAGGTTTCCGCCGCGGTCTGATCCGGGCGAGCACCCCCGCCGGGGCCGCGGCCCGCCGGCAGACGTGATCGCGCACGATTTCGCGATGGCCGAGGCCGCGGACCCTGGGATCAGCCGGTCACACGCGCGTATTCGGCGGCCGACTCCACCCGGGTGTCACGCCGATCTGATGCCGTGCGCTGCCCGGTCCGGGGACGTCAGGGGCGAGCGGTTTAGACGCCGCTGCCGTAGGGCCGTGTGATGAGCTCGAGCAGGTGACTGTCGGGGTCTTCGAAGTACAGGCCGCGGCCGCCGTCACGATGGTTGATCTCCCCGCTCCAGGCCTGGCCGGGATCTGCCCAGTACGGCAGGTCCTGCTCGCGGATGCGGCCGAAGGCAGCGTCGAACTCTTCCTCGCCAACCAGGAAGGCATAATGCTGCGCGGTGATCTCCCCGCTGGTCTCGGCGAAGTCCAGCGAGACGCCGTTGTCGGCCTCGACGACGAGGAACCGCCCGAACCGGGTAGCCGGCGGCAGGCCAAGGATCCCGGTGAGGAACGCGGCTGACCGCTGCTGGTCGCGGCACGCGACGATGGTGTGGTTCAGTTGCACGCTCATGCCGGTGATTCTGCCCGGCTGCCGGCTTTGCGAACGATCCATACGGGCCGGGCACGCGCTGCGGGAGGCCTCATACCCCCGTCATCCGCATCTACCGGCCTGGCCGCGTGCTAGTTCGGGCCCCCGGGCTGGTAGTCGCCGTCTAGCCACTTGAGAAACCGGCGGTGATCCGCGGCGGCACCGGGTACCGTATCGTGGCCAGCGGGGAGACCACATGGCCCGCCACCCGGGCGGTGCCAGCGGCCTGGAGAACAAGGGGGAGACCATGGGCGCGTCCGAGAACAAGGCGCTGGTGCGGCGGCTCTTCGAGCAGGGCATGAACGAGCGCAAGGCCGAGATCTTCAACGAGTGCGTGGCGCCGAACTTCGTCAACCATGACCTGCCGGGGCCCACCCCCGGGCCCGAAGGGTTCCTCCAGAGCTTCGGCATGTTCGAGGCGGCGTTCCCCGACCTGCAGGTCCACCTCGACGAGGTGCTGGCGGCAGAGGACGACAAGGTGATCACCCGCAGCCGTTGGACCGGCACTCACGAAGGC
>Ga0070698_100002424_pt1 | contig 20548 bp, 21 predicted proteins | sample KBSK1502metaG_FD_65477 | JGI IMG/M metagenome (GOLD analysis project Ga0070698, IMG submission 65477) | Corn, switchgrass and miscanthus rhizosphere microbial communities from Kellogg Biological Station, Michigan, USA - KBS K1-50-2 metaG | ecosystem: Host-associated > Plants > Roots >...
GAATAAGCATCAACAAATGGAAGGTTTCAGGTATCGAGTATTCTGTTAACTACACTGATGTAATTAGAGACAAATATATTACGGTACAAAAAGGAAAGAAAAATTATTACCTGGTAAAATTAATTTAGGCTACCTCCTAAACTGCAATTAATTTTTAACATCTTTCTTTGCGGCCGAGTTTGATTTTGTTGATACTTTTGCATTGACAAATAAAGCCAGTGAGATTCATTTTAATTCTTATTTCTTTACTTTCTATCAATTCTTGCTTTGCAAGCGATACTACTTATACAATTAAAATTAATTTTCTTTACGGCTCAAGACCCGCCAAAGGATATTATCAGCAGGAGTCAAAATTATTTGGTGGCATAAAAGGAGGTCATGTGAATATTGAGGCCGGCGGCAGGGTGCTTGATTTCAGGCCGGGGAACAATCCTCTTTTACCAAACAATAAAAAACCAACCGGCGGTTTCAGTATAAACCAATCTATTTATTGGAACAGTGAAACCGACAAATGGACAACAGTCATCATACCTGTTTCAGAAGATCAATACATGGCCCTGCAAAAAATAATTGATTCTGTTGCTGCAAAAACTCCTTATGACTATGCAATTTTTGGAATGCGATGCGCCGCAGCCAGCTATGATGTACTAAGCAAAATTGGTTTGTTTAAAGAATATCCCAACACAAAAAATGTGATCACCCATTTTTATCCCAAACTATTACGAAAAAAAGTTTTGAAATGGGCCGCTGGTAATAATTATACCATCATTACTCATGATGGACGACCAACAAGAAAATGGGAATCGGATAAAGGTCTCTTATAAACTTTTTATTACTCTCCACATTTCGTCAGCCACCAATTGGTTGCCATACGCATTCAAATGAACCCTGTCAGTAGTAAGAATGCCACGATCCTTGTTAGCAGGATTGTTCTTAAGATTATAATCAATAAATGATTTTCTCAGATCAACTAAAGGCAATTCATTTTTCTGAGCAATTCGCCTGATGATATTGCTGTATTCATTCATATCACCATCCTGCGGATTGCTAAAATCAGTTTTCTCTCCTATTGCAGCCGGTGTGCAAAGGATCACTTTTATGTTTCTCGCTTTCAGCTTATCAAGTATTGCCTGATAAAATTTTTCAAATTTATCCGGATCGGTGCCTGTGCCGGACGTAGATTTATGCCAAACATCATTTACACCAACATAAATAATAACTACATCGGGGTTTTTTGCAAGCACATCATTTTCCATTCTTAAATAAAGATCATACACTTTATTGCCGCCAATGCCTGCGCCGATAAATTCGTACTTGTCCCCTGAACCTTCCATTTTGCACATGCTGTCAATTCTTACTATATAACCGCCTGCATTAACACCAGCCTGTGTTATTGAATCGCCAAAAAAGATGACTCTTGTTTTCTTCTGAGAAACAAAAGATGTCATTAATATCACCATTACCGAAAAGAAAAAAAGTTTCATGAAAATATGTTTGGCACAATTTAAAACAAAAAAGCATCCCACAGGGAATGCTCAGATAACAAATTCCAAATTCCAGGGTTACTCAACATCAACCTTTTTCTTAATAACGGCTCCGTCACTTACTTCCATTAAGAATTTTCTTTCACTGATAATATATCCGTTTCCTTTCTCACAAAAATGCACTTTCAAATTTTCAATTGAGATCGGGTTGCCATCGGGAATATCACCAATATTATTATGCAAAATATCATGACCATCAATGATCACAACTAACCCGCTTCCTATCGCTTCCATTTTATCACCCCCGGTAATTAACATGCCTGTATCTTCACCCAATCCAATACCGATACAACTCGGGTTTGTAGCAACGGCCTGTGCCAGCCTTCCAAATCTTCCACGTTTTTCAAAATGCGAATCAATAATCACCGGATCGATAAAACCAAGACCCGTGGTGATCTTTACTTCTCCTTTCAAATGCGCCCTTGTTGCATTCCCTTCATAGATCATTGTTTTGCTCATTGCCATGGCGCCTGCCGAGGTTCCCGCTATCAAAAAATCTTCATTCATATATCGTCTCTTCATGATCGCAAGAAATTCAGTACCGCCATCCGTTACACTAAGCCTCAACTGGTTTCCCCCGCTAAACATCACAGCATCACAAGTTTTTATCCTTTCCAAATATTCTTTATTCAATGTATCCTGCCTTGTGCGCACATGCATAATATCTACGTTCTCGCAACCGATCTTTCCAAACGCATTCCGGTAATTTTCCCCCACCTCCATAGGAATAGTAGAAGCAGTTGTGATGATCTCAATTTTTGCATTGGGACCACCAGCCTCCTGCACTACACGGCGTAAAATGCCTAATTCAAAAAAATTAAGATTGCTGCGATAGACTTCCCCGGCTTCAAGATCGGTGCCCTTATCTTCCGCACCTCCAACTGCAATAAGTTTTCCTTTAGGAATGCTCATTCAAAAGGTTTGATTAGCGACAAATATAATCATGATGACTATAACGTATTTGTCGCTGCCGGCATTTTGTTAATATGTGGAAAATTATGGGCCGCGCTGTATAACTTCTATTAAGTTTTCGTTGCAAGTTTATCCGGAGCGAAGCGAAGGACTCCTTTCATCTTTCTGTTTACTATTCAAAAATAGCCTCGCAGTTTATCCAAAGCACAAGTGAGTAATAAACGAAGCTTATTCGAAACTTGCGGACGTAGTGCCGAAAGGTCGCATACTGCATCGTTCTGTCCTTTGCTCAGCATTTTGTTGAATATTACCTATAACAGGGTGTTATATGTTGATGTCCTGAACCTAACCCGGGGCTGATAAATGGAATCCCCAGGTTCATGCCACGAAGGATCAATAGCACAGCCATAAAAAACAGCAAAGCAGGAACAGCCCCATGAATTTTTTGTCGCAGTGATTGATTCAAATAGTTTCCCATCAGCACCGTTGCAAACATCATGGGAAAAGTTCCCAAACCAAAAAAAGTCATAAACATGCCACCATTTACGGGGCTTGCTGAAATGACAGATGAAGTCAAAGCAAGATATACAAGGCCGCAGGGAAGAAAACCATTCAATACACCGATAAATAATAATGAACCCAGCTTCTTTGATTGAAATAATTTTCCCAATTGCTTTCTAAGCAACATAAATGGTTTACCTAAAGTGACAGCGGAAGAAAAATGAAAATACTTTTTTGGAAAAAGAAGATAAAGAAGAATGATTATTCCCAATGCAATTGATAAACTGCCCTGCCATTTAGATGCGATGATAAAATTCCCGATGGATCCAAATATCAACCCCATGCTGGCATACGAAAGAATGCGGCCACTGTTGTATATTAACCCTCCTGAAATACGGGAGAGATTATTATTATGTGAAACCGGTAGCGACAATGCCAACGGTCCGCACATGCCAATGCAATGAAGACTTCCCGCAAGTCCCATTACAAAAGCCGGTCCTATCAATTCGGTGCTGATCGACATAAAATCTATCTCTTAGAAATATATTTTTTGTTCATGATAATACTTCACACCTTCTGTTTCCCATGATAATTTTAATTCATACAAGCCTTTCATCCCGACGGGCAGCGCCTGGGCCAGTTCATTTTCATTTAGCTCAAATGATTTTCTGAAATCTTTTTTTGCATCAGCCGGATAATAGAGATAAAAATCAACAAGCTTTCTTTTATTCTTCATTTCATCCGGGAAACTGATCTTTAATTCTCCTTCTTTCCTTTCTATGGTTACCGGCGCCGAAAGTTTGGAGGCGTTCGCTGCCTGGTCTATCACCTGCTGGTATTTCAATTCCTGGTCGTAATAGTCTTTCGTTACCAAATCAAACTTTTGATTGCTTGCTTTAAATACAAGCATAGCAATGCCTGCAACAAAAGCGACATACACGAACATGATTTTATAGCCCCATGATAGTTTCATATAGAAAATTTTATCAACCTTCAGGTTGTAGATTTTTAATACCCCGGTCCCAGAAATGTTGTTTTAATTGTTTCAATTTTTTTGTTCCCCTGGTAAACACCCAGCACAATCGGCGTTTTTCTTTTTACGATCAACTGCCTTTCTATCTTCACAAAAAATGATGTTTGAAAATATGATTCTTTCGGCACCAGCATGTCTTTTTGCACAACGGTGATCTCTCCTTTCATATTCTCAAGCTTCATTGTCACAGGTATTTCTTTTCTCGTTTTATTTACCAGTTTTATATTATACAAGTTGCTTATTCTTCCGTCAGGCATAGATTGAAACATTTGTCCTGCTGTTCTCAATACTCTTGCATCTATGTCGTCACGGGTTACAAGCATCACTACAAGTGCTGATGTTAATAATATCAGCACAAAAGAGTAAGCTGCAATGCGCCAGTTGAATTTTGTTCTTTTACTATGTGCAATATTTTCTTCCGACTCATAACGGATCAATCCACGGGGACGACCTACTTTATCCATTATAGTATTACAGGCGTCAATGCAGGCCGTACAGTTCACACATTCCAATTGGGTACCATGCCGGATATCAATACCGGTTGGACATACTCGTACGCAGGCCGCGCAATCAACACAATCACCTGTATCCCATTTGCCTTCATTTTCTTTTTTAATTTTTCCTCTTGGCTCACCGCGTACATAATCATAAGCAACTACAATCGATTTTTTGTCAAGCAATACTCCCTGCAATCTGCCATAAGGACAAACAACAATACAGACCTGCTCACGAAACCAATAATAAACGAAAAAGAAAACAGATGTAAAAACCAGCAGTGAAATAAAAGTACCAAGATTAGCACCTATTCCTTCTTTTACCATGGCGAGCACATCATCCATTCCGATTATATATGCAAGAAAAAAATTAGCGATAATAAAAGAGATAAAATAGAATACGGCCATCTTGGTAATTCGCTTACGGACCTTATAAGCGGTCCATGGCATTTCTTTTAATCGGCGTTGCTCCTTCATATCACCATCGAGCCAGTATTCAATTTTTCTAAAAACCATTTCCATAAAAATGGTCTGAGGACACGCCCATCCGCAAAACACCCTTCCGAATACAACCGTAAAAAAAATGATGAACACGATAAAGGTGAGAAGCCCGATCGCAAAAATGAAAAAATCCTGCGGCCAGAAAACCTGCCCGAAGAAAATAAACTTACGCTGTATCACATTGAAAAGAAACAGCGGTTCTTCATCCACCTTTACAAATGGCAGCGCAAAGAAAACAATCAGATAAATTATAGAAGCAAGCGTACGGAGGTTATAAAATTTCCCCTTCGGTTTTTTAGGAAAAATATAGTTCCGTTTACCTTGTTTACTGATGGTCGCAACTGAATCACGGAAGCTTTGATCGAGAAATTCCTTTTTCTCCTCCACTACACCTGTAAAATCTCTTTCTTCCATGTTTCAGTTTTTTTCACGATCAAAGATTTATTACTTAGTAGTTTTGGTTTGAAGTGAATCTTTTTTAACAACAGAACTGTCCGATGCTTTGCCAGGCTCATACAAATTTCCCTGCGGGGCTTTTGCATTGGCAACTTTAGTTCCCTGCAGCGACAACACAAAACTTGCAAGGTTTTTTATATCAGCCGGCGAAAATGTTTTCCCCCAGGCCTGCATTCCCTTATCAGGTACACCGTTTGTGACGGTATGAAAAACTTCCCGAAGAGAACCACCATGCAGCCAATACTTATCAGTAAGATTTGGGCCAACAGCATTTCCTTCACCATTTGCACCGTGGCAGGGGACACATGTGCCGGCAAATATTTTCTTACCGGCGGCAACTCCCATAGCATCAGCAAGTGTCACGGTCGTTTCATCAAATGCTTCTTTACTATTCTTTCTGAAATCTTCCATTTTAGCAGCCGCCATCTTCATTTCATTTTCATATTCCTGAAGTGGTGTAGGGCCTGTTTTTGTAACATGAAAGCGGAAAAGATAAATTACAGCAACAATGATAGTAAAATAAAAACCCCATTTCCACCATGGAGGCAATGCATTATCCAATTCTTTGATGCCATCATAATCATGATCCAAAAGCACATCAGCTTCTTTTTCTATTGGCGCCGCTTTGGTAAAAAATTCTTTATCAAGATTACTCCACCACCTGCGAAGACTGCCCGGTTGATTTAATGCAGGGTTTGCTTTTTTCGCTTGTCTTAATACACTGCTTACCTGCATCATCAGGAATGCCATTGCAGCAATTATGATCAAAAGGAAAATAACTACGCCTGTGAGAAAACTATTCGCAGCCGCAGTACTTAAGTTGTTTGCGTCCTGGGCAATTCCTGCAGAAGCAAACAGGAATAAAGAGGATATCGTAAAATAAAAACGGATTAAAAAACTTTTACTCATGATTAAGCCTGTTTTAAATTGTTTTCGGTAAATGTTTCTTGCGACTGATCATCGTCGAGAGGGATCCTGCTTATTTGCTTTACGCTGGTCTTATCCATCTTTTTCACATAATATAGCAGCACAACAAAGAATAAAAAGAAAATGACCAGCGATATCATTGGGTAAATATTTACGCCGTCAATTGATTCTGCATATTGTTTTACAAACTTGAACATATCTTAATTTTTAATTTCCGCGAGTTTGTTTTTCTCTGTATCGGTTCCTAATCGTTGCAGGTAAGCAATGATGGCAAGTATCTCAGCAGTTGGCTTTACCCTGATACTATCTTTCAATAAATTGCTTTGAATTCTTGTTGCCTGCTCCATCAGTTCTTTGTTAGCGATATATTCATAGCCGTCCTTGTATGGAACACCTATTGTTCGCATCGCTTTGATCTTTGCAGGAGTGCTTGCAGTATCCAATTCTTTATCCAACATGAATGAATAAGCCGGCATGATCGAACCCGGCGAGATTGCCTGCGGATCATCCATATGATTGAAGTGCCATGAATCAGATTTTTTCAGATTCATTGTACCTTCTCTCGCCAAATCCGGCCCTGTTCTTTTTGATCCCCACTGGAATGGATGATCATAAACAAACTCACCCGCCTTTGAATATTCACCATATCGTTCCGTTTCAGAACGGAAGGGTCGTACCATTTGTGAGTGACAGGTATAACAACCCTCCCTTCTGTAAATATCTCTTCCCTGCAATTCAAGCGGCGTATAAGGTTTTACACTCGCAATTGTTGGCACATTTGATTTAATAAGAAATGTTGGCACTAATTCAATGATACCACCGATTAGAATTACGATCAGCGTAGCAATCAGAAAAGGAATGGGTCTTCTTTCAACACGACGGTGCCAATGTTCGCCAACATGCCGGGTATAATTTTTTTCTAATGCCGGTGCTTCTGCATCTTCATTGGCAACTAATTTTCCTTTCGCCACCGTCCTGAATAAATTATACATCATTACAATTGCTCCAATAACGAATAATGCTCCGCCGAACGAACGAACAGCATAGAATGGTTTCATGTAAGTAACCGTTTCAATGAACTGGTACTTCAGTTGGCCAGCATCCGTAAATTGTTTCCACATAGATGCCTGCTGGAAACCGGCCCAATACATTGGCACTGCATAAAAAATAATTCCAAGTGTGGCGATCCAGAAATGAAAATTCGCAAGACGTTTTGAAAACAGTTCTGTTTTAAAAATTCTTGGGATCAGCCAGTAAAGAATACCAAACGTGAGCATGCCGTTCCAGCCTAATCCGCCAACGTGTACGTGGGCAATTGTCCAATCAGTAAAATGGCTGATCGCATTTACTGTTTTTAGAGATAGCATTGGCCCTTCAAATGTTGCCATACCATAAGCCGTTACGGCCACCACCATAAATTTCAAGATCACATCTTCTCTTACTTTATCCCACGCACCGCGGAGTGTGAGCAAACCATTGATCATACCACCCCAGCTTGGGAAAATAAGGGTGAATGAAAAAACAATACCAAGTGATTGCGCCCAGTTAGGAAGTGACGTATATAACAAATGGTGAGGACCCGCCCAGATATACAGGAATATCAATGCCCAAAAGTGAATGATGGAAAGCTTGTATGAAAACACCGGCCTGTTGGCAGCTTTAGGCAAATAATAATACATCAGGCCGAGATAGGGGGTAGTAAGGAAGAAGGCAACAGCATTATGCCCATACCACCATTGCACCAGCGCATCCTGTACGCCTGCATACCATGAATAACTTTGAAATATACTGACGGGGAACTCGAATGAATTTACAATATGCAACACTGCAACGGTGACGAACGTCGCAATATAAAACCAGATAGCAACATAAAGATGTCTTTCTCTTCTTTTTAAAATTGTTGCAAACATGTTCCATCCAAACACGACCCAAATAATAGTGATCGCAATATCGATCGGCCATTCCAATTCAGCATATTCTTTCCCGGTTGTCATACCGAGTGGTAGTGTAAGTGCTGCAGCAACAATAATTAATTGCCATCCCCAGAAATGAATTTTGCTAAGCATATCGCTTGCCATCCGGGTCTTTAATAATCGCTGAAGAGAATAGTAATAACCCATAAAAATCCCATTACCAACAAATGCAAAAATCACTGCATTGGTATGTAATGGGCGAAGGCGTCCGAATGTAAGACCGATGGTCTCCTTCCCAACTCCAATTCCACCGATATTCAATTGCGGAAATACCATGAGTAAGGCAACCCAAAGACCTGCTAACATACCGACAACGCCCCAGATGATAGTCGCGAACGCGAAATTGCGAACGATCTTGTTGTCATACTGAAATTTTTCCAGTGCTTGCATTGAATTTTATTTTTGTTTTGGTATTAAAGAAGATTTTTTTTCTGCTACTGGTTTATCATCAAATAACATTCTTACTGATGGAGTGTAATCGTCATCATACTGACCCTTCTTAACGGACCAGATAAAAGCAATTAAAAAACCGCCTGCTATAAGAATGCTGAAACCAATAAGAAGAATTAAAACACTCATTCGCTGGTTTATATTTAAGAGACAAATGTATTTTTCAATCTTTCGGGGGGTTATGACGATTGTCAGCCATTTTTATGAGGATTATCAATGTGTTTAAAGCCCCTTTCTTTTAGCCGAAAATGACGTGACTACTGTGACAAATGTTACAATACTAATCGAACTAACCGGCATCAGAATAGCGGCGATCAATGGTGACATTAAACCCTGTACAGCAAAGCTTAACCCGATAATATTGTATAGTATCGAAAGAATAAAACTCGCTGTGATTACTTTTTTTCCTGCCCGCGCATATTGAATAAACTTATGAAGTTTGTTTACTTCACCACTGTCTATAATAGCATCGCAGGCAGGAGTAAATTGGCTCGTGCTTTCACTTACTGCTACGCCAACATCAGCTTGCTTTAATGCGCCGGCATCGTTTAATCCGTCTCCCAACATCAGGATGCCCGCCTTTTGATTTTGTTTTTTATAGTTATTTATAAAATCAAGTTTGTCCTGGGGCGATTGATGGAAGAGAATGGTGGCTTGTTTATCGAATATTGATTCAAGGTTATTTTTTTCAGCAGCATTATCTCCGGACAGAAGATGAAGTTTGTATTTCTTTTGCGCTAAAGAATGAATCATTTCAGCGATGCCGTCACGGTACTGGTTGCTGATCTTAAAAACGCCTTTTACTGTTCGGTTAATTGAGAAATATACTTCGCCGGTCCGCGAAGATTTATCCAATGAATCTTTTTCTTCAATAAATTCTTTTGAGCCAAGCTTTATTTTTTTTTCATCAATAAATCCTTCAATCCCTTTTCCGGCTGTTTCTTTAAAATCCTTTACACTCAAAAACGGAACTGGGTTCATTTGAATTAACTCCTGCTTAATGATCCTGCTTAATGGATGAACAGATTCTTTTACCAGGGAATAAATCATATTGATATCGGCCGCCGTTAATTTTTCTCCTTCATAAATAACAGCGGCTTGTGATGAATGCGTTAACGTTCCTGTTTTATCAAATACAATTGTGTCGATGTGTGATAATGCCTCGATGACAGATGAATTTTTCAGGTAAAATTTATTTTTACCAAAATGGCGAAGCATATTACCAAAAGTAAAAGTAGCAGAGAGAAGTAACGAACATGGACAAGCAACAATTAAAGAAGCCGTGACAGAAGGCCAAATTTTTGAAGGATCATTTATTCCCCAATACAAGGCGGCGCTACCGGCAATCAAGAAAAGTATAAGAGTAAAATACCGGCTCCACGGATGAATAAAAGATCTTTCTTTATTTTTTTGCAGCGTAAAAACATCGTTGTTCCAAAGTTGTGTGATATAGCTTTGTTCAACCGGGTTCACCACTTCCATTTCAATTGCCGCACCCAGTTGTTTGCCGCCCGCATATACCAGTTCACCTCTTCGTTTAAGCAAAGGCGCATTTTCGCCGGAAACAAAACTGTAATCAATATTGCCATCCCCACTTGTAATAATGGCATCCGCAGGTATCATTTCATTTTGCCGCACTAAGATCAAATCAGCTTTTTTTAATTTACCGATGGTAGTGGTTTCTTCTTTTCCATTTTTCAGGAGTGTGACGCCAAGCGGAAAATAAGATTTGTAATCACGATCAAACGAAAAGCTATCGTACGTTTTATCCTGGAACCAACGCCCAACAAGCATGAAGAAAACTATTCCACTCATTGAATCAAGATAACCGGCGCCGGTGCCACTAACGATTTCATAGACACTCCTGGAAAAAGTAACAAGAATTGCCAGGGCAATTGGCGCATCAATATTTAACCATCTTTGTTGAAGTCCTTTCCATGCGGATATAAAAAAATCACTGGCGCTGTAAAAAAATACTGGTAGCGATAAGGCAAGATTCAAATAGGTAAAAACTTTTTGCAGATCAGCCTGTCCAATATTTCCGGAAGAAAAATATTCGGGAAAGCTCAGCATCATAATATTGCTGAAACAAAATCCTGCAACACCGATCTTAAATATCTTTTTATGATTTACTTTTTTAGTGCGCTTCTTCTCCCCGTCATTGAGACTGATATATGGTTCGTAACCAATAAAGGCCAGGAGCTCCACAACTTTTCTCAAAGAAACCTTTGCCGGGTCAAAAACAATAAAGACCTCTTTGCGCTGGAAATTGGTTTTTGAAAATAGGACCCCCTGGTCAATTGTGTGCAGGTTTTCCAACAACCAGATACAGGAGGCACAATGCATTTGCGGTAAGTAAAAATTCAGATGACACTGCTTACCATCCTCAAAACGAAGCAGCTTCCTCCTGACTTCTTCATTATCGAGATATGCAAACCGCTGAGAACTGAATTTGCCTTTTACCTTTATACCAGGTCTCTCGCTTAAATCATAATAATTGCAAAGCCCGTTTTCCTGTAGAAGCTGGTAAACGAATTTGCACCCATCACAACAGAAATACTTTTCTTCAGTGAAAATGGAAGTATCGCAGGTTTCGCCGCAATGATAGCAATGCACAGCTGTTTTCTTTTTCGTTTTCGTTTCTTTTATCAACAGATCTTCCAAGTGTTTTGTTTTGCTTTGAAACAAAGATTAAGACATAGAGATATTTTTTAAATGAGTAGTATCAGCAATAGATTTGACTTCTGTCAAAACCCCTTCCCAAAACGAAGCCCCCCGGTGAACCGGGGGGCTGTGTAATTGAAACGAAAACCAACGATTGCCCATCCTGTGATGGGAAGAGATTTTATCCGTATACTCAGATATCCTACTTGCTTTTGATCGAACGAAACTACCGGCTGTCGTTTTGGAAAAACATGACAATTGTCAATTTAAAAGCTGAAATAAGTCAGAAACTAAAAAGTCGTCCCGATATAAATGATTTTTATCAGGTTAATAGAAAATTAATTTAACACGGTTGTCTGCAAGTTTTCGAACAAGCTGATCGATTTTGGAAACAGGATGTTATTTTCAAGATGCACATGCTGATGAAGATCCAGCTCGAATGCTTTTAAAGCAGCAAAGCTCAACCGATAGGTGGTGCATGCATCTTGCGGCGGAGTATAATCGTTACTAAAAATCCTTATGTCGTTTAGCAAATTACCGGCATGATCATGTTCCTGTTCCATTACTGTAATAGGAGATTGCAAATAACCAATATTCAATTGAAGTTGGGCATTTTCATTATCAGCAAGTTTTTGCAGTTCTTTTATCCTTGGAAAAAGAACAAGCTCTTCTTTTTTCATGTGACCTTCCATTTCTTCCTTAACTGCGGCAAAAGTTTGAAATATTTTATAAAGCTCGGGATGTCGTTCACCATGCTTGGAAGATACTTTTTGCAAATAAGCATATATCTGCGGCATCTCATTCTTTACATAGGCATGATGCGTTTGTACAATATAATCGGAAAGCTGCGTTAAATTCATTTTTTCAAAATCAATAGCGGCCCTGTTATTGTCTTTTGTAAAAATATTTTCAAGATCCCCCGTTACCTGCGATAGGGACAGTTGTTGTTCAGTACAGGCCTGCTCAAGAGAACGTTTGCCTTTGCAGCAAAAATCAAGATGATATTTTTCAAATACGGTAGCGGCCTTATGATTATTTTTTACAATTTGTGCGAGTGATAATGAAATTAAGTTTCCCATGTTTATTATTTTAGTTTTATAAATCTTTCTTTTTAAAAACCCGCAAGGCCAGCGAAAGCGGGATAGCGATCCAGAGCAACATGATGCCCACCGTAAAAAGAGTACCAGCGCCACTGCCAAAAAAATCTTTATATAAAGCGCCTGTATACCCCATTAAAGCACTAACATCCATTTTAAGCATAATGGAAATACGCCCAAGATCAATCGGATTCAGTGCGGAAAGAATCAGCGTGATCTTTTCAAGAGGATAATCGCTGAAATTGAAAAGAATTAAAAGTATTAGCCCATCATAGATCAATGCAAAATAAAACCACAGCAATAATGCAACACCAATTCCTCTTGCTTTATCTCTTGCTTTTACTGAAGTAAGAAAAGCCAGTGACGTAAATACAAGCGTTAAGGAACATCCTGTAAACAAAAGTGAAAATCCAACGCTGCCGGGTGAGTAAAGTAATACAGGAATACCTACCCCGATCAAAAAACTGCTTACCAGTGAAAGACCTACGCCTCCATATTCACTCAACAAAATTTTTCGACGGCTCATGGGTTGTGAAAGCATCAGTTCAATGAACTCATACGAATTATAATAATGAATAGTTGTAAATATCATACTAATCAGGGGCACTACAATCAGGATAATGTTTAATAAACTCAGGATCGCCTTACTGCTATCTTCTTCCATATTAAAGAGACTGAAAGAAACAAGAAACAGGAATAAGGTATAAGCAAGAATTACTTTGCTTCTTACAATATCGTAAAGCACATATTTTGATAACTTAAGCATAGTCTGTTGTTTTATCACTCTGACCGAAACGAAGAATTCTTTTCAGGTTTTATTCCTTCCAGGGACTCTTTAAGAACCATTCTGTCGATCCACTCATTGCTGAATTTTTCTCCTTTCATTATTCTTGCTATTGCTTTTCCTAATTTTAATTCACCCGTTTCTTCCCGCAGTTGCTCTATCCCTTTAAAAAATTCCATCTTTCCTTCCTGCAAATACATAATTTGTGTCGTTAGCTCATCGAGGTCACTTAAAATATGCGAGGTAATCAGGATGAGTTTGTTCTTAGCCTTCTCCTTTAAAATTTTTTCTTTTAAAATTTCTGATGATAAAGGATCAAGTCCCGCTGTTGGTTCATCCAGGATCAACACATCGGGGCTAAAAAGAAAGGCAAGTGCCGCGCTAACTTTTTGTCTTGTACCACCAGATAAAGTCCGCATTGGTTTTTGAAAAATTTCTTTTAACCCGAATTTATTGATCAATTCTTCATCAAGGTTGTCTGCAGACACATTGCGGATATTTTTCAGCATTTTAAAAAGCTGTCCCACTTTCATGTTATCCGGGTAGCGGCCAATTTGTGGCATGTAACCAATTTGGGAACGGTAAGAAGGGTCCCCATTGATCAGCTCGTCATTAAAAAATATTTTTCCACTATCCGCTTTTACCATGCCAAGTATGGCTTTGATCAACGTTGTTTTACCGGAACCGTTCGGCCCTATTAACGAAATCACCTGCCCTTTTTCAAATTGGGCATTGATATCATTCAATGCTATAAGCTTTTTAAATTTTTTGTTTATATGTTCTATCCTGATCATAATTTATTAGGCTTTATCATTGGTTTATCATCGGTAAGATTTTCGGAAGCAAGACTCGGTATGGCCTTTTCTGCTTTATCAAGCAATGAAACCATAAAACTTCTTAGCAGGATAAGTGAATTTGGATTTTGTTCTACTATCATCGAGTACATGCTTACGGGGTGATAAGGCACATCACCCACTCCATCCCTATTCCTGTCATAACCCTCGTACTTATCCCAATAATTATTATAAAATTTATTCAGCACCAGCGAACCGTTTGTAGCCACATCAAAACTGTTACCAAAGAAATTGTTCAGGAAGAAATTATTATCATCACAACTTGCCTGCACTTTAATGGCCCAACCATTTTCTTTAAAAACATTTTTTGAAACATCGATACGACTGCTTCCTTCCATATGAATGCCAACAGAATTTTTAAAGAAAGTATTATGCTGGATATAGCTGTCAGTAATATCTTTTAAAAGAATACCATAAGAAGAAGGGCCCCAGTTCATCTCAAACTTGTTTCCTTCCATCTTTACTTTGTGTGAATACATAACTGCAACGCCAGCTCCATTGTTACTAAATACATTATTAAGATAATTATCATCATTGGAGAACATGAAATGAAGACCATACCTGATATTTTTTTCGCTCAGGTTATTTTGAATGATGGATTCTGTAACAAATTCAAAATAAATACCGTCCCGGTGGCCCGTGACATGATTATTTTCTATGATCGCATGATTGCATTTCCAGAGATGAATGCCATTCCCGGTATTTTGTTCAGATGTAGGTGAACCAGCGATGTCATTATTCCTTATAGTAATAAAGGATGAGTTGGAAAAATGAATACCAAAAAAAGAATTTATCACACGGTTGTTCTCAACAAGAACATTTTTTGAATCAATAACTTTTATCGAAGCATAGTCGTTCAGCGCTGATTGCCCGCAATTCTGCAGTTGAAATCCTTTGATCGTGACATTGACACCGCTTACGGTAAGTATCTCAAATTTTTTTTCACCATCCAGCACAGGATAATTTTGACCAAGCAGAATAATATTCTTATTAACAATAATATTCCCTTCCTTGTAAACGCCGGCCTGCACAAGAATGGTGTCTTTATCTTTTGCCAATTCAATGGCCCTGCGAATGGAAGTAACAGGTTGGTTTTTTCCCACAACTATGGTACGTGCAGCAAGCGCTGTTGAAAGGATAATCGTTGGCAATATGATAATAATAACCCTGAACATCTTTTTATTCAACCTGGTTATAAAGTTCGTTCCATGAAAGGATCTTTCCACTTGTTCCTTCTATAAGCTTTGACGCAGATTCCTTATTAGAAAAAGCTGCAATATTAAAACCCATTGGACTTTTGGTAATATCACTGATAATAAAAACAGTTTTATCAGCGTCAATAAAATCATTTTGTTTTTCATAATTCACTACTACGGTACGTGAAATATTTTTTGGCGCAATCCCGCCGGCTTTTACAAAACGGATCATGCAGCCTATATCGTCAAACTTGTAGACCTTTCCTTTGTTCGTAATGATTTCACTTCCGAATTTTGAATCTGCGATTCCCATTTTACATAAATGACAAACATCGCTACCGATCTTTAAAGGTTCAGGTTGAGAGCTGCACGAAGCGAGAAAAAATAAGACAAGAGATGTTATTAATGCCGCAGAAAGCTTCATTTTCCTTTTGTGTGCTTTATACCAGTCAAAAAACCAAACAAGGATCATGATTGATGCAGCACCGATTACGATCCACCCGCCGATATCGGGTAATGAATAGGCGTCAAAATTCAGCAATCGTTTGTGACCAAGTATAGGGGGCTGATATGAAAGCCCGGGAACTTTTATCGGGGCGGTATCATCCAAATTATGGCCATACTCAAAACCCCACCGATAATAATCATAAATCGCAAACATGCCACCAAACATTGTAAAAATAAGATACCAGAACAGTATTTTCCGATTGCCAATTACAGCTACAGCAAGCCCAAGCAAAATGTAGAACCCAACTACATAACCAAGAAAAGCAAACTCGGGAAACATTGCTACACTGATCTTCCTCATACCGATGTAGTGATTCAATCCGTTAATAATATCGATTTGCCCTTTGATATCATTCAGCCAGATCTTCATCGTCAAGCCTTCCGGGTATTGCGGCGCAAACAGATCAATACGCCAGATCGGAACAAAATAAGTTGCTATCAACGAAAGCGACGCTATCGCAACAATTATTCTTTCTATTTTAGTTAGCTTATTCATTTTTTTTAAAGGGGCCGGTTTTACACCGGCCCGTATTTAATATAAGCAGCACACTCTTTAATTTTTTGCGGGCGGAAGCAATACTGCATCCACTACATGGATTATACCATTTGCTGCAGGTATTGAAGCAACAATATTTGCTGTGCCATTCACTATCACCTTTCCATCTTTTACACTCAACGTAATATCACCAAGGTTTGCCATATTGATCTTTTGCCCATCCCGCATACTCTCGGTTTTATATACGCCGACCGCTACGTGGTATTCAAGTATATTTTGCAGGTCAGCTTTCTTATCATCTTTCATTAATCCTTCCACCGTACCGGCTGGTAATTTATTGAATGCATCATTGGTTGGTGCAAATACAGTAAATGGCCCAGCATTGGACAGATCGTCAACATACTCGGCCTGCTTTAAAGCAGCTACCAATGTTGTATGATCTTTTGAACTCACTGCTATTTTCACAACATCTTTTTGTGATACATCATCCTGCACAGTTTCCTGGCCGCCGCTTTTAGGGGCATCTTTTGTTTCTGCTGCTGTGGCCGATTCAGTATTACTATTGCATGCGCCGAATATTAGGACCAGCGCAGCAATTGGAAAAAAGTGAAATATCTTTTTCATGATTGTTAGTTTTTAAATGTTTCAGGAAGACAATCGCTGGTTAATCATGAATTAAAAAATTATTTAGTTGCTACTGCAGTGCTATCTGTTTTACCTGTACCATATGAGATTGCTACATTAGAACCTGCAGGACTTATTCGTATATATCCCTGCATTTCCTGGTGAAGCGCTGAACAAAAATCAGTACAATAAAAAGGAAATATGCCGATACGGTCAGGTTTCCATGCAAGCGTTTGTGTTTCACCCGGCATGATCAATAACTCTGCATTGTTCGCTCCTTTTACTGCAAAGCCGTGTGGTACATCCCAGTCTTGTTCCAGATTGGTTACATGGAAATAAACTATGTCGCCCATTTTTACGCCTTCAATATTATCCGGTGTAAAGTGTGAACGGATACATGTCATATAAACGTGTATTTCATTTCCTTTACGTTCCACCCTGGTAAACTTATCACCCAATGCAGCAAATGGATTTTGATTTTCTTCGATCTTGTAGATCTTTTGACTGTTCTTCATTATCAGCTCAGCAGGTATTGCTTCCGCATAGTGCGGTTCGCCGATTGTCGGGAAGTCGAGTAATAATTTCATTTTATCCCCTTCAATAGAATACAATTGGGCACTTTGTGCTAGTTCAGGTCCTGTCGGCAGATAACGATCTTTAGTGATCTTATTATAAGCGATCACATATTTACCCCAGGGTTTTCTGGTTGGTCCACCCGGAATGCTCAGGTGACCGATAGAATAATAGGTGGGTACACGATCAACTACTTCAAGTGTTTCTACATTCCATTTTACAATTTCAGATGACACAAAGAAAGAAGTGTACGCAAATCCCTTACCATCAAATTCAGTATGCAAGGGTCCCAATCCCGGTTTTTTTACTTCACCATGTAAAACAGCATCATATTTTAATACCGGGATACCTTCATATTCACCTTCAAAAGTTTTATCAGCAATTGCCTGCAGCATTTTTGTAAAAGAAAATACAGGGATTATGGCTGCCAGTTTACCACTACCAACTATGTATTCTCCGGTAGGATCTGTATCGCAACCGTGTGGTGATTTCGGACAAGGCATCAGATAAACCATATCGGCCAATTCTTTTGAATCAAGCACAGTTACCTCTGTCTCCATAACAGAAGTGGCCATATGTTTTTTCTCATCATAAGTGTTATGCGCATACTTTACAGATTCTTTTTTTCCTTTGCCTGCTTTTAAATACTCTTCCGCTTTTTTCCAGTTTACAGCAACAATAAAGTCTTTGTCTTTTTGAGATGCATTTTGTTCCAGCAGCGTATTAGCTCTTTCTGAATTATAGCAACTGAAAAACATCCATCCATGAGATTTTCCTTTTCCGGCCCGGGCCAGGTCAAAATTTACGCCCGGCATTAAGATCTGGAATGCAATGTTCATAGAGCCTGTAGCTTGATCAACACTGATAAAACTTACTGTTCCTTTAAAATTACTTTTATAAGTGTTAATAGGAACATCACCATTCGAATTATCCATCGGTATGCTGAAGCGGGTGCCGGCAACCACATATTCAGAGTTTTCAGTAATAAAAGGAGAAGAGTGGTTTCCACCGCTATTAGGGATTTCTATTATTTCAGTCGTGCGAAAAGTTTTCAGATCGATCCTTGCAATACGTGGAGTATTATTACCATTGCCAAAAACCCAGCGACCATCCTGTATGCCATCTGTTTCAGATAGGGCTATGTGATGAAGATCATCCCAGGGAACAAAACCATGCGATGTATTGAGCATAGCTTTTGTTTCTTCACTGTATCCATAACCTTTTTCCGGATCTACAGAAAATACAGGAATAACACGGAATAAACGCCCCGATGGAATACCATACACGGCCATTTGCCCGCTAAAACCGCCCGATACGAAATTGTAAAACTCATCGTATTTGCCGGGAGCAACATAAACTTTACCGGCAGCGTCGCCACTAACCGCAGATTGTGTGCCTTTAGGTTTACAGCTCTGCAACCATGTAATTGAAAAAGCTGCGGCAACAAGCAGTAGCGTTTTGAAAGAGGATTTCATTTTATTTGTTTTATCGTGAGGAATTAATATTCGTCATTTGCTTAATTCCAATCGTTGTGTTTGCAATAATGCTATCTATAAAAACTATTTTTCGCCATCGTTGTTTCTCATAAACTCCAAGACTTTTCGTGCATCCTCTTTACTTAAATTTTGATTAGGCATCCGAACCAGACATTGTTCTAACAGTTTTTGAGCTTCCGCATCTGTTTCAAGCATCATGTCTACGTTCGTTGCCATATTCATGATCCATGTAGGCTGTCTTCTTTTGGTTACATTTTTCCAACCCGGACCGACAAGCTTTTCTTCAGTAAGACGGTGACAACTCTGGCATTTTAATTCGTAAATATTTTTCCCGCCGATAACCCATTCGGTATTCAACGGATTAGTTACTGTTATATCCGCCTCTTTAATTTCTGTACCATGCGTCTCAGGTTGATTTTTGGTTAATTCCTGCACATCGATTGGTTTAGCATCTTTATCGACTCCCTCACCGCAGGCAGGCAAAAAATAAAGCACCGAAATAGCAACACCCATGGTTATGATTGATTTCAGTTTCATGTTGAAAATATTTTTAATTAAATGATAATTAAAAGATATGACTATCTTTTATGGGTCAAAAGTATTTTTTAGCAGGTGTAGCTATCATGACATGTGTCAAAAAAAAGGATGAGTTTAATCACCTTTAACCGAAAAACGCAAGATTAATTTTGGAAAAAATTTTTCATGTTTTTATCCAAGTCATTTGGATATGCCCTTCGGGGCATATTGTATATAGCGACGATGCAAGATGAACAACGAAAAGTGCAGATCGACGAGATTGCGACTAAGCTATCGGTGCCAAAACATTTCTTAGGGAAGATCATGCAGCAGGTTGTTAAGGCAGGGCTCTTAAAATCAACAAAAGGCCCTTATGGTGGTTTTTCCCTTAAGGATGAAACACTGGGCACACCTGTAATAAAGCTTGTTGAAATTACTGATGGGATGGACCAGTTTGGTATCTGCGTGTTTAAATTAAAATATTGCAATGGATTAAATCCCTGCCCGCTTCATAATGACATGGAAGAAGTAAGAAATAAATTCTTAACAGTCTTTACAAAAAATACTATTGGTGATCTCATGAAAGACAGCAAAGTTGATCTCCTTAAAGGCCTGGTCGCTGATTAGAGTAGTTCTTCAGGATGATGAAAATCATGATTTCCCTTTTTTTATCCTCTTAATATTGATCGTGATTAGGCACAAGCGGTATGTATCAAAATATTTATAAAATAGAACCCTCATCATTTGTAACGGATATTGTAACTCACGATTACCGTACGGCTGATATTTTTAGAAAATATGATATAGATTTTTGTTGTGGAGGCAGATGGCCGCTTGATACAGCTTGTAAAAACAGGAACCTGGAAGTTGAAATGGTACTGGATGAGCTTAGAAAAACTGTGAGGCAGGTTTCTTCAAATGCGGCAGTTGATTTTGACAGTTGGGATGTT